>JAESGV010000095.1_pt1 | contig 163901 bp, 144 predicted proteins | sample 9269781 | NCBI WGS metagenome assembly JAESGV01 (sample SAMN15741586, study PRJNA653496) | algae metagenome | isolation source: Tildeniella torsiva UHER 1998/13D and co-occurring heterotrophs from... | place: Slovakia: Slovak Paradise National Park, Hrabusice, Kosice Region | collected 2000-01-01 | reverse complement strand
CTGCAACCGGCTCTTCGGCAAGGTCACTCCCGGACCCGACCGCCACGCTAACGACCACGGCAACACGCCGTCGCTCCAACGCGCCCACACACCCCTCGAACCACCCCATTGACACAGAGAGGATTCGATATGGGGCACCCGCGAGAGCGCTCAGCTCGCCGGGCAGACCAAGATGTTCTGGGCTTGTCTCATTCTGCAGTCGAGCTCAGCTCTCGCCGAAGGGTGGGCGTCCCATCTGCTCGCGGATCGGGATCACCGGCGGGTTGGTCAGGGAGCGTCGCTGCCAGTTCGCGCCGTCCACGACGAGGGTGTGGCCGGAGATGAAGCGGGCGTAGGGCGAGGCCAGGAACGTCGCCGCCCAGCCGAGCTCCTGGCGCTGGCCCACCCGCAGGGCGGGCTGGCACACGTCCTTGTCGCTGGTGGCCGCCAGGTTGCCCTGGATGTCGGCGGTCATGTCCTCGTGGGGCATGAGGCCCGGCACCAGGCAGTTCACCTGGATGCCGTAGGGGCCCCACTCGACCGCCAAGGACTCGGTCAGGTTCTTGACGCCGGCCTTCGCGGCGGCGGAGTGCGCGAACCCCGGCCCGCCGGTCCAGGCGTAGGTGGCACCCACGTTGACGATCGATCCAGCGGCGCCCGCCTCGAGCAGACGTCGCCCGTACTCGCGGCACATGAGGAAGGTGCCGTTGAGGGTGATGTCGACCACGGTGCGCCAGGCGTTGGGCGACAGGTCCTCGCTCGGCGAGGGGAAGTTCGCCGCGGCGTTGTTGACGAGCACGCCCGGCAGGCCGAAGCGGGCCTCGGCGAGGTCGAACGCAGCGGCGATGCTGTCGGCATCGCGGATGTCGCACTCGAGGCACTCGACGGGTGCGCCGATGGCGGTGATCGCCTCACGTGCGGCATCGAGGTGCTCGGGCTTGCGGCTCATGATCGCCAGCGACGCGCCCAGTCGGGCGAACTCGGCGGCGATCGCTTTTCCGAGCCCGGTGCCGCCGCCGGTCACCACGACCGACACGCCCTCGAAGGTGCCCGGCACCAGCGCCGTCGCGCCGACACCGGGAGGATGGGGGAGTCCTCGGAGCTCGGTCACGGTCAGCTCCCCGTGTAGCGGGGCGCACGCCCCTCGGTCCGTGCCGCACGGAACTCGGCGAAGTCGTCGCTGCGGTTCAGGAACGTCTGGTAGATCATCTCGTCGGCCATCGAGGCTCGGATCGGTGGGACCGACAGGTGCCGCAGCACCTCCCGGGCCAGCTTCACGGTGACGGCGGGGGTGGCGGCGATCTGCTCGGCCATCTCGCGCACGGTCGCGTCCAGCTCATCTGCAGCGACGACGCGGCTCACGATGCCATGACGCTGCGCCTCCTCGACGTCCATCACCCGCCCGGTCAGCACCAGGTCGCTCACGACACCGGGCCCGCACATCTGCTGCAGCACCGCCATGCCACCGGTGTCGGGGATGACGCCGTGGGTGAGCTCCGGCAGGCGGAACCGGGTGCCCTCGGCGGCGATGCGCACGTCGCACAACAGCGCGCGCTGGAACGAGCCGCCCATGACCCAGCCCTTGCAGGCGACCAGCACCGGTTGGTCCATCTCCCACAGCTGCTGGATGCCGCGATGGCCTCGGCGCATGAGCTCGTGGTGGCTGAGCTCCGTCTGCTGCGTGCCGATCGAGCCGACGTCGCGACCCGACGAGAACGAGCGTCCCTCGCCGCGCCAGATGACGACGCGCACGTCCGGCCGACCGCGCAGCTCGGCGAGGATCTCGAACAGGCGCAGGTCCATGTCGTCGTCGAACGCGTTGTGCTTCTCGTCGTGGTCGTTGGTGATCGTGGCGATGGGCCCGTCGATCTCCAGGTGGATCCGCTCGGTCACTTGTCCTCCGCTGGTCTCGGTGCGCTGCGTTCCTGGTGCGCCGTGTCGGCGGACAGGAAGGCTGTCAGATCCGACGCCGGGCCGTCGTGGATGATGTGCCCGTCCTCGAGCACCAGGCCGCGCTCGAAGCGGTCGAGCACCACCGGGTCGTGGGTGGCGACCAGCAACGTCGCCCCCCGACGGTGCGCGTCGTCCAGCAGGTCCAGCAGCGCGGTGCGCCCCGACGCGTCCAGACCGACGAACGGCTCGTCGACGAGCAGGAGCGAGAACGGCCGGCACAGTGCGACCGCTGCAGCCGTCTTCTGTCGCAGGCCGCGGCTGAACTGCGACGGCAGGTCGTCCTCACGACCTCGGAGCCCCAGGTCGTCGATGAGCGCGTCCAAGACCTCCTCCTCGCCGGTGCCGCCGTGCATGCGGACCGTGTACTCCAGGTGCTCCTGCACGCTGAGGTCGTCGTAGAGCACCGGCGTGTCGGGCAGCCACGAACGGCGGGCCCGGGCCTCGACGTCGCCGGCGGCGTGGCCGTGCACCCGGATGCTGCCGTCGCTCGGCTCCAGCGTGCCGGCGACCAGGTTGAGCAGGGTCGACTTGCCCGACCCGTTGTGGCCGACGAGGACGACCGACTGCCCTGCCGGGATCTCGAGCTCCTCGCAGTCGAAGGCGACGACGTCGCCGTAGGTCTTCACGACGTCGGTGAGCTGCACCGCCGGTCGGGGCTTGCTGGCGGCGCGTGGAGCACCGCTTCGACGACTCATGCCCGCTCTCCTCTCATCGAGGCGGCCATCGCCTCGTGGATGTCCGCGCGGTAGCGCACCCAGGTGAACACGATCGCCGACAGCACGACGGCTGCGAGTGCGGCGAAGGACGCCACCGGGAGCACGTCGGCGCCCGACCGGGCGGCGCGCTGGGCGAGCAGGACCGGCGTGAGGCCGAGCACTGCCACGAACGGCGGCCAGAGCGTGCGGATCACCACACGTGGCCCGGCGACCTCGGGCGAGAACATCGCGGCCTCGCCGGTGTCGATGCCGACCTCGGACACGACGCTGATCGACGCCCCGGCGACCGCGCTCACCGCACCGCTCAGCAGCGTCACCGCCCCGACCTGCAGGACCACGGTGTCCGGGTCGACTGCCCAGGCGACCGCCAGGGCCACACCGCCGGCGAGCAGCATCATCAGCACCGGTGCGACCAGGTGGCGCTGCAGGACCTGTCCCGCGGGGATCGGGTACGACTTCAGCATGGTCGGGTGGTCGACCTCCTGCGCGAGCGGCTCGATCGCGTCGAGCGCGGCGACGTAGGTGAGCACGCCCGCGACCAGGATCAGCGGCGTGGTGCCGCCGTAGACGCCTCGCAGGGCGAGTCCTGCCGCGACGGCGAGGAGCAGGACCCGCACGATGCGCACGGTGGGCCAGCGCAGCAGGCTCTGCAGGTCACGGGTGAGCACCGGTGCCCGTCGGCCGAGCGCGGACGGGAGATGGCGGATGAGGCTCCGGTTGCGGGGCCGCTCGGCGGCGAGCTGGCGTCGCAGTAGCAGGACCGACCGGAGGTCCTGCTGTGTGACGGCGAACCGCAGCTGTCCGACGAGCTGCGTGCGACGACGTGCCGCTTCGATGGACAGTCCGCCCACGACCAGCACGCCCACGACGCACATCGCCACGGCGACGACGACGCCGACGAGTGGCACGGCGGTGAACTCGAGGGGCCAGAAGAGGAGCCGCCCGAGCCAGGTGAAGGGCGCCGTCGGGCCGATGCCGAACAGGTCCAGCACCGACCACGTGAGCAGCGCCAGTGCGATCAGCTCCGGGAACGGTCGGCGCAGCGCACGCGACGCGGTGAGCATGGCAGCGCCGAACGCCAGCAGCGACAGCATCGCGGCGAACAGCGCACCGCTCGCGATCCACGAGGCGCCGGACCCGGGCAGCCGCTGGGACAGGAGCTCGCCGACCAGCGCGCCCAAGGCCGCGAGCGCGGCCGTGCCGTAGCCGAGCATGCTGACCGCGGGCGTCCGCAGCACCCGGCTGCGGTCGAGCGGTGCGAGCAGCAGATGGTGCACGTCGGCGGCCTCGAGCGCCAGCGGTCCGCTGCGCACACCGGACCGCACGCCGATGAGGACTGCCACTCCCACGGCGAGCCCGGCCCAGATCGGTCCCAGCCGGGCGACGTCGGCGGCGCCCGAGGCATCCAGGCGGTCGTCGCCGACCAGTCCGGAGGCGAACACCGTGAGCACGAGCCCAGCCAGCGCAGTCGTGTAGACGCGGTACGCAAGATCGCCCCAGGCGACGTTGCCCATGCGCCGCCGTCGACGCGAGGCGTGCATCTCGCGTGCGGCTGCCATGGACGGAGCGGGCGGTGCATCACCGTCGCTGATCGCCCCGGTACGAGGAAGGGGGGCGGTGTCGGAGGCCGGGGTCGGAGCCAGGTGGACGAGCGTAGTCCTGCACCGTCGCCCGTCCACTACCGGCGCCCCGCTGTGGCGCGACGCGGCCTGTATCCTTGGCGGTCGAGAAGTGACCACTGGTCACGCACCCCCTCGCACTGGAGCCCCCATGAGCGACCTGCAGCGCTGCCCGGTCACGGACTGGACCACCGACCTCGACCACACCGACGCGGAGTACGCGGCGCGTGCACCCGAGATCTGGGAGGAGCTGCGCACCACCTGCCCGGTGGCGCACTCCGATCGCTTCGGCGGGATGTGGACCCCGACCCGCCACGAGGACATCTCGGCCATCGCGCACGACACCGAGCACTTCAGCTCCGTCGGCGTGATCGTGTCGGTGTTCCCGCCCGACGACACCGCGCCGGTCGGCTACGCACCGCCCATCACGTCCGATCCGCCGTTCCACGAGGTCGCCCGGCGGCTCCTGCTGCCGGCCTTCTCGCCGAAGGCCGTGCGCCCGCTCGAGGAGTCCACGCGTGCCTACTGCCGCGAGCTGCTGGCCGACCTGACCGAGACGCACGGTCCCGGGGGCGTCGCCGATGCGGCGGTCGACTACGCGCAGCACATCCCGGTGCGGGTGATCGCCAACATGTTGGGCGTGCCGCCCGAGGACGGCGACCGCTTCCGCGTCTTCATCCACCGCATCCTCGAGACCGGCGGGCAGAACGAGCCGGTCGACCCCGGCGACACGCTCATCGCCTACCTGCTCGAGTCCATCGAGTCGCACCGGGCCGAGCCGCGCGACGACCTCATCGGCTTCCTGTTGAACGCCGAGCTCGAGGGTGAGCCCCTCGACGAGCGCCACATCGTCGGGACCATGGCGCTGCTGCTGCTGGCCGGCATCGACACGACCTGGTCGGCGATCGGGGCCAGCATCTGGCACCTGGCTCAGAACCCGCAGGACCGTCGTCACCTGATCGAGCACCCGGAGGCGATGCCGATGGCCATCGAGGAGCTGCTGCGGGCGTACGCCCCGGTGACCATGGCGCGGAAGGTCGCCGAGCCCGTCGAGCTCGGCGGCCGCGAGCTGCAGCGGGGCGACTGGGTGCTGCTGCCCTTCCCGGCGGCGAACCGCGACCCCGAGTTCTTCGAGGACGCGGACCAGGTGCAGCTCGACCGGATGAAGAACCGCCATGCGGCCTTCGGCCTGGGCATCCACCGGTGCCTCGGGTCCAACCTGGCCCGCATGGAGCTCACGATCGCCGTCGAGGAGTGGCTGGCGGCGGTCCCGGACTTCGAGCTGTCGGACCCCGATGCGGTCCGATGGTCGACCGGACAGGTCCGGGGGCCGCGCGAGCTGCCCGTGCGCCTCCTGCAGACGGCGGACAGGACCCCCGCATGAGGATCGACTTCGACCGCTCCGCCTGCCAGGGCCACAACCGGTGCTACCTGTTGGCGCCGGAGCTCTTCGACGTCGACGACGACGGCTACGCGGTCCTGCGGGTGACCGGCGAGGTACCGGCGGAGCTCGAGGCGAAGGCGCAGCTCTGCGTGGACAACTGCCCGGAGTACGCGATCACGCTCGCCTGAGCGCCTGCGACGATCTGCGGTCGGACATCTCCGACGGCCGACGCCTCAGGCGGCGCGGGCGGACCAGTGGGGGTTGCGTGCGGTCGCCGGGTCGAAGCCCTGCAACCACGTGACCAGCAGCGAGGGGTCGCTGAACTGCGACGGGTGGTGCCCGGGCATGGCTGCGACGAACAGGTCGGGCAGGACCTCGAAGGCCAGGCTGATCGACCAGCGGAGCAGTCGCCACCATGCGAGCGGGTTCCAGATGCGCCGGCTCGCCACCAGCTGCACGAGCGTGCCGGCGGTCGTGAGCGTCGCCAGGAGCACCAGGGACACCACGCCGGCGACCAGGTAGCGCCATCGTGAACCGTCGATCCGTGCGTACACGTCGAACGCGACGCTCTTGTGCTCGACCTCTTCGGCCAGGTGCCACAGGTAGACGGTCGTGATCTGCTCGTCGGCAGCGCCGAACAGCGTGCGCAGGTGCGCCTCGGACCATCGGGCCAACGCGAAGGCGGAGGTCTCGAACCCCGCCGCGAAGGCGAGGGACCAGCGGGTGGACCACCGACGGCCGAGCCACCGGTAGCAGCGCGCCGCCATCGAGTCGACACGCCGGAGGCCCGGACATCCCGCCATGAGGCGGCGGTTGATGCGCAGGTGCTGGCCCTGGTGACCCAGCTCCTGGGACACGAAGGTCTCGGCCTCGGCCTGGAGCGCCTCGTCCAGCTGGTCGGTGACCGAGGCGACGCTGCGCACGACGTAGGGCTCGACGTGGGGCATGAGGAGCGACACGGCGTTCGCCGCCGCGGCGAACTCGGGGAACTCGGGGTTCCACGAGGTGTCGATACGATCCGGGAGCGGGAACCTCACCCGTGGGGATCGTGACGCGGCGTTCATGCACATACCCTCGGCACCGGAGGCGCCCGGGGTTAGGGTCCTGTTCGTGAGAGCCGTGCCGGACCCTCCCGCCGACACCGACGTGCGAGTCGTGACCATCCACGGCCACGAGCGTGCCTACCGCATGGCCGGCTCTGGGCCGGTGCTCCTGCTGCTGCACGGCATCGGTGACAGCTCGGAGGGCTGGGAGCCGCTGATCCCCGCCCTCGCCGAGCGCTTCACCGTCATCGCACCCGACCTGCTCGGCCACGGTCGCTCCGCCAAGCCACGCGCCGACTACTCCGTCGCGGCGTACGCGAACGGCATGCGGGACCTGCTCGACGTGCTCGATGTGGAGACCGCCACGGTCGTGGGTCACTCGCTCGGCGGCGGTGTCGCTGCGCAGTTCGCGTACCAGTACCCCGAGCGGTGCGAACGTCTCGTGCTCGTCGCCAGCGGCGGCGTGGGCCCCGAGGTCAACCCGGTCCTGCGTCTGGCGTCGCTGCCGGGGGCCGATCTGGCGCTCGTGACGATGCAGCTGCCCACGTCGAAGCTCGCCATGCGTGGCGTGATGGAGGTGCTGCGCCGGACCGGCACGGATCTCGGTCGAGACTCGGAGCACCTGTCCCGTGTGATCGACGGCATGCCCGATGCCGCAGCGCGGGGCGCGTTCTCCCGGACGTTGCGGTCGGTCGTGGACTGGCGGGGGCAGGTGGTCACCATGCGTGATCGGGCCTACCTGACCGAGGACGTGCCCGTCATGCTGATCTGGGGCGATCGTGACGGGGTGATCCCGGTGCGCCACGCCCAGCTGGCGTCCGATGCCATGTCGAACGCCGAGCTGCACGTCTACGAGGGGGCCGGCCACTTTCCCCACCATGCCGAGCCCGAGCGGTTCGTGGACCACGTCGTCGAGTTCGTCGCCTCCACCGAGCCGGCCACGCACGTGCCGGCCAGCCGCCGTGCACGTCTGCGAACCGGTCCCGTGGCACGCTCGGCCGGCGCCGAGCCACCCGACCTCACGCTGTTGGGCTGACCCCATCGCCCGGCGCCGAATAGGGTTCCTCGACACGGCCACAGGGGGGTCATCGTGACGAACGACGAGCGGTTCGAGCTGGGTGGCATCAACCACCTGGCGCTGGTCTGTCGGGACATGCAGGCGACCGTCGACTTCTACTCCGGCGTGCTCGGCATGCCGCTGATCAAGACGATCGAGCTGCCCGCCGGCATGGGGCAGCACTTCTTCTTCGACTGCGGAGGTGGTGACTGCCTGGCGTTCTTCTGGTTCCCCGATGCCCCGGAGCCCGCACCGGGCATCTCTGCGCCGGCCGCACGTCCCGACCAGGGCTCGCTCACGAGCGCGATCGGGTCGATGAACCACGTGGCCTTCGCCGTGCCGCCGGAGCGGATCGAGCAGTACCGGGACCGTCTGCTGGCGGCCGGCATCGACTGCACCGAGGTCGCCAACCACGACGACAGCGAGTGGGGCATCAGCGCGGAGCTGCACCCCGACGTGTTCGTCCGTTCGATCTACTTCCAGGACCCGGACGGCATCCTCCTGGAGTTCGCGTGCTGGACGCGCTCCTTCGGACCCGACGACACGAAGATCGCCCCCGCGGGGGCGGTGCGCCAGGTGATCTGACACGCAGCGGCAACACGGCGTTGACCCGCGGCGGTCGGCGACGTGCGACGATCGGCGGGTGGACCTCTCCGACCGCGACACACGCCTCCGCGACGACATCCGCCGGCTGGGCCAGCAGCTGGGCGACACGCTGGTGCGACAGGAGGGTCAGGAGTTCCTGGATCTGGTCGAGTCGGTGCGCGCCGCGGCGAAGGCATCGCGATCCGGCACCGGCCCCGAGACCGGCGTCAGGGACCTGGTCGAACCCCTCGACCTGCCGACGGCGATCCGCCTCGTTCGGGCGTTCTCCTCATACTTCCATCTGGCGAATTTGGCCGAGCAGGTGCACCGTCGATGCACGGACCCGGTGCTCGGCGAGCACGGGATGCCCTTCGTCGACCCCGCGACACTGGCCGCGGCGGCCGGCCCGGACCAGATCCCGTCGCCGACGCAGGTGCGAGGGCTGCTCGAGTCCCTGGACGTCCGTGCGGTGTTCACCGCGCACCCGACCGAGGCGACGCGACGCTCGGTGTCCTACAAGCGTCGCCAGATCGCCCGACTGCTCGAGCAGCGTGACGACCCCCGGATCGGTCCGGTCGAGCGTCGCCGCATCGACGCCCACGTCAGCGAGACGATCGACCTCCTGTGGCAGACCGACGAGCTGCGTCTCGGTCGGCCGAACCCGCTGGACGAGGCCGCCACGGTGCTCGGTCTGCTGGGGGACCTGCGCACCGACGTGATGCCTCGACTGCTCGAGGACCTCGGGGTCGTCGTGGGCGACGAGCAGTGGGCGGCGCTGCTGCGCCCGATCCGCTTCGGTACGTGGGTGGGCGGCGATCGCGACGGCAACCCGAACGTGACCCCCGAGATCACCCGGACGGTGCTCGAGCGTCAACGCCGACGTGGTCTGGAGCTCACCGCGGACGAGATCGACACCCTGGTCACCGAGCTCTCGGTGTCGACCCGGATCGCGGGCCACAGCGAGGAGCTGACCGCCCGTTGCGAGGACTACCGGGAGCGCTTCCCCGGAGTCGCCCGCCGGTATGAGCGCCTCAACGCCGAGGAGCCCTACCGGCTCATGCTGTCCTTCATGCGTGAGCGCGTGGAGCGTGCGATCGAGCAGCGTCGGGACGGCTACCGCTGCGCCGACGAGCTCGTGGACGACCTGCTGGTGCTCAGGTCGTCGCTGCTCGAGCACAACGGCGCTCGCATCGCTGCCGGTCCGCTCGATCGAGTGCTGCGGGTCGTCGTCGCCTTCGGCTTCACCATGGCGACGATGGACATCCGCGAGGATGCCGGGCGCCACCATTCGCTCGTCGCCGCGCTCTACGGGCGCCTCGGGCTGCCGGGCACCCCGTACGACGAGCTCAGCCCGGCCGAGCGGTTCCGCTTCCTGGCCGCCGAGCTCACCGCCGGCCGGCCCATCTCGGTGCCCGATGTCCAGCTCGAACCCGCCGAGCAAAGGACCTTCGAGCTGTTCCGCGTCGTGCGCTCGGCCATCCTGCGTGACGGCGCCGACGCGGTCGAGAGCTGGATCATCTCGATGGCCGACGACGCGGACGACGTGTTGGCGGTTGCCGTGCTGGCGGCGGACGCCGGACTCGTCGACCTGCCGCGCGGCGTGGCCCATCTGGGCTTCGTGCCCCTGTTCGAGACGGTGAGCTCCTTGCGCCGGGCCGGGCAGATCATGGACCGGCTGCTCGCGGTGCCCGCCTATCGGCGGATCGTCGAGCTGCGAGGCGGGATCCAGGAGGTGATGCTGGGCTACTCGGACTCCAACAAGGTGGGCGGCACCACCACGTCACGGTGGGAGATCCAGCGGGCGATGCGCGCGCTGCGCGACGTGGCCGCGCGCCACGGGGTGACGCTGCGGCTGTTCCACGGGCGTGGCGGCACGGCGGGCCGTGGCGGCGGCCCGACGCACGACGCGATCCTGGCCGAGCCGTTCGGGGTGCTGCACGGCGCCATCAAGATCACCGAGCAGGGGGAGGTGATCTCGGACAAGTACGGCACTCCGGCGCTGGCCGACGAGAACCTGCGCCTGGCGGTGGGGGCGGTCACGGTGGCGTCGCTGTTCCACACCGAGTCGCAGTTCAGCGCCGAGCGAATGGGGGAGTTCGACGCCGTGATGGACGTCGTGTCGTCGGCCGCCAACGCCGCGTACCTGGAACTGGTCCGAGATCCCTCGCTCGTCGCCTACTTCCTGGCGTCCACACCGGTGGACGAGCTGGCGCACATGAACATCGGCTCGCGGCCCGCGCGCCGAGGCGGGTCCGACAGCGGCCGGGGCCTGGACGACCTGCGTGCCATCCCCTGGGTCTTCGGCTGGACCCAGAGCCGCCAGAACGTGCCCGGCTGGTACGGCGTGGGCAGCGGGTTGCGAGCGGCCCGCGCCGCCGGTCACGGCGAGCTCCTGGCCGAGATGGCGTCGGCGTGGCCGTTCTTCGCGGATCTGCTGTCCAACGTCGAGATGGTGCTGTTCAAGACCGACCTGGAGATCGCCGAGCAGTACGTCCGGCGACTCGTCGAGCCCTCCCACCGGGGGGTGTTCGAGCTCGTGCGGAGCGAGTTCGAACAAACCAGGGACGAGGTGCTCACCGTGCTGGGGATCGACACCCTGCTCGCCCGCCAGCCCGTGCTCGCCCGGACGCTTGGCGTACGCGAGACCTACCTGGAGCCACTGCACGCGCTGCAGGTGGAGCTGCTCGACCAGGAGCGGCGCTCCAGCGGGGAGAACCCGAGCCGCCGCCGGGCGCTGCTGTTGACCGTCAACGGCATCGCGGCGGGGCTGCGCAACACCGGCTGAGTCCGGCCGACGTTCAGTCCTCGTCGTTGCCCAGGTCCAGCAGGTCCGCCGACGCAGCCAGTGCCACGGCAGCACGCTGGGCGCCGAGCACGACCTGGCCGAGGGTGATCAGCGAGTCCTCGCGTTGGCCCGGCAGCGGGGGTGCGCCCATGGAGCGCAGCAGTGCGGTCGGGTCGGGCGCCGGCACGATGTCCGGCGGCTCCGGCGGTTCGGGCGCGGCGCGCCAGAACTCCGCCGGCGGCGCGGTGCGGTTGTTGCGGCCTCCGCCGCCGCGACGCTGCTTGGACTTGCGACGTGAGCCGCTCATGAGGAGGCCTCCACCAGTTCGTGTGCGGAGCCGGTCGACTCCTCGAGGTCTCGCTCGAGGTCGGCGGCGTTCTCGGTGAGCAGGTCCTCGGTCCGCAGGCCCAGGGCACTGCGCAGCTGCTGGGCGTCGAGGTCGGCGAGCGAGCTCGATTTGGGCAGCACCAGATCGGCGATGTGGCGCTTGCCCGCCACGACCTCCTCGACGCGTTCGTCGACGGTGCCGGGGCAGACGAGGCGGTGCGACACGACCGTGCGCGTCTGTCCGATGCGCCAGGCCCGGTCGCGTGCCTGGTCCTCGACCGCCGGGTTCCACCAGCGGTCGTAGAGCACGACGTGGCTGGCCGCGGTGAGGTTGAGCCCGGTGCCGCCGGCCTTGAGGGACAGGACCAGGGCGCCCGGACCCTCGCCGCTCTGGAAGTCGGCGATCATCTGGTCGCGGGCGCCTCGGGCGAGACCACCGTGGTAGCAGTCGACCGGGATCCCGGTGTGCGTGCTGAGGTGCTCGGCGAGCCGCACGCCCCAGCTCGCGAAGTGGGTGAAGACCAGGACCCGTTCACCGGCGGCGAAGACGGCGTCGACGATCTCCTCGAGGCGGGTCAGCTTGCCCGACCGCCCGGCCAGCGGGCGTCCGTCGTCGGAATACGCGGCCGGGTGGTTGCAGATCTGCTTGAGCGCCGTGATGGCGGCCAGGATCGCACCCTTGCGGGGCTCCTCGCCCACCTCGTCGCCGGTCTGCACGAGCCCGTCGAGCACGGCCTGGTACATGCCGATCTGCTCGGGCGTCATGGTGCAGTGGTCGAGCTGGTCGATCCGCTCGGGCAGCTCAGCCGCGACCTCGGGCTCGGACTTGGTCCGTCGGAAGACCAGGATGCCGTTGAGCGCCCGCAGCGCGGTCTCGGCGCCCTGACGGGAGTGTGCCCGCCCGGCGGACAGCGCGGCGATGAACGAGCTGCGCGAGCCGACGAGGCCCGGGTTGGTGAAGTCGAGGATCGACCACAGGTCGCCCAGGCCGTTCTCGATCGGCGTGCCGGTCAGCGCGACACGTACCCGGGCGGGGATGCGGCGCAGCTGCTGGGAGGTCTCGTTGGCGGGGTTCTTGATCGCCTGTGCCTCGTCGAGGATGAGCCGGTCCCACTGCAGCGACGAGATGGCCTCCACGTCGCGCACGGCCGTGCCGTAGGTGGTGATCACCACGTCGGCGTCGGCCACCTCCGCCGCCAGGTCCGCTGCCGACGCGCGGGAGGCGCCGTGGTGCACCACGACCTTGAGCCCGGGGGTGAACCGGGCGGCCTCGGCGGCCCAGTTGCCGACGACCGCCGGGGGCGTCACGACCAGCGCCGTGCCGTTGCCCGCCGTGCGTGCGATGTGGGCGAGCATCGTCGGGGTCTTGCCCAGGCCCATGTCGAGCGCCAGGCAGCCGCCGAGCTCGACGGAGTCGAGGAACCCCAGCCAGGCGACCGCCTCGCCCTGGTAGGAGCGCAACTCACCCTCGAAGCCGGGCGGTGAGGTGACGGGCTCGGTCGAGAGCGCCTCGGCACGGCTCAGCAGATCGGCCGCCCAGCCGTTGCCGCTGACGCTGACCCCGCCGGCGAGCGGTGACTCCTCGAGGCCGATGGCGAGTCGGAGGACCTCCGCCCCGGTCATCTGGGTCTGCTTGGACCGCTCCGCGAGCGCAGCGGCCGCCTCCGCCAGGTCGGCCCGGTCCACCTCGACCCAGCGGCCGTGTGACCGGATGAGCGGGCGGGCCTGGCTGGCCAGCGTGGCGATGTCGGACGCGGTCAGCTCGACGTCGTCGAAGACCGCGGACCAGCGCACCTGGGCGAGCTGGTGGGCGCCGACGACGGACTCCTCGGCAGCGATGGTCTCCAGGCGCAGCGCGGGGGAGGGCTTGCGGCGCGACAGCGCGGGGATGCGCACGTCGAACCCGGCGGCAGCTGCGAGCGGCCCCGTGGTCGTCATGAGTTCCCACGCCTCGTCCTGGCTCAGCACGACCTGGCCGCGCCGCGCCTCGCCAGGGCGCTTGAGCACCGGCATCAGGCGTTCGAGGCGGGCGAGCTCGTCGGCCAGATGGCGCTTGGGGCGACTCTCGATGAGGGCCACCTCCAGCGGCACGAGCTGGCCGTCGGGATCCGGTCCCGCCACCGACAGGAACCAGGCGTTGTCCTTGTCGGGCGGGTCGAGCTGCACCACGAGCCGTGCGTCCGACGGCGTGGTGACTGTGCTGGACCAGCGGTCGATGCGCTTGGTGACCTCGGTGCCGGCGCGTGCGGGCACGTCGAACGACGAGCCGTCGAGGCGGGTCAGCAGCGTCTCCGCGATGCTCACCGGATCGCGGGGATCGGGCGGCGGCGCGGGGAGCGACAGGCGCCGGGCCGCGTCGGTGGCGATGGCGTTGACGATCGCCGCGAGCACGGACTGGGTCAGGGGGCGGGGCTCGGCGCGCTCCAGGGCGGTCACCGGGCCCGGCATGGCCGAGGCCAGCTCGTCGAACTCCTTGGAGCCCAGCAGCGCCGGGGCCCACCGAACCGAGAGCTCCAGCGCGTCCTCGTCGGACTGCTGGCGTCCTCGACGGCGCGACCGCACGGTCGGCACGATCGAGCCGCTGGCCACGAGGCGGATGGCTCGCACCGCGACCCGACCGAGCCAGGTGACGCTGCTGCCCAGCGAATCGTCGTCGTGCCCACCGCCGACCGCAGCGAGCCACCCGAGGGCGTCACCGACGGGCAGGGCGAGTGCGGGCGCCGCAGCGCCGTTGGGCAGACGGACGGGCGGGTGGCTGGTCCATCCGCTCTCGAGCACGCCCGCGTCGCCCAGGCGCTGCTGCAACTCCTCGGAGGACGCCGGCTCGGTGCCGGGACCGGCCGCCCAGACCACCAGACGGCCCGCAGCCCACGAGGCCTGCAACCGGACCTCGCCGGCGGACTCGAGCAGGATCGGGTCGGGGTCGTCGGCGTCGGTGCCGACCAGGCGTCGCAGCGCCGCTTCGAGACGGTCGCGCTCCTCCTCGAAGTCCGCGACGATCTGGTCGCGCTCGGGCGAAGAGATGCTGCGCACTGCCTCGAGGTCCTCGTCGGTGCGGTGCAGGAGCCGCTCCAGCGTCCAGCGCCAGGCGTCCCGGTGCGCGTCGAGCATCTCCAGCTGCGCGGCCGTCGCCTCGGCTCCGGCCGCGGCGACCACGGCGAACTCGAACCCGGCGGGGACCGGCGTCCGCAGCGGTCGGTCGGTTGTCTCGGAGACCTGTTGCATGTGCTCCTCGGCGGAGTTGCTCCGCCCCCCTGATGGATCGGGTGCGTCCGCGGTGCGGCGCAACCTGTGGGTGGGTGCTCGTGTCGACGGGTCCGGCGACGGAGTCGTGGACCGGTGCTGCGACCGGGGGTGTGGTGGTCGAAGCGACGCTCGGGGGCGGCTCGCTCGCGGCCGCGCCCGTCATCGGCACATGTGTGTCCAGTGTACCGCAGGTCGACCGCGCACGCATCGGGGCCGCTAGGGTGGCCCCCGTGGGAAGCAAGGGCGGCAAGCCGCGCAAGCCAGAGCAGCATCACCTCCCCCCGGTCGGGTCGAAGGCCAACCGGGAGTACGAGCTGCGCCAGAAGCGCAAGGAGGCGTTCGGCGGGTGGCCCGTGTGGCTCGTCGGCGCGATCCTCCTGGTCGGCCTGCTCGGCTGGCTGCTCATCACGCTCTGACGCGCCCCGACGCCACCCCTGACGCCCCGGCGACTAGACCGGAGCGGACATGAGTCCTGACGTCAGCCAGGACCCGCAGGGAGAGGAACCGCAGCGGGTCGGATCAGCGGACTGGTGGCGCCACACGGCGCTGCGTCTGCGTGCCGCGCTCGCGTTCGGGTTGCTGTCGCTGCTGCTCTCCGTCGCGCTCTCGTTCGCCGCCTACGGCCTGGTGCGGACCAACCTGCTCGAGGAACGTCGCGATGTCGCCGAACGTCAGGCCTACACGAACGCCCGTCTGCTGCGGTCCCGGATCGACCCGCTGCCCGAGGACATGAGCCAGCTGCTGGCCGGTCTGCAGGTCGGCACGGGCGGCGACGCGTTGCTCAACGTCGACCGGCGGTGGTTCTCGAGCTCGGTGGAGCTCACGAACTCGGACCTCCCCAGCGGTCTGACCGCCGTGGTGATGGACGGCGACTCGGCGATCCAGAGCACCTCCCGGTCCGGGACGCCCACGCTGATCGTCGGCGTCCCGATCGCGTCGTCCGGTGCGAGCTACTTCGAGCTCACCTCGTTGGCCGAGGTGGACTCGACCCTGGACTCGCTCGGCCGGTCGTTGCTGGTGGCCGGCGCCGTGGCCACGGCGGCCGGCGCCGCGCTCGGCGCGATGTTCAGCTCGGTGATCCTGCAGCCGCTGCGCAGGTTCGCCGCGGTCGCAGCGCGAGTATCGGCCGGCGAGGACACCACGCGTCTGGACGCGCAGGGTGACGCGGATCTCGAGCCGCTCGCGGAGGCGTTCAACGAGATGCTCGACGAGCTCGATGCCCGGATCGAACGTGAGCGTCGCTTCGCGTCCGACGTGAGCCACGAGATCCGCGGCCCGGTCGCGGCGCTGGCGTCCGCGGTGTCGGTCGTCGATCGGCGCCGCGACCAGCTGCCCGACGAGATCGTGCCGGTGGTCGATCTGCTCGACGAGCAGGTGACCACCTTCAACCAGCTGGTGCTCGAGCTGCTCGAGATCTCCAGGTTCGATGCCCGCACGGCCGAGCTGAGCGTGGAGCAGGTCGACCTGGGTCAGCTGTGCGAGAAGGTCGTCGACGAACGTGGCCACGACGGCGTCGTGGTCCATCCGACGGATCCCGCCGTGCTCGCGCGTGTCGATCGACGGCGCATCGCCCAGGTGGTGGCGAACCTCCTCGACAACGCAGCGGCCTATGCCGGAGGAGCCACCGACATCCGTCTCGAGTTCGAAGGTCCGGCCGACGGGCCGACGGTGGTCCGGGTGATGGTGGAGGACCGTGGGCCGGGCGTGGACGAGGCAGAACGAGAGGCGATCTTCCACCGTTTCCGCCGCGGCGGCGCGGCGAACGCCCCGGGTGCAGCGCCCGGCACCGGGCTCGGACTGGCGCTGAGTCGTCAGCACATCGAGCTCCACGGCGGGCATCTGTCGGTCGAGGACCGAGACGGTGGCGGCGCCCGCTTCGTGATCGAGCTGCCGCACGACCCTCCGGGCGTGGATCGATGAGGCGTCGCCAGCGGCCCCTCGACGCGGCGCTGCGCCGACGAGCCGCGGTCGTCGGCGGTGTCGTGAGCGTCGTGATCGCGGTCGCGGTCTCCTGCGGCGTCCCGTCGGACGAGGACCCGACCGTCACCCCGGCGGACGAGGTGCCCTACGACCTCCTGTCCCCGACGACCACCGCGCTGGCGGCGGGATCCGTGCAGGGCGGCGAGACGACCATCTGCCTCTCCCTCGACGGACGACTGCTCACGCTCGGCCGTGCGCGTGACGGCGACCCGCCGTTGCGCACCCTCGACGCGTTGCTGGCGGCTGCGCCGACCGCCGGCGAGTCCGACGTCGGGCTCCGTTCGGCGCTCGACGACGACGACGTGCTCGACGGGGTGTCCCGTGAGGACGGGGGAGCGGTCGTCCGCCTCGGCGAGGGCTTCACGGAGCTCCCGGCGGACCAGCAGCTCGTCGCGGTCGCCCAGGCGACGTGCACCCTCACGGCGCAGCCGGGCGTGGTGCGTGTCGCGTTCGAGCTCGAGGGCGAGCAGGTCGACGTGCCGGTGCAGGGTGGCGAGCTGGTGGCGCGTCCCGTGACCCGCGCGGACTACGCCCGGCTGATCGCCAGCTGAGGCACCGCCGACACCCTCCAGGGTCGACCGTTCCGAGGCGGCCGCTCCGTAGGCTGGAGCCATGCGCCGAATCATGTTCGCCCTCGCCGCCATGTCCGCCGTCGTGCTGCTCGGGTGCTCGAGCGACTCGTCGGACGAGTCGTCGACGACCACGTCCGCGGCGGCCGACAGCTCGACCACGACGAGCGCCGCGGCGGCCGACGGTCCGGTCGTGACCGAGCCCGGCCCGGTCGAGCTCGAGGTGGGCGGTCGAGCGACCCTCGAGCTCAGCGCCAACCAGACCACCGGGTACCAGTGGGAGCTCGCGGCCGAGCCCGACGCCGCGGTCGTCACGGTCGTGTCCGACACCTATGTCGCGGCCGAGAGCGACGCAATGGGTGCCGGGGGGATGCAGCGGGTCGTCGTCGAGGGTGTCGCTGCCGGCACGACCACGCTCGAGCTGCGCTATGTGCGCCCGTGGGAGGCGGACGCCGAGCCGGCCGAGACGGCGACCTTCGAACTGACGGTGACGTGAACCTGGACAGGCTCCATATACCTCTCATTCCATGAGGAATCGCGTTCGCTGAACTCATGATGTGAAGCAAGCCGAACACTTGGGGTAGCGTGCCGGACCGTCCGCCACGTCATCCCGTTCGGAGCACGTCATGACCTCGTCCTCGTCCACCTCGGCCACCGACGCACGCTTCTCGGAAGTGGTGCGTGACGCGACGTTCGCCGACCACGAACGCGCTGCGATGTCGGAGTTCATGTCGGCGCTGTTCGGCGAGCGACTCCCGGTCGTGGCTTATGCCGAGATGGTCGCCCAGCACCACTTCGCCTACGACGTCCTCGAGCAGGCCGGCGATGCCCTCGTCGGGCACCCGGTCGCCGGCCCCTTCGTGCGAGAGGAGCTGCGGCGACTGCCGTCGATCGAGGCCGACCTGGCGGCGCTCCGGGGCGAGGGCTGGGCCGACACCATGGTCCCGAGCGCCGCGACGCAGGCGTACTGCGACCGGATGCGCGAGGTGTGCACCGCGTCGCCCGAGTGCTTCGTCGCGCACCACTACACCCGCTACATGGGCGACCTGTCGGGCGGGCAGATGATCGGCCGGATCGCCCGATCGACCTACGGCTTCGAGACGGGCGCAGGCGCTGCGTTCTACGAGTTCCCCGGCATCGGCGACCTGTCGACGTTCAAGGACGAGTACCGAGCTCGACTCGACGTGGCGGACTGGACGCCCGAGGAGCGCGAGCGCCTGCTCGCCGAGGTGGCGGTCGCCTACCGACACAACACCGAGGTGTTCGACGAGCTGGACCGCGAACTGCGCGCCGGTGCGTTCGGATGAGCGCCCCGGTGCTCCCCGCCGACGCCGTGGAGGCGATCTGTCGGCACATGAACTCGGACCACGCCGACGACTCCCTGCTGATCGTCCGGGCGCTGGGGGGCCGGCCCACTGCGCAGCAGGCGTCCATGTCCGGTCTGGACGCCGAGGCGGCGGTCTTCGAGGCGGTCGTCGACGGGGTGACCGAGACGGTCAGGGTCCCGTGGAGCGAGCCGGTGACCGAGCGCGCCCAGGTGCGGGCCGAGGTCGTGCAGATGTACCAGCGGGCGTGCTCGGCGTCGGGCATCGAGCCCCGAGCCGCGGCGGAGCACTGAGGAACGTGTCCACCTCGTCGTCGCGCCGTCGTCCGCGCCGCCGCCTGGCGGCGGCGCTCGTCACGCTCGCGCTCGCCGCATCGGCGTGCGGCACCGCAGCGAACGGCGGACCGTCGGCGGAGCCCGTGTCCGGGTCCGGGTGTGCAGGCCCGCGCACCGCCACCTCGCAGGGCTGGGTCGAGCCGCTCGACGACCCGGCGGAGCCCGAGCTCCCCGTGACCATCACCGACTTCACCGGTGAGCCGGTCACCGTGACCGACACCTCACGTGTGTTGGCGCTCGACACCTACGGGACCCTCGCCACCACCGTCTTCGCGCTCGGTCAGGGCGACCACCTGGTCGGTCGCGACATCTCGACGGGGATCCCGGAGCTCGCGGAGCTGCCCGTGGTGACCCACAACGGGCACGAGCTCAACGCCGAGGCGATCCTCGACCTGAACCCCTCGCTCGTGCTCACCGACTACAGCATCGGCCCGCTCGAGGTGCAGCTGCAGCTGAAGGACTCGGGCATCCCGGTGGTGATCATGGACGGCAGTCGCAGCCGCGACGTCATCGGCGAGCAGATCCGCGCCGTGGCCGAGGTGCTGGGTGTGCCCGACGCGGGCGAGCAGCTGGCCGAACGAGTCGACGGCGAGGTCGCGGACGCAGAGGCGGAGGTCGCCTCGATGGTGCCCGACGACCCGGCCGAGCGACTGCGGATGGTGTTCCTCTACATGCGCGGCCAGTCGGGCGTCTACTACTGGTTCGGCGAGGGCTCCGGCGCGGACGACCTGATCGAGGCACTCGGCGGCATCGACGTGGCGACCGAGGTGGGTCTGGAGGGATCCCGTCCGATCAACGCCGAGGGACTCGTCCGCTCCGAACCGGAGCTCTACCTGATGATGACCCACGGACTCGAGTCCGTGGGTGGGGCGGAGGGACTGCTGGAGGTCCCGGGCGTCGCCGACACCGAGGCGGGGATGAACGGCTGCGTCGTCGACATGAGCGACTACGAGGTCCTGAGCTTCGGGCCGCAGTTCCCGGCGACCCTGCTCGCGCTCGCGGAGGCGATCTACGGCGCCGACGGGGTCAGCGCGTGACGACCACGACCCGTCCCGTGGACGAGCGACCGCCGGTGGTGCTGGGTCCGGAGCTGCCCGAGGTGCGGACCGGTCCGGCCACGGCCCTGATCGTCGGGCTGGCCGTCGCCCTCGTCGTCATCGGCATCGTCGCCGCCGGCAACGGCCAGCTGAGCGTGCCTGCGGACGAGGTGCTGGGCTCGATCCTGCATCGACTCGGGCTCGACATCGGACCGTTGCCGTCGCACCCCCAGGGCGACGCGGCACTGTGGAACGTCCGCTTCCCCCGTGTCGTGATGGCCATGCTCGTCGGCGCCGCGCTCGGCGGGGCCGGCGCCGTGCTGCAGGCCATCTTCGGCAATCCGCTGGCCGAGCCCAGCGTGATCGGGGTGTCGGGCGGCGCGGCCGTGGGCGCCTGCTTCGTCATCGTGTTCGAGTGGACCTTCCTCGGCGCGTTCACCACACCCGCGCTGGCGTTCGTCGGCGGCCTGGTCACGACGTTGCTCATCTACTCGCTGTCACGCTCAGGGGGTCGGACCGAGGTCGTGACCCTCGTGCTGATGGGCATCGCCGTCAACGCGGTGACGGCGGGGATCATCGCCTACACGGTCTTCCTCGGCGACACGCAGGCACGCGAGCAGATCGTGTTCTGGCAGCTGGGCAGCTTCAACGGCACCCGCTGGGAGGCCGTGCGGATCGTGGCGCCGCTGATCGCGCTCGGCCTGGTCGGCGTGATGCTCATCGCCCGCCGCCTCGACCTGCTGTCGCTCGGCGAGCGAGCGGCTCGACACGTCGGCCTGGACGTCGAGCGCCTGCGGATCGTGGCCATCGTGCTGGTGGCGCTGCTCGTCGCGTGCGGTGTGGCGTTCGTCGGGATCATCGCGTTCGTCGGCCTGATCGTCCCCCACGTGGTGCGGATGCTGATCGGCCCGGCCCATCGGGCCCTCGTGCCCGCGTCGATCCTGGGCGGCGCCGTCGTCATGGTGTTCGCCGACCTGGTCGCCCGCACGGCGGTGGACTACGCGGACCTGCCGATCGGCATGCTCACCGCGCTCGTCGGCGGACCGTTCTTCTTCTGGCTGATCCGCCGTGAGCGGTCCCGCTCGGGAGGGTGGGCATGAGCCTGACCCTGACCCGACGTGGCGGACCTCGCCTGCCCGGCGAGCACGTGGCCGGACAGGTCGCGCTCGAGTGCCGCGACGTGACCGTCGCGTACGGGCCGACGACGATCCTGCAGGGCGTCGACCTCCAGGTCCGCAGTGGCGAGGTGCTGGCGCTCGTCGGGCCCAACGGCGCCGGCAAGTCGACCCTCGTGTCGGTGCTGTCCGGTGACCTCGCACCCACCTCGGGCCAGGTGGTGCTCGACGACCGGCCGCTGGGGGACTGGTCCACGGTCGAGCTCGCGATGCGGCGTGCGGTGCTGCTCCAACAGGTGTCCATGTCGTTCCCGTTCACGGTGCTGCAGGCCGTCCGGATGGGACGCGCCCCGTGGGAGCGCGCCGGCGGCGAGCTGCTCGACGACGACGCCATCGTCATGGACGCGATGGCACGCACCGACGTGCTGCAGTTCGCCGAGCGTGTGTACATGAGCCTGTCGGGTGGCGAACGCGCCCGCGCAGCCCTGGCACGCGTGCTCGCCCAGGACACCCACGTGCTGCTGCTCGACGAGCCGACGGCGGCGCTCGACATCCGTCACCAGGAGCAGGTGCTCGGCCTCGCCGGACAGCTGGCGCGCCAGGGGCGCGCCGTCGCCGTCGTGATGCACGACCTCGGACTCGCCGCGGCCCACGCCGACCGCGTCGTGGTCCTCTCCGGCGGCCAGCTGGTCGCCGACGGCGCGCCGGAGCAGGTCCTGACCTCCGAGCTGCTCACCGAGGTCTACGAGTGCCCGATCGAGGTCGTCCGCCACCCACGTACCGACCACCTGCTGGTCGTCCCCCGACGTTGACCCCCGCCGACCCCACCAGGAGGTCCCGATGACCACACACCCGACACGCCTCGTGCCGCTGCTCTCCCTCGCGGCGCTCCTGACCCTCGCTCTCGGCGCGGTCGCCCCCTCGGCGGTCGACGCGGCGCCGGCGCAGACGCAGTGTGGCAACACGGCTGCGAACCCGTCCATCAGCGTCGACCGCTCGACCGTCGGCGTCGGCGAGACCGCCGTGGTCACCGTCACGGGTCGCAGCTACCTGCTGCCGCCCCACGTGTGCGGCACCGACGTCTTCGGCGGCATCTACCTGTTCTTCGGCTGGGTCCAGCCCGGCGGTCAGTGGGGACCGAGCAACAAGTCCTCCACGTCCACCCAGGGCCTGTTCGGCACGACGTACAGCTACCCGGGTGAGGGTGGCGGCGCCGAGACGCGCGACGACGGCACGGGCACGGTCCGGCTGGTCTCGTTCACCTCCGGTGGCGAGTCGGGCACGTCGACGCCGTTCCACATGGACGGGCAGGGCAACTGGCGAGCGGACCTGACGGTCCGTGGGTCGACCTACTCGTTCAAGGACCTGCGCACCGGTGCATCGCAGCGTGTCGACTGCACGGTGGTGCAGTGCGGCGTCTTCACGATCGGCGCACACGGCAAGGCGAGTCGGACCAACGAGCGCTTCGTCCCCATCAACTTCGTGGACGCCAGCGGCGCGCCGATCGTACCGAGCAGCCCCGGCAGCGCAGGTGCTGGCGGCGTGTCGGATCCTGGTGCGGCTCCGGTCGGCGTCGGCGGTACCAGCGGGTCCGGCAACGGGAGTGGAACCGGGTCGACCGGCGCGGGTGCCGGTTCCGGCGCGTCCACCACCGTGGCACCCGCGGAGGTCGGGTCGGTGGGCGACGCACCCACGACCACCGAGGTGGCCGAGGACGCGAGCGACGACGACGGCGAGACCGAGGTGCTCGACGCCGAGGAGACCGCCGCGGTGCAGGACTTCGGTGATGACGGCGGCGGAGGCGGCAGCGGGCTGATGATCGGCATCGCCGCGGCGCTGGTCGCCCTGGTCGTCCTGGGTGCCGTCCTGGTCGTCCGTCGGCGCGGCAGCGCGGGGGTGGCGTCGTGAGTCGGTCACGGATCAGCGTCGCCGCAGCCCTCGCGCTCGCGCTCGGGCTGGCCGTCCCCGCCAGCATCGCCCGGGAGGTCTCCGCCGAGCCCGTGCTCCTGAGCGACGCGGTGCTCGAGTGGTCGGTGAACGACGAGTCGAACACCGGTGCCTTCAACGGCCAGTGCAACTTCATGAGCGGCGGCATCTCGGACGGCATGGCGCCCACCTACCGAGCGACCGACGGCGACGCCACCGTCGTCAAGCGGATCGCTGCGGGCACCCACGCCCCGGTGTCGGACTACGCCACCCGGTGCAAGGACGCCAACGGGACCACGGTCACCGCCGGCGGCACGGCCCGCCTGGGCCAGAAGGTCGTCTACGCGAACGGGACCGGCACGATGGACCCCGCCACCGGCGAGGTCGATCTGCGCTGGACCGGCACGTTCAGCATCAACTTCTACGGACAGCTCACGCCGTTCTGGTTCACCGACCCGCACCTGGTGCTGGACGCGGACGGCAACGGTCGTGTCACGGCGACGATCGGCGGCTACTCGTCGTCGATCGACGACCCCGACGTCCGCGAGCTCATCGATCCCATCACGGACGTGGAGATCGCGACGCTGCGCGGTGTCGCCAGCGACAACGAGAACGGGTTCGTCGTCACCCCGACGTACCTGGGGGTGCAGGTCGAGGGTGCCGACAGCCCCCAGATCCGGGCGTTCCCCGGCTGGGGCTCGTGGCCGGTGAGCTACGTGCGCGCCATGGAGCGCCTCGGCATGGGCTCGTACTGGTACACGAGCGGCGGCGCGGCGGACGCCCGCAAGCCGCCCGCGCCGCTCACCGTCGCGTACGGCACCGGGGTGGCACCGACCACGACGACCACCGCGCCCACGACGACCCAGCCCGGAGGATCGACCACCACGGCACCGCCCACGACGGTGATCCCCGCCACGACCACGACGACGACCCCGCCGACGAGCACGACCGTCCCCACCGTCGGTGGGTCGAACGGCGTGCCGATCCGTGCGGTCGTGCCCGAGGGGGCCGACACCGACGTGGACGGCGACGGCGACGGGCCCGGTGACCCGGACGAGGAGCTGCCGGCGAACACGTTCGCGTGGACCGTCGACGCCGCTGCGTCCGGGGTGACGCTCGGTGCGGCACCCGGCGACGACGACGAGTACCGCTTCGTCGGCAACCTCGGCTCGGTCCGTGTGATCGACACACGCCAGGGCCGTGCCTCCTGGTCGCTGTCGGGGCAGGTGAGCGACTTCAGCGGGGGGTTGTCGGGGTCCTATCTGGGGTGGACGCCGGAGATCACCCAACAGGGCGCAGGAGCCCTTCCCGGCGGCGCCGTCCCGTCGGGCCTGGTGGCCGGCGACGGCCTGCGCAGCCCTGCGCTGCTCGCCTCCGCACCGGTCGGGCGCACCCCCGGAGCCGCCACGCTCGGTGCCCTCCTGGACCTGCGCGTGCCGCGGACCACACCGGGCGGCACCTACACCGCCACGTTGACCCTCACGGCGTTGGGCTGAGTCGACGTGCGACACGCCCCACGGCTCCTCGGTGCACTGGCGGTCCTGTCGACCGTCGTCGCCGGCGCGTCGGTGGTCGGTCCGTCAGCGGTCGGGGCGCTCGGCTCGTCGCCGGGTCAGGACCGGGGCACCGTGCCGGTGTCGTGGTCGGTCGCCCCGGCACCGTCCGACGGGGACCCGACCCGGCCGAACTTCGTGCTCGAGTCCGAGCCGGGCGACGTCGTGCGCGACACGCTGGTCGTCGAGAACCTCGGCGAGGTGAACCTGCTGCTCGGCGTGTACGCGAGCGACGCCTTCAACACCCCGACCGGCGGGATCGATCTGCTCGCGGGCGACGAGGAGCCCACGGGGGTCGGGAGCTGGGTCACGCTCGACGAGCCGTCGGTGACGGTTCCCGCAGGAGGAACCGTCGAGGTCCCCTTCTCGGTCAGGGTCCCCGATGACGCCACGCCGGGCGACCACGTCGGTGGGATCGTCACGTCGCTGCGCATCACCGAGCCCGACCGGTCCGGCACGAACGTCGCGGTCGAACGCCGGCTCGGGACGCGCCTCTACCTGCGGGTCGACGGCGAGCTGTCACCGGAGCTGACCTTCACCGAGCTGTCGAACACGTACCGGGGCACCGCCAACCCGTTCGCCCCGGGATCGATGGACGTCACCTACCGGGTGGAGAACACCGGCAACGTTCGGCTGCGGGCGACGAGGGCCGCCGTCGTGGACCCCACCATCGGACCACGGGCGTCGGCGGAGGCCGCCGACATGGCCGAGCTGCTGCCCGGCAACAGCTACGAGCTGACCCAGCGCGTCGACGGCGTCTGGCCGGGAGGGTCGACCTCCACCGAGGTCGAGCTCACTCCCTACGACGCGGGCGGTGCGTCCGACGCGGACGCCGCGACGGTCGCGATCGCCAGGGTGTCGACCACGCTCACGCCGTGGCCCCAGCTCGTGCTGCTCGTCGGCCTCGTGGTGCTCATCGTCTTCCTCGTGCTCGGCCGGAGGCGCCGTGAACGACACCTGCGCGCCTCGGTCGACCAGGCGGTCGCCGCGGCGCTGGTCGACGCCCAGAAGCAGCAGGTGGCCGTCGGTGACCCCGTGCTCGACCCTTCCCGTTCGCATCAGCAGTTCTCGTCAACACAGCGGTTCTCATCAACACAGCGGTTCTCATCAACACAGCGGTTCTCATCAACAAGGAGCAACACCATGTCCCGATCCACCACCCGTCAGCGCGGCCTCGTCGCCGCCGGCGCCGTCACCCTGGCGTTCGTCGCCACCGCGTGCTTCCCGCAGGCACCGCCGGCGACGACCGCCCCCACGACGACCACGTCGACCACGACCACCTCGACGACCGTGCCCGCCTGCGTGCCCGAGCCCGCCACCGCCACGAACGGAGCAGCGACGCTGACCGTGTCCCAGGCGACGTGCCTCGCGGTCGGTGACGAGATCACCGTGACCGGCAGCGGCTACACCACGACCGGCAACGTCGGCACCCGCCCGCCGTTCGCCGCCAAGCCCTCGGGCGTCTACGTCGTGCACGGCGAGTTCGCGGATCCGTGGCGGCCCTCGACCGGCGTCGGCTCGGGCTCGCGCAAGGTCCTGTCGCAGTACTGGGCCGTGCCGGAGCCGACCTACACCGACAACACGAACCAGCTGCCGCCGTACGCACCCATGGACGCCTCCGGTGGCTTCACCGTGACGGTGACCGTCGCGGCGACCACCGGCACCAACCCGACCCTGGGCATCGCCACATACCCGGGCAGCGGCGCGACCAACGCCAACGAGGAGATCCTCATCCCGCTGACCCTCGAGCCTGCGGCCTGAGGGGCGCTGGATGCGGCTCGACGGCACCCGGATCCGGGTGTCGTCGGGCCGTGACCGGCGCGAGAGGCTCGCAGCTGCGTACACTGGTCCCAGCTGGTTCGGCCAGAAGGGCCGTCCCAGGAAGCAGAGAAGAGAAGCAAGTGGCTACAGGTACCGTGAAGTTCTTCAACTCCGAGAAGGGCTTCGGATTCATCTCACGTGAGCAGGGCGAGGACGTGTTCGTTCACTACTCGAACATCCAGGGCTCAGGTTACAAGTCGCTCGAAGAGGGCCAGCGGGTCGAGTTCGACGTCGCTCCGGGTCGCAAGGGTGAAGAGGCCCAGAACGTCCGGGTCGTCTGACACCCCGTTCGGTGCAGGGGGGCCGCCGGCTTGTGCCGGCGGCTCTCTCATGTACCGGGACGGTTCCTGAAGCAGAACGTGGCGCAGTAGACGCCGAAGGAGGAGCACCATGGGTGCCAGCCGCACGAGTTTCGAGAAGCTGCAGCGTGACCGGGCCAAGAAGGCCAAGGCAGCTGCAAAGCGTGACAAGCGCCTGGACAAGAGCACGCCCGAGGAGCTCGCCGAGGGTGACGAGACGATGGCACCGACCGAGCTGACGCCCGGCCAGGAGATCCCCGCGGATCAGCTCCTGAAGATGGTCGCCGACCTCCACCAGCAGTTCGAGGACGAGAAGATCTCGTTCGAGGAGTTCGAGGACCGCAAGACGGAGCTCTTCGCGCTCCTGTCCGTCGACTGACGGCCCGCGGTCATCGAGTCCGCCGGCCCTCACCGGCCGGAGCGGATCCCGCCCTCGGTCATGCCGAGCACGTCGATGGCCTCGTCGAGCTGCTCACCGGTCGCCAGGCCGGCTTCGAGGACGACCTCACGGATCGTGCGGCGCTCCTCGACGGCCTGGTGCGCGACCGCTGCGGCCGCCTCGTAGCCGACGAGGGGCACCAGGGCGGTGACCAGCGAGGACGACGACTCGGCGTAGCGGCGACAGGCCTCGGTGTCGGCGACGATGCCGTCGATGCAGCGATCGGCCAGCAGGCGGGTGACGTTGGCGAGCAGACCGATGGAGTCGAGCAGCGCGTCCGCCATCACCGGCATCATCACGTTGAGCTCGAAGTTGCCGGCGCTCGCACCCATGGCGACGGTCGCGTCGTTGCCGAAGACGCGGGCGACCACCTGGTGCACCGCCTCGGGCAGGACGGGGTTGATCTTGCCCGGCATGATCGAGCTGCCGGGCTGGAGCTCGGGCAGGCGGATCTCGCCGAGCCCTGCGGAAGGACCCGACGACATCCAGCGGAGGTCCGTCGCCAGCTTGTTCAGGCTGATCGCCACCACCCGGCAGGCCCCCGAGGCCTCGGCCAGCACGTCCTGGCCACCCTGGGCCTCGAAGTGGTCGGGGGCCTCGCTGAACGGGAGCGCCATGGCCTCCGACAGCGTGGCGATGCACCGCTGGGCGAACTCGGGCGGGGCGTTGAGCCCGGTCCCGACCGCTGTGCCGCCGAGCGGGAGCATCGAGAGGCGCGGCAGGGTGTCGCGCAGTCGCTGCGCCCCGAGCTCGACCGCCGTCGCGTAGCCGCCGAACTCCTGGCCCAGCGTGACCGGCACGGCATCCATCAGGTGGGTGCGCCCGGCCTTCACGACGTCCTGGAACCGGTCCTGCGCGCCGCGCAGCGACGCCGCGAGGTGCGACAGGGACGGCAGCAGCTCGTGGACGAGCGCTGCGACCGCGGCGACGCGGATCGCCGACGGGAACACGTCGTTGGAGGACTGCGAGGCGTTCACGTGGTCGTTCGGGTGGACGTTCGTGCCCGCCGAGCGTGACGCGAGCGTCGCCACGACCTCGTTCACGTTCATGTTCGTCGACGTGCCGGATCCGGTCTGGAACACGTCGACGGGGAACTGGTCGTCGTGCAGGCCCCGACCGACCTCCTCGGCCGCTGTCGCGATCGCCTCCGCGAGCCCGACGTCGACCACGCCGAGCCCGGCATTGGTCCGCGCGGCGCAGGACTTGATGCGGGCGATCGCGTGGACCAGCTCGGGGTGGACCGGCCGCCCCGAGATCGGGAAGTTCTCCACGGCGCGCTGCGTCGATGCCTGCCAGAGCGCGTCGCGTGGCACGCGGACCTCGCCCATGGCGTCGTGCTCGACTCGGGTGTCGGCCTGCGGTTCGGTCATCGGGATCCTCCTGGTCCGGCGAGGGCGAGGATGTCGTCCGCAGCCTGCTCGCCGGAGCGGACCGCACCCTCCATGTACCCGTTCCACACGCTCGAGCATTCGGCGCCGGCCCAGTGGACACGGCCGATCGGGGCGCGCAGCGCGGGGCCGTACGCGGTCCACACACCCGGCGTGAAGTGGGCGCCGTAGCAGCCTCGGCTGTACTCCTCGGCCATCCAGTCGCGCTCCAGGTACTCACGTGGCGACCGGGCCCGCTCACCGAAGTAGCGCACTGCGCACTCGATGGCGGCCCGACGGCGCTCGTCCGAGCTCCGGCGCGCCCACACCCGCCCGTCCATGCCCTCCATGAAGCCCATGAGCACGCCGGGGGTGCCCGAGGGCGGGGAGTTGTCGAACATGACCTTGACGGGACCTTCGTCCGAGGCCGCCTGTCCGGTCAGGCCGTCAGCACGCCAGAAGGGCTCGTCGTACACCAGGTACAGCTTGATGACCGAGCCCGCAGGGAGCCGCTGCGTGAGCTGGTCCCTCCACGACGGGAGCGAAGGGGAGTAGACGAGGCGCCCGGCCAGGGTCGGTGGCAGGGTCACCACGACCCGGTCGGCCCGCACCTGCGCGCCGCCGTCCAGACCCACCGCCACGCCGTGGTCGTCGTGGTCGATGCTGCGCACGGGCGACGACAACCGCAGGCGATCGCCCAGCGCGGCGGCCATCCGTTCGCAGATGGCGATGCTGCCGCCGACGATGCGGTCCTGCTGCGCCCCGCCGTCGACCGACAGCAGCGTCTCGAGATCGGTGCCCGATCGGACGTAGAACGCCGCGTGCAGCGCGGAGAGGTCCGTGCTCTCGACCGAGAACACCGCCTCGGTGGCGATCCGGAAGTAGGTCCGGCCCATCTCGGTGCGCAGGTTGGCGCGGATCCATGTCTCGAACGTCTGGCCGTCCAGGTCACGTGCGTCGGGTGCCGCCCACGGCGTGTCGAGGGGGATCTGCGACGCGACCTGCTCGAAGCGGCGCAGCCCCCGGAAGAGGTCCGCCAGGACGAACGGTCCGAGCTTCGGCACGGCGCCCCGCTGTGAGCCGAGGCGTGCCCGACGACCGCCGAGGACGGTGATGTGCGAGCCGCTGTTGTACGTCCCGAAGGTCTCGAGCCCCAGCTCGTCGACGAGCTGGTACATGCGGGTCTGCGTGGGCCCGATCCACTGGCCGCCGAGCTCGACGGGGGTGCCGTCGGCGGTGTGGCCACTCTCGGTCCGCCCGCCGACCCGGTCCCGGGCCTCGAGCACCGTGACCTCACGGCCGGCGCCCACCAGACGTCGCGCCGCGGCGAGTCCGGCGAGTCCGGCGCCGATTACGACGACGTCGACCGACGGGTGCTCGCTCATGCGAGTGCTCCCGCCGCGTCGAACCGTGCCAGGCGATCCTGGCGTCGCCAGTGACGCCGCGCCACCAGAGGACGTCGATCCGTCGACGGGCCGTCCAGCACGTCTGTGGTCCAGCGCCGTTCCAGCTCGTCCGCCTCGCGGAACGCCTCCGCCCCGTCGGGCGGATCATCGAACCAGGCACGTTCCGTGCGATCCCTCGCGTGGGCGAACCGCGGCAGCAGTGCGTTCGGGTCCCGTGCGACCCGTCGGTGCAGCTGCTCGTGTCGCCACCAGAGCGTGGCGGGATCGGCGAGGTTGGTCGGGACCGGCCCCAGGTCGAGCGGCTCACCCACCCGGACCGGCTTGAAGATCGACGTGCACGGTGCTGCGGTGCCCGTCGCCCAGTGCTGCGGGCTGCCGCGGAGGTCGGAGATCCACGACGCCGTGGTCTGACTCGACGTGACCGCACCGCCGGCATGCATGCACGGTGCCGACATCGCCCCGTTGACGGGGGAGTAGGTCGGTCCGCCGCCACCGTGGTCGCGCAGCGCCGCCGCGAGGTCGGCCACCTCACGCGCGTTCGACGCCGCTGCGGTGGTGCGGGCGCGGCGCAGGGTGCACGCGGCGACACGTGATCGCAGCCGATCCGAGTGCTGCTCCGCGAACCCGGCGATGGTGAGGCCGTTGGAGATGCTGCGGGCCCGACCGGTGACCGGCTCGGCCGCCCAGGCACGTCCCGCCGTCTCGAGCACCCAGGCGCCGGAGGGGTCGGCGACGAGGAAGCTGTTGTCGTAGCTGAACCTGGGATGCTCGTAGCTGGCCGAGCCGCCCTGTCCGTGGGCCTCGAGCAGCGAGACGATCACCTGCACGGCCTCGGCGGCGTCGGCTGACCGCTCGAGCGCGAGACGCAACAGGTCCATGCCCAGGAGGCCGGGTTCGTCCTCGTGCGAGTCCGTGAACACGGCCTCGTTGCCGATGACCACGCCGGCGTCGTTGGCGCCCATCTCCGCGCCCCAGATCCACCAGGGGCGCGACAGGAGCACCGCACGGGTCTGCGCCGACTGCGGGATCTCGATCCAGGTGCAGCGCAGCGAGCTGCCCGGCTCGTGTCGCTCGGCCGGTCGCCAGTCCAGGTACTGCGACTCGTTGGCGTCGCGGTCGCTGTTCTTCGCGAACAGCACACCGCCGTCGGTCAGCGTGACCATCGTGTCGCACACGCCGCCGAGCCTACGCGTCGTGTCGGCCGGGGAATCTCATGACCGTGTGCCGACGGGCCGATGTGGGAGAGAACGGAATTCGGCCACCGGTCGAGGGATCCAGGGAGACCGACATGCACCGACACCACCGAGCGGAGCGCCACGACCGATCCCGGCAGACGCCGCAGGACCTGTCGAGTCTGGGCCGGCTGGGTCGGGGGATCGCCCGCCACCACCGCTGGGTCGCCGTCGTGTGGGTGCTGGTCCTGCTCGGGGCCGGCTGGGTGGGCGGCGTCGACAAGAAGGACGTGTCGGACAACTTCAGCATCCCGAACACGGACTCGCAGTCGGCCTACGACCTGTTGAGCGAGCGCTTCTCGTCCCAGAACGGCGCGTCCGCGACGGTGGTGTTCGCCGTGCCGGACGGCCAGCGCATCGACGAGGGCCGCCCCGCGACCGCCGTCCAGGACGCCGTCGGCGCGATCCGCCGCCTGCCCGGCGTGACCTCGGTGTCGGACCCGATCGATCCGAGCGCCGCCGCAGCCATCGCACAGGTCGCCTCGCACCTCGACGCCGAGCAGGTCAAGGAGCTCGACGAGCTGGTGGCGTCGATCCCGCACCCGGTGTCGGCCGACCACCGCATCGCGCTCGCCAACGTCAGCTACGACCGCAGCGTCGTGGACCTGCTCGACCGCTACCCGGTCGACGCGGACGAGGCGGCATCGGCCTACACGAATCCCTGGTCGCAGCTGGAGCGCGCCCTCGACGAGGCGCGTGACGCCGGCGTGAGCGCCGCGGTCGGCGGCGCCGTCGCGGACACGTGGAACAACCCGGTGAGCTGGTGGGCGAACCACGCCGACGAGGTCGGCCTGGCGATCGGGGCGCTGCTGCTGCTCGTCGCGTTCGGCTCGCTGTGGGGTATGGCGATCCCGATCTCGACGGCGCTCTTCGGTGCCGTCACGGCCAGCGGCCTGGTGTACGTGCTGGCCAGCGTGACCACCGTGTCGTCGGCCGCTCCGCCGGTGGCGCTCATGATCTCGCTCGGTGTCGGCCTGGACTACTCGCTGCTCATCGTCACCCGGTTCCGCCAGTTCATCGCGGACGGCCACGACCCCGACGACGCGGTCGGCTACTCCGTGCAGACCTCCGGACGGGCGGCGATCTTCGCCGGCATCACCGTCTGCATCGCCCTGCTCGGGCTGCTGCTGGTGCCCATCCCGCTGGTCCGCACCCTGGGCCTCGCTGCGGCGATCGGCGTGGCGGTGATGGTCATCGCGGCCACCACGCTGCTGCCGGCCCTCCTCGGCTTCGCCGGTCGGCGGATCGACGCGATCGGCCTCCCGAACCGACACTCCCGCAACACCGACCCGTCGACCGGGTTCTGGGGGCGCTTCGCCACCGCAGTCTCCGGGAAGGCCTGGCTCAGCCTGATCGTGGGTGGCCTGGTCCTGCTCGCGCTGGCGCTGCCCTTCCTGCACATCCGGTTCGGCATGCCCGATGACGGGTCGATGCCGACGACGCTCTCGCAGCGTCAGGCGTACGACCGCATGGAGGAGGGCTTCGGTCCCGGCATCAACGCGCCGCTGGTCGTCGCCGTCGGGCTCGATGGTGACGACCCGATGAGCTACGAGGACGCCCTCGAGAAGCTCCGTCCGGTGAGCGATGCGCTCGGCGCCGAGCAGCCCGCCGGCACGGTGCGTGGCGTCGAGTCGACGGTGGGACCGATCCCGAACTCGCTCGAGCGCACCACGGCGGTGATCTACCAGGTGACGCCGACGACCGGACCCGACGCCGACGCGACGACGGCGCTCGTCGAACGACTCCGCGCCGATCTGGCCAGGGCGACCGAGGGCACGTCGATGCGGGCCCACGTGGGTGGCGCGACCGCCACCCTGATCGACCTGACCCACCGGGTCGAGACCTACCTGCCGATCGTCATCGGAGCGGTGGTGCTGGGAGCGTTCGTGCTCCTGATGCTGGTGTTCCGGTCGGTGCTCGTGCCGCTGAAGGCAGCGGCCATGAACCTGCTGTCCATCGGCGCGGCCTATGGCGTCGTGGTCGCGGTGTTCCAGTGGGGCTGGGCGCGCCAGCTGGTCGGCATCTCCGAGACGATCCCGATCGTGTCCTTCGTGCCGCTGGTGATGTTCGTGATCCTGTTCGGTCTCTCGATGGACTACGAGGTCTTCCTCATGAGCCGCATGAAGGAGGAGTGGGACCGCACCGGCGACGCCCTTACCTCGATCGTGCTCGGCGTGGCGAACACAGCTCGCGTCATCACGACCGCAGCGTTGATCATGATGGTGGTGTTCATGTCCTTCGTGACCAACCCGAGCCCGACGGTCAAGCTGATCGGCTTCGGCATGGCGGTCGCGGTGCTCATCGACTCGACCATCGTCCGGATGATCCTGGTGCCTGCGATCATGGAGCTGCTCGGACCACGCGCCTGGGCGTTCCCGCGCTGGTTGCACTGGCTGCCCCACCTCGACGTCGACGGCACCGCGCCCGAGCCGGTCACGGCCGCTGCGGCGAACGACGACGCGGACGAGTCGGAGCGGGAGCTCGTCGGCTCGAACTGACCTCGACTCAGTCGGCGGCGGGCGTGTCGACCCCGAGCTCCTTGCGGACCTCGGCCATGTCGAGCGCCTCGACCTGACCGATCAGGTCGTCCAGGGTCGCCTTGGGCAGTGCGCCGGGCTGGGAGAACATCAGGATCCCGTCGCGGAAGATCATGAGCGTCGGAATGGACTGGATGCCCAGCCCTCCGGCGAGCTCCTGCTCCGCCTCGGTGTCGACCTTGGCGAAGGTGATCTCGGGATGCTCCTCGGCCGCAGCCTCGAACACGGGGGCGAAGGCCCGGCACGGCCCGCACCACGAGGCCCAGAAGTCGACGAGGACGATGCCCTCGGCGGTCACGGTCGGCTCGAAGGCCTCGGCGGTCAGCTCCACTGTGCTCACGGTGTTCTCCTGTTCGGGTCACCCACGCCAACCCGACGACCCGGAGGAACAGTCCCGACGCGCCGCCGCCCGACGCCCGGGGCGCTATCGTCTTGACCGACCGGTCAAGTACGGGGGTGCAGATGGTCGACGGAGCGAACGGGACGTCGGTGGGGGACACCTCGTCGCGCACGGAGCCGACCGGCGGTTGGTCCGGGCCGTCCCTGGCCGGGTCGGGACCGACCACGCCCCGGGTCGCCATCCTGGGTGCCGGCGCTGCCGGGCTGTGCATGGCGATGCAGCTCCAGGCCGCCGGGATCCACACGTTCACGATCTACGAGAAGTCGCACGGGGTCGGCGGCACATGGCGGGACAACACCTATCCCGGCGCCGCCTGTGACGTGCCGTCGCACCTCTACAGCTTCTCCTTCGCTCCGAAGACCGACTGGACCCGACGCTTCGCTGAGCAGCCCGAGATCCTCGACTACTTCGAGTCGTTGGTCGACTCCCATGCGCTGGGGCCGCACCTGCGCTTCGGTGTGGAGATCGCCTCGGCGACCTGGCACGACGACGAGGCGGTCTGGGAGCTCCTCACGAACGACGCGGAGCAGATCACCGCTGACGTCGTGGTGTCGGGACTCGGGCAGTTGAACCGTCCGAACATCCCCGACCTGAAGGGGTTGTCGGAGTTCCGCGGCACCATGTTCCACTCGGCGCGCTGGGACCACGACCACGACCTGCGCGGCGAGCGCGTCGCCGTGATCGGCATCGGCGCGAGCGCCATCCAGTTCGTCCCGCGTGTCGCCACCGACGCACGTCAGCTGACCCTGTTCCAGCGCAGCGTGAACTACGTCGCCCCGAAGCCCGACCGGCGGTATCGGCCCTGGGAGCGGTGGCTGCTCGACCACGTGCCGGCGGTCCAGCGCGCCTACCGGTCGTCGATCTACTGGCGCTTCGAGGCCCGCTTCAACCTCATGCGCAAGGGCAGCAAGCTCGGCAAGCTCATGCAGGACCGGTTCGGTAAGGAGGTCGCCAAGATGGCGTCGCCCTCGTTGCCGGCCGAGGCGCTCGTGCCCGACTACACACCGGGATGTCGACGGATCCTGATCGCCAACGACTGGTACCCGACTCTGCTGCGGCCGAACGTCGAGGTCGTCACGGACCACGTCGCGGAGGTCACCGCCGACTCGATCCGCACCGAGGACGGGCGCGAGTTCCCCGTCGACACGATCATCTTCGGCACCGGCTTCCACTCGACCGAGTTCCTCTCGCCGCTGCACATCACCGGCCGCGACGGCCTGGACCTCAACCAGGTCTGGGCGGACGGCGCCGAGGCGTACCTGGGACTCGCCGTGCCGGGCTTCCCCAACCTGTTCATGCTCTACGGGCCGAACACCAACCTGGGCCACAACTCGATCCTGTTCATGATCGAGCAGCAGGTCGGCTACATCCGCTCGCTGCTGACCGACATGATGGATCGAGGCGCGGTCGCCGCCGAGGTGAACCCCACGGCGATGCAGCGCTTCTCGTCGGAGATCGCCGCTGCGACGCAGCGCACGGTGTGGGCCGAGGACTGCCAGAGCTGGTACAAGACCGAGTCCGGGAAGGTCACGAACAACTGGCCGGACTTCACGGTGCGCTACCGGCGACGACTGGCACGACGCGAACCGGGCGACGTCATCCTCCGGGGTCGAGCTCCAGCGACGCGATGAACCGGTCGACCGCTGCGGCGTTGCGCTCACGCCGCATCGGCGGCAGCAGGTCGAGCATCTGGGTGCGGTAGCCGGCCTCGGCCAGTCGGGGGTCGCACACTGCCACCACGCCACGGTCGGTCGCGGTGCGGATCAACCGGCCGACGCCCTGCGCGAGCTGCATGCCCGCCGCGGGCACCGACACCTCGGCGAACGCCCGTTGGTCCCCGACCAGCTCGCTGCGGGCCTCGACGACCGGATCGCTCGGCACGGGGAACGGGATCTTGTCGACCACGACCGCCGAGCACGTGGTGCCCGGGCTCGACATGCCGGTCCAGAAGCTGGCGGTGGCGAACAGGCAGCTGTGCTCGTCGGCGAGGAACTGCGCCTGCAGCACCGGGTTCGGGGCATCGCCCTGGGACAGGATCCGCACGTCCGGCAGGGCGTCGCGGCACCGCTCGACCGTCGCATGCAGCATCCGGTTCGACGTGAACAGCGCCAGGGTCCGCCCGTGGAGTTGCTCGATCAGGTGCTGGAGCACCTCGGCCACCTGCTCGGGCCAGTCGGGATGGTTCGGCCGCACGATCTTGGGGACGTACAGCAGCGCGTTGCTGCGGAAGTCGAACGGCGAGTCGACCGCCAGGTACTCCGCGTCGAGACCCAGACGACGGGCCGTCCCGCGATCGAGGGTGGCGGAGCAGCACACGACCGTCAGCCCGGCGTCCTCCCAGGCCCGGGCGCGCAGCGTGGCCGCGACGTCGATGCGCGTGAGGCGAAGGGCCTTGCGACCGGTGCCCGAGGACTCGATCCAACAGACCGTCCCAGGGCCCTGCTCGGCCAGCAGCGCCTGGGTGTCGGCGAGCACGCCCTCGGCGACGCGCACGGCGCGGTCCATCCGGTGCCGCGCCGCGGTGCCCTGTGACGCGTGGCGGGCGGCGCGTCGGAGGCTGTTGAGCGCTCGGTCCGCTGCGCTGGCCGCGGTGGACACCACGGCGGCGAGCTCGGTGCCGAGGCCGTCGCGGAGGCGGACCTGCGTGCTGGGGCCCGACGTGTCGGCGAGGCGCCCCGTGAGCATCGCGTCGAGCATCTGCCCGGCGGAGCGCAGCGACGTCACCACCTTCTCGTCGTCGGCGACGCAGCTGCGGTACACCCGTGCCAGGTTGGCGAGGCGGCCCTCGGTGAGCTCGACGGCCAGGGATCCGACGATCGAGTCCTCGAACTCGTGGGCCTCGTCGATCACGAGGCGGGTGTGCTCGGGCAGGAGCGTCCGTCCAGTCTGGATGTGGGCGCCGTAGAGGTGCGCGTTCACCACGAGCACGTCGGCGTCCTCGGCGAGCGCCCGCGCCCGTTCGCTGAAGCAGTCCTCTGCGTGGCCGCAGTTGGCCGCACCGACGCACTCACCGGGGCCGACCGAGACGGCGGACCACGCGGCCCACGGCGGTGCGACCTCGAGCTCGGCCATGTCGCCGCTGTCGGTCACCTCGGCCCAGTCGAGCAGCTCCTCGACGGCTGCGGTGAGCTCCTCGTCGGCGAGGTCCAGCGTGGGCGTGGCGGCGTCGCCGACGTCCAGCTGCTCCTGCTGCTCGCCGCGCCGCAGCTGGACCCGGACGTCCTCGACCGCCGCCATGCAGACGTAGTTGGAGCGGCCCTTGAGCACCGCCGCGCTGAACGGCACCCCGGTGTGCCCGGCGAGGAACGGCAGGTCCACCTTGGCGAGCTGGTCCTGGAGCGCCTTGGACGAGGTGACGACGACGGTGCGGTCGTCGGGTCCGGCCATCGCGATGGCCGGCAAGAGGTACGCGAGGGACTTGCCGACCCCCGTCGGCCCCTGCACGGCCAGGTGGCGCTTCGTGCGGAACGCCTGCTGCACGGCTCGGGTCATCTCGACCTGCGACGGTCGCTGCTCGCCGTCGGGGATCGCCTCGGTGACCCGTTCGAGCAGCTCGACCGCGTCGATGGGGGAGTCGGACGCCACTCGGCTCAGAGCAGCGGCGGCAGCATGGCCTCGACCAGCGCCGGTCCAGGAGTGGCCAACGCGGCCTCGAGCTGCTCGGTGAACTCCTCGGCGGTCGTGGCCCGGGTGGCGGGAACGCCCATGCCGGTGGCGAGCGCCACGAAGTCGAGCTCGGGGTTGGTCAGGTCGAGCATCTCGAGCGCCTTGGGCCCCGGGTTCGCGCCGACGCGGCTCAGCTCCAGGTTGAGGATCGCGTACGAGCGGTTGTTGAGGATGACGGTGGTGACGTCGAGGCCCTCCCGCACCTGGGTCCACAGCGACTGGAGCGTGTACATCGCGCTGCCGTCCGCCTGCAGGTTGAGCACCTTGCGATCGGGACAGGCGATCGCGGCGCCGGTCGCCACCGGCATGCCGTAGCCGATGGCGCCGCCCGGCAGGCACAGCCAGTCGTGGCGCGGCGCACCGGCGGTGAAGCCGGCGACGAAGAGGCCGCCCGTGTTGCCCTCGTCGGCCACGATCGCGTTCTCGGGCAGCAGCGCTCCGATCGCGAGCGCGAAGGTCTCGGCGGTGAGCTCACCCGTCGGTCGCTCGGGCCGGAACGCAGCAGCGGGCGTGGCGGCGTCGGTGGCCGCACCCAGCTCGTCGGCCAGGGCCTCGAGGGCCCCCACGGCGTCGTCCGACGGCGCGGCCAGGACGTGCACGGTGCAGCCCTCGGGCACCAGGTCGGACGCCTTGTCGGGGTAGGCGAAGAAGGACACCGGGGACGCGGCGTCCACCAGGATCAGGTGGCGGAGCCCGTCGAGCTGCGCCTGGGCGAACTCGGCCAGGTACCCGAGGCGTTCGACCGCCGGCACGCCCTCGCCGCGCTCCAGGCGGGCGGGGAAGGTCTCGGCGAGCAGCTTGGCGCCGCTCGCCGCGGCGACGCGGGAGCCGGCGACGAGGCCGGGCTCGCGCATTGTCGATCCGCCCATCAGCAGCGCGGCGGGCTCACCGGAGCGCAACGCGACGGCGATCTCGGCGATGGTCGATGACGGCACCGCGGTGCGGGCCGGCACGGCCTTGGGGGCGACCGGGCCGCTCGAGTCGAGCCAGCACACGTCGGCCGGCAGGATGAGCGTGGCGACCTGCCCGGGCGCGGTGCTCGCCGCGACCACGGCATCGGCCGCGTCGTCGGCCACCGAGTTCGGGTCCTGCGACGAGGTGATCCACCCCGACACGCCCGACGCGATCGCCTTGATGTCGCTCTGGAGAGGCGCGTCGTACTTGGCGTGGTAGGTGGCGTGGTCGCCGACGATGTTGACGATCGGCGTGTGGCCCCGGCGTGCGTTGTGCAGGTTGGCCAGTCCGTTGCCCAGTCCGGGTCCGAGGTGCAGCAGCACCGCAGCGGGGCGTTCCGCCATGCGGCCGTAGCCGTCCGCTGCACCGGTCGCGACGCCTTCGAAGAGCGCGAGCACGGAGTGCATCTCGGGCACGTCGTCCAGGGCGGCGACGAAGTGCATCTCGGAGGTGCCGGGGTTCATGAAGCACGTGTCGACGCCGGCGTCGACGAGGGTGCGGATGAGGGCGTGCGCCCCGTTCATCGAGGTGGTCACTGGATCAGTCTCCGTGGGTGTGGGCGTCGCCGTCGAAGACCACGCCGGGGTTCATGATGCCGTTGGGATCGAACGCCGTCTTGATGCGCCGCATGAGGGCGATCTTGTTCGGGTCCTCGAGCTGGTTGAAGTACGGCTTCTTGGCATGTCCGATCCCGTGCTCGCCGGAGATGGACCCGCCGAGGTCCATGCCGGTGCGGAACAGGTCGAGCAGCAGCGCGGAGCGCTTGGCGTCGTCCGCGCAGAAGATGCCGAGGTGCACGTTGCCGTCGCCCGCGTGCCCGCAGCCGGCGATCCAGGCCTCGTGCTCGGTCGCCAGCCCGCTGACGGCCTGCATGAACTCGGGGATGGCCGCACGCGGCACGACCACGTCGATCACGTCGTCGGCGCCGTTGGCCTTGGCCATCCAGAACGCCTTCTCCCGTGCGTCGATCAGCTCCGCCGCCGAGTTGGGCGGCAGGACGTACACGTCGATCGCACCGAGGTCCGCGAGCTGCTCCGCGAGTCGTTGGGTGTCCTGGTCGAGGCGCTCCTCGATCGGGTTCTCCACCATGACGACCAGGTAGGCGAGTGCGGTGTCCTTGATCTCCTGGGGGATGCCCAGCTCCAGGCCGCAGTACGACTGGGTGGCCGACATGGTGAGCAGGTCGATGTACTCGAGGATCAGGGGCGCCACACCCGAGTCGATGATGCGCGGCACCGCGTCGGTCACCTGCTCGAGCGTGGTGAACGGGGCGAGCACCGTGGCCTGGTGCGCCACCCGGGGGTGCAGCTTGAGAGTCGCCTCGGTGACGAGCGCCAATGTGCCCTCGCTGCCGATCACCAGCTGGGTGAGGTCGTAGCCGGTCGAGGACTTCACGATCCTGCCCCCGGTGCGGATCACGTCGCCGCCGGCGAGCGCGAGCTCCAGGCCCAGCACGTTGTGGCGGGTCACGCCGTAGCGGACCGCCCGCATGCCACCGGCGTTGGTCGAGATGTTGCCCCCCAGGCTGGCCGAGTACTCGCCCGGGTACACCTGGTAGGCGAGGCCGTGCGGCTTCGTCAGCTCGTCGAGCTGGTCCAGCTGCAGGCCGGGCTGCACCACAGCGACGTTGTTGTCCGTGTCGATCTCGAGCAGCTGGTTCATGCGCTCGAACGAGACCAGGATCGACGACTCGCCGGGCCGCGCGGCCCCCGACAGCCCCGTGCCCGCGCCGCGGGCGGTCACCGGGATGCGCGCTGCGTCCGCGTAGCGCAGGATCGCCGCGACCTCGTCGGTCGACTCCGGTCGCACCACGACCGACGGCGTCCCGGCCTCGACGGTCAGGCACTCGTCGTGCGTGTAGTCATCACCGATGTCGGCACCGGTCAGCAGTCGCTCGGCGGGGAGCACCCCGGCGAGCTGTTCGACGACATCGGCCATCGCCACGTCCCCCGTCCTCTGTTCCGTCGGATCCACGCTCCCCACGTGGGGGCACAGTCTGGCAGATCGCGGCCGACCGGCCCGCGCCTGCCGGCACCCCACCACCTCATCTGCCGCGACCGTGCACGACCTCAGTGCAGGAGGCGCCGCAGCGCCGTCGCCATCGCGTCCGCGGCGTCCGACGGTGCCAACCGCTGGACGGTGCGGAAGCGGTCCCAGACCTCGAACGAGCTGACCGTGTCCACCACGTCGAGCAGCGTCGACGCAACGGTCGGGTCGAGCGCCGCGAGCTCCGTGTCGAACTGCTGGGCGACCTGTCGGCGCAACGCCGTGGCGATCTCGTCGAGGCGGCGGCGCAGGGCGGGCGACTCGGACGCGCGTCCGCCGATCGCGTGACGGACCGGGCTGATGACCTCGAACAGCTCACGGCGTTGGGCGACGAGCGCATCGATCCGCTCGTCGAGCGACTCGGGTCGCTCGAGCGACTCGAGCAGCGGGGCGACCCGGACCGACTGCTCGGCAGCGAGATCGGCGTACAGCGACTCCAGGTCGTCGAAGTGCTGGAAGACCGAGCGCACGGACACGCCGGCACGCTCCGCGATGGCCGCCGCGGTGGGGTTGGCGACGCCGTCGGTCACCAGGTCGAGCAGCGCCTGCACGATGCGGCCCTTGGTCCGTGCGCCCCGCAGGACACGTCCGTCGACGCCGGACGTCGTCGCCCGCGGCTCGGGAATGGCCGTGCGGGTCCGCTGCAGCTCGTCCATGGTCGACCCGGTGCCCTCAGCTCGACGCGATGAACGCGTCGACCACGGCGGCGAGCTCGGGGCCACGGTCTTCCTGCAGGAAATGCCCGCCGCCCTCGATGGTCGGATGCTCCAGGTCGTGGGCGCCCGGGATGCGTTCACGGAAGTGGCGGTCGGCGCCAGCGCTGATGGGGTCCTGGTCGGAGAAGGCGGTCAGGAAGGGCTTGTCCCAGCGTTCCAGCACGCCCCACGCCTCGCGGTTGGCCGCCGAGCTCGGGTCGTCCGGGGTGGTGGGCACCAGGAGCGGGAAGCGTCGGGGACCGGCAGAGGAGCGGTCGTCGGGGAACGGGGCGTTGTACGCGGCGACGACGTCGTCGGGCAGCTCGGTCGTGGTCCCGGACTGGACGATGAACCCCGAGTCGAAGGTCGCCACCTCCTGGGAGAACCGCTGCCAGTTGAGGAATGCCGTGCCGGGTGGACGGTCGCCGGTGGGCAGGAAGGTGTTGGCCGCGACGACCCGGGAGAAGCGGTCGGGCTCGGCCGCCACCAGCCGCAGGCCGATGAGCCCGCCCCAGTCCTGGCACACGAGCGTGATGTCGCGCAGGTCGACGGCCCGGAGCCACCCGAGCATCCAGTCGACGTGACGCTCGTAGGTGTAGTCCTCCTGGTCGACCGGCTTGTCCGAGCGCCCGAAGCCGATCAGGTCGGTGGCCACGACCCGGTGACCGGCGGCGGTCAGCGGCGGGATCATGTGGCGGTACAGATAGGACCACGACGGCTCGCCGTGCATGCAGAGCACCGGCGCCGCGTCCCGCGGGCCCTCGTCGACATAGGCGACACGCAGCACGGCTCCCGAGCCGTCGCCGGCGTCCACCTCGACGTGGTGCGGTTCGAAGCTCCACCCCGGCAGGTCCTGGAATCGCTCGTCCGGTGTGCGCACGAACTCCACCGCATGCCCCCTTGCAGTCCGACTGCAGGAATCGTAGCCAAGGCGGCCGTCGGGACGGCGCGCGGAGCGCTCGGCGCGCCGGCGCGAGGCACCGACGCACGGCGTGGGCGGAGGTGCCCGACCTAGCGTCGAGCCCGCACGGGGTACGCCCCGGCGCCGACGCGGGGCCCGGAGGTCAGACTGTGGAGTCACCGAGCGATGCGGTCGACGGCTCGGCACCCCCGGCGTCGACGCCGGCGCCCGGCCGTGACCCGCTCGGTGTCGAGCCGCTCGGGCACGTCCCGGCGTTGGACGGGATCCGGGCGCTCGCCGTTGCGGCGGTCCTGCTCTTCCACGGCGACATCCCCGGCGCCCTGGGCGGCTTCCTGGGGGTGTCGGTCTTCTTCACCCTGTCGGGCTTCCTGATCACGACGCTGCTGCTGGTCCAGTGGGACCAGCAGTCGAGCATCTCGTTGCGGGACTTCTGGACGCGCAGGTTCCGGCGGCTGCTGCCGGCCTCGTGGTTCACGATGGGGCTCGTGCTCGTCATGGGCCTGGTGGGGCTGTGGGACACCGAGCAGCTCCGATCCCTGCGCGGCGACGTGCCGTGGTCCATGGCCGAGCTGGTCAACTGGCACTTCATCGCGTCGGCCAGGACGTACGGCGACAGCTTCACGCCGCCCTCACCGCTCGAGCACTTCTGGAGCCTGGCGATCGAGCAGCAGTTCTACGTGCTGCTCCCGCTGCTGCTGGTGGGCATGTTGGGCCTCGCACGACGACGAGTCGGGCCGTCCGCGTCGTTGCGGCGCACGCTGGTGCCACTCTGCGTCGTGCTCGGGGTGCTGGTGGCCGCGTCAGCGCTCGCCAACGGGATCCTCGCCGGACGATCCATCGATCGCGCGTACTTCGGCACCGACACACGCGCCGCCGAGCTGCTGGTCGGCGCGCTCCTGGCGTGCCTGGTCCCCCGTGGGCGACGCGCCACCGGCCGCCGGGTCCGTGCGCTGACCCTCGGTCTGGGCGCCGCAGGGCTCGCGACGCTGGTCTGGCTCGTCGCGACGGCGCAGCTGAGCGACATGTGGCTCTACCCGTGGGGCCTGCTGCTCACCTCGGTGGCGACCGCGGCCGTGGTGCTCGCCGTCCTCCAGCGGGGCGCCGCCACCCGGGTGCTGTCCTGGTCGCCGCTGCCGGAGCTGGGTCGGATCAGCTACGGCGTCTACCTGCTGCACTGGCCGATCTTCCTCTGGCTGACCCCCGCCCGGACGGGCTGGAGCACGTGGCCCCTGTTCGCGCTGCGGGTCGCGGTCACGCTCGTCGCGTCCGTCGCGATGTTCCGGCTGCTCGAGCGCCCGATCCGCACGGGCGCGGTGCTCGCACGTCCGCGTCGGGCGTTGGGCGCCGTGGGCATCGCCGCCGTCCTGCTGGTCACCGGCACCCTCGTGGTGACCCGCGACCTGCCCCCGCCGCCCGACTACCTGGAGCCCCGTGCCGCCGACGACCTCACCGTCGGAGAGGTCCCCACGACCGCGACCACCACGACGGTCGCGCCCTCGACGTCGACGACCGACGGACCTGCGAGCTCCGTGGCACCCACCACGACCGCGCCACCGGTTCGGCCCCAGCGGGTCCTGTACATCGGCGACAGCATCGCGGCGACCCTGGAGGACCCGCTGATCGCGGCACTGAACGAGCGTGGCATCTCGGCAGCCTCGGCGGTGGGGCCCGGCTGTGGGGTGGTGACCGGATTCCCTGCCCGCGAGGACGGCTCGGTCGTGTCGTTCACGAGCGCCTGCAACGACGCCGTGCCGCTGCGTCAGCGGGACGCGGTCGCCGCATTCGGCCCGGACCTCGTCGTCGCGCTGTCCAGCTGGGAGTCGGTCGACCGGGTCGTGGACGGGGTCTGGCACCCCTTCGGCTCACCCGAGGCAGAGGCGACCCTGATGCGGCTCTACGACGAGATGGTCGCACGCACGTCGGTGTCCGGCGCAGCGGTCGCGATCGCCACCATGCCGCCCTACGTCGCCGGTGAGGTCCGCACGCCGAACGACCGCGAGCAGGGCCAGCTGCGAGCACTCAACGCACTGTTGGGTGACGTCGTGGAGCGCAGCCCCGCGCGGGTGACCACCATGCCGTTCGCGGAGATGATCTGCCCGTCCGAGCCGTGCCCGCCGGCGGTCGACGGAGTGGTGCTGCGGCCACGCGACGGCGTGCACTTCGACGATCCGGCGGGGGCCCGATGGGCCGCAGCGCGCGTGGCCGACCACATCGCCGGCATGGACCTCGGATCGATCTGATCGGGTGCCTCGATCGAACCAGGCTCCTGTCGAGCACGCCTCGACTGTGCGCGTGGTGGTCGACATCCGACCAGGATCGCAACAGTCGCTGACGCCCGTTGGGGTTCAACCCTCGACTGTGCGCGTGGTGGTCGACATCCGACCAGGATCGCAACAGTCGTGTGCGGGCAGGGTTGGGCGGGCCGATCCAGGGCGGGAGCCGCCGGCCGCCGAGGCGGCTCAGATGCGCTCGAAGTTGCGGCGCAGCTCCCACTCGGTGACGACGTTGTTGAACGCCTTCCACTCCTCGTCCGCGGCGTGCAGCAGGTGGAAGTGCACGTCCTCGCCGAGCGACTCGCGGGCGAAGGCCGAGTCCCGGAACAGCGAGATCGCCTCGACGATGTTCCACGGGATGCGCTCGACGTCGGTCGCGGTGTAGCCGTTGCCGACGTAGGGATCACCGCAGTCGAGCTCACGATCGATGCCGTCGAGGCCGGCGGCGATGATCGCGGCGAACGCGACGTAGGGGTTGCAGTCGGCGCCGGGGATGCGGGACTCGACGCGCATGGCCGGGCCCTGTCCCACCAGGCGGAGGCCGCACGTCCGGTTGTCGGGCGACCAGACGACGGCGGTCGGTGCCCACGAGTCGGGCTGGTACCGCTTGTAGCTGTTGACGAACGGGGCGAAGCACAGCGACAGCTCGCGGGAGTGTGCCAGCAGCCCACCCAGCCAGTGCCGGAACATCGGGTTCATCGACGTCGGATCGTCCGGCGACGGGCACAGCGGGCGGTCGTCGTCGAGGGACCAGATGGAGCTGTGGATGTGACAGCTCGAGCCGGGCTGGTCGATCGTCGGCTTGGCCATGAAGGTCAGCGCCTTGTCCTGCAGGTGCGCGATCTCCTTGGCGCCGTTCTTGTAGATGGCGTGGTGGTCGGCCATGGACAGCGCATCGCTGTAGCGCAGGTTCAGCTCGTGCTGGCCCGGCGCCGCCTCGCCCTTGGAGAACTCGACCGGCAGCCCCGCGCCGACCATGCCGTTGCGGATCGCTCGGATGAGTGGCTCGTCCTTGGTGGTCTGGAACACGTGGTAGTCGAGGTTGTACCAGGACGACGTGTGCTCACCCAGGGTCCGGTACTGGTCGCGGGCCAGCTGGTCGAAGTGGCGGTCGTAGGCGAAGAACTCGAGCTCGGAGCCGAACTTGACCGTGAGCCCGCGCTCGGCGGCACGTTCGAGCTGGCGCTGCAGCATCTGGCGGGGCGACACCGACACCGGCGCCGCGTGGTGGTCGAGCACGTCGCAGAGCACCAGCGCGGTCTTCTCGAGCCACGGCGTGACCCGCAGGGTGTCCAGGTCGGGCCGCCCTCGGAAGTCGCCGTACCCGCCGTCCCACGTCGAGAACTCGAAGCCCTCGATCACGTTCATGTCGACGTCGACCGTCAGCAGGTAGTCGCACGCCTCGATGCCCTCGCCGTCGCTGCCGTCGGTTCCGGCGACGTGGTCGACGAAGAACCTGCCGGTCACCCGCTTGCCCATGAGCCGTCCCTGGAGGTCGACGAAGGCGACGACGACCGTGTCGATCTCGTCGGCGTCCACCATGTTGGACAGGGTGGCGAGGTCGATGCGGCCGGTGGTGCTCATGATGTGGTCCTCACTCGGGGGTGGTGTAGGCGGCGGTGATGCCGCCGTCGACGAGCAGCGACTGGCCCGTCATGAACGACGACTCGTCCGAGGCCAGGAACAGCGCGCCGTTCGCGATCTCGATCGCCTCGCCGAAGCGGCCCATCGGGATGTGCACCAGGCGGCGCTGGCGCTTCTCCTCGTCCGACAGGTACTTGGCGAGCAGCGGGGTGAGCACCGGCCCGGGGCACAGCGCGTTGGCGCGGATGCCCTGGCGGGCGTAGATGACGGCGATCTCCCGTGTCATGGACAGCACCGCACCCTTGGACGCCGTGTAGGCGATCTGCGGGGTCGCGGCGCCCAGGTGGGCGACGAAGCTGGCGACGTTCACGATCGAGCCACCGCCCGAGTCGAGCATGGCGGGGATGCCGTGCTTGCAGCACATGGCCAGGCCGGTCACGTTGACCTTGAGCGTGGTGTCCCACACGTCGACCGAGGTGTTCTCGGGCCCGTCGTCGTCGCCGAGGGAGACGCCGGCGTTGTTGTAGAGCACGTGCAGGCCGCCGAACGTGTCGACCGCGTGGGCGACCGCGGCCTGCACCGACGCCTCGTCGCTCACGTCGCAGTGCACGTGGGTTGCCTGGCCGCCGGCGGCACGGATCGCCTCGACGGCCTCGGCGCCGTCGGCCAGATCGGCCACGACCACCAGCGAGCCCTCGCGGGCGAACAGCTCCGCCGCCACACGGCCGAGCCCTGCCGCAGCGCCCGTGATGAGGCTCACCTTGCCGTCCAACCGTGCCATCCGCGTGCTCCGTTCCGAATCGGGTTCGCCGCAGCGTAGTGGGGCGCGTGGCGGCGACTTCTACACTCGCCCCTCATGTCGGACCAGCACGCCCCCCACAGCTCCACCGCCCTGCTCCTCGTCGGCGGCCAGGCCCGCCCTGCGGCCGACGGCGCGACGTTCCTCACCTCGAATCCCGCCACGGGCGAGCCGATCTGCGAGGTCGCCAAGGCCGGTCCCGCGGACCTGGACGAGGCGCTGCGTGGTGCCCGGTCCGCGTTCGACGACGCCGTCTGGTCGTCGGTGAGCGCGACGGAGCGCGGCCACGTGCTCATGCGGGTGGCGACGCTGATCCGCGAGCGTGCCGAGGAGTTCGCCCAACTCGAGGTGGCCGACGCCGGACACACCATCGAGGACGCCCGCTGGGAGGCCGGCGCCATGGCCGATGTCTTCGAGTTCTACGCCGGCGCGGCGAACAAGCACCACGGTTCGGTCGTGCCGACCCAGGACCCCGGCCTGGGCGTCGTCATGCGGGTCCCGGTCGGCGTCTGCGGGCTGATCGTCCCGTGGAACTTCCCGATGCTGATCGCCACCTGGAAGCTCGCCCCGGCGCTGGCCGCAGGCAATCCGGTGGTGCTCAAGCCGGCGTCGCTCACGCCGCTCAGCGCCCTGAAGCTCGGCGGGCTGCTGGTCGAGGCCGGGGTGCCCGCCGCGTGCGTCTCGGTCATCCCCGGTCCGGGCGCCACCGTCGGCGACGCGCTGGTCGGCGACCCGCGGGTCGACAAGATCTCCTTCACCGGCGACTCCAGCACCGGTGCGGGCATCCTGCGGCGGGTCGCCGACAACATGACCCGCGTCTCGCTGGAGCTCGGCGGCAAGTCCGCGGCGATCGTGTTCGCCGATGCCGATCTGGACGTGGCCGTCGACGCCATCCCGTACTCGGTCTTCGCCAACGCCGGTCAGGACTGCTGTGCACGCAGCCGCCTGCTGGTGCAGCGCTCCGTGTACGACGACGTGGTGGCCCGGGTGGCCGAGCGCACCCAGCGCCTGGTGGTGGGCGACCCCACCGACGAGGCGACGGAGATCGGTCCGCTCATCTCGGAGTCCCAGCGCGCCACCAGCGTCGAGTACCTGTCGGTCGGCCGCGGCGAGGGTGCCGAGGTGGTCTGCGGCGGCGAGTCGAGCGGACCGGGGTGGTTCCTGACCCCGGCGGTGGTCGCACAGGTGGACAACACCATGCGGATCGCCCGCGAGGAGATCTTCGGGCCGGTCTTGTCGGTGATCCCCTTCGACGACGAGGCCGACGCGGTCCGCATCGCGAACGACAGCGAGTACGGCCTGTCGGGCACGTTGTGGACGCGCGACGTCGGCCGTGCGATGCGTGTGAGCGCCGCGGTGCGCACCGGTGTGATGTCGGTCAACACCAACCGCAGCGTCCGCTACGAGCTGCCTTTCGGCGGCTTCAAGCGCTCGGGCATCGGCCGGGAGCTCGGCGTGAGCGCACTCGACCACTACACCGAGGCCAAGACGGTCTTCTACAGCGCCGACTGAGTGTCGACCGACCGAGCGACAGCCTGAATCTCGGGCCCGTGCGGCGGCGTGGCGGACGGCGTCTCGACGCGTCCGCCGGGTTCAGCGGCGGGACCAGGCCTCGGGGTCCTCGAGCAGGTCGTCGATGCGGGCGGGGAGGTGGTCCCGGGCGATGTCGTCGAGCGTCACGTCCTCGAGCACGGAGCGGAGGCTGGCGCGGGTCGCGAGCCACACCCGTTCGAGCGGCTTGGCGGGGCCGACGTAGTCGAGCTGCTCGGGCGCCTCGCCGCGGACGTCCGCGAGCGGTCCCTCGACCGCGCGGATGACGTCGGCCACCGAGACGTCCTCGGCGGCCTTCGCGAGCCAGTAGCCACCCTCGGCACCGCGCTGGCTGCCGACGATGCCGGAGCGGCGCAGCTCCGACAGGATGTTCTCCAGGTACTTGGTGGGGATGCCCTGGGCCTCGCCGATGGCGTCGCCCTTGGTCGCACCGTCGGACCGCTTCGGGGACCGGATGGCCAGCTCGACGCAGGCTCGTACGGCGTAGTCGACCTTGGCGGAGATGCGCATGGGTGCAGTCTGACACCCCCGCCGCCGTGGCCCGCGCCAACGTCGGCTCGGCCTGCCGCAGCGCGGGACCTAGGGTCGACGCATGCCCGAACCGCTCGTCGAGCGTCCGCTGCTGGCCCGGCCGGCGGCGGCGCCGTACGTGACCCACGAGCTGTACCTCGACGTCTTCAGCGCCGCGCAGTGCCGGCGGATCGTGGAGCTGGGCACCGCGTTGCCGCCCGACGACGGGGGAGTGGAGGGCTCCGACGGCGCCGCCCTGGACTCGTCGCTGCGGGAGAACTCCGTGTCGTGGATCCCGCACGATCCCTCGACGGGATGGATCTTCGGCAAGCTCGCCGCGATCGCCCAACGCGCCAACCGGAGGTACCGACTGGAGCTGACCGGCTTCGAGGAGGACCTGCAGTTCACGACCTACGAGCGCCCGGGCGCGTTCTACACGTGGCACCAGGACGGGCTCGACGCGCCGGTGGCGCACCGCAAGCTCTCGCTCGTCGTGCAGCTGAGCGATCCGGCCGACTACGACGGCGCCGAGCTGGAGCTGTTCCAGGTCCACGTCGACGCCGGGGAGGACGAGCTCGCGACCTTCCGGGCGCAGAGCACGGCGCAGGGGACCGTGGTGGTGTTCCCCAGCTTCGAGTACCACCGGGTGACGCCGCTGCGCAGCGGCGTGCGCCACTCCCTGGTCAGCTGGGTGAGCGGTCCGCCGTTCCGCTGACCGGCGGCGCCTCGACCGCCGCCATGCCCTCCTCGACCTCGGGTCCGAGCGTGGGCCGCGGTCCGGTGATCTGCGTCGCCGCGAGGATCGCCGCCACCACGACGCTGATCGCCGCGATCGTGGTCCAGTGCGGCCGCCGCCGTCGTCGGCGGCCCGAGGTTCCCGCCACGGGGCGATGGGTCAGCTCCGGATCGCCGAGGTCGCGGTAGGCGACCCCCGGCGGCGGCGCGATCACCTGTGCGAGGGCTGCGGCACGGGCGGGGTCCGTGCGAACGACGCCGGCGACGAAGTCGGCGGGGTAGCCCGCGAGCTGCAACAGCGAGCCGGCGACCCGTTCGTCGGGTGTGGCGCGCTCCAAGCGGCGTCGCAGCGCCGTCCGCAGGCTGGCGAACGGATCCCTGGGATCCTCGCGGGTCGACATCGCCCCCGGACCGACGGTCTGTTCGAGGGTGTACTCCACGAGCAGGTACATCCAGTCCGGGCGCCCCAGGCCGCCCAGCTGGCGCACGCGCTCCGCGGCGATCCCGGCCACCGCCCGCGCGGAGGGCCGATCTCCCAGCAGCCGGTAGGAGATGGCGTAGGCGTTGGTCTCGAGGGCGGCATCGGAGTCGGTCACCACGGCGATCGGCGGACACGCTAGGTCGTGGCCGGAGATGACGCGACGGCACGGATCGGCGGCCGGCCGTCGCCCGAGGCGGGGCTCAGCAATGCACCGCCGCGACGGGTCGGTTCGGCCATGATGTCGCCATGCCGAGCGAGGTGCCACCACAGGGTTCCGGGGACCCGTCGCCGCGCCGCGGTGGACCGTCCGCCGCGGGTCCGGGCCGGCAGTTCTTCGTGCCGTCGCCGGGGGCTCGCTCGCCGCAGGCCGCGCCGCCGCCCGGGGCCCGACCGAGCGCTGCACCGGCGCCCGCGGCACCACGTCAACGGACCGCTCCGCCGCAGCCGACCCGCACGCCCCCGCCCCGGCGTCCGGAGGCGCCCCGTCCGGACGCGCCGCGGGCGCCACGACCGGCTCGGCCGGGCCCCGCGGTGCCCCCGCGTCGCCCGACGCCACCGCGGCCTCCGGAGGGCGCGCCCGGCCGTGGCCGACGGCGCTGGCGTTGGCTGCTCCTGATCCCTGTGCTGTTGTTGGCGCTCGTGGCGGGCGTGTTGTGGTGGGCCAGATCCACCTACGACAAGATCGAGCGGGTCGACCTGTCCGAGGTGCTGGACCCGGTGAGCGGTGACTCGACGAACTACTTGCTCGTCGGCTCCGACTCACGTGCCGAGCTGGATCCCGAGGGCAACAGCGGGGTGACGGGGACCCGGAGCGACACGATCATCGTGCTGCGGACCACGCCGGATGGCACCGCGATGATGTCGATCCCGCGCGACCTGTGGGTCGAGGTCGCGGACACCGGCGAGATGGGACGCATCAACGGCGCCTACAACCGCGGTCCGGCCAACCTGGTGCAGACGGTCCAGAACAACCTGGACATCCCGATCAACCACTACGTCGAGATCGGCTTCGACTCCTTCGTCGGCCTCGTCGACGCGGTCGGCGGGGTCACGATCGACTTCCCGAACCCGGCGTTCGACCGCGAGTCCGGCCTGTACGTGGAGCAGGCCGGTCCGGTCCGCCTCGACGGCACCCAGGCGCTCGCCTACGCCCGGTCCCGCAACTACACCGAGGTCGTGAACGGCGAGGAGGTCTTCGAGCCGACCGCGGACCTCGGGCGCCAGGAACGCCAGCAGAACTTCCTGCGCACCGCCATGGCCGAGGTGGGCGCCACTCGCAACCCCGTCACCCTGGTGCGGGTCGCGGATGCCATGTCCACCGAGCTGGTCGTCGACTCGGGCCTCGGCTTCGGCGAGGCGCTGGGACTCGTGCGCAAGCTGGGCGGCGGCGACCCCCTGACGGTCGTGCTGCCCACCGAGGGCGCGCGACGCGGGCAGGCGGCCGTCCTCGTGCTGCTCGAACCCCAGGCGCAGGAGGTCCTCGCCGGCTTCCGGTGACGTGCCGGCATCCGGTGACGTGCTGGCTTCCGGTGGCGTCGGCGTGGGTAGGATCGCCGCCATGCCCACTCCCGCAGCAGCCGCCGACGGCTCCTCCCCCCAGCAGCGCAAGTTCTCCGAGCCCTTCGAGATGGCCCTCGATGCGGACAAGAGCTACCAGGCGACGATCGTCACCAACCACGGCACGATGGTGGCGCACCTGAGCGCCAAGGACGCGCCGCAGACGGTCAACAACTTCGTCAACCTGGCCCGCCACCACTACTACGACGGGTTGGTCTTCCACCGGGTCATCCGCGAGTTCATGATCCAGGGCGGCTGTCCCGAGGGCTCGGGCCGTGGTGGCCCCGGCTACCGGTTCGCCGACGAGCTGCCCGCCCCCGGGCGCTACAAGATCGGCTCGCTCGCCATGGCGAACGCCGGCCCGAACACCAACGGCAGCCAGTTCTTCATCGTCTCGGGCGCCCACGGCGTCACGCTGCCCCCGCAGTACTCGCTGTTCGGTCAGCTCATCTCCGGTGAGGACGTGCTCGCCGAGATCCAGCGCGTGCCGACCAACGGCCAGGACCGCCCCAACGACGACGTCGTGATCGAGTCCATCACGATCGACGAGTCCTGAGCGGCCGGCCGACCACGGCCGCCACCCAGATCACTCCAGGATCCGTCCTCCGATGCGCGCGCGAACCCGACACCTGCTGATCGCCACCTGCTCGGTGGCCGCTGGGGCCCTGGCAGCATCGGTGCTCGGACCGCGTGTCGCGGCGAAGCTGCCGTCGCGCCAGCGTGCACGACGCAGCGCGCAGATGGCGCGCATGGGCGCCACGACGGGGTCGAGCTACGTCGCCATGAAGGCCCGCGGCGCGCTCGCGTCCGGTGACCGCCGCGAGGAGCTGCGCGTCGAGTTCGAGCTGCGCACCGCCGAGCAGGTCGCCGCCACGCTCGGGGGCATGAAGGGCGCCATGATGAAGCTCGGCCAGATGGCGAGCTACCTCGACCAGGGTCTGCCCGAGCCGGTGCGTGAGGCGCTCGCACAGCTGCAGAGCGATGCGCCGCCGATGGCCCACGAGCTCGTCGCGCAGGTCGTGCGCGAGGAGCTCGGCGCCGAGCCCGAGCAGGTGTTCGCTCGATTCGATCGGGTGCCGATCGCGTCGGCCTCGATCGGGCAGGTGCACCGGGCACGAACCCACGACGGCATCGAGGTGGCCGTCAAGGTCCAGTACCCCGGCGTCGACGAGGCGGTCGCGGCCGACCTGGAGAACACCGATCTGCTGTTCAACATGATGGGGATGCTCTTCCCCGGGCTGGACCCGGCCCCGATCGTCGGCGAGCTGACCGAACGTCTCCTCGAGGAGCTCGACTACCGAACGGAGGCGGCGAACCAGCAGCTGTTCGTCGATGCGTACCGGGGGCACCCGTACATCCACGTGCCCGACGTGCTGCACGAGCTGTGCACCGGTCGGATCCTGACCACCGAGTTCTCCGAGGGTGCGCGCTTCGCCGAGGTGGTCGACTGGAGCGACGAGGAACGCCAGCTCACCGCCGAGTGCCTGTACCGGTTCGCGTTCGGCGGCATCTACGGGCTGCACGCGTTCAACGGCGACCCGCACCCCGGCAACTACATCTTCCACCCCGGTGGTCGCATCACCTTCCTGGACTTCGGCCTGTGCAAGCGGTTCTCGCCGGACGAGGTGAAGGTCTTCGAGGAGATGATCCGCACGATCGTGCTGGAGCGCGACATCGTCGGGTTCCGGGCGATCGTGGAGCGCATCGGCATCCTCAGCCCGGACCTCGTCGTCGACGAGGAGGAGCTGGCCGACTACTTCACGCACTTCTACGAGTTCGTGATGGAGGACCGGGTGCAGGAGATCACCCCGGAGTACTCGTCCGAGTCGGTGCGGCGCTTCTTCGACCTGACCGGCCCCCACGCGGAGATCATGAAGGCGGCCAACCTGCCGCCGTCGATGGTGATCATCCAGCGCATCAACCTGGGTCTCTACGCGCTGTTCGGCGACCTGGGGGCGCGCAACAACTGGCGTCGCCTGGCCGAGGAGCTCTGGCCGTTCGTCGACGCAGCGCCGTCCACCCCGATGGGGGAGCGCATCGCCGAGTGGCAGGCGACGCGGGCCTGACCTACTCGACCAGGCGGATCGGGTTGCCGAGGATCGCCGCGGACCAGGTGGTCGTGTCCTGGACGGCACCGCCGAACGCAGCGCGGACCTTGATCCAGCAGCCGAGGTTGGAGTCGGTGTCGCAGTTGTAGTTGTCCGGTATCGGGATGTCGACCGTCACCGATCGCTCGTTGTAGTAGTCCTTCGGGACCGTCAGGGTGCAGGTTCCGGCATTGAAGGTCATCGACTTGTTCGTGTCGTTGGAGAACGCGCAGCCCGAGAACGTGGCCGCGAACTCGGGTGGCGGGAGGATCTGCATGGTGCCGCTGCTCGCCACGTCCGAGATGTCGTAGAGGCTGACGCGGAGCGTTCGTCCAGCGTCATAGGGCATGACCCTCGCCAGATAGAAGTTGGTGTTGGCCGAGTCCGCGTTGGCGTAGATCGGGAATCGGCCACGAGCGTTGATCGTCACCCTCGAGCCGTCGAGCGTGTTCACGCCGGTGCCGAACCCGGCCTGGATGGAGAACCGGTTGTGTCCACCGGTGGTGTTCGACGCGCTGTAGGCGTAGGGCGCCGCGTCGGTCGCATTGGACCTGATCTGCAGGATGTACTCACCCTCCTGCACCTGCGCCGCAGGAATCGAGCAGATCGTGATGTTGCGGCGGAAGACCTCGTCGAACGTCCACGGGGCCTGGCCATCGCGCACGTTGTTCCTGGCGTTGTAGAGCCGGGTGTAGATGCTGTCGCCGGAGGTCGGGTCGAAGTTGGGCATGGTGACCGTGCATCCGGCCACGGCAGGGTTGTCCGTGTCGGACCACGGAGTGTTGTCCGGGGCCCGGACGACGTAGGTGGTCCGAGTGTCCTTCTTGCTGTTGATCTGCTGATCTCCGGTGCACCACGACGTCAGACCGCCGGCGTAGCGCTGGGGGGTGTCCGGTCCGTAGAAGGGCGTCAGCGTGCTGAGCTGGGTCGAGTTCGGGAAGGTGGTCGCTTCGCACTTGTCGCCGACGTACACGAACGCGGGGTCGTAGACGTTGATGTTGAGTGGCTGCGTCCCGTCCTTCGAGGCGACCTTGACGGCGAAGTTGTAGCCCTCGAACGCATAGTCGTCGTTGTTGATGCCCGGGTTCGCCGTGCCGGTGCAGCTCGCCACACCCGTGCCGCAGACCTTCGCCTGGTAGCGGTCACCGGAGCCCTTGGTGGACTGCGGGCCTGCCACGTTGATCCAGTACTGGGCGCTGACGTTGCCGTTCGCCGGATCGTTGCCCAGCTTGTTGTCGGGCGAGCCCATCGGCACGGGGGCGACGTACTCCGCCACCGCCTCACGCGTGAGCTCCACCTCGTTGATCCCGAACACCCGCACGAAGTACGTGGGCACCTCGGCGGTCACCTTGACCCGCAGCCGGTTGGGGTTCGGCTCCTGCTGCACCGCCACGGTCGCGTTCTGGTTGGCCCCGGTCGAGCGGTAGCCGTTCTTCGCCGTCTCGGCGCGCGCCGTCGAGGTCGCGCTCGACAGGTCGGCGGGCAGGAAGACCACGCCCGCGTGTGCTCCGGCGTCGGCGGCGCGCTGCAGTCGCTCCGACTGGAGCCACCAGTTCGACAGATCCACCGCGAAGCCGCACATGCCGATCAGCACGACGAGCATGAGCGAGACCCAGATGGCCACGATCCCGCGTTCCTGACGGCTGCGCTCCTGCCAGCGACGACGACGGCGCCACCGTGCACGGAGGCCACCGCCTGCCCGCTCGGTCCGGTCGGGGTGGGCGTCGGACTCCACGGTCAACCGCACTGATCCGCGGGCAGGGGCTCCAACCGCATGACCGTGTGTCCGTCGGCGTCGTGATCGGCACCGAAGAAGCCGGTCATGAAGCTGTGCTTGGCCTGCACGTAGACACCGATCGAGTCGACGGCGACCCCGCAGGCGTCGGCGTTGGTCCACGATCCGGACTGCTTGACCATCTTCTGGGTGCCCGCGTTCCACGTGTAGCGGATGCACGACGAGGTGCACCCGCCGACCATGTCCCCACCGGGGAAGCCGCCGTACGGCGCTCCGTCGGCCGACGAGGGATTCACCTTGTAGATCACCATGCCCGTCGGCTCGGCGTTGTTGAGCACCTTCAGGTCGGCGCTAACCGCTGCGGCGATCTGGTCGGCGGCGTCGTTCTGTGCCGTCGTCACCGGTCCCGCCTGGGAATAGGCCGTCGCCGCGAGGCGGGCCCCACTGCGACTCGAACCGCTCGCGGTCGAGTAGCTGGTGAACAGCAGGCCGAACTCGATGATGCCGAGCACCAGGAGGACCAGGACCGGCAGGATCAGCGCAGCCTCGACCAGGACCGCGCCCTGTTGGCCACGGGACCTGCTCCGAGTTCGCACACCTGCTCCAGCCATCACCACGTACGGTGTCGGCGCGCCCGGGCCAAGTCTTTAGGTCCAATGGCCCAAAAGCGTCACGAACTGAGCGTTCTGCGCGATGCGCGGACGCGGAGGAGGAGCAGATGTCCCTGGATCCCGAGCTGCAGGTCGTGGTCGACCTGGTCAACGCCCAGCCGGCGCCATCGGCGTCGGAGCAGGGGGCCGAGGCGCTCCGGGCGGCGTTCGCCGGGCTGGCGACGATGCTCGGCACGGGCGACGAGCGCGTGTCCGTCGAGGACCTGCAGATGGATCTGCCCGGTCGCACCGTGGGGGCGCGGCGCTACCTGCCGGCGGGGTCGGCGGGCGGACCAGGCACGGTGGTCTTCTTCCACGGAGGTGGGTTCGTCATCGGCTCGATCGACACCCACGACGCCATCTGTCGTGACCTCGCCGCCGCGTGCGGCCGACCCGTCGTCTCGATCGACTACCGGCTGGCCCCCGAGCACACGTTCCCCGCGGCCCACGACGACGCCGAGGACGCCGTGCGGTGGCTCGCGACCCACGGCGAGCGGCACGGGCTCGACCTGGGCCGCACGGTGCTCGCCGGCGACTCAGCAGGGGCGAACCTCGCCATCGCCGCCGCACGTCGGCTGCGCGACCGGCCCGAGCCCGGCGTCGAGGTCGTGCTGGCGGCCCTCGTCTACCCCGTGGCCGACCTGGCGGACCCGGACTCGCACCCGTCGTTCACGGACAACGGCGAGGGCTACCTGCTCACCGCCGACACGATGCGGTTCTTCGCCGACAGCTACGTGCCGCACGTCGGACAACGCGAGCTCCCCGACGCCAGCCCGCTGCGAGTGGCGGACCTGGCAGGGATGCCGGCGACGTTGGTGATCACCGCCGAGTACGACCCGCTGCGCGACGAGGGCGACGCGCTCGCTGCGGCGCTGTCCGACGCCGGCGTCGAGGTCGACCTGCAGCGTTTCGACGGCGCGGTCCACATGGCACTGCAGTTGGTCGGCACGGCGGTCGGGCAGCGCATGCGCGACGTGGTCGCCGACGCGGTCCGCTCAGCCGTGGCGTGACTCGGGGCCGAGCAGGGCGCCGAGCAGCACCGCCACCTGGTCGTCCGCGATCCGTCCGACCGGGACGTCGGGCTCGAAGATGTGGCGGATGAAGCCGCTGAACACCTGCGAGACCACGACCTGGGCGACCAGGTCGTGGGGCTGGAGCTCGGGCGCGACCGCCTCGATCAGGTCCGTCACGCCGGTCCGGAAGACCTCGAGCAGCGCCGCCCCGGTGGGCAGCGCGGCGGGCTGGCTGCGCAGCCCCTCGCCGAGCAGCAGGCGCAGCACCGGCTCCTCCTCGAGCGCACCCTCCCAGAACACCAGGTAGATCGCCCGGAGCCGCTGGTCGATCGGCGCGCCCGGGTCGAGCTCGACGGGGAGCTCGACCAGCCGCGAGGAGTAGCGGCGCTCCTCGACGACGCTGCGGAAGAGCTCGTCCTTGGACGGGAAGTAGTGGTAGATCGCGGCCACCTGCACCCCGCACGCCTGTGCGAGGCGCCGCATGCTCATGGCTGCGGAGCCCTGCTCGGACATGAGCTGCAGGGCGACGTCGAGGATGTGCTCGCGCTGGTTCGCCCGCGGCGTCGTGGTGGTGCTCACGGCTGCGGACGGTACCGGATCAGTGCTCGACGGGGCAGCCCTGACCCGGCGTGAACGAGGCGGGCATGTGCTGCAGCGCGAGCACCAGACTCGAGTCGCCGCGGTCGGGCGTGACGCCCTCGGGCACCTCGATGTCGGGCAGGCGCGTCAGCAGCTCCTGGAACACCGTGGTGATCTCCATGCGGGCCAGGTTGGCGCCCAGGCAGAAGTGGGGGCCGATGCCGAAGCCCATGTGCGGGTTGGGCGAGCGGGTGAGGTCCAACACGTCGGGGCGGTCGAAGACCCGGTCGTCGCGGTTGGCGCTCCCGTACAGCATCAGGATGCGGTCGCCTTCCTTCAGCTGCGTGTTGCGGTAGGTGTGGTCGACCGTGACGGTGCGGATGAAGCCGAGCACCGGGGTGACGTAGCGCACGAGCTCGTCGGCTGCGGTCGCCATGAACTCGGGGTCCGACAGGTTGTCGAGCATCAGCTTGCGCTGGTCGGGGAAGCGGCTGAGGGCCAGCAGGCCGCCGGTGATGGCGTTGCGGGTGGTCTCGTTGCCGGCGACCATCAGGACGGTCAGGAACGCCAGCAGCTCGTCGTCGTTCAGCGCGCCGTTGCGCTCGTTCATCTTGACGAGGTCCTCGTCCGAGACGCCCTGGATGGCCTTGTGCTCCTTGGCCAGCGCGCCGTCGTCGAATGCCTGGGTCAGGATGCTGATCAGGTCGTTCTTGGGGTCGGCCCGCCGCTCGGCGATGAGCTCGATCGCCATCACGGCGAACTCGCCGAACGCGGTGGCCGCGGCATGCAGCTGCGGGGAGTCGGCCTCGACGTGGCCGTCGCCGGCCATCATCGCGTCGGACCAGCCGTACATGTTCATGCGCTGCTCGGACGGCAGGCCCATCAGCTCGCAGATGATGATCAGCGGCACGTGGATGGCGAAGTTCTCGACGAAGTCGAGCTCCACCTGTCCGGCCTCGGCCTTGGCCTCGAGCTCGTCGATGATCTCGTTGGTGAGCTCGCGGACGTGGGGGATCATCTCCCGCACCCGCTGCGGGGTGAACCCCTTGTTGATCAGGCGGCGCTGGCGGACGTGCTCGTCACCGTCGAGGGTGATGATCGACATGTCGCCGGCGATCTTGGGACGCACGCCGAAACGGCTGCAGTAGGTGTCCTCGTCGCGGCTGATGTGGAAGATGTCCTCGTGGCGCGAGGCGATGTACAGGTCGTTGGCCTCGTCGCGGTGCAGCGAGTCCTGGTCGCGCAACCAGGCGTACAGCGCCCACGGGTCGTCGAAGACCCGCGGATCGGTGAAGTCGGTCTGCGCGAAGTCGGCTCGCTGGTCGTGGTCGACGATGGTCATGTGTGTCCCCTTGGAAGCGGCGGTCGGGTGGCCCGCCCGACGGCAGCGCTCCCGTTGCTCGATCGCGTCACCGTAGGGTTGATTGAACGTTCGTTCAAGCAGCCCCGCTGAGACTCCGGCGTGACGTCGGACACGTCGTCCGGTCTCACGATCGGGGCCTCGGTGTAGCGTTTCCGCCATGGCGATCACCTCCGAGCCCACGCTGTCCGACGCCGTCGCGGCACCCTCCGAGGCCGGCGCGGCGCTGATCGAGACCGTCGACCCACGCACCGGTGCGCCGCTGGCGGTGGTCCCCGACACCGACGCCGACGGCGTGCAGGCCGCGGTGGCTCGGGCACGCTGCGTCGCCTCACGCTGGTCGTCGCTGCGCACCAAGGAGCGCGTCGCCCACCTCCTGACGGTGCGCGACCGGCTGCTCGACCGGGCCGACGAGCTGGTCGAGGTGATCTGCGCGGAGACCGGCAAGCAACGTGCCGAGGCCGTCACCACCGAGCTGATGGCGGTGTGCGAGACCATCGACTGGTACGCGAAGCACACCGAGCGTCTGTTGCGTCCCCGCTCGGTCGCGCCGGGCACGATGGCGCACAAGTCGGCCTGGGTCCGTTACGAGGCGGTCGGGGTCGTGGGCGTCATCAGCCCGTGGAACTACCCCTTCACGCTCTCCATGACGCCGCTGGTGACCGCGCTGTTCGCCGGGAACACCGTGGTGCTCAAGCCGTCCGAGGTCACCCCGACCGTCGGCCTCGCCATCCGGGAGCTCTTCGAGCACGACCAGTGGGGCGACATCGTGCAGGTCGTGACCGGCGGGGGCGCCACGGGCGAGGCGCTGGTGCGCAGCGGTGTCGACAAGATCGTCTTCACCGGCTCGGTCCGCACCGGCAAGCGCGTCATGGCCGCTGCGGCCGACACGCTCACCCCGGTCCTGCTCGAGCTCGGCGGCAAGGACCCGATGGTGGTCTGCGCCGATGCCGACATCGACCGTGCCGCCCGCGGCGCCGTGTGGGGCGCGTTCCAGAACTCCGGTCAGACCTGCATGTCGGTCGAGCGGGTGTACGTCGAGCGCAGCATCGCCCAGGCGTTCATCGACCGGGTGATCCTCGAGACCGGTCGGATCCGCCAGGACGACGGTTCGACCGGCGGCGGCGACATCGGGTCCATGACCTTCGAGCCCCAGGTCGAGATCGTGCAGCGTCACCTGGCCGATGCGGTCGACAAGGGCGCCAAGGTGCTCGTCGGTGGTCGCCGGCTCGAGCGTGACGGCCTCTGGTTCGAGCCCACCGTCGTGGTCGACGTCGACCACACCATGGATCTGATGACCGAGGAGACCTTCGGGCCGGTGCTGCCGATCATGGTCGTCGACGACGTCGACGAGGCGGTGCGACTTGCCAACGACTCGGTCTACGGGCTGAACAGCTCGGTGTGGACCGGGGACGACGACCTGGGCGTCTCGGTGGCCAACCGCCTGCAGGCCGGCAACGTGTGCATCAACGACTGCATCGTCTCGTACGCCATCACCGGGCTGCCCTTCGGCGGCGTCAAGCAGTCGGGCATCGGCCGGGTGCACGGACCCGAGGGCCTGCGGGAGTTCTGCAACACCAAGTCCGTCATGTCGACCCGGTTCAGCGGTGCACGTGAGCTGTGGTGGTTCCCCGTGCCCAAGGGCCTGGACGCGCTCGGCATCCGCTCGCTGCGGCTGCGCTTCGGTTCGACGCTGTCCGAGCGCGCCAAGGGCCTGCGCCGACCGCGCTGAACCTCAGCAGCGGCACCGTCCCCGGCGACCCCAGGGACCGTTCGGCCGCGCCTCGCCGTCGGGTCAGGCGGTGGGGTCCTGGCCGAGCAGCGTGCGATGCAGCAGCTGTGTCACGGCCTCCGCACTCGGCGCCTCGCCGCCGCTGAGCGGCTCGACGCTGCAGAACACCTCGGTGAGACCGGTCGCGGCGCGGCCCTGCAGGCTGAGCACCACAGAGCTGGTGGGCGCGCCGACGAACTCGACCACGACCTCGAGCAACCCGGCCCCCGGGTCCAGATAGGTGATGTCGCCGAGGCGGTGGGCCGCCTCGATGAGCAGCGGCACGACCTCCACCGCCGGTGCCGGGATGCCGATGGTCGCCGCGTCGACGAGGACCGCCTCGGCGCCGGGGTCCTGGTCCCCGGTCGGCGGTGCGGGCGCAGCGCCGTCGCCGGCCCGCGGAGCGTCAGCCTGCTCGGCCGACGCGTCGGCCGAGCCAGCGTCGGGCCCGGGTGACGCGAGATGTGCGAGCACGACCCGGTACGCCGTGGTCAGCCGGACGGTGCGCTCGGTCGCGTCGGACGCCGCGTTGAGGTCGGGGTGCGTGTCGCGCAGTCGGCTGCGGAACGCGCTGCGCACGCTGGCCTCGTCGGTGGCGTCGACCAGCCCGAGCACGGCGAGCGCCTCGGACCTGTCCATCGGGCCCGCCCGCTCCGCCACGCTCAGTCCAGCGTCGCGAGGAAGGTGACCACCGCGCTGCTGAACGCGTCGTTGCGATCGCCCGCGACCATGTGACCGGCCCCGGACACGTCGACGAACTCGGCGTTTGGGCACAGCTCCAGGAAGTGCCGTGCCGTCTCCTCGCTGACGAGGTCCGACATGCGTCCCCGGATGAGCAGCGTCGGCACCCCGAGGTTCCGTGCAGCGTCGTCGAACTCGCTCAGCCGGCTGTCGGTCCCCAGCGGTGTGGGTCCCAGGAACATGTCGGGATCCCAGTGCCAGCGCCAGCGCCCGTCGGGATCACGACGCAGGTTCTTCGACAACCCGCTGAGATCGGTGGGTCGCGGGCGGTGCGGCTGGTAGTCGGCGATCGCATCCGCCGCCTCGTCGAGATCCGCGAAGCCCGTCTCGACGCGGTCGAGCATGAAGCCGACGATCCGGTCGACGCCCGCACGCTCCATGCGCGGTGTGACGTCGACCAGCACGAGTGCCGAGGTCGTCCCCGGAGCGAGCTGACCCTCGGCGAGCAGGCCGGACAACCCGCCCAGCGACGCGCCGACCAACACCGGCGCATGCCCGGTGGGTCCGTGCAGGGCGGCGCAGACGTCGATGCAGTCGGTGGCGAACGCGGTGTTCCTGTAGTCCTGGTCCTCGGCGCGGTCGGAGCTGCCGTGTCCCCGCTGGTCGTAGGCCACGGCGTACCAGCCCGCCTCGGCCAGCGCCCTCGCCGTGCCACCCCAGCTGTGCCGTGTCTGTCCGCCACCGTGCACGAGGACCACGGTGCGCGCGGCCGGGTCGCCGTACGCGTCAGCGCGCAGGACCAGGCCCGACCGGGTCGGCAGCTCCAGTTCGGTGCGCTCGACGGTGCTCACCGCAGCGAGGCCAGCAGCTGCCAGGTGCGTTCGTGGTCCTCGGGTGACGGTGCGGCGATCACGGCGGAGAACTCGGTCACCCCTCCCTCGGCCAGGCGTGACAGCGCCGAGGCGACGTGGTCCTCGTCGCCGATGATCGCGACGTCGGCCGGGCCGTCCGCGCCCTCCAGGTCGAGCATCGCCCGGTACGACGGAAGTCCGCCGTAGAGCGCGAGCTGCTCGGCGACCAGGGCACGAGCGGCGTCGGGATCCGCCGTCACGCACACCGGGAGCCCCGCGACCACCCGTGGCCGGGGCTGTCCAGCGGCGTCGGCCGCCTCGGTGATGCGGGGCACGACGTGCTCGAGCAGCGTGCGCTCACCGGTGCACCAGGTGATGGTGCCGCAGCCCGTCGACCCGGCGAGCTTCAGCATCTGGGCACCGAGCGCCGCGATGATCACGTCGGGCGCCGCAGCGCCGGCGATGTCGAGCGAACCGATGCAGGTGATGTCCTCACCCGTCACGGCCACCGACTCGCCGCGCAGGAGGGGGAGAAGCGCCTCGAGGTACTCGCGCATGTGGCGCACCGGCTTGGCGTAGCTGTAGCCCCAGAGGTCCTCGATCACGATCTTGTGCGACAGCCCGATGCCCAGCGCCAGTCGGTCACCCGTCGCGGCCTGCACCGTGAGGGCCTGCCCGGCGAGCATCATCGGGTGTCGCGGGTAGGTCGGCACGACGGCCGTGCCCAGCTCGATCCGCGATGTCGACGAGCCGGCGACGGCCAGCGCCGTCAACGCGTCCAGGCCGAAGATCTGTGCGATCCAGAACGAGTCGAAGCCGTCCGCCTCGGCCCGCTGCACCGCGTCGCGCAGCTGCTCCAACGTCGAGAGGCTCCCCGTGCCGTTGATGCCGATCCTCATGTCCAGTGCCATCGGGTTCCTCGTCTCAGCGCAGCGTCATCGTCATGGGCAGGGACTTGATACCCCGGATCGAGGGGTTCCTGCCGCGCACGACGGGGCCGGCGACCTCTGACGAGGCCACCCGCTCGATCAACTGGCGGTACATGATCGACGCTTCGAGACGGGCCAGGTGGGCGCCCAGGCAGAGGTGGATGCCGGGCGCGAAGGCCACGTGGTCGGCATCGTTGGGGGCCTGCGGGTAGCGGTCCAGTCGGAACTCGTCGGCGTCGGGCCACTTGGCTGTGTCGCGGTTGGCCGAGGCGTAGCAGAGGAAGACCTTGGCGTCGGCGGGGATGGTCGCGCCACCCAGCTCGGCGTCGCTCAGGGTGTTGCGGAACAGCCCTTGGACGGGTGAGAGGTAGCGGATCGACTCCTCGACCATCGGCGCCATCAGCGCGCCGTCGGCCGCCACGGCGTCCCACACGTCCTGGCGGTCGGCGAGGACCACCGCCATGTTCGCCATCAGGTTGGTCGTGGTCTCGTTGCCGGCCACCACCAGGAGCACGCACATGGCGATGATCTCCTCGGGTGCCAGCCGGTCGCCGTCGGGCGTGCGGCCGAAGAGGATGCCCACCATGTCGTTGGGGTCGTCGATGTCGACGGTGCCGTCGTCGAAGTCCGCCTGGCGACGTGCGACGAGGTCCAGGAAGTACATCGCGAACTCGGCGATGAGGAGCTCGTTCTCCTCGGTCGGCGGTCCGGCCATCTGGTCGACCGTCGCGTCCGACCAGCGGCGGAACCGCGGCCAGTCCTCGGTCGGGATGCCCATGATCTCGGCGATGAGCGTGACCGGCAGCGGCTCGGCGATGTCGACCAGGAAGTCGACCTCGGCCGTGCCGCCCGACTCGACGCCGGCGAAGGCGCGATCCAGGATCTCCTCGCACAGGCGCTCGATGCGCGGCGCCAGCTGGTTGATCACCCGCGGGGTCCAGTGGCGGGCGACCAGGCGACGCACCCGGGTGTGCTCCGGCGGGTCGAGCCCGACCAGCATCGGCACCGGGCGTCGCTCGTAGCTGTTGCCCTGGTTGGAGGAGAAGACCTCGACGTTGCGTGCTGCGCTGACGAGGTCGTCGTAGCGCGACACCACCCAGATGTCGTGCTCCTCGACGTGGTACACCGGCGCCTTCTCGCGCAGCGCGGCGAAGTAGGGGTACGGATCCTCGAGCACGTCGGGATCCCACGGGTCGTAGGTGAACGCCTGGGCGTCGGCTCCTGGGGTCATGGAGCCGCACCGTACCGAACAGGAACGCGTTCCACCGTTGACCCGCAGTCAGCTCACCGGAGCGCTGGACGGCGGCCGCTCAGGCGACGACGACGACGGTGGAGCCGACGTCCAGGAACTCCCAGGTGAACTGGGCGTCCTCGGTGCTCTGGCGGATGCAGCCGTGCGACAGGGGTTGGCCGAGCTGCTCGGGTGTCTGCACCGGGACGCCGTCCACCTTCGGGATGTCGTGGAAGCCGATCGCCCAGCCGTTCGGGCCCTTCGTGAAGCGCACGAAGTAGTCCATGCGTGAACCGTCCAGGCCGGTCGCGTTGAGGGTCTTGGAGTACACCTGGAAGGTGCCCTGCTGCGGGGTGTTGGCCCGGCCGGACACCAGGGCGGTCCTCAACACGGTCTCGTTCTCGTCGACCCACCACATGCGTTGGCCCTCGATCGAGAACACCACTCGGCGGCCGGAGCCCGACGGCGGCAGCAGGTCCTCGGGCGGCGCGGTCGTCGTCGGAGCGACCGTCGTGGTCGGCGCGGTGGTCGTGGGAGCGACCGTCGTCGTGGAGGCGTCCAGGGCGACCGACACGTCGTCCGCGGCGATCTCCTCCCGGTCGCCGCTCGAACCGCCCATCATGAGCGCGGCGCCCACAGCCACGACCGCTGCCACGGCGGCGACGGTGGACCAGACGCGCATCGAACGACTCACCCCGTCAGGTTACTGCCGCGCCGCTCAGCAGTTGCGATGTCGCCGACCCTTGCGTTCCCGGCCGCTCAGTCCTGCAGCCACTCCGTGAACGCCCGCACCATCAGTGCGACGTCCTCGACCGCCATGAGCTCACGGGCGGAGTGCATCGACAACTGCGGCACGCCGACGTCGACGGTGCGCATGGACAGCTGGGCCGCGGCCAGCGGACCGATGGTGGAGCCGCACGGCAGGTCGCCGCGGTGCGAGTAGTCCTGCACCGGCACCTCGACGCGGGCGCACGCCCTCCGGAAGGCAGCCGCGCCGAGCGCGTCGGTCGCGTAGCGCTGGTTGACGTTGTGCTTGATGGCCGGGCCGCCCGCCATCTCGATCCAGTGGCCCGGCTCGTGGCGTCCGGCGTAGTTCGGGTGCGTGGCGTGCGCCATGTCGGCCGACAGCAGGATCGACTCGGACAGCGCACGAAGGTGAGCGCCACGGTCGATGCCCAGCGCTGCGGCACGCTGCTCGAGCACCGCGCCGAGCCACGACGAGTCGGCACCGGTGGCGCTCGTCGAGCCCACCTCCTCGTGGTCGAACAGCACGATCACCGCAGGGTGCGCGCCGTCACTTGCCCAGCGACGGGCGATCACGGCTTCGAGCGCACCGAAGCTGGAGCAGAGGTTGTCGAGCCGTGGGGCGGCCAGCAGCTCGTGCTGCGCGCCGAGCAGCGCGGACGGCTGGTCGTCGAAGCACGCCACGTCCCAGCCCAGGACCTGCTCTGCCGTCACGTCGAGCTGCTCGGACAGCCAGCGTCGGAAGTCACCTTCGTGGGTCTCACCCAGGCCCCACACCGGTGTCAGGTGCTGCTGGCGGTCGAGCTGCAGGCCACGCTCGCTGATCTCGCGGTCCAGGTGGATCGCCAGCTGCGGCACACGCAGCAGCGGTCCGTCGCTGCGGAACAGACGGTGCGTGACGTCGTCGCCGTCCGCCAGCACGACCCGGCCCGCCAGTCCGAGGTCGCGGTCGAGCCACGAGTTGAGCAACGCCCCGCCGTACACCTCGACCCTGAGCTGTCGCATGCCCGCCACACCGAGGTCGGGGCGTGGGCGGATCCGGAGGTTGGGGGAGTCGGTGTGGGCGCCGATCAGCCGCAGCGCCGCTGCAGGCGCATCACCGTCGACCCAGGCGACGAGCGCCCCGTCGCGCACCAGGAAGCGTGCGCCCGGCTCGGTGGCGCGCACGGGGTCGAACTCCTCGAACCCGGCGTCGGTCAGACGTGCTGCGGCGTTGTGCACCGCGTGGAACGGCGTCGGTGACGCGTCGATGAAGCCGATGAGGTCCTGGGCCGGGTCGACCATCGCTCAGCCCTCCACGCCGGGGCCGCTGGGAGCGGCGCTCAGGCCGGTGCAGCCCTGGAGGGCATCCATCGCGGCCCGCTCGGCGTCCGCGGCAGCGCCCTGGAGCGGGACGGGCAGGGTGTTCTGGAGCACGGCGGGATCCCAGCGGTAGTCGTCGATGCGTCGACCGGTCGCGGTCACGGTGAGCACACCGGAGCGCCGACCGGGCTCCGACGGTGCCTTGAACACGAAGTTCGACAGGCCGTAGGCGACGAACTGGTCGCCCATGTAGCCCATGCCCTGCAGACGGTGGGCATGTGAGCCGACGACGATGTCGGCGCCCGCCGCGGTGAGCAGCTCGGCCAGCTCGACCTGTCGGGCGTTCGGGCAGGTCTCCTTCTCCACGCCGTAGTGCAGGTACACGGCCAGGGTGTCGACCAGGGGTCGGGTGGCTCGGACCTCGTCGACGAGGCGCTCCTGGTGGGCCTCCTCGGCACTCGCCAGGCCGGGGGAGTCGGGTCCTGCGGTCCACGACGACACCAGGTTGGAGTCGAAGATGTCGTTGGCGGCGATGACGCCGATGCGCTGACCGCGCACCTCGGTGATCCACGGCGCCATGGCCTCGTCCTCGTCGTTGCCGATCCCGATGATCGGGAAGCCCGACTCGGCCTTGATGCGCAACGAGTCCTGCAGTCCCTCGAGCCCGTAGTCCATGCCGTGGTTGTTCGCCATGGTGACCACGTCGGCTCCGGCGGCGCTCAGGGCGGTGAGCGCCTCGGCGGGCACCTGGAAGGCGAACGTCTTGGGCTCGGGCTGTCCGGCGCTGCCCAGGGCGGCCTCGAGGTTGACCACCGACACGTCGGCGGCGCCGAGCGTGGGGGCGATCGCCTGCAGCAGCCCCTCGGGGTCGGCCTGGAGCGACCCCACCATCGTCTCGAAGCTCGCGTCGCCGGCGAAGGCGATCGTGACCGCCTCGCCGCTGCCCAGCGGACCGCGGGCCTCGGTCGTGGTGGTGCTGTCCACCGGTTCGCCCGTGGCGTCGGTGGTGGCGCTGGAGCCGTCCTGCTGACCGTCGCCGTCACCGGCGGCGCCGTCGTCCGAGCCACCGCAGGCGGCGACCACGACGCAGAGCGTGGTCAGCAGCGCCAGCCAGAGGGGCGCACGACGGGCCGGGCGTTGGAGGTGGGTCACCGACCGATGGTACCCAAGGGCACAACCTGCTTTGGGACCCCTCCCCGGCTCGACTACATTCTCCGGACCGTCGTCGACCGCCCGGCAGTGCCGCCACGGGTCACACGGAGCACGCAGCAACGAGGCTGCGCCCGGCAGCAACGACGCTGCCCGCCCCCCGCAGCCACGGCTGCACGCAGCCAACGGCGTCTGCACCCGCAGGTGGGACCTCACACCCGCCCGGACCGCCACGCCACCCCACATCGGACACCTACAGAGAGCCTCGATGTCAGACACTTCCCTGCGCCCCACCAGCCTGCCCGGTGGCCTGTACCGACCCGAGAACGAGCACGACGCGTGCGGCGTGTCGTTCGTGGTCGACCTCTACGGGCGTCGGTCCCACGACCTGGTCAGCAAGGGCCTCACCTCGCTGTGCAACCTCGAGCACCGGGGTGCCACCGGCGCCGAGGAGAACACCGGCGACGGCGCCGGCATCCTCATCCAGGTCCCGGACACGTTCCTGCGCGCCGTGCTCGGCGCCGAGCTGCCGGCGGCCGGGCACTACGCGGTCGGCAACATCTTCCTGCCGGCCGACGCCGCGGCGGCCGATGCCGCCGCCGCCTCGATCGACAAGATCTGCGCCGAGGAGGGCCTCGACGTCGTGGCGTGGCGCGACGTGCCCACCGACGCCTCCATGATCGGCGCGACGGCGCTCGCCGCCATGCCGACCTTCCGTCAGCTGGTCATCCGCTCCACCGAGGGCGACGAGGCCGGCATCGTGCTGGACCGCCGGGCCTTCCTGGCCCGCAAGCGCATGGAGCACGAGATCCTCGACGCCGACGGCGATGCCTCGGTGTACGTGCCGTCGCTGTCGTCGCGCACGATGGTCTACAAGGGCATGCTCACCACGCCGCAGCTGGGCGAGTTCTTCCTCGACCTCCGGGACGAGCGGCTCGACTCGGCGTTGGCGCTGGTCCACTCACGCTTCTCCACCAACACCTTCCCCTCGTGGCCGCTGGCGCACCCGTACCGCTACGTCGCGCACAACGGCGAGATCAACACGGTGCAGGGCAACCAGAACTGGATGCGCGCCCGAGAGGCGCTCCTGGGATCGGACCTCTTCCCCGGCGGTCGAGAGGCGCTCGAGCGGATCTTCCCGATCTGCACCCCCGGCGCGTCCGACACCGCTCGCCTCGACGAGGCGCTCGAGCTGTTGCACCTCGGCGGCTACTCGCTGCCCCACGCGATGCTGATGATGATCCCCGAGGCATGGGAGAACCACCAGCACATGGACCCCAAGGTCCGTGACTTCTACCGGTTCCACTCGTGCCTGATGGAGCCGTGGGACGGCCCGGCGTCGGTCACGTTCACCGACGGGACGATCGTGGGCGCGGTGCTCGACCGCAACGGCCTGCGCCCCTCGCGCTACTGGGTGTGCGACGACGGTCTGGTCGTCATGGCCTCCGAGGTCGGCACGCTCGACATCGAACCGGAGCGCGTCATCAAGAAGGGCCGCCTGCGGCCCGGCCGCATGTTCCTGATCGACACGTCGCAGGGCCGCATCATCGAGGACGAGGAGATCAAGTCCGAGCTCGCCGCTGCGCACCCCTACGGCGAATGGCTCCACGCGGGCCTGAAGCACCTGAGCGACCTGCCCGAGGTGTTCCACATCACCGAGTCCGCCCGCGACGTGATCCGGGAGCAGCAGACGTTCGGCTACACCCACGAGGAGATCAAGATCCTCATCGAGCCGATGGCCCGCTCGGGCGTCGAGGCGCTCGGCTCCATGGGCACCGACACGCCGATCGCGGTCCTGTCGGACCGCTCACGGCTGCTCTACGACTACTTCACGCAGCTCTTCGCCCAGGTGACCAACCCGCCGCTCGACGCGATCCGCGAGGAGCTCGTCACGTCGGTGGGCCGCATGATCGGCCCCGAGGGCAACGTGCTCGAGCCCACCGCCGAGTCGTGTCACCTGCTCGAGCTCCCCCACCCGATCCTCGACAACGTCGCGCTCGACAAGATCCTGCACATCGAGGAGTCGGACCCGCGCTTCAAGGCCCGCACGGTGCGGACCCTGTTCCCGGCGTTCTCCGGGGGCGATGGCCTCCGTCGGGCCCTCGAGCGCATCCGCAAGGAGGTCTCCGAGGCCATCGAGGACGGGGTGAACATCATCGTCCTGTCGGACTGGCACTCGAACGAGGACCTGGCACCGATCCCGATGCTGCTTGCCACCGCGGCGGTGCACCACCACCTCATCCGTGAGAAGTCGCGCACCAAGGTCGGACTGATCGTCGAGACCGGCGAGGCCCGCGAGGTGCATCACTTCTGCCTGCTCATGGGCTACGGCGCTGCGGCCATCAACCCGTACCTGGCGTTCGACACGATCGAGCAGATGGTCCGGGAGGGTCGCACCTCGCTCACCGACTTCGACGAGGCCCAGAGCAACTACACCAAGGCCGCCGGCAAGGGCGTGCTGAAGGTCATGTCCAAGATGGGCATCTCGACCGTGGCGTCGTACACCGGCGCACAGATCTTCGAGGCGATCGGGCTGGGCGAGGAGCTCGTCGACGAGTACTTCACCGGCACGGTGAGCCGGCTGGGCGGCATCGGCCTCGACGAGATCGCCGAGGAGTCCCGGCGCCGCCACGCGACCGCCTACCCGCTCCGACCGGCCGAGCAGGCCCACCGCGACCTGGACTACGGCGGCGAGTACCAGTGGCGCCGTGAGGGCGAGTACCACCTGTTCAACCCCAAGACGGTGTTCAAGCTGCAGCATGCCGCTCGCAGCGGCCAGTACGAGGTCTTCAAGGAGTACACCCAGCTGGTGGACGACCAGTCCGAGCGTCTGGCGACGCTGCGCGGGCTGTTCACGCTGGGCTCGGACCGCCCGCCGGTCCCGATCGACGAGGTCGAGCCCGTCAGCGAGATCGTCAAGCGCTTCTCGACCGGTGCGATGAGCTACGGCTCGATCTCCGCCGAGTCCCACGAGACCCTCGCCATCGCCATGAACCGGCTGGGCGGCAAGTCCAACACCGGCGAGGGCGGCGAGGACCCGGCACGCTTCGTGCCCATGGAGAACGGCGACTCCAAGCGGTCGTCGATCAAGCAGGTCGCCTCGGGACGCTTCGGCGTGACGTCGGACTACCTGACGAACTCCGACGACATCCAGATCAAGATGGCCCAGGGCGCCAAGCCCGGCGAGGGCGGCCAGCTGCCCGGCCACAAGGTCTACCCGTGGATCGCGAACACCCGTCACTCGACGCCCGGCGTGGGGCTCATCTCGCCGCCGCCGCACCACGACATCTACTCCATCGAGGACCTGGCGCAGCTGATCCACGACCTCAAGAACTCGAACCCCTCCGCGCGGGTCCACGTGAAGCTCGTGGCCGAGGTCGGTGTCGGCACCGTCGCCGCGGGCGTCGCCAAGGCGAAGTCCGACGTGGTGCTCATCTCGGGCCACGACGGCGGCACCGGCGCCAGCCCGCTCACGTCGCTCAAGCACGCCGGCGCACCGTGGGAGCTCGGCCTCGCCGAGACCCAGCAGACGCTCGTGCTCAACGGCCTGCGTGACCGCATCGTCGTGCAGGCCGACGGCCAGATGAAGACCGGTCGCGACGTCGTCGTCGCGGCGCTGCTCGGCGCCGAGGAGTTCGGCTTCGCCACGGCACCGCTCGTCGTGTCGGGCTGCATCATGATGCGCGTCTGTCACCTCGACACCTGTCCGGTCGGCATCGCCACCCAGAACCCGGAGCTGCGCGAGCGCTACTCGGGCAAGCCGGAGTTCGTCGAGAACTTCATGCAGTTCGTCGCCGAAGAGGTGCGCGAGCTGCTCGCCGAGCTCGGCTTCCGCTCGATCGCCGAGGCGGTCGGCCACGCCGAGTGCATCGACGCCCGTGCCGCGGTCGACCACTGGAAGGCCTCGGGGCTCGACCTGTCCCCGATCCTGCACGTCGTGGAACCCCGCGAGGACGATCACCTGTCGTGGCACCGCCCGCAGGACCACGGCCTGGCCGACGCGCTCGACATGTCGCTGATCGAGGAGTGCGCCGACACGCTCGAGACCGGCCGGCCGGTGCACCTGCGGGTCCCGATCCGCAACGTCAACCGGACCGTCGGCACGATGCTCGGACACGAGCTGACCAAGCGCCACGGCGGCGCCGGCCTGCCCGACGACTCGATCGTCATCGACTTCGACGGGTCCGCCGGCAACAGCTTCGGTGCGTTCGTGCCCAAGGGCATCACGCTGCGCCTGCACGGCGACGCCAACGACTACGTCGGCAAGGGCCTGTCGGGTGGGCGGATCATCGTGCACCCGCCCGAGCACAGCCACCCCGATCTGGTCGCCGAGGACAACATCATCGCCGGCAACGTGATCCTCTACGGGGCCACCGGGGGCCAGGTGTTCCTCCGTGGCGAGGTCGGCGAGCGCTTCTGCGTGCGCAACTCGGGCGCCGTCGCCGTCGTCGAGGGCGTCGGCGACCACGGGTGCGAGTACATGACCGGCGGCCGCGTCGTCGTGCTCGGCCCGACCGGGCGCAACTTCGGTGCGGGCATGTCGGGCGGCATCGCCTACATCCACGACCCCGAGGGCGAGTTCGACTCCAGGGTCAACAAGGACATGGTCTCGGTCGTCGAAGTCGACGACGACGACGTGTCGTTCCTGCGCTCGATCGTCGAGCAGCACCTGTCCGAGACCGGCTCGGCCGTCGCCGAGGAGCTGCTCGGTGAGTGGGAGGCGGAGCTGTCGAACTTCCGCAAGGTGATGCCGAAGGACTACCAGCGGGTGCTCGACGCCACCCGCCTCGCCGAGGAAGAGGGCCGCGACGTGATCGAGGCCGTGATGGAGGCCAGCCGTGGGTGATGTCCGAGGGTTCCTGAAGCACGAGCGCGCACTGCCGACGCGGCGGCCGGTCCCGGTCCGGATCATGGACTGGAACGAGGTCTACGAGGAGTTCCCGACCGAGGAGCTGCAGACCCAGGCGAGCCGCTGCATGGACTGCGGCATCCCGTTCTGCAACAACGGCTGTCCGCTGGGCAACATCATCCCGGACTGGAACGACCTGGTGTACCGGGACCGCTGGCGTGACGCCATCGAGCGGCTGCACGCCACGAACAACTTCCCCGAGTTCACCGGCCGGCTCTGCCCGGCGCCGTGCGAGGCCGCCTGCGTGCTCGGGATCAACCAGGACCCGGTGACCATCAAGCAGGTCGAGGTGTCCATCATCGACCACGCCTGGGACCAGAGCTGGGTGCACCCCGTGCGCCCGACCCGCCTCACCGAGAAGCAGGTCGCCGTCATCGGCTCCGGCCCCGCCGGACTGGCCGCGGCCCAGCAGCTGACCCGTGCCGGTCACCACGTCATCGTCTTCGAGCGCGCGGACCGCATCGGCGGCCTGCTGCGCTACGGCATCCCCGAGTTCAAGATGGAGAAGCGGGTCCTCGATCGCCGTCTCGCGCAGATGCGCGCCGAGGGCACCGAGTTCCGCGTGAACGTCGACGTCGGCGTCGACGTGACCGTCGAGCAGCTCCGCGAGGACTTCGACGCCGTCGTGATCGCGACCGGCGCCACACAGGCCCGCGACCTGCCGATCCCCGGCCGAGAGCTGTCGGGCATCCACCAGGCGATGGAGTTCCTGCCGTGGGCCAACCGCGCGCAGGAGGGCGACATGGCGGTCGACGCCGTCCCGATCCATGCGGGTGGCAAGAAGGTCGTGATCATCGGCGGTGGCGACACCGGTGCCGACTGCCTGGGCACCTCGCACCGCCAGGGGGCCGAGGTCGTCTACCAGTTCGAGATCATGCCGCAGCCGCCGTCGGACCGTCCGGGTGCCAACCCGTGGCCGACCTGGCCCTTCGTGTACCGCACGTCGTCGGCCCACGAGGAGGGTGGCGAGCGGGTCTTCTCGGTCAACACGGTCGAGTTCCTCGGCGATGACGACGGGAACGTGCGTGCGCTGCGCTACGTCGAGGTCGAGCAGAAGGTCGTCGACGGCCGGCCGAGCTTCGTGCCGGTCGAGGGCTCCGAGACCGAGCTCGAGGTCGACCTGGTCTTCCTGGCGATGGGCTTCACCGGTCCCGAGCGCAACGGCCTGCTCGACGAGCTCGGTGTCGAGCTCGACGAGCGCGGGAACGTGGCGCGTGACGCCGCCTGGGCCGCGTCGGAGACGGGCGTGTTCGTGGCCGGCGACGCCGGACGCGGGCAGAGCCTGATCGTGTGGGCGATCGCTGAAGGCCGCTCCTGCGCCGCGGCGGTCGACCAGTTCCTGATGGGGGAGACGTCCCTGCCGGCGCCCGTGCGCCCCACGGACCGACCCCTGGTGTGACCCGCCCGCCCCAGGACGCGTCGCCCCCGCTGCGTGTCGTCATCGTCCACTGGAACCAGGTCGCGGCCTGCATCGACACGGTCGCGCGGTTCTGCGACCGCGAGGTCCCGGTGCGCGTCACCGTCGTCGACAACGCGTCCGAACCGGCGGCGCTCGCCGAGCTGCGAGCACGTCTCGGCGAACTGGACGACGACCGGGTCGAGCTGGTCGAGGTCGACCACAACGCAGGGTTCGGTCCGGGCGCCAACGTCGGGCTTCGGCGCTTCCTCGAGCGCGGCGACGACGGCGACTGGTGCGTGCTCGCTCCTCACGACGTGGACCCGTTCCCGGGGTGCCTGGGCACCATGCTCGACGCGGCCGCCGGCGAGCCGATGGCGGGGCTGATGTGCGCTGACGTCGGCGACGAGATGGTGCCGGTGATCGACCCCTACTTCGGGGGCATGGCCGTCACGCCGCCGTATCCGATCGACGGCGACGCGGTCGAGCTGCCCCGCTGGGAGACCGTCGACTACCCCCACGGCACGCTGATGATGCTGCGCCGCGAGTGCCTGGCCGAGGTCGGCGTGTTCGACGAGCGGTACTTCTCGTACTGCGAGGAAGCCGACCTGGCGCTGCGCGCACGGGCCGCGGGATGGAGGGTCGGGCTGATCCGCGGCGCCCGGGTGCAGAACATCCACATCGGCTCCGGCATGGCGATCGTGGACTACCTGCAGACCCGCAACACACTGCTCCTCGTGCAGGAGATGAGCGGGTGGTACCACGCGTTCGTCCGCGCCTGGTTCACGATCGTGCAGACCGTGCGGGGCGTCCGCCGGCCGGAGACACGAGCGCTGATCTTCGACGCCCGAGCGCGCCTGCTGGGCCTCCGGGACTTCGCGCTGCGTCGTTTCGGTCCACCGCCGGCGTCGATGATGCGCCCACCGAGTCAGTTCGACGAGTCACTGCACCGCCGCTGACGCGCCTTGCGCTGCTGCTGGGGCGCGACGGATCAGCGGCCGGGGTCGGCGCGCCGGTCCGAGCTGCGTCGCTCCGGGAGGCGGCCCTGCTCGGCGGCCGCCACCACCGGGCGCACCTTCAGCAGGTACCAGCCCGAGATCACCAGGCCCAGCAGCACCGACAGGATCCCGCCGAGGATCATCGCGAGCCAGAGCAGCTGGTTGCGATCGGCGAGCGACCACGCCCACTGCGGGCGCTTCGCGGCGTCGAGCAGCGCGACCACGCTCACGGCCAGCGGGATGCCCACGAGCAGGAGCGCTCCGGAGGTGGCGAGCAGATCCATCCAGGGCACGCCGGCGAGGCTACGGCGCTGTCGATCGAGCGCGCCCTCGGCATGCCCCGGGAAGGGCACGACGCTGTCGATCGAGCGCGCCCTCGGCATACCCCGGGAAGGGCACGACGCTGTCGATCGAGCGCGCCCTCGGCATGGCCAGGACGCCGCGGCCCGGTAGCGTCCTCGGCGTGCCCGCCGAGCCGCTCGACGATGCCGACGCCGTTCTCGAGGCCATCGCCTCGACCCGTGCGATCCGCCGCTACCGCGACGAGCCGATCCCCGAGGACGACCTGGCCCGGATGCTCTTCGCCGCCACCCGGGCGCCGTCGGGATCCAACCGCCAGCCGGTCAGGTTCCTCGTGCTGCGCGACAGCGGCCCGGCGATCGAGGCACGTGGCCTGATCGGCGAGGCCGCCCGACAGATGTGGGCCGAGAAGCGGGCCGCCGACGGCTACGACTCGGGCAGCGGCACCTCGGCCGACTCGCCGAAGGCCCGGACGGCGGCGACCATGCAGCGCTTCGTCGACGAGTTCGAGTCGATCCCCGTGGTCGTGCTGGCGTGCGCCGTGCGGCGGCGGCCGGGACCGGAGGAGACGCTGGGCGCCTCGGTGTACCCGGCGTGCCAGAACCTCCTGCTGGCGGCGCGGACGCTCGGCTACGGCGGGGTGATGATGATGTGGCACGCCCTCGTCGCCGACCAGCTCCGCCACGTGCTCGACATCCCCGAGGACGTGTTCCTGGCCGCCACGGTCACACTCGGGGTGCCCGAAGGTGGCCACGGACCGGTGCGACGTCGCCCGGTCGGTGAGCTGGTCTTCGAGTCCACGTGGGACACACCGGCACCCTGGGCCACCGAGCCCGACGGCACCCGACACAGCGGCCGCCTCCGCCCACCTTCCTGACACCTCGGCGGCCCACTCCGCCTCACCTCCCGTTCTGTAGTGCGAGATCCGACCCGTGGGTCGGATCTCGCACTACAGAACGGCTCGGCAGCGCCCGATAGCAGCTTGCACTGCCCGGACGACCGCCTCGGCGTCGGCCCACACCGTCGTGTCCCACAGCTCGACGACCTCGAAGCCGGCCGCCCGCAGCGCGGCCAGGCGTTGCTCGTCGGCGAGCCGGTCGACCAGCGCCGAGTGGTGGGCCTCGCTCTGCACCTCGAGGATCACGGGCCACTCGACAGAACGGAAGTCGACCCGTCCGGTCCACCGGTCGCCGCCGGAGTCGACCTGGCACCGGACGCGGATCCCTGCTGCATCGAGGATCTGCTTGACCCTCGACTCCAGGTTGCTGGCAGGCGGGATGTAGCCGAGCCCTCGTTCGTCCAAGTACTGACGGAGGCCGGCGATCCCGTTGCGTCCACGTGCTCCCATGTCGTCGAGCAACGATGCGATCGACGGCCCTGACAGGAGTCGCATGGACCAGAGACGGTCGGTCAGCGTGGCAGCCCGGACCGGGTACTCCAGGGCGAACAGTCGTACGGCCAGCAGCTCGGGTCGGATGATCGGGATGCCGTCGAGCTCGGTGCACCACCGATCCGGCAGTCGACGCACTCGGTGCACCTCGATCAGCGCGGAGCGTCGCCGTGAGGCGGACGCCGTGCATGCGGTGAGAGGCCGCAGCCGACAGCCAGTCAGTCCCCATCGTGACGCTGCCGATCGGTCGCTCAGGCGTGCACTGGGGCCGGCGTCGAGCACTGCTGCCGCAGCGATCGCTGCGGTCGTCCGTGGCGCACCACTCAGCATCAGCACCTCGCTCGACACGCAGTGCCAGCGTGGCGACCGGCACAGGTGGTCGATGTGGTCGCTGTTCAGGCCCACGTCTCGCAGCTCGCTACGAGACACCACGCCGTGGCGCTGGGCGGCCAGAAGACGGGCCCGCTCCTCCGCCGGTGCCACCAGCGTCGATTCCCTCAGAGAGCGGAAGGTTTCGGAAGAGGAGTTGGGCACACGTCCAGCTTCTGACCGTCGTCCAGCGATGGGCAACGGGCCACGCGACCCGGAGCGACGGGCCTCCACCAGACCTCAACGTCTCCCCGTTCTCGTTCTGTAGTGCGAGATCCGACCTGTGGGTCGGTTCTCGCACTACAGAACGAGAAGAGGCGAGGAGGGGGGAGAGCGTCAGGTGCCGCGGCGACGGTCGAGGCGGTCGGCGCCGGCGTCGAGGCCGGGCAGCTGTCCGGCGAACGAGCCGCCGCTCGCCGCCACCATCTCGGCGACGAGCTGCTCGACCTCGGACCAGGTCGACGCACGGGGGCCGTCGAGGTCCCGGTTGTAGGGCTGGTCGAACACGATGACCGTGTTGCCGCTGGCACGCAGCGCCTCGACGTTGTGCGGCGCGTCCTCGACGTACGCGTCGGCCTGCGCCTCGGGCTTGCGGCCCAGGAAGCACAGGTCCCGGTACGGGATGCGTTCGGTGTCGAGCCACTCGACCGTGTCGGACACGATCAGCTTGTGACCCCAGTTCGTGACGAGCCGGTGGGTGATGACGCGGATCCAGACGCCGGCGTCCGACAGCCGCCACAACGAGTCGGACGCACCCGGGATGACGGGCATGTCGCGGAACATCCGGTGGTCCTGCACCGCCGCACGGTGCAGCGCCAGGAACCCCTCGCGGTCCAGGCCCCACTCGCCGAAGTCCCAGCTCACCTCGGTCGTCAACGACGACTCGGGCACGTTCCACTCCCTCGACGCGACCCGACGGAACGCGGTCGTGTAGTCGGCGCACACGGCGTCGAGGTCGACGCCCAGGACGAAGTCGCTCACGGCGGGACCCTCAGAAGTCGCCGAGCACGGCGTCGGCCTCGGCGACGCGACCCTGTCGGCGCAGCGCGTCGGCGGCGAGCACCTCGAAGTTGGCGAGCGCCGTGTGCTCCCAGGTCAGCTCCGCAGCGCGCGCCAGCGCGCCCTCCTCGAGCCGACCGCGCAACGCCGGGTCGGTCATGACGTCCGCCAACGCGGCGACCAGGTCGTCGTCGGTGCTGCGCAGCAGGCCGCTGCGATCCCGGGCGACGGCGTCGGCGTGTCCCGAGATGTCGGTCGCCACCGACGGCGTGCCACACGCGGCGGCCTCGGTCAGCGTCATGCCCCAACCCTCACGGACCGACACCGACACGGCCGCCCACGCGCTGCGGTACAGGTCGCGGAGCTCGTCGGTGCTGACGGACCCGGCCAGCCGCACGGCGTCCTCCAGACCGTGCTCACGCACCGTGTCGAGGATCTTGTCGCGCTCATAGCCCTCGCCGACGATGACGAGCTGCGCCTCGGGCACACGCTCGCGCACGCCGGCCATGACCCGCACCAGCCGTGGGAAGTCCTTGACGGGCACCAAGCGGCCAACGGCCACGGCCAGCGGTGTGGGGCTCTTGGTGCCGCCGGGCGTGAAGAACGGATTGACGCCTGGCGGGATCACCCGCACCCGCTCGGCGTCGAATCCGAGCTCGTCGACGAGCTCGCGCTGCGACGACGGCGACAGCGTCACGATCGGCTGGTGTCGGTAGAACTTCGGGGCGATCGTCTCCTCGAGCAGCACCCCGGCCTTGGCGACCGGCGCGGGGAGCGTCATGCCCCACATCGGCCCGTGCACGTGGTGCAGCCACACGACCCGGGGCTTGCGCCACCACACGGGCGACATGAACGGCATGCCGTTCCAGATCTCGATCAGACCGTCGCACGGGCCGAGCCGGCCCGAGAACTCCGCGAGCGCGGAGCGCGGGAACACGCCGTAGCGGCCGGCCTTGCGGCTCACGGTGTAGCCGTTGCGGACCGTGCTCGACGGTTGGCCGACGGCTGCCGAGGTGCGCATCGTGACGCTCAGTCCGGACTGGGCCCAGATGGCGGCGATGCTGTGGGCATGCACCTCGGAACCCCCCGCCTCCTCGTCGTCGAGGTCCCGCCAGGCCAGCATGTGCACGTGTGTCAGGCCCGCCCTGGCCGCCAGGTCTGCGATCGCCTTGGTGGTGGTGTCGCTGGCGACTGGTGTCTGCACGTCAGGGGGCTCCGTCGGGTGGGGTTGAGGCGGCCCTATGCTACGCAGCCGTCCGGTCACCGCCGGCGACCCACCGTCGTCGGTGCGTCGGGACCGCCGATCGTCCCCGTCCATCGCCCCCGTCCCATGGAGGACCCCCGTGAAGCTCACCGGTGAGCGCCCGATCCAGGGAGAGACCCCCGACTCGCTCCTGGCGTTGCACGCTGCGGGGTACCGAGAGGTGCGCGCCCGCGTCGGGGCGGGGCGGATGCTCGACCTGGGCTGTGGCCTGGGTGACGGCACGGTGGGCTTCGCCGCGGACGATCGCATGCTGGTCGGGGTCGACTACGACCAGGAGACCGCCGCGACCGCCGTCGCGATCCACCCCGACGTCGACCTGCGCACCGTCTGCAGCGACGGCGCCGTGCTGCCCTTGCGGACCGGGGCGTTCGACGACGTCTGCTCGTCGCACCTGATCGAGCACTTCGTCGACCCCGAGTTCCACGTCGCCGAGGTCGCGCGGGTGCTCGCCGACGACGGACGGGCGTTCTTCCTGACGCCGAACAAGCCGGCCGACTTCGAGAACCCGTACCACGTGTACCTGTTCGACCCCGAGGACCTGCAGTCGATGCTCGGACGGCACTTCGAGTCGGTCACCGTGCTGGGCCTGGACGCCACTCCCGAGGTGAAGGCGGACTTCGAGAAGCGCCGGGCGATGGCCGACAAGCTGCTCAAGCTCGACCCGCTGGGCCTGCGCCACAAGCTGCCCCGTGAGGCGTTCGTCTGGCTGCACGCCACGGGTCGCCGGATCGCCTACCGCTACACGAACACCGAGCAGGTCGGTGGGCAGTCCGGCATCACCGACGAGGAGTTCTTCATCACCGAGGACATCGACCCGTCGACGCTGGTGCTGCTCGCCGTCGCGGAACGCCCCCGCCGCTGATCGAGTCCCGTCGACGTCGGCCGCCCCGCACCGTGCCGCCGGCAACTGCGCGGCTCAGCGCTCGGGGTACGCCGACTGGTCCGCGTCAGCTGGGGGACCCAGCAGGACCTGACGGTCCATCGCCAGGTGGCGATGCGTCCTCCGTCGCCGACACTGCGTCGGTCGATGGCGCAGCATCGGCCTCCGCGCCGGCGCGGTGCCCACGCAAGCCGTCGACGACGATCGCACCGAGGAGGGCCAGCGCGGCGACCAGGCCCCAGGAGTGGGTCGTCTCGAAGCGTGCGACCCACGAGAAGTCGGTGATGTAGTCGTTGCGGAACTGCTTGAGCACGATGAACCCGCCTGCGGCGGCCAGGGCCGCGATGCTGAGCAGACGCAGCACGAGCTGACCTCGCGGCACCGCCACGGCGACCCCGAGTGCCACGGCCAGCACCAGCCCGACGATCGGACCGGCGACGAACCAGGCCGCGAGCCCGCCCAGCACGGCCACGAGCGCGCCGACACGAATCGGTGGGGTGGGCCCGTCGACCGCCCACGGCGCGACGAACGTGGGCGCTGTCACGAGCGCAGCACCCGTCCCAGCAGCGGACGGCGCAGCGGACGCCACCTCGGGAACCTGCACCTGCGAGGTGGCGTCCACCTCGGTACCGACGGCGCCGGTCGCCCCCTCGTCGACGCGGTGCGGCGGCGTGTCGGGGCGGCTCCGGCGTCGCACCAGGGGCCACATCGCGAGCACCAGGCACACCAGCACGCCGACGGTGGACAGGGCCAGGCCCCACCACACGATGCGCTGCGGTGGCCAGCTGATCGACACGACCACGTCGGCGCCGTGCTCGGCGGGGTCCACCAGCCAGCCGTTGGCGAACCCGTTGATCAGCGTGGGCTCGCCCAACGACGTCCCGTCCGCCAGGGTCGCGGCGAACCCGGGGCTGTAGCTCTGGCCGAGCACCACCCAGTACGGCTCGACCGCCCCGGTGACGGTGACCTCGTGGTCGTTGCGGCCGGTGCGCTCGGTGGTCGTGGTCGGTGGCGGGGGGCCCTCGTCGACGCCGTCGGTGAGCGTGTCGACCCCGGCGTCGCCACCGGCGGCGGAGGAGAGGGCGAAGAGGTCGACGTCCAGGTCGGTCGCACGGCCCGAGCTCGACTCGAGCAGCACCCGCCCGGCGGGCAGCTCGACGGCCTCGCCGCACGAGCGCAGGTCCATGCCCTCCTCGGCGAGCGCCTCGCCGACGGTCCCGACCACCTCGAGCGCCACCGGGGCGTCGTCGATGCGCACCAGGTCGGTCCGGCACTCGGCGGGCAGCGGAGCGTCGGCCGCGGGTGCCTCGACGACCGGCAGACCGGCCTCGGCGATGCCGACGGGCAGGACCGTCGGGTTGCCGCTGAACCAGTCGAGCGAGGTCGCCTCGGCGAAATCGTCGATCGAGATGCGGAAGGTCGTGCCCGTCAGCTCGCCGGTGGCCGCGTCGACGGTCCGGGTTGCGCCCCGTTCGAGCGTGGCCGACGGCGCACCGACGTCCAGGCGGACCTGGGTGCCGGGCGCACCATCGACCGACACGGTGACCGCGGTCGGCAGGGAGTGCAGCGAGTCGTCCATGAGCTCCATGCGCAACCCGTCGACGGTGACCGGCTCGGGGTAGGTCAGCTCGATCCAGTTGCCGACGATGTCGTTGATCGGTGTCTGGTATGCGGTGAGCGGGTTCCCGTCGACCGATGCCGACGCGCGTGAGCGCAGGTCACCCGGCAGGCGGGCCGACGAGGTCGCCGTCACGCCTCCGGCGGCCGCATCGGGCACGCCGACGATCTCGTCGATCTCGGGGTCGTCGAGGTCCTGGGACAGCCGCGCCCGTCCGTAGGGGGTGTAGGCCCGCTCGACCGGCCCCTCGACCCAGCGACGCAGCGTCGGCTCCTCGGGCACCCCGGTGGGTTCCACGCTGCTGCCACCGCGTCGCTCGAACAGGTACGTGAGCGCCCGCTGCAGCGAGGCGTCGCCCGCTGCGTCGAGCAGGTCGACCGGAGGGCGCACGACCTCGTCGACGGGCCCGACACCGGGGATCAGCACCTCGGCGAAGCCGACGCCGGCGAGCGCGCGCAGCTTCGGGGCGTCGGCCGGATCGATCCCCTCGATCGTGATACGCAGCCGATCGAAGCTCCGCTCGTCGAAGTCGACCTGCTGGCCGTCCTCGGTCCGGGAGCGCTCGTCGAGGGCGACCTGCACCGGCGCGCCGCCGTCGAAGCTCAGCGACACCTCGGTGATCCAGCGGTTGCGACCCCCGAGCGGCTGGACGAGCGTGAGCGTGTCGGTCGTGACCGGCTCGTCGAGGTCGATCTGGAGGTACTCCCCGGTGGGGTCGTCGAAGGCGCCGACCGTCCACGCGGTCTCCAGGTCGCCGTCCAGGGCGCGCACGGCGCGGTCGGCGGGGGAGTACGAGACGCTGTTGCCGTAGGCGGACGCGGCCACGGTCGCCCCGCCGCGCTGCTCCGAGATCGTCCGCTCGTCGTCGCCCGCGTCGGGGAACACGTCGAGGCGGTTGTCGGTGAGGTCCTGCTCGAGTGCCTGTTCACCCGGTCGTTCGGTGTAGCCGTCGTTGTCGCGCACCGAGGACCAGCGGGTGGCCCGTCGACGGTTGCTGTCGGTCACCACCAGCGCGGCGTCGGGCTGGTCGGCGACGTCGCGCAGCGCGTCGGGATCGCCGGCGAAGCTGGCCGACAGGAACAGGGGACGGTCCGGGGCGAGCCCGCCGACGCCGGCCAGGGCGACGATGCCCGAGGCGTCGCCCGCCATGAGCACCGGTGCGGCCGCCGACTGCGTGCGCAGCACCGGGCGCGGATCCTCGACGTCGAACAGCACGACCGGAGCGGGATCGGCGGCGGTGGCGGGGGTGGCGAGCTCGACCTCGTCGTCGAGGCGCAGCACATCGTCGGGGCGGTTCGGGACCGGGTCGCCGAACGAGGCCACCTCGTCGAGCCCGTCGGCGGCCTGCAGCTGGCCGTAGGTGGTGCGCGGTCGAGGGGTCCGGTAGCGCTCGTACTGCGTGTCGGCGCGGAACACGAACTGCCCGATGCCCATGAACCGTGCGAGCGGGGCCAAGGCGTCCGGCTCGGCGCGACCGGACTGGAAGGGCGACTCGACCGCCGAGAGCAACGCCGCGGAGGGCGGCGAGCCGTAGGGGATCAGCTCGCGTGCGACGTACTCGCGATCGGTGAGCCCGGGGGTGATCGGGTCGACCGTGTTGCCCCAGCGATACGAGGCGAAGTCGATGCCCGGAACCTCGTAGACACGGGTGTCGGGGTCGCCCTCCGAGATCGCGGCGGCGGCCTCCTCCCAGTAGTCGGGGATCTGCTCGTCGCGGACGAGGTTGCGATCGACCATCTGACCGAGGAACAACGGCGCCTGGTTGGCGCAGATCAGCACGATCAGCGCCGCCGCCACGGGCAGGCCCAGCCGCGGACGCCAGCGGCCGACGGCCGCGACCCCGGAGCCGAGGAACACCGCGACGCCCAGGATCACCAGGGGTGCTGCTCGCGGCGTGGAGCGGAACGACAGGCCGAGGTCCGAACCCGTCCACGCCTTGAAGATGCTGCCGTAGGGCGACGAGGCGTCCCAGGGGTGCGCGCCGACCGACAGCACCAGGCCGACCACGACGATGGCGGCGAAGAAGATCCGGTGCCGCCAGCGTGTGAGCAGCGCGCCTGCGAACGCCAGGATCGGCAGTGCGTACGACAGCGCGATGGCCGGGATCGACTCGAGGTAGCGGATCGTCGACGCCGTCCAGGCGCCGAGGCCATCGGTGCCGTAGAAGAGCCAGTACCCGAGGCCTCGCAGCACCTCGGGAGCGAGCGCCGCGGCCGCCACGGTCTCGTAGGTCTCGGTGTAGCGCAGGATCGGGATGCCGAACGCTCCCTGCAGCATCAGCCCGGCGACCCACCAGAACGACGTCACGGCGGTCAGCGCGACGATCTTGAGCCCGACCACCACGGCCTGACGGAACGTGACCTCGTGCTCGACGAACGTCGCGTGCAGGAACCACAGGAGCGGCCCGAACATCACCAGGATCAGCGACGTGGCGTTGACGCCGCCGACGGTGAGCGTGACCAGCGCGAAGACCGCGGGCGTCGCCCAGTCGTTGCGACGCAGCGCTCGCGCCGACAACCCGATCAGCCACGGCAGTGCGGCGAACGGCAACAGGATCACCGAGATCCGAGCCGCGTACTCGAGCACGTAGGGGCTGAGCGCGTAGGCGAACGCCGCCACCGTGAGCCCGGCCCCGTTCCAGCGCAGCTCCTTCAGCATCCAGCGGACGCCGAGCCCGGCGAGGAACAGGATCGATCCGAGCCACAGCCGTTGGGCGACCCAGTCGGGCACGCCCACGGCGTCCATCAGCCAGTAGTACGGACCCAGCGGCCAGAGGTAGCCGATGTTCTGGTGCGTGACCGTGCCCATCCCGATGTTCGGGTCCCACATGTGCGCGGCGCGTGACAGGAGCCGACCGGGATCGAGGTACAGGTAGGTCTTGGTGTCGGCGCCGACCTCGCCAGGGCGGGTCAGCAGCAGGGGGGCGTAGACGACGGCTGCGAGCAGGAGCGTGCCCCACGCAGGTCGACGCAGGGCGATGGCGCGTCCGTCGGTCCTGGCGCCGCCGTCGGTCGTGGCCTCCCCGGTCGGGTCGGTCGACGCCGCCGACGCGGACGGTGCGGGAGGGTCGTTGGGAGGGGCCATCGGACCGCACGACCCTAGTTCGGTGCCCGCTCAGCGACAGGCGACCACACGCACCCCTGGGTCGACCAGGAGGCGGTACGCCAACAGGCTCGGCCCGGCGCCGGGGGCGTCGTCGGGGACGACGATCGAAAGCCCTGCCACATCGACGATGCCGAGCTCGATCGCGTCCTCGTCGGCCGCCAGGCGGGCGATGTGCACCGCAGACGGCGCCGCTCCGTCGACGAGCGTCAGGCGGAGCTCGGAGCCCGGTGACACGTCGTCGGGCGCCACCTCGGCGCAGGCCGAGGGGTCGGCCCCCGCGGCGTCCAGCGGCGCTGCCGTGATCGGCAGCTGCTGCACGAGCTGGCGATCGGCTGCGGTGCGCAGCAGGGAGCTCCCGCCCAGGTCGACGGCGTCGGTGCCGGCAATGGGCGACCCGACCGCTGCGACCGCGTCCAGGTAGGCCCCGGTCGTCACCGGCTCGAACGACAGCGGCAGCACCTGGGACCGGTCGGCGCGCTCCGGGCCCACGACCTCGGCGGCGTACAGGTTCGAGCGGATCCCCGGCGACGACGACGCCACCATCTCGGACCAGTCGCGCATCGACCCCCACAGCACGAAGGCGCCGGCGATGATGGCCACGACCCAGACTGCTGCGGCACCGAGCAGCACGGTCGATCCCCGCTCGGCCCGCCACTGCGAGACCCGCTCGTCGGCGCGGAGCGTGGCGACGGCCGTGACCGCGACGAGCAGCAGCCCGACGCCGATCGTCCACGCGTAGCGCAGCTCGTCGGGCGGGATCGCCGGCACGGTCTCCACCCGGGTCACCGACGTCAGCGCGATGAACGCCACCGGCACCGTCAGCGCGCCCCACAGCCGCCCCTGTCGCCACCCGGCGCTCCCCACGGCGGCGGCGACCAGCCCGAGCAGCACCACGCCCACCAGCACGCCACCCGGGGCCCATCCGGCGGCCAGGGAGCGGAGTCCGCCCAGCAGCATCCGTGCGGCGTACGAGCCGACCTTGGCCGGATCGGTGGTGATCGGGCTCTCATCGCGGTTGGCGGCGTACCAGATCGCCCAGAGGATCGGGCCAGGTGCCATCGTGAGCCACCTGCGCCACGGGGCACGCTCCACGAGCAGCTCGACGACCACCGCGGCGAGCACCAGCAGTCCCAGACCGCTCGAGGCGAGCGCGACCGCGAGCCACATCGGCGCGACCACGTCGCCACGGCGGTCACGACGTTCGAGCGACCACCAGACCTGCACGAGCGCCACCAGCGGCAACGTGAAGTTCAACAGGAACGGGAACAGCAGGTTGGACGCGGCGGCAGCGCTCCAGACCGTCGCTGCGACCACCAGGACCGCGACGAGCACACCGGCCGAGCGGGCGACGTAGCGCCCCAGGACGGCGAGCAGCACGCCGATCGCGACCAGCGCCATCACCCGGTACGGCAGGTAGTGCTCCATGCCGACCGTGGCGTACATGAGGCGGAACACGGCCGCGGGCAGCAGCGACAGGTGCCCGTTGAAGGGCTGCAGCAGGCTGCCGTCGGCGTACATCGCGAACGAGTTCCAGTCGTCGGCGAACCACCAGGTCGATCTACCGGCGACGAGCGCCGCGACCCCGGCGGCGAGCGAGACCACGACGGCGACGCACAGCGCCGCGCGGTGCCGTACCTCGGGCCCGGCAGCGTTCGCCTGGGCGACGCTCAACCGCACAGCTCCACCGTGGCACCGGCGGGCAGCACCAACCGGTAGGGCAATTCGGCGGTGGCGCTGACCTCTACGTCCCGCGGCAGGTCGAGGGCGAGGCCCTCCGGACCGAGCTCGGCCGGTGGCACCGGCCAGGCCAGCGCCACCGCGCCCTCCTGCGCGGCGAAGCGCGAGATCGCAGGGTCGGGTGCGTCGGCCGGCACGTCACGAATTCGGAGCTCGGTCCCGGCGGCGAGATCGACCGGCTCGGTCCCGACGATCGTGCTGGCGCCCGGGACCGCACATCCCGACGCCGCCGGGCGGAGCGACAGGCCGAGCTGCTCCACCAGGAGGAGATCCGCGTTGAGCCCGTTCTCCGCGACCGTCGTCGCCGCGGCGTCCTCGACCGGGCTCCCGACGGCCTCGACCGCGTCCAGGTAGTCGCCTGCGGTGACCGGCACGTACGACAGCGGCAGCACCCGCTGCTCGTCGAGGCGATCGGCGCCGATCGACTCGGTGGCGAGCAGGACGGCGGTCAACCCGGGACGGGCGGCGGCGACCGTGTCGGCCCAGTCGCCGAGGTCGTCCACCAGTTGCACGGCGCCGATCAGGACCACCACGGCAGCCAGGCCCGACACGCCGAGGGCCAGTGGCCGGTGCGCCCGGATCCACTCGTCGGGGCGCCAGAGCACGACGGCGGCCACCACCAGGTACGCCGCGATCGACCAGGAGTAGCGCAGCTCGTCGGGCGGGATCGCGGGCACGATGTCGAGCCGGGTCAGCGCGGTCGACAGCGCGAACCCGATCGGCGCGGCCAACGCGGCGAGTGCCCGGGCATCGAGGCTGCGCCACCGCACGGCGCCGACCACGACGACGGCGACCATGGCGACGGCCAGCGCCACGCCACCGGGTGCCCACCCGGCGACCAGCGACGTCGTCGCGCCCAGAAGCATGCGCCCGGCGTACGACAGGACCTCGCCGAGGTCGGTCGACCACGCGCTCGAACCGCGGTTCGACAGGAACCAGATCGCCCACAGGACCGGACCGGGGGACAACACGAGCCAACGCCGCCACGACGCACGCGACAGCACCAGCTCCACGACGACCGCACCCAGCGTCATGACCCCCAGTCCGCTGGTGGCGAGCGCGGCGGCCAGCCACAGCGACGCGGCGACGTCGTTGCGCAGCCGCCCACGGTCCAGGTGCCACCAGATGGCCAGCAGTGCCGCGATCGGGATGGAGAAGTTCATGAGGAACGGGAACATCACGTTGGTGACGCCGCTCGGGTTCCACATGACCGCGCTGACCGCCAGCGCGACGTACCACGACCCGACGGGCGACCACGCCAGGTGCTCCGACAGCGAGCGCACCAGCTGGAACCCCAGCACCACCAGCGCCGCCAGGCCGAGCAGCCGGTACGGCAGGTAGCTCCCCGTGCCCAGCGTCCGAGCGACCAACTGGTAGGCGCCGGCCGGGAGGAGGCTCAGGTGGCCGTTGAACGGCTCGAGCAGGCCGCCGCGGTGGTACTCGGCGAGGATGTTCCAGTCGTCGGAGAAGAACCAGAGTCGCCGACCGAGACCCCCGGCGATCCCCACCAGCGCGGCCACCGACGCACCGGCGACCACGAGCCCGGCCCGGTCCAGCGGCGAGCGGTCGGCGAGTCGGAACGATGGTGCAGCAGCGCGCTCGGGCGACTCGGAGCTTGCAGCTGACACCTGACTGGGACCTCCACCGACGGGACGTCGAGGCTACCCGACCCCGGATCCACCCCCCGCTACCATCGTCGCGTGATCACGACCGCTCGCCCGTGGACGCGGGTCACCGTCCCGCGTGCGCTCGGGCTCGATGCGCTGCGGGCACTCGCCGCGTTCGGCGTGCTCGTGACCCACGTGGGCTTCGTCAGCGGCGTGGTCAACGAGGACCGCATCGCGTCGTCGCTGCGGCTGCTGATCCCGCGGCTCGACGTCGGCGTGTCGATCTTCTTCGTCCTGTCCGGGCTGCTCGTGACCCGTCCGTTCATCCGGTCGCTGCTCGGCGACGGACCGCACCCCGGTCTGCGCGACTACGCCCGTCGACGACTCAGCCGCATCTACCCGCTCTACTGGGTGGTCCTCGCCGCCACCCTGATGCTCGCCACCGGGCCGCGCCCACCGCTGCTCGACGTGCTCGGCGACATCGCGCTGGTGCACATCTACCGGCCCTCGACCGCCATCGGGCCGATCACGCAGTCGTGGAGCCTGGCGACCGAGGTGGCGTTCTACGCCTTCGTGCCCGCCTGGTTCGCGGCGTGCCGCTGGTGGAGCGCACGCCGGGACCTCGACCGGGCAGGACGGGTCCGGCTGCTGTCCGTGGGGCTGCTCGGGTGGGTGCTCGTCGCGCTGCTCTGGCGACTCGGCGTCGTCGCCACGACCACGACGTTCGACTTCACGGACCCGACGGCGATCGACACCCGTGGGGCCTTGCTGACCTGGTTGCCCAACCACCTGGACACGTTCGCCGTCGGCGCCGGCTTCGCGCTGCTGGTCGAAGTGGGTCGGATGCCCCGCTTCGGGCTCCCGGCACGGATCGCCAGCTACGGCGTGGCGGCCGCGTCGTTGTGGATCGCGTCCGCGCACCTGGACCTCCCGCCGCTGTTCACCGGCTTCGACGGGCCGCAGACCCTGGCCCGCCATGGGCTCTTCGTGCTGTGCGCCGCCGCGCTGGTCGCGCCGTCGGTGCACGCGCTCGGGGCACGACGCACTGCCCCGATCGTCGAGCACGGGGTCACACGCCGTGTCGCGCAGCAGGTCGTCGTCGGCGCAGCGCTCGCCTCCTACGGCGTGTACCTCTGGCACCAGCTGGTCACCGACCAGTGGTTCGAACGCCGGGGCCTGGCCGACTTCCAGGCGCCGTTCGCCACCGCCCTGCTGGTGGTCACCGTCGTCAGCGTCGGGTTGGCCGCCGCAACCTACTGGGGGGTGGAGCGGCCGGCCGCGGACCTGGTGACGGGGCGGACGGGCAGGGATCGACGGGCTCCCCAGCCGCTCGGTCGCCACCCCCGCCTGGACGCGCTGCGTGGCATGGCGGTGCTGGCGGTGCTCGGCACCCACATCATCTTCCTCGACGGCGGGGACGACCGGTGGTCGCTGCGGGGCGGGTTCCTGGGCGTCGACGTGTTCCTGGTGCTGTCGGGGTTCCTGATCGGCGCGGTGCTGCTCGAGCAGATGGACCGTCGTGGCTCCATCGACGCGGGCCGTTTCACCCGTCGGCGGGTGCGACGACTGGTGCCGGCGCTCATCGTCTTCCTGGCGATCGAGAGCGTCGTGGCGGTGGCCCTCGGCACCGAGCTGCGCGAACAGGTCCAGCAGATCGCGTTCGCGCTGACGTTCACCGCGAACTTCCAGCTCTCGTGGGGGATCCAGCCGCCGTTCGCGCTGGTGCACCTGTGGTCCCTGTCGCTCGAGGTGCAGTTCTACGTGCTCCTGGCGCTGATCGTGGGCACCTCCCGGCGGGTCCTCGACCGGTCCCGAGCGGCCGTGTGCGTGCTCGTCCTGGCGGCCGTGTGCGTCGCGCTCTGGCGGCTCTTCCTGTTCCAGCGCGGCATCGAGCCCGTGGCCCTGTACGAGCGGCCCGACGCCCGCGCCGACTCCATGCTGCTCGGCCTCGCGGCCGCGGTCGCGTGGAGGGCGGGGCTGGTGCAGCGCCGGGCGATGGTGGTCGCCGGATCCGTCGGCGCGGCCGTGCTCGTGGTGAGTGCGGTCGTCGCCACCCCGGACGCCGCGTGGCTGTTCTCGGGTGGCTTCACATTGATCGCGGCCGCCTCCGCGGCCGTGGTGCTGGCGTTCACCGGCGATGCCGGGCCGCTGGCACGGGTGGGTGACATTCGGGTGCTGCGCTGGTTCGGGATGATCTCGTACTCGCTGTACCTCTGGCACCTCCCGATCTACCTGTGGACCGTGCGGGCCATGCCCGATGCCCCGCTCTGGCAGATCGTCGCCGTCGCCGTGCCCGCAGCGATCGCCGCCGGCGCGCTCAGCTTCCACCTGGTGGAGCGACGCACCCTCGCGGGGTGGCGTCGACGGGTGGCGCACGCGACCGCCAGCGCGTCGACGCCCGGCGGTGTGGACGCGGCGGACGCGACCTCGGACGACCCGGCCACCGGAGTGGCCCGACGGACCTCGACGCGACGCGATGCGGCCGCCCCATGAGCGTCACCGTCGCGCAGGAGCGTGACCCCTCGTCCCCGACATCGCCGCCCCGGACGGACGGCGACGACTGGCGACCGCTCGAGGCACGGCTGTTCTGGATCGCCAGCGGCGCCCTGTGTGCGGTGGTGGTGCTGATCGGGCTGGTCTCGTGGCGCAACGGATGGCGGCCGGTCGGCGACGACGCGTTCCTCGTGATGCGCGCACGGGACGTGTTCAGCGCGGATCCGCCGTTGCTGTCGACCGCCTCGTCCGGAGGAGCGAGCGCCGAGCTCGCCTACAACCATCCCGGTCCGGCCGTGCAGTACCTGAACGCCCCGTTCGTGGCGCTCCTGGGCACCTCCGGCGCGGCGCTCGGGTGCGCCGTCCTCAACGCGACCAGCATCGGCGCCGCGCTGGTGCTCGTGCGACGCACGGCCCGGCCCGCCCTCGCCGCCGCCCTGCTGGCCGCGATCGCCGGCCTGGTCTGGGCCATGGGGTCGGAGATTCTCGTCGACCCCTGGAACCCGCACATCGCGACGCTGCCGCTGCTGTGCGGAGTGGTCGGTGTGTGGGCGGCGGTCAACGGCGTGACGATCGGGGTGCCGATCGCCGTGCTCGGCGCGTCGGTGGCGGCGCAGACCCACCTGTCGATGACCGTGCTCGGGGTGGCGCTGATCGTCGCCGTGTTCGCCGTGGCCATCGTCCAGCTGGTGCGCGCCGGCTCCGGACGACGGCCGTGGGCGATCGCAACGGGGGCCGCAGCGCTCCTCGGCCTGCTCTCGGTCCTGCCACCGGTGCTGCAGCAGCTCGCCCACGGCGACGACGGCAACGTCGCCCGCCTGTTGCGGGGGAGCGACTTCAGCGAGTCACCGACCGGCCTTGGCCGCGTCCTCCGCCTCACCGCCGAGGTGCTGGCCGCGCCGCCCTGGTTCCTACGTGGCTCCTGGACCGGCTCCATCTACGAGGACGAGCTGCTGACGCCGGCGACTGCGGCGATCCTGCTGGTGCTGGTGGCGGCCGCGGTGCTCGCCACGCTGGTGTCGGCGGCGCGTCGCCGCGATCTGCAGGTCGGCTCGCTCGTGGCGATCTGCATCGTGGCGCTCGGCATCGGCATCGCCGTCGCCACCAGGTTCCCGCTGCGCACCGGGGTGCCCGTGCCCTACTTCCGTTGGTTGTGGGTGCTCGCTGCGCTGCTCGCCGCCGCCGTGCTGTCCCGGCCGGTCGAGTGGCTCGCGGACCGAGTGCGTGCGCGGGAGGGCGGCGCGGTCCGACCGACGTTCGCCGCCTGGTCGGTGGTGGCGGTCGTGGCGACGATCGGCACGCTCGTGCCCTACGGGGAGCCGTCGGCCGGCAGCCCCGACTGGGCCCAGACGATGGCCGACGACCTGCTCGACCAGGCCGGCCCGGCCTTCGACGACCTGGGCCCGGGCGACTCGGTCCGTGTCGAGGCGTCGCTGCAGGAGGCCTCGCTGATCGTGCTGCCCTCGATCATCGAGGACCTGGCCCGACGCGGCGTCGAGGTCACCATGACCGACCCGGTGCTGGTGCAACAGTCGGGGGAGTTCCGCCGCTCCGACGGTGACGACGACTGGGTGCTGGTCCCCGTCGGGCCCGACACGGCGAACGGACCGCCCGACGGGGTGCGCGTCGCCGAGTACCGCCCGGTGGACCCGGAGGCGTCGGACGCCCTCGACCGTGAGCTCGCCCGAGCGGCGGAGCTCGTCCGCGATGGCGACGTCACGCTGACGCCGGCCGGTCGAGCGCTCGACGAGGATGCCGGCGTGGCCGCGCTCGTCGATCTGGCGACCACAGATCCCGAGCTCTTCGTCCGTGCCCGCGGCCTGGACAGCGCGCTCGAGCACGGCCTGATCCGCGTCGACGGCATGGACCCGACCGAGCTGGCCGAGCTGTCACGGCGCGGGGCACAGCGAGACGGACGTACCTTCTCGCTCTGGTTGGTGCCGGCGGCGAGCTGGGACCAGGAGGGAACGACGTGACCGACATCGGGGCCGAGACGGCACCACCGGACATCGACACCGATCGTGCCGCGCGGCGCGAGCGGACCAAGGACGTCCTGTCGCTCGTGCTCATCGGCGTCGTGCTGCTGCTCCCGGTGTGGGGCCTGATGCGGTACCAGGGCCCGCCGATGGAAGAGGGCTTCATGCTCGTCTTCCCCGAGCAGCTGCTCCAGGGCAACCTGCCACACCGCGACTTCCTGCACCTCTACGGACCGGGGTCGCTCTGGTTGCTGGCCGGCGTCTACGAGCTGTTCGGCACGACCATCACCGTCGAGCGGATCGTCGGACTGCTCCAGCACGCGGCCGTCGCGTACGGCATGTTCGCCCTGCTGCGCCCCTTCGGGCGACGCATCGCGACGACGTCCGCCGTGGTGTCGATCGTCATCCTCATCGGTCCGCTGGGGCTGTCGGCCATGGCCTGGAACGCGGCGCTGGCCGCCGCGATCTGCTCCCTCGCGGTCGGCAGTGCCGCCACCCGTGCCACCGGTCGCCGGGCCACCGTGCTCGCGGTGCTCGCCGGCGTCCTGGGCGGCGCCGCGCTGCTGTTCCGGCCCGACGTGATCATCGCGCTGGCACTGGGGCTGGGAGCCATGGTGCTGCGCCTGCCCCGTGAGCGCCGGGCGCCGCTGCTCATCGGCACCGCGGCGACCCTGCTGCTGTACGTGCCGCACGTGCTCACGTCGGGCATCTCGGCGTCGTTCCGGGGCATGTTCCTCGAGCCGGTGTTCGACCTGCGCGGCGGCCGTTCGTTGCCCGTCCCGCCGTCCTGGGGCGAGGTGGACGGCTTCCTGCAACGTGCCGGCGGGCTGCGGCTGACCGGCTGGCCGCTGCCGATGCTGGAGCTGTCCCAACAGATCCACCTGTGGTTCTGGCTCGTGCCCATCTCGATCGTCGTCGTGCTCGTGGGCGCCTGGCTGCAGCGACGCGCTGCACCCGACTCGGCGCGCACCACGGCGCTGTGGCCCGCGGCCCTGTTCTGCGCCGCGCTGATCACCCAGGCCCTGCAACGGCCCGACACCGCGCACCTGTCGTGGGTCACCGGCGTCTCGTTCGCCCTCGCCATCCCCGCCATCTGGGTCATCGTGACGAAGGTGCGACCCCGGTGGCACCCGCTCGCCCGCTACGGCATCGCCGCAGGTCTGGTCGCACTCGTGATGGTGGCCGTGATCCCGTTCTATCCGGTGCGCACCTACCTGGATCTGGTGGGCCAGACGTTCGGGCGCAACCGGTTCGGCTTCGAGATCGAGCGTGAGGAGCGCACCTTCTACTTCGGCAGCGAGGAGGGTGCCGCGTCGGCCCAGCGGGTCGTCGACCTGCTCGACGAGATGGCCGAGCCGGGCGACACGCTCATCACCGGACCGGTCGACCTGGCGCGCACCAACTACAGCGACGCGTTCTTCTACCACCTGTTCCCCGACCTGGAGCCGGGCACCCGGTACATCGAGATGGATCCGGGCATCGCCGACGCTCCCGACTCGGGACTGGCCGAGGAGCTCGAACGCAACGACTGGCTGATCCTGTCCGACGCCTGGTCGGGGTGGACCGAACCGAACGACAGCGCCGGATCGGGCGACGAGGGGCCGAACGACGTGGTCCGCGACCAGTACTGCATGGTCGAGGACGCCGGCATGTTCCGACTGATGCGGCGTTGCCCGTGAGCGGCACCGACGCCGACGCGGCGACGGATCCCGCCCCCGGGCTGGTGCGCCCACCCGGGCCGGTCCGCCGGCCCCGGTCGACCGACCAGCGCACCTCGTCGGCGCGCACGTGGTCGTGGCGGGACGTGCTCTCGGTCGCTGCGCTGGCCGCGTCGGTCCGCGCCGTGTGGGTCCTGTTCATGTCCCGCGAGCCGAGCGGCCTGTCCGACCCCATCCTCTACGTGACCTCGGCACGGTTCATCTCGGAGGGGGAGGGCTACCGGTCCCTGCTGGGCACGCCGACGTCCTACTACCCGCCGGGCTACCCGTACTTCCTGGGCGCGATCCGGTGGGCGCTCTCGCTGGTGGGTGCCGAGGACCACCTGGTGCTCACCGCCGGGCTGCTCCAGGCCCTGCTCGGCGGTGTCGCGGCGGGCGCGCTGGTCGTCGCCGGACGTCGCCTCGGCGGTCGCGCGGTCGGGCTCCTGGCCGGTCTCGTGCTGGCGTTGTGGCCGAACCTGATCGCCTACACGTCGACGATGCTGTCCGAGTCGCTCTTCGTCGCGTTGTGGGCGATCTTCCTGGCAGCGCTGCTGCACCTCGACGGTGACCGCTCCGAGGGCGCCGCCGACGACCGGGTGACGCCACGGCCGCCCCGCACCTGGCCACCGCGCACGCCCGCGGTCATCGCCGCGGCGAGCCTCGGCGCGGCCTGCCTGGTCCGGCCCCAGTCGGCGCTGCTCGCCGTGCCCGCCGCTGGCCTGGCCTGGGCGCTGGTCCGGATCGGATGGCGCGCGACGCTGGCGCGGATGGCCGTGCTGACCGCCGGCGTGGTCATCGCGGTGCTGCCCTGGACCGTGCGCAACGCCGTGGTGCTCGACGGCGTCGTGCCCGTGTCCACCAACACGGGCGACAATCTCTGCGTGGGCTTCCACGAGGGCGCCTCGGGCGGGTTCGAGATGCCGCCCGAGTGCGACACGGGCGAGTTCTACACCGACGGTCCCGCCGCGGAGCTGCGCCGCGATGAGGAGACCCGACGTCGGGCCCTCGAGTGGGCGACCGCCAACCTGGGCGAGCTGCCCGGGCTCAGCATCGACAAGGTCCGCCTGACGTTCCGCACCGACGACGACAGCCTGTTCGCGATCGAGTCCTACGGTGCCGACCCGACCTTCTCGCCCGACAGCCGCCGGACGTTGTCGATCGGGTGGAACGCCTACTACTGGACCGTGATGGCGTTCGCCGGCATCGGGGGCATCGCGGCGATCGCCACGACCATCACCACGGCGCGCCGTCGTCAGCGGGAGGAGCCGCCGTCGGGTTCCCGGGCGACGGGCGATCCGCTCGTGGTGCTCGCCCTGACGCTCACCGGCGTTCTGGTGCCGATGCTCTCGTTCGGCGACGCCCGCTTCAAGCTGTCGATCGCACCGTGTCTCGCGCTGCTGGCGGCCTACGGCGCCGTGACGCTGCTGCGACTCGTGTCCGCAGGGCGCGACCCGTCGGTTCCGGGGGCCGACGAGACGCACGACAGGGTGGAATCGCCCAGCTCCCGGTGAGCACCACCACTCGCGCCCGACCGGTACAGTTGCGGAGTGCTGTGCGCAGTCGTGATCCCGACGTACCAGGAGGCCGACAACATCGGTCGGCTCCTGGCGACGATCCGCCGCCACTGCCCCGATCTCGAGGTCATCATCTGCGATGACAACAGCCCCGACGGCACCGGCAAGCTCGCCGAGGCCGCCGCCGAGGAGCTGGGTGGCATCGAGGTCCTGCACCGCCCCGGAAAGATGGGCCTGGGTGCCGCGTACCGCCACGGGTTCCGCCATGCCCTGGACCGTGGGTTCGAGGTCATCGCGCAGATGGACGCCGACTTCTCCCACGACCCGGAGGTCCTGCCACGCCTGCTCGCCGCGGTCGAGCAGGGCGCTGACGTCGCCGTCGGATCGCGCTACGTGCCCGGGGGATCGGTGCCCAACTGGACGTGGTCGCGCCGGAAGCTCTCGCAGTGGGGCAACGCGTACGCGCGCACGCTGCTCGACCTGTCCCTGCGTGACGCCACGACGGCCTTCCGTGTCTACCGCGCCGAGGTGCTCGAGCGCATCGACATCGACGGCACCACGGCGAACGGCTACCTGTTCCAGATCGAGACGGCCTTCCGCCTGTCGGTCCACGACCTCGACATCGTCGAACTGCCGATCACGTTCGTCGACCGTGTCGAGGGCGAGTCGAAGATGGCGGTCGTGCAGACCATGGTCGAGACCGAACTGCGAGTGACGTGGTGGGCGATCGCCCTGCGGGCGCCACGTCTGACCGCGCGAGTGCGCAAGACACCCCCTGGCCGCTACCTGGAGTCCCGCGTCCGTCCGACGCCACCCCCCACGGCTCGCTGAGGCCAACGAGATGACCGACCTCAGGTCCCCTGACGGGAGTGCGCCCCCGACCGCATCGACGGCCGACGATCCGATGGAGCTGATCCGTCGCCGCCGCCCGGTCGCGGAGCCACTCGGTCACGTCGAGTCGCTCGACGGCCTCCGAGCGCTCGCCGTCAGCGGTGTGCTGCTCTACCACGCCGGGTTCGACTGGCTGCCGGGCGGCTTCCTGGGCGTCTCCGCCTTCTTCACGCTCTCGGGCTTCCTGATCACGTCGCTGCTGCTACGGGAGTGGTCGGCGGCGGACCAGGGCGTCGACCTCCGGCGGTTCTGGCGCCGCCGCTTCCGTCGCCTGCTGCCCGCGTCGTGGACGACGATCGCCATGGTCCTGGTCATGGGTGCCGTGGGGCTGTGGAACACCGACCAGCTGCGGGCGCTGCGCGGCGACGTGCCCTTCGCCCTGGCGGAGATCATCAACTGGCACTTCATCTCACAGGACCGCAGCTACGGGGCGGACTTCGTGGCCCCGTCACCGCTCGAGCACTTCTGGAGCCTCGCGGTCGAGCAGCAGTTCTACGTGATCCTCCCGATCCTGGTGGTGCTCGTGCTCGGGCTGGGCGTCCGCGGCCCCGCACGCCAGCGTCTGCGCCTGCTCACCGGCGTGTTCGTCGCGCTGACGGTCTTCTCGGCGGTGCGCAACGGCATGCTCGCGTCCGAGTCGATCGACCGGGCGTACTTCGGCACCGACACCCGCATGGCGGAGATGCTGATCGGCTCGTTGCTCGCGTGCCTGACGCTGCGCCGGCTCCGACTCCCCGCCGGGCTGGCTCGCCACGCGGCGATCCTTGCCGGCGTCGTCGCGATGGCGGTCACCGGCTGGCTGTGGCACGTCGCCTCGCTCGATGCCGCGTGGCTGTACCCGTGGGGGCTGCTGCTCTCGGCGTTGTGCACCGCCACGATCGTGTTCGCCGGCATCCAGGGCGGCGGGCTGGGTCGTGTGCTGGCCCTGCCGCCGCTGCTGTGGCTCGGCAAGATCAGCTACGGCGTCTACCTGATCCACTGGCCGGTGTTCCTGTGGTTGACGCCCGCCCGGGTCGGCTGGTCCGACTGGCCGCTGTTCGGCCTGCGCATGCTCGTCACGTGCCTGCTCGCGGTGGTCATGTTCCGCGTGATCGAGCACCCGATCCGCCACGGCAGCCGCCTCACCGCGCGTCGGGCGCCGATCGCCGCAGTGCTCGCCGCCATCGCGCTGCTCGCCGGCGCCTTCTGGGTGACCCGCGACCTCCCGGCGCCCTCGGCGCTGCAGCTCGCCGCCGAGACCGAGGCGGCCGCACCCCCCACGACGATCCCACCGCCACCCGTGCGGGTCACCCTCGTCGGCGACGAGGTGGTCGGCTCCCTCGCGACCGGGCTGGGCGCCGTCGACGGCTTCGAGGTGTCCACCGCGACCGTCCCGGGCTGCGGTCTGGTGGTCGGCGGGTTCATCACGACCGCCAGCGGCGACGTCGAGCGCGACGTCGACCGCTGCCGCACCGCCACGTCCACCATGGTGTCCGAGGTGGAGGCCCAGCAGCCCGACGTGGTCCTGGTGATGCCGACCATGCGAGAGGCCGCCCAGCGGCGCCTGGACCTCACGCAGCCCTGGACCGGGCCGCAGGATCCGGTCGTCGACGACTTCCTGCGCAACGACATCGCCGTGTTCACCGACCGCCTCGCCGACACCGGCGCCGAGGTGGTGCTCGCCACCATGCCCCGGGTCCAGAACGCCACGGCGCCCGTTCCGGCCCCGCCGCCGGCGGCGGATCCCGACCCTGCCGAGGAGCAGCTCCTGCGCGCCGAGCGCGAGCAGATCGCTGCGGGCAACCCTGGGCCCGGATTCCGCGAGAACGACCCGGCGCGCATCGACCACGTGAACGGGATCGTGCGCTCGGTGGCGAAGGAACGTGGGTTGCGTCTGATCGACGTCGGCGGACTCACGCGCACCTGGCCCGGCGGCGAGTTCGACCCGGAGCGTCGTGCCGACGGCGTCGCGATCAGCGAGCTCGGCGGCGAGGAGCTCGGCGAGTGGCTGCTGCCCCAGCTGCGTGAGAGCGTGCCCAGCCCCGTCGCGGCGCCGGCCCCGGTGATCGATCCGTCGGCGCCGCTGCCCGCCGCACCGCCGCCGCGCGACCGACGCCCCCTCGGCGCAGGGGGCACACCCTCGATGCTGGTCGTGGGCGACTCGGCGACGTTCACGCTGGGTGTCGGGCTCAACGCCTGGGCCGGCTCGACCGGCGACGCCCGCATCATCCCGGCCGCACGGTTCGGCTGCGCGATCGCCCGCGGCGGCAGCTACCGCTTCCAGGGCGACCTGCGGACGTTCCAGCCCGTGTGCGACTGGGGTGCCGAGTTCCCCCAGCTCATCGCCGGGTTCCGCCCGGACGTGGTCCTCATGGGCTCGGGTGTCTGGGAGGTCGTCGACCGCCGTCTGCCGGGCGACGACCGGTACCGCGCCATCGGCTCACCCGACATGGACCGCTACATCCTGGGGGAGTTCCTCACCGCGATCGACACCCTGGGCGCCGACGGCGCCCACGTGATGGTGCTGAACCAGCCCCGGATCGAGTCGGGTCGCGACAAGGGCTACGTCGGCGAGCCGGAGTCCGACCCGGCCCGCATCGACCGCCTCAACGAGCTGCTCGCGCAGGCGGTCGGCCTGCGGCCGGGCGTGGCGACGCTGATCGACCTCCGGGGCTGGCTGGCCCAGCAGCCCGGCGGCGAGATGGATCCGGCGATGCGGCCCGACGGGATCCACTACTCCGACCAGTCCGCCACGACCGTGGCCAAGTGGCTCGGACCCGCCGTGCTGGCCGCCGCCGGCGGCGGCTGACCGCAGCGTCAGCGTCGACCGGGTCGGCTCAGCGACCGCCGGCGGAACGGGGGATGATCGGCGCCTCGCGGCCGGTGCCCTTGGACAGGCGATCGCCGGAGGGCCGGTTGGCGGAGCCGGCGTCAGCGCCGGTCTCCTCGTGGTAGTCCTCGTCGACGTTGACGGCCCAGATGTCGTGGTCGCCCTTGCCCAGGATGTTCTCGACCGTCAGCATCGCCGTCAGCATCGAGTGGTCCTGGTTGTTGTACTTGTGCATGCCGTTGCGCCCCACCGGGTGCACGTTCGGCACGGTGGCGTCGACCCATGCGTTGAGCACGGCGACCTTCTCGGCGTACACGTCGTCGTAGACCGGGTAGGCCTTGGGCTGGCGCACCACGTAGCCCTTCTCGACCTTGGCGGGGTCCACCAGGTTGAGGATCCCGAGCTCACGGGTGCCGCGGGCGATGAGCTCCTCGTCGGTGGACGTCCACAGGTCGTCGCCCTCGAACACGAAGTACTCGAGGCCCAGGCAGGTGTTGCCGTCCTTGACGAGGTACGGCGACCAGGAACCGAAGTTCTGGATGCGGCCGACCTTCACGTCGGGTGAGTGGATGTAGATCCAGTTGTCGGGGAAGCCCGCGGACTCCGGCACGACCAGCGCGACCGTCAGGAAGTCACGGAAGCCCAGGTCGTCGGCGGCGGCCAGCACGTCGGCGGGGGGCTGGGGGTCCATCGCGCGCAGCAGCTGCGGGAACGGCATGGAGGACACCACGTGGTCCGCCGGGAACTCGAGCTGCTCGCCGTCCTTGGTGCGTGCGTGCACCGTGGTGGCACGGCCGCCCTCGTGGGTGACCTTCTCCACGCGGGTCTCCATGAGCACGTCGGTGCCCTCGGCGCGCACCTTGTCGGTGCACACCTCCCACATCTGGCCGGGGCCGTATTTGGGGTACTGGAACTCCTCGATCAGGCTGGTGACCTGGTCGCTGCCCTTGCGACGACCGGCGAACTTGGCCCGGATGGGCTCCCACACGGCGTCGAAGATCGACATGCCCTTGATGCGCTGGGCGCCCCAGTCGGCGGAGATGGCCGATGCCGGCACACCCCAGACCTTCTCGTTGTAGGTCTTGAAGAAGTGGTCGAACAGGCGTCGGCCGTAGTTGGCCACGATGTAGTCCTCGAGCGTCTCCTGGCTCTTCGGAGGACGGACCTTGACGACCAGGTAGCTCAGGACGCACCGCACCGCTTCGACGGGGCCCAGGTTGAGCAGGGCGTTCATCGGCTTGATCGGGTAGTCGTAGTACTTGCCCTGGTAGTAGATGCGGCTCATGCGCGGACGGAGGAGGAAGTCCTCGTCCGGGAGGATCTCGTGCCAGAGCGCCTCGACCTCGGGCACCTTCGTGAAGAAGCGGTGACCACCGATGTCGAAGCGGTAGCCGTCGCGCTCGACGGAGCGGGAGATGCCGCCGACGATCTCGTCGGCCTCGATCACCGTCGAACGGTGCCCCGCCTTCATCAGCTCGAAGGCGGCGGTGAGGCCGGCGGGTCCGGCGCCGATGATGACGACCCGGGGGTCGTCGCCGTGGTCGGCTGCGGGGGCGGTGTCCGTGCGCTGGGCCGGATCGGGGGAGGTGGGGGAGGTGTCGTCAAGCATGCGTCATGGGAGCCGGATGGGATCACGGCCGAGTGCCGACAGTAGTGCCTGCGGTGCCCCGATCGTGATTCATCGAGCGCATCACGGACCTCGCGGGCCGCTCGTCTCAGGCCGGGTGAAGGTGACGGAGCTCGCCGAGCGACTCGTCGACGCGGCGGATGGCCAGGATGTGCTCGGTGCGGAAGCTGGCGACCCGCACCGACCAGCAGTCGACGGCCTGTCGACCCGTGTCGTTGCGGAAGAACGTCGTCATGGACGACTCCTGCTGGTAGGCGTCCGCGCCGTGCACGACCTCCTGAGTCCCGTCCGACAGGACGACGTCGAAGGAGGTGGCTCCGTGGCTCGTGGTGGTCGGTACGAGGGTCATGGGTCGACGGTACGACCCGGGCCCTGTGGATCGATAGAGCTGCAACCGTGTAGATCCACGGTGGACGAGCGGTGGATGGGAGTGAGGTCATCCACAGTCGCGACCGCCCGCGGATGGCACCATGGGCGGATGTCGTCCGATGACCAGCCCGTGGCCGGCCCACCCGAGGGCGTCCTGCTCGATCCCCCGGAAGGGACCCTGCTCGAGTTCACCTGCCCCCGCTGTCGTCTGGACGTGTCGGAGGAGCTCTACGGGCCCTGCACGTCGTGTCGCACGACGCTGCGGGCGGTGATCGGCGGCGAGGCACGCGACGTCGAGCAGCGTGACTACGAGCCCAAGATGAACGTCACGCCCAACGCCATCGCGACCAAGGACTGACCGCCCGACGGCGCTCGGCCGGACGCTCCCGCTCCATCCGCCGTCTCACATCCGCCGTCTCACCACGAGGCGATGGGCAGCGGTCGGTACCGCGGGCCGCGTCGCGGGGCCCGACGACCGGATCGGCGCAGCAGGCGCACGACGCGGGCGCGGTGCCCACGCCAGGGCTCCAGCAGCTCGAGCATGCGCTCGTCGGAGCCCCGCTCCTCGCCCGCCAGGGCGAAGCAGACGTTGTGGGGCACGTGCAGATCGCCGAGCAGGACGGCGTCCTCGTCGCCCAGCACGTTCGCGGCGAGGCCGGTGGCGGTCCACGGGCCGATGCCCGGGACCTCGCACAGCCGCTGCTGCAGCGCCTCGCTGCCGGCGTCCGCCGCCGACTCGAGGGTGCCGAGCACGGCGTGCACCCGGCGCACGGCGTCGGCTCGTTGACGCTCGACCCCCAGGCGGTGCCAGTCGGCGTCGGAGAGTCGGACCACCGTCGACGGCGGCGGTGGCAGGAGCAGCTCGAGCGGCCCGGGTGCGACCGACCCGTGGCGCCGCACGAGCTGCCACCAGCTGCGTCGCGCCTCCATCGACGTCACCCGTTGGCCGAAGATCGTCGGGACCAGGACGTCGCGCAGGCGCAGGCTGGCGCCGAACCGCGTGGCGTCGTGGCGGCGGGCCAGTTGGTGCACCAACGGGTGCAGCTCGGCGCGGAACTCGGGCGGCGTCGGGCCGCCGAGCATCGTCGGGAGCCGGGGCAGGAGCCACGGCGTGCCATCTCCCCAGCAGCGCGCGGTCACGTCGCCGTCGCTGCGCAGCAGCTCCACCGAGACGGGACCCGTCGGCGTGGTCATCGCTCGGGCCACTCGGTCGGGCGCGAACCGCCAGGTCGGGTCGGCAGCGCCGTCTGCCATGGGCCGGCACGTGCCCATGAGGTCCATGCCGGCGGTGCCGGGCACGACCGAGACCGCATCGGGCGCCGAGCGGCTGCTCACGCGCTGACCTGCGTCCGCGCCCAGCGGTAGTCGGCCTTGCCCGAGGGTGCCCGGACCACCTCGGGGACCCGCACGATGGCCCTCGGCAGCTTGTAGCGGGCCAGATGGGCCCCAGCGGCGTCGCGCAGCTCGTCGTCGCTCACGTCGGCCTGCGGTCGCAGCGCGACGACGGCCACCACCTCCTCGCCCCATCGACTCGAGGGTCGCCCGCACACCACGGCGTCGAGCACGCCGGGATGGGTCTTGAGCGCCGTCTCGACCTCTTCGGCGAACACCTTCTCGCCGCCGGTGTTGATGCAGACCGAGTCACGGCCGTGCAGCTCGATGGTGCCGTCGCTGCGCCAACGGGCACGGTCGCCGGCCACCGCATGGCGCTCGCCGTCCACCACCGGGAAGGTGGCGCGGGTCTTGTCCGGGTCACCCAGGTAGCCGAGCGGCACGCGACCCCGCTGGGCCAGCCAGCCGAGCTCGTCGTCACCGGGGTCCAGCCGACGGGTCAGGTCCTCGCTCAGCACCACGGCGGTCGGGGAGGGTGCGAACCCACCCGAGGTGTCCTCGCCCGAGCGCAGCTGCGCGACGCCCTGTCGGCCCGACTCGGTGGAGCCGAGCACGTCGACGATGGTCAGGCCGTCGACCAGCTCGAGGAGCTGTGCCTTGGTGCCGGGCGACAGCACGGCGCCGCCCGACAGCAGGTGACGCAGGCTCGACAGGTCCCGCACACGACCCTCTGCACGCTCCGCGACGAGCTGGTCCACCAGCGGTCGTGCCATCGGGTCCCCGACGACGAGGAGCGACGTCGCCCGCTGTGCCTCGACGGTGTCGAGCACGTCCGTCGGGTCGAAGCGGTCGACCACGTCCTGGATGATCACGGTGCCGCCGGCCAGCCAGCAGGACAGCGCGTTCCAGTGCGCGGCGCCGTGCATCAGCGGTGGGGCGGGCAGCGCCCGGACGGTGCCCTTGGCGCCGGCGACGAGCTCCTCCAGCGACTCGTGGTCGGTGCCGTCACGTCGTCGCACGCCCAGCGCGGCCACGACGAAGTCCGCCTGGCGCCACATGGTGCCCTTCGGCATGCCCGTGGTGCCGCCGGTGTAGCAGAGGTAGAGGTCGTCGCCGACCCACGACGACACGAGCTCCGCGGCGAGCACCGGCGACGCGGCGGCGAGGGCCGCCTCGTACTCAACCGCGCCGTCCAACAGGTCGTGGCCCGAGTCGTCACGGACCTGGAGCACGAGCGCCGGAGGCCGTGCCAGCGTCGGGAGCACCTCTGCCAGCACGGGGGCGAACGTGTCCGCCACGATGATCGCCCGCGCGCCGGCGTCGTCGAGCAGGTAGCGCAGCTCCTCGGCGACGTAGCGATAGTTCACGTTGAACGGCGCGCAGCGGGCCTTCCACGAGCCGAGCATGCCCTCGAGGTACTCGTTGCCGTTGTGCAGGTAGAGCGCGACGTGGTCCTGCGATGACGTCCAGCGCTGGTCGGCACCCGACCCGTCCTGCCCCCGATCGCCGCGGTATCCGTGAGCGCGGCGGCCCGGATCGTCGTGGTGGCCCAGGCCGGCCGCGGTGAGGACCGCGGCCAGACGCCGGGTCCGGTCCTGGACCTCGCCCCAGGTCCAGGACCGTCCCCGGGCGATCACGCAGTCACGGTCGGGGTGCGCGGCGGCGATGGCCTCGCACGCTGCGGCGATGTTCAGCTCCATCGGGTCCGCCCCGCGTGTGTGGCGCTCGACTCAGCCGACGGGAGCGGACGACGCGGCCGTGGGCGCGGCCACCGCGACCGGCTGCAGCGGGAAGTGGCACGCCACGTAGTGACCACCCTCGACCTGCTGCATCTGCGGCTCGACCTTGGAGCACAGCTCCTCGGCGCGGTCGCAACGGGTGCGGAAACGACACCCGCTCGGCGGGTCGATGGGGGAGGGCAGCTCACCGCCGAGATGTTCCCTCGAATCGACCGACGCCGTGGGGTCGGGCAACGGGATCGCCGAGAGCAGCGCCTTGGTGTACGGGTGCGCCGGGGCCTCGTAGAGCGTGTCCGGCGGGCCGAGCTCGCACATCTTGCCGAGGTACATGACCGCCACCCGGTCCGACACGTTCTTCACCACGGCCAGGTCGTGTGCGACGAACACCAGCGTGAGCCCGTAGCGCTCCTTCATGTCCTCGAGCAGGTTGAGGATCTGGGCCTGCACCGACACGTCCAACGCCGACACGGGCTCGTCGCAGATGATCACCGCCGGTTCGGTGATGACGGCACGGGCGATCGAGATGCGCTGGCACTGGCCGCCCGAGAACTCGTGCGGCTTGCGCTCGCCGGCGGCGGTGGGATCGATGCCGACCGAGGACAGGACCTCGGCGACCTTGGCCTGGCGCTCCTCGGGGGTCCCGATGTTCCAGATCTTGAGGGGCTCCTCGACGATCTGGGCGACCGTGCGCCGCGGGTTCAGCGACGAGATCGGGTCCTGGAAGATCATCTGGAGCCGCGGCCGCGTGCGCCGGAGGTCCTCGCCCGACAGCGTGGCCAGATCGGTGCCGTCCAGGCGGACCGAACCCCGGGTGGGGCGTGGCAGCTGCATGATCGCCTTGCCGGTGGTGGACTTGCCGCAACCCGACTCGCCCACCAGTCCCAGGGTCTCGCCCGCGGCGATGTCGAACGAGATGTTCGCGACGGCGGACACCTTACGCTTGCGTCCGACGGGGAAGTCGACGACCAGGTTCTCGACGCTGAGCAGGACCTCCGACGCGTCGCGGAGGTGTGCGGATCCGCTGCCCGCCATCAGTTCGCCCCGGTCGACGGATCGGCGGACGGCTCGGTCGGCTCCGCAGGTGCGGGCGCGGTCGGCGCGACGGGGGCGGCGGGCGACGCTGCGGCGGGTGGCGCGGTGCGCATCATGCGCCGTGCCTCGATCTGCACGCGGATCTCCTCGGTCTCGGGTGAGCCCACCGGGTAGAAGCAGGCGAAGCTGTGCGCCGGTGAGTCGGGGATGGGCGTCAGCTCCGGGCGCTCCTCGTGGCAGCGCTGCTGGGCGTAGGGGCAGCGCGGGCTGAACGAGCACCCCGTCGGCGGGTCCACCAGGTCCGGCGGGCGGCCGCCGATGGCCATCAGGCGGGTGTGGCTGGGGTCGTCGAGCTTGGGGATCGCTGCCAGCAACGCCTCGGTGTAGGGGTGACGCATCTGCTGGAACAGCCCGGCGGTGGGCGCCTGCTCCACGATGCGACCGGCGTACATCACGGCGATCTCATCGGCGCGTCCGGCGACGACCCCGAGGTCGTGGGTGACCAGGATCATCGCCATGTAGCGCTCACGCTGCTGATCCGCGAGCAGGTCCAGGATCTGCGCCTGCACGGTCACGTCGAGCGCCGTGGTCGGCTCGTCCGCGAACAGCAGCTTCGGGCCACAGGCGAGGGCCACGGCGATGACGACACGCTGGCGCATGCCGCCCGACATCTCGTGGGGGTAGCTCGAGAAGCGCTTGTCGGCCTCGGGGATCTTCACCGCCCGCAGCAGCGCGATCGCCGTCTCCTTGGCCTCCTGCTTGTTCATGTCGAGGTGGAAGCGCAACGACTCGGTGATCTGCTTGCCGATCTTCATGACCGGGTTCAGGGCCGTCATGGGGTCCTGGAAGATCATCGCCATCTCGTCGCCCCACAGGGAGCGGTACTCGTCCTTGGAGAGCCCGGTGATCTCCCGGCCCTCGAACGTCACGTGACCCGAGCGGATCGCGTTCGACGGCAGCAGACCCATGACCGACCGCGACAGCACCGACTTGCCGGAGCCCGACTCGCCCACGATGCCGAGGGTGCGACCACGGTCGAGCGTGAAGCTGACGCCGTCGACGGCGTTGAGCAACCCGCGGGGCGTTCGGAACTGCGTGACGATGTCGCGCACCTCGAGCAGCGTGCCGGAACCTGGGATGCCGCTCGGCGTCGGTCCGTCCATGACCTGTTGGGGGCTCACAGGACCGACTCCCGGACGTTCAGGCGCTGGCTGATCGTGTCGCCCAGGTAGTTGAGCGCCATGACCGTGAGGAACAGCACGACGGAGGTGAAGATGATGGTCTGCGGGGCCCGACGCAGCTGCGCACGGTTCTCCGCGATGATGTTGCCCCAGGAGGGGGTCGGGAGCTGGACACCGACGCCGAACAGGCTCAGCCCGCCCTCGGCGACGATCGCCACGCCGACGCCCAGCAGCGCGATCGAGAGCATGGCGGGCACCACGTTCGGCAGGACCTCGCGCAGCATGATGCGCCAGCTCTTGGCGCCCATGGCCCGCGAGGCCAGCACGAACTCACGCTCGGACCAGGTCAGGGTGTTCGCACGCGTGATGCGCCCCAGGATGGGGATGGACACCAGGCCAAGGCCCAGCACGACCACGGCCAGGCGCCGGGTCGACGACACCGTGTCGCCCGCGGCCAGCACCGTGACCAGCGACAGCGCCAGGACGAACTGGGGGATGGCCAGCAGCACGTTCATGAGCGGCGTCAGCACGGCGTCGAGCTTGCCGCGGAAGAACCCGGTGATCAGGCCGAGCAGGCCGCCGATGAGCATGCCGAACGCCACCGCACCGAACCCGACGGCGAACGATGCACGGGTGCCGTAGATGATGCGGGCGAGCAGGTCGCGACCGTTGCCGTCACCACCGAGCCAGTGCCCGGCGCTCGGACCCTGACGGGCGATCTCGGGGAACGACTCGTTGGGGTTCGGGATGCCGATCCACGGCGCGATGATCGCCAGGACGAGCAGCCCACCGAGCCAGATGATCGCCAGCCAGGCGCCCACGCCGAGCTTCTTGCGCTTGGTGCCGGTCGGTGGTCCGGTCTCGATGGCCTCGATGAGCACCGAGGCCGACGGGTCGAGGTGGGTCACGCCCAGGTCGGGACGTGTGTCGACCTGCCCGGGCGACTGGGGCAGCCGGTCGGCCTGGGAGGGGTCGAAGCGATCTGGTTCGGTCTCAGCGGGCATTGCGGATCCGAGGGTCGAGGGCGGTGTAGAGCAGGTCCACGGCGAAGTTCACCAAGACGTAGAGGATGGCGATGATCGCCACCATCGACTGGAAGGCGACGATCTGCCGGGTGGCGATCGCCTCGAAGAGCAGGAAGCCCATGCCGGGGATGGAGAACACCACCTCGATGATCAGGGTGCCGCCGATGAGCGTGCCCACGTTGAGCCCCGCCACGGTCAGCAGGGTGAGCGACGACGGCCGCAACGCGTGGCGGAACAGGATCCGGCGGGTGCGCAGGCCCTTCGCCTTGGCCATGGTGATGAAGTCCTGCTGCAGCGTGGCGATCATGTCGCTGCGCAGCAGACGCATGTACACGGCGATCTGGCCGACGGCGAGGGTGATGGCGGGTAACACCCACCACCAGGCCGCCTGGTTGCCCGTCACCGGGAACCAGCCGAGCTTCACCCCCATGTAGTACTGGAGCACGAACGCGAGCGCGAAGTTGGGGATGGCCAACATGGCGAAGGCCGTGGTGTTGGTCATCCGATCGAAGTAGGTGTCCTTGCGGTGCGCCGTCAGCACGCCCAGGGGGATGGCGATGATCAGCCCGATGAGCTGCGCGTAGACCATGAGCTGCAGCGATACCGGCAGTGCATCGGCGACGCGGTCGATGACCGGCCGCTGTGAGCTGACCGTGTAGTAGTTGCCCAGGTCGGGGTCCCAGAACCGGCTGAAGCCACCGAGCCAGTCGCCGTATCGGACGATGAACGGGCGGTCGAGGCCCAGGTCCTCGCGTACCACCTCGCGCTGCTCCTCGCTGCCGAAGGGGACGAGCACCTCGACCGGGTCACCCGGGAGGAGCTCGAGGAGCAGCGACGCGAACAGGGTCACCAGGATGACCGTGGCGATCAGCTGTCCGACTTTCTTCAGGAACTGCATTGTCCTCGTTCCGTGCCCGGAGACCGACGAAGCGACCCGGGGCCCCGCCGTCACGGCGGGAACCCCGGGTCACCAGTTCATGGATGGGTTACTGCTGGATCCACATGCCGCTGACCGAGTGGCCCGTGGCGAGCCCACCGAAGGGCACCGAGCCGTCGGGCAGCAACGGACCGAAGACGCCGTAGACGTCGTTGGCCGTGCCGACGTCCCACTGGGTCCAGTTCAGCCACAGGTTGTAGACGTTCTCGGCGAAGAGCCGGTTCACGTTCTGGTAGATCTCCTCGCGGGCGGCGGGGTCCGACTCGGCACGGCCCTGGTCGAGCAGCGCATCGAGCTCGGGGTCGTTGATGCCACCGAAGTTGGTGGGCATCTTGGAGTTCCACCACACGTACTGGCTGTCGGGGTTGCCACCGGGATGGTTGCGCCACGACATCGCCTGCCAGTCACCACCGAGTGCGGTGTTGATCAGCGCGGCCTGCTCGACCTGCTTGAGCGACACCTTCGCGCCGGCCTTCTCGGCCTGCTCCTGGATGAACTGCGCAGTGGCGACGGTGCTCGCGTCGTTCGCGGTGGTCAGCGTGAACTCGAGCGGCTCGCCGGTCTCCTCCTCGTAGAGGGCGGCGTACTTCTTCGCCTCCTCGAGGTCGTACTCCGGGAAGCCGGTGTCCTCGAGGTAGCCGATCTCGCCGGGGGCGAAGGGTCCCGATGCCATGGTGAACAGGTCCAGGTTGCGGACCTGGTTCAGCGTGTCGCGGTCCAATGCGTAGGCAGCGGCCTTGCGGGCGTTGATGTTGTCGAACGGCGGGACCTTGGTGTTGAACATGCCGTACGCGACCTCGGCGAACTCGTCGGACTCGACGAGGTTGATGCTGCCGTTCTCCTCCTCGACGCGCAGGGCGTCGATCTGCTCAGCGCCGGAGGTGTGCATGGCGTTGACGTCGCCGCCGAGCAGGGCGTTCACCCGTGCCTCACCCTCGACGATCGGACGGAACTCGATCTCGTCCAGGTAGGGGAGCTGGACGTCGTTCTCGTCCTTCTGCCAGTAGTCGGGGTTCTTCTCGGCCTGGAACGACTCGTTCACGGTCCAGCTGACCTTCTTGAACGGACCGGTGCCGATCAGGTTCGTGTCACAGGTCTCGGTGTCGTCGAGCTGCGCCTGGGCCATCATGCCGAGGCGGCCAGAGCTGAACAGGTAGGCGTCGAACGACGGCCACGGCGTCTTGGTGGTCACCGTGACGGTCATGTCGTCGGTGGCCGTGACCTCCGCGATGTTCTCGAACACGAACAGGAACAGCAGCGGCGAGCGGCCCTCGTACTGGCCGCGGTAGGCGTCGAGGTTGTTCTTGACGACCTCGGCGTTCAGCGGGGTGCCGTCGTGGAACGTGATGCCGTCACGCAGGGTGATGGTCCACTCGGTGAAGTCGTCGTTCGGCTCGACGGTCTCCGCGAGGAAGGGCACGTAGTTGGCCTCCTCGTCGGGGATGGTCAGCGTGTCGTAGATGGCACGGGCGACCTGGATGCCGGAGATGGCCAGCTGACCCTCGGGCAGGCACCAGCCGCCGGAGTTCTCCGCCTCGAGGGCGTAGGTGACCTTGCCGCCGGGGGTCGGCTCGCCGGCAGCCTCTTCGCCGTCGCCGTCACCGTCACCCCCACCTCCCTCATCGCCGCCGCCGCAGGCCGCGGCGAACAGCGAGAGCACGAGCAACAGCGCGGCCAGCACGGACCAGCGCTTTCGGGTGGGTGTGAGTGACTGCACGTCCGGATCCCCCTGATGTCGTCCTCGGCCGTCGCCCAGCGCGAAAAGCGCTCGACCACACGAGGTCCTGTCGTCAAACCTTGAGACCGCACGTTCTGTGACGGCCTTCACAGGTGGGCGCACTTTAGTCCTGCGCGCGAACGTGTCAACGACAGGCCCGGCCGAGGATTTTCCGAGTTCTCCGGCGGAATTGCGGCAGTGGCCGGTCAGCCGAGCGGGATGGTGGTGGCGTAGCCGTCGGCCCGCTCCAACACGATGTCCGCGTACGCCTGGCTGCGGTTGTACGTCAGCACGGCGGCCCGCAGACGTGCCGGGTCGACCAGATCCGGGCCCGAGCGGCAGAGGTAGGTCGCCGCCGACGCCGCGGCGTCGTAGATGTTGTGCGGGTCGGCCGTGCCGTCGCCGGTCAGGTCCGTGCCCACCACACGCCAGGTCCCCGGCAGGAACTGCATCGGCCCCACCGCACGATCGGTGGCGGCAGTGCCGTCGAGCGCCCCGCCGTCGCTGTCGCCGACCACGGCGAACGCCGGGTTGGACCCGTCGAGCGACGGGCCGTAGATCGGCGGTGTCACCGCCCCGTCCGGACCGACCGCCGCCCCCCGATAGGTGCCGTGCTGGCTCTCGGTGCGGCCGATGCCCGCCAGCGTCGACCAGCCCACCCGGCAGGTCGGATCGGTCGCCCCCGTGAGCTGGGCCGCACGCCAGTAGGCGTCCAGGACGATCGCCGACATGTCGGTGCCGTCGATCGACGACGTGAGCCGCGCCGCGTCCCGACGCGCCTCGGCCTCGACGATGCGAGGGCCGAGGTCGGCCAGCGTCGCGTTCAGCGTGGCGCGCCGCTCGTCGGTGCTGGCAACCCGCTCGCGCAGCGCCGTCTCCCGGCTCGACAGCTCGTCCAGCTCGTCCGAGAGTCGGGCGGCGCGTGCCCGGGTGAAGGCCTGCTCCTCGAGGAGCTGTTCGGTGCCGACCCTGGTGAGCATCGCCCGGACGGACAGCTCTTCGCGCTTGACGGCGGTGAGCGCCGGGTCGAGACCTTCGAGGAACTGGTCGCCGGTCACGAAGCGCTCGACGGTGATCGCCGCCACGGCGTCCTGCACGCGTCCTGCGGTGGCTGCCGCCTTCTCCGACTGTGCCGCACGCCGTTCGCGCAGCGACGAGACCGCCGCGAGCTCGACAGTGTCCCGAGCGAGCGACGACTCGGCATCGGCGAGCTCCTCGGTGGCCCGGTCCCGCTGCGCCACCAGGTCCTCGAGCGCGCCGGCAGCGGCGTCCAGCTCGGGTGAGGAGGCGGGGATCTCCGCAACCTCGGGACTGAGCCCCACACCGGGCGGGGGCACCGCCGCCGGTGCGCCCGACTGGGCCCCGGCGTCGTCGGGTGGCGTCGCCTGGGCGACAGGCTGTGGCGTCACCGCAGGTGGAACGACCGCCGACGGCAGACGTTCCAGCGGCAGGGCGCCCGACGGCGGAGCCGGCACGACGACCAGCAGCGCCGTTGCCGCCACGACACCTGCCGCGACTGCACCCACCGCGGCCCGACGGCCGCGGACCCGACGGTTCACGCCCAGGACCCTCGTTCCTCCAGCACCGAGCGAAGGACGCTCGGACGATCCGTCATCAACCCGTCGACGCCCATGTCGAGCAGTCGGTGCATCTCCGGCGCCTCGTCGATCGTCCAGACGTGGACCTGGTGCCCACGTTGGTGTGCCGCTGCGACGAACTGCGGCGTCGCGATCTCCACCTTGAGGTGTCGCACCGGTATCTGCAGGCAGCGGTAGCCGGCGCTGTCGCTCGACCCGCCGGCGACGCCGGCCGTGCGTGACGCCGCGACCAGGGCGGTGATCTCGCGTGGTCCTGCCGCGGTGCACAGCTCCGGCCCTGCGAGCGAGCGGACCCTGCGGAGCCGCTCGTCGGAGAACGCGCCGACGCACACCCGGTCCACGGCATCGTGGCGCTGCAGCGTCGCGACCAGCGCGACGACGGTGTGGTCGGACTTCGGGTCGATGTTGAAGCGGGTGTCCGGGAACTCCTCGAGCAGCTCGTCGAGCGTCGGCACCGGCTCGGTCCCGCCGATCCTGGCGCGGCGCACCTCGCTCCACGGAAGGTCGGCCACGCGTCCCGAGCCGTCGGTCACCCGGTCCAGCTCGTCGTCGTGGAAGGCGACCAACACGCCGTCGGCCGTCAGGTGCACATCGGTCTCGAGGTAGCGGAACCCCAGCTCGGTCGCCGCCCGGAACGCGGCCACCGTGTTCTCGGGCGCCGATTCGGTGCCACCGCGGTGGGCGATCGCGAGCGGTCCGGGATGCTCGAGGTACGAGTGGGTCGCCACGCGCGGCAGGCTACCGGCGCCCGGGCGTCCTCCCACGTGAACCCCGTCGAGTGCCTGAGCGCTCCCATGGGAGAGTTGGTCCGTGGAGTCCCCCGACCCAGCGCCAGAGCGCACGGCGACCGGTACCGCCGGTCTGGGACCGGTCGCGTTCGCGATCGTGACCGCGATCCTCCCCGTGTTCCTCCTGGGTGCGCTGTCGATCGAGATCCGCGCGGACCTGGGCTACCAGGAGGCGACAGCGGGACTGGTCCTGGCGTCGTTCTTCGCCGCGAGTGCCGTGGTGTCGTCGCGCATCGGACGCCTCATCGACCGGGTCGGGCCGCGGCGCGGCTTCTCGGTCGCGCTCAGCGGCACGGCGGTGCTGCAGCTGCTCATCGCCGCCGTGGCGCTGCACCCCGCGGTGCTGGCCGCCCTCGCTGCGCTCGCCGGCATCTGCAACGCGACGGCGCAGCTGTCGGCGAACGTCTTCATCGCGCGCGACCTGCCGCTGCACCGCCAGGGTGTCGGCTTTGCCGTCAAGCAGTCCGCCATGCCCGGCGCCGCGCTGATCGCTGGGTTGATGCTGCCGGCGGTGGCGCTGACGGTCGGCTGGCGCTGGGTGTTCGTGCTCGGTGCGGCGGCGACGTTCGGGTCGCTCACGCTGGTGCGAGCCCGACTCCCTCTCGACGTCGAACGCAGCCGGGGTGACGCCACCGCCGCGGCGAACCACGCGCCGCCACCGGCCGGAGCGCTGGGTGCGTTGGCGATCGCCGCAGCGTTCTCGACCGCTGCGGCGATCACCCTCGGGGGCTTCTTCGTCGAGTCGGCGATCGATGCCGGCGTCGCCACGGGCGCAGCTGGCGTGGCGTTCGCGGCGGGCAGCCTGATCTCCATCGTCTCGCGCCTCGGTGTCGGTGTGCTCGCCGATCGGCGCCAGGGCAACCTGCTCGGCGTGGTCGCAGCCATGATCGCCCTCGGTGCGCTGACGTCGGTCTGGTTCACGTGGCGAACGCCTTCGGCGCAGCTGATCGGGGTGCCGTTGGCGTTCGGGGCGGGATGGGCCTGGCCGGGCCTGTTCAACCTGTCGGTGGTGCGGGCGACCCCCGGGTTCCCCGGAATGGCGACCGGCATCACCCAGACCGGCACGTACGTCGGCGCGGCCGTCGGGCCGGTCCTGTTCGGTGCGGTGGCCGAGACCACGTCGTTCGCCGGCGCGTGGTGGCTTGCGGCAGGACTCGGGCTCAGCGCCGCCGTCGCGGTGCTGGTCGGCAGGGCGATCCTCACCGGGCAACGCACGGTGAGGGGATCGGCGGCGATCACCGAGCCCTGATCCCGTGCCCGGCCGGCATCACCACGAGCATCGGCGAGCTCACGGTGCGCACGGCGAGGCACGACGCGCCGGCCCGCGCTGATCAGCCCGAGGTCCCCGATGTCGGCGTCACTCGGCAGGACGGCGTCGTCGCGGAGTACGTTCGGCCCACAACGCCGGCTCGCGGAACCCGGTGTCGCCAGGGTGCGGCATCGTCGAGTCGGCACGGGAGGGATCGGGATGAAGCTGTCACGACCGGCACGGCACATCGGCGCGGCGCTCGCCATCGCGACCACCGCGCTGATGGGCACCGGATGCGTCGGGCCCTTCGGCCCGTGCACGGAGGGTGGCCCCATCGTCGGCAACCTGCGTCCTGACGTCGTCGGCGGCGTGCCTGAGCCGACCGCGTCGATCCTCACCCGGCAGGTCTGCACACCGATGTCGGTCCAGATCACCGTCACCGTCGAGCACAACGAGCACCCGGTCGAGGTGGTGCTCGATCACAACTACCCGACCGTCACCGACCTGACCGAGCAGGTCGCTCCGGGCGGCGGGGTCGTGCAGTTCCAGAGCAGGGAAGAGAGCTGGAGGGTGCGGATCACCCACCTCGATCTGGGCGGCACCGAGGACGACCTGGACTACCGGATCGAGTGGGCCCTCGCTCCCCAGTGAGCGACGCTCCGGCATCGGCGACACGCTCGTCGGACCGGCAGCGTTCGGTCGTCGGCTCGAGCACTCGCAGGCCCGCCTGGACCCCTGCGGCCCGGCTCTAGGCTCCGATCGTGGTCGCGGTCAACGACAAGCCCTTGATGCACTTCCCGACCGAGGAGGCGTTCGCCGACTTCCTCGAGCACGATCCGCCCGACAGCGGCATCCGGCTCCAGCTCGTGAAGAAGGGCGATGATCGACCCGGCATCTCGTGGCTCCAGGCCGTGCAGGTCGCCCTCTGCTACGGGTGGATCGACGGCCAAGCCGTCGCCGCGATCGACGGCTATCGGGTCGTCAGCTTCTCGCCGCGGCGGGCACGGAGCCCGTGGTCGAAGATCAATCGAGAGCACACGGAACGCCTGATCGCCGAGGGGCGGATGCGGCCGGGCGGTCAGGCAGAGATCGATCGAGCGAAGGCCGACGGACGATGGGACCTCGCGTATCGCCAGAGCGATGGAGAGGTGCCCGACGACCTCCGCGCCGCGCTGGACGCCAGCCCGACGGCTGCCGCTGCGTGGGAGCAGCTGTCGAAGTCCGACCGGTTCTCGATCGTGTTCCGCTCGACACAGGTGAAGCGGCCGGAGACCCGTGCCCGCAAGATCGCCCAGTACGTCGACATGCTCGAACGAGGCGAGACCCTGCGCTGACCACGCTGGTGCGCTGGCGGTTCCGATCACGTCCGTGGCCTCCGTGCGTGCTGCGCAGTGACCGCCACTCGGGCGCCGGGTGACCGCCTGGGCGTCAGGTCTCGGGGACCTCGACGAAGGTCCCGCTGGCTGTGTCGAGACCGATGACACCGTTCTCGGTGGCCCAGAGCCCCGAGAGTTCCAGTCCCGTGTCGCTCCACGGTCCCGAGCCGGTTCGACGCATCGTTCGCCCATCCTGCCCGGTTCGTCGGAACAGCGTGTCACCTTCCGGACTGGTCGCGGCGCCCGCTTCGAGGCCCTCTGCCCCGACGACGCCAGCCGCGTTGGAGTTCGACTCGACCCGCGACACCGTTGCGTCCGAGACGTCGAGGACCCACTCCGTGGTACCGCCAGGCACAACCGTCGACACGTGACCGGCACCGCAGACCTGCTCGCCCAGCATCGGTATCGGCTCGGGCGCCGCCACGATCTCCGGCGGATCCGACGGCGTGGACAAGGACCGGATCTCGAATGCGTTGAAGAACCGTTCCGGTGGAGTTGGTCCCTGCGATTCGCCGGGCTCCGCGGCGCTGACCACGCTGTCGCCGACCGCACAGATGTAGCCGTGGTCGAACAGCGTCACCTCACCACGAGCGTCGACGCGGTAGGTGTCCGCACCGCCGACCTTGAACAGTCCCCAGTCCCGAAGGCCTTGCTCGGCGATCAGTTCCACCTCGGCGCGCAGGGGCTGAGTGGGATCCGGTGCGTCCAGCTTCTGCCAGCCGTCCTCCGCGAATCGGTAGAAGGACGGCTCCGCCCCCACACACCCGCCCGCATCGTCCAGCGAGTCGCACTCGAAGCCCCCAGCGACCACCGTCGGACCGACCGTTCGATAGAACCAGGAACCCTCCGCATCGATGGCAGGCGCCTCGGACCACGAGCCGTCAGCCCAACGGATCGCAACCCGGTTCGTGCGCTCCTGCACCACGACCAGATCGTCACCACGGCTCGCGGCCCCCGCAATCGTCGACACCTCGAACGGAGGAGTGTCGGACCGCGCCTGCGTGGTGGCGGTCGAGTGCCCGGGTCCGCCGCACGCGACGAGCAGCAACGTCGAGACGACGATCGACGCGCCGGCAAGTGTCACCTTGCTCCGTTGGCTCCTCAACCCCACGAGCTCAAAGTATCGGCCGCCGGACGGACGGAGCCCTCGCCCGCACCGGCCGGCTCGCTCACTCCGTCCGCGGCGCGGCGCGCCCGCGACCTGTACCGACCGGGCGATCACGGGGCTGTGTTCGGCCAAGGAGCCCGTGGTCGGGTCTGGCGCTGAGCGACGCACCTGCGATCCGGGGCGGGTCACGCGCGGGCGTGGGATCATCGAGAGGTGGGAAGGGTCGTCGGGGAACTGGCGTGGCGTCGTCGTCGTCAGGATGACGTGAGGAGGAACTTGGGATTGGCCGCGCTCGTCGTGATGCTGGCGTCATGCGCACACGGCGCGCCGTCGGACGGGGAGCGTGCAGCGGTTCCCTCGCCGCTGTTTGGCACGGTCGAGCAAGTGGTGCTCGACGACCTACCTGACGGCTGGGCCCGCTGCGGCGGAGGCCCCTCGACGCTGCCCGGCGCGACGGAACAATGGTGGTCCCAGATGTTCGGCCCCGCCGCCGGCGGCGACTGCCAACCCAGCGTGACCGTCACGCAGCTCCCCGCCGGCGGCGGGTTCGAGATGCCTCCGGGAACCAGCGACACGAAGCTGGTGGACGGCGCCGACGCTGCCCGGTGGACCGATGAGGACTCCGGAGAAGCCGGGATCTACACGTGGGCGTTCGACCAGGACCTGGTGGTCGTGGCGTGCTGTGGATCGGACGTCGCGGCGCACGTCGATGAGGTCGCCAACGCTGCGCTGGTCGCCACCCGCCAGCACCCTCCAGCGCACTGCGCCAGTGCCTCGTCCGACCTGGCCCAGGAGTCGCTGATCGAGAACTTCACCGCCAAGGAGGCGCGGGTGTACGACGCCGACGGGTGTCCGCTCCGTTCGGACCTGGCGCTCATGTCGACCGCGCCGGCGGATCATCACTGCTGGGCCGGGGTGACGACGTTGGTGGTCGGCACCCCGATCGGTGCCAGCACCCGCGATACGCCGACCAGGATCTACCGTCGGGACCCAGAGGGTGTCAGAACAGGGGGCGTTCCAGATCCGGAACTCGACCTCGACGCCGTGCTGAGTCCTGGCGCCACTCCCAGCGGCCTGAGCCAGCAGGGCCGATCGATCTGGATCGACGAGGCCAACGACTCGGTCGTCTACATCGTCAACGACGACAACGTCGAGGCGTGGCCCCGCGATGATCGCGACCTGGGATGCGCGTAGCCCGGGGGGCGTCGTGGTCGGCCATGCTGATGTGGTGGGAACGAAGAAATCGTGGGTCGTCGCCGGCGTCGCCGCTGCTGTTGCGTTGACGTCCTTCGGGTGCGGGAGTTCCAGCAGTTCTTCCGATGCGGGGCAGCGTCCGTCGTCGGAGATGGTGGAGTTCGACGCGGGAACCTCGATCGGCGAGGGGTTCGTCGTTCCTGACGAGACGACGATGCTGCTCCCGCCGGTGCCATCTGGTCCGCTCGCCGACGAGAACGTGCCGTGGACCGCTCACCTGCTGTCGGAGGATCCCGTCGTGACCTTCAACGCGCTCGCCGAGCAGGCCACGGACCTCGGGTTCGAGCTGTTCAAGATCGGCGACGACCCGTGCTACTCGGCTCCGGTTCTCGAAGAGCTGACCGAGCTGCCCGCGAGCTGGTCGCTCGGAGCCCCGCTCCCGCCGAACGTGGCGGTGCAGTCGATCGATTGCACCGCAACGGGCGCTCGCGAGGTCGCCGGTGTCACCCAGACGCTGTTCATCCAGTCGACGCGCGACTACGCCGCCGAGATCGGTGCCCGTTCCTCGGTCACCTTCGATCCCGTCGGCGCCGTGTACCCGGCGAACGTCGGCGGCCTGGCACTTACGCCCTCCGAAGTCCTCGCACCCGATGCGCCCGTCGACACGGGCCCGCCAGCAGTCGGAGCCGGGGAACCGCTCGCACCGACCACCGGTGGACCGCTGACGCTCGTGGAAGGATCGCGGCTGGTGACTCCGATCGACGAGGTCTTCTGTCAGAGCGGCATCTTCGCCGTGCTCGACGTCACCGGCGACCCCGGTGAGGTCTTCGGCGCCTACGTCGACCAGGTGGCCGAATGGGCGGAGGCCTACGGCAGCCCGCCGAAAGCGACGTCGTTGGAGTTGTTGGGTCGCCGGGTCGACCACACGTCGACCCACATCGTCGAGAACGCGGAGGTGCACATCGCGATGGTCACGGGCACCAACGGCGAACCGACCCGAATGCTCGTGAACAGCTGCGGCGGCTGATTCACACAGGCTCGGCGAGCCGGGACGGCGAGCCGAGAGTCGTCCCGGCCCGAGTCGTTCCCAGCGCGTATGGGGCAGTCCACCAACTGCGCTACTGATCCGCTCCCGTTCCGAGTCGTCCGCGTCCTCGGTCGCCGCAGCGGCCGTGACCGGCTCGGGCGCGGTGCCGTCGACGTCGAGGTGGGGCAGCCAGTGCAACCAACGCGGAGTGCGCGGCTACAGCAGACTCTCGACTTGCGTTGGCGCCACGCGAGCGGCGACGTGGCCTCCGTCGGCTGCTCCGCCGAGCCTGCGTCCTGGGAGCGGTCGAGCCAGCTACCGTCGGCGGATGCCACGGACCGACATCGTGTCCCGATGGGTGGACGCTGCCCCAGAGCGAGTACACGCCGCGCTCGTCGACCGAGAGGCGCTGTTGAAGTGGCTGCCTCCGACGGGGATGCAGGCCGAGTTCGAGTTCTTCGATCCCCGACCGGGCGGCTCCTACCGGATGGTGTTGACCTACGACGACGCCGACGATGCGCCCGGGAAGTCGACCGACGACTCTGACATCGTCGAGGCTCGGTTCCTCGAGATCGTGCCGGGCGACCGGGTCGTGCAGACGGTCGACTTCGTCTCGGAGGACCCGGCCATGTCCGGGACGATGACGATGACGTGGACGGTCGCCGAGCGCGATGGCGGCACCGAGGTCGTGTTCCGCGCCGATGGGGTACCGGAGGGCATCACCGCAGACGACCACGCGGCGGGCATGGCGTCATCGCTGGCGAACCTCGCGGCCCACCTGTCGCTGACCCCCTCGTAGCGGCCCAGAGCCGGCGGTAGGGGCAGTCAGACTGGTGCTGGTACTACGTCCGGTCGGGCTGCTATCTGGCGGGCCGCCGTACCAGCCAGACACCGAAGAGGAGCCCTGCGGCTGCCAGCGCAGCACCGAGACCAATGGCGATCACGAACGTGTAGTCGGCGCTGCCGCCCTGGTCGCCGCAATCTCCTGCGCCCGCTTCACAGGCAGTGCGTGTCTCTGGCGCTGCGACATCAGCGGCGCCCGTCGGCGCATCCGGCTTGCCTGTAGTGGACGTTGCAGGCGGCCACCCGTCGATCTCCGGCGGCCCGTCGAACTCGGTGATGGCCCGCGTACCGCTGCACCCGTCGGTGACCAACCGTTCTCCCTTGGCCCTCGCGATGACGAGCATCGGCAAGTCCTCTGCGATCACCGCGCCGCATGAGGCGCTGGCCCACGCAGATTCCACCTCAATGCGCGACCCGATGGTTCCCTTGTGGACGAGCGAGACGTCGAAGACGTAGCCGACCGGATCAGCCGACGTCACGAGCGGGTCAGGATCGATCCGCTCGACGAGCATGCCGGTGAACGCGACGGAGGACCCATCGACCGCCGCTGCGTCACCTGGGCCACCGCAGTCACATGCGCTCGCCACCTGGGCGCCCGGACCCCACGCAACTGCCAACGCGACGACGGACAACAACGCAGCAACACCACCCCTGGCCACCAGTCGTCGAATCGCCACCTGAACCGTTCTCGCCGAGCTCACATGATTGTGACGAACGAAAGAGCCCGCTGGTTCCCTCCGGGCCGGCCGCACGCTGGGATGGAGGAAGCCAACCATGAACGCCGCAGACCCGGCGTTCTGGGGCACCCCGCTAGTGCCGGCTCGGCGGCCGGGCTCATCCACAAGTCACGGTCGCGGTGGTTGCTGAAACGTCTCGGCGTACTCCTGGCGGTAGTCGAAGTTGGGGTCGTCCATCTGTTCGAAGCTGATCCACCCCAGCGCGAATCCCCACCACGCGATCTGCTCGCCGGCGTCGTTCGTGATCGGGATCGGATCAGGGATCTCACGCTCGATTGGGTCAGCGTGCTCGATCGCGATCCACCCTTCGTCGTCGAAGGTTGGTCCTCCGACCGCGGTTCTGGTGCCAGATGCATCAACCCCGGTACCAGGCGCGTCCTCTGGGCGGACGCGATCGAGGACCGTTGACGGCACCGCCCCTTGCGGCTGCTCGGCGGTGACCGTCTCACGGTCGTCGCCGTCTCTGGCTACGCCTAGGCCGATCAGGGTGACGATGACCGCGACACAGGCTGCGGCTGCGCCGACGATCGGCCATCCTCGGTTGCTGCGGTTCGTCGGCAGACGCTCGAGTCGCAGGTCCTCGTGGCCGTTGGTCTGAGCCGTGGCATCGGACCACACCGACTCGCTTCCTCTGGGACTGCCGCGTTCTGATCGTCGCTCGAACACCTCTGTCACGTTCACTGTTCTGCTCCCTGTGCGCTCAACTCGCCACGCAGCCGTCTCATGGCTCGGCTTGCCCGTCCGCGCACCGTCGCCTCCCGCATCTCCACGAGGTTCGCAATCGCTCGATACGACCAGCGCTCGACTGCTGACAGGTAGAGGATCGTCCGATCTGTGACGCTCAACGATTCGAGGAGGAGCATGTCGCTCGGGTACGCCGGGAACTCAGCCTCTCGCTCAGAAGCCGTTGCCTCGCGCCGGCGGCGGCGGGGTCGCTGCCCGCCGACGGTTGAGCTCGTTGTGCAGTACGGCCCGTCGGAGATAGCTCTCCGGATGACGCAGATCGTCGAGCGACCCTCGTGACAGGAGGGCGGCCAATGCGTCTTGCACCAGGTCGTCGGGATCCGATTCCAAACTGCCGATCGCCGCCGCATACCTGCGAAGCGCTGGGTAGATCGTTCGGAACAGGTCGGCCAGATGCTCCCGGTCGCCGTCCTGGGAGCCCTGTGGAGCGCGCCCGTGGTCCTGCTCGGCCACCACCAGAGATTCCCTCTCGTCCATCACTCCTAACGACTCCGCCGACGCCGGTTTCGCGCGACGGCCCGCTCGAATCTTCGCGGCCACCGCCCTAGATCGGCCGACTCGTCCGACATCAGGCCGCCAATTCAGCTCCTCGACCCACCCGCGCCGAGCGTCGAACCTCCACGCACGACCGCCCCAACCGGCGTTAGGGGATGGGCGAGAACGCGCCCATGCTGCACAAGAGGAAGAGGTTGACCAGGACGATGCCGAGAGCGACGACGCCGAGGCCTCCCGTTGTGTCACCGACACGGCGATCCCGAACGACCGCGACAGTCATCGCTGCGGCTTGGCCCATGAGTCCGGCCACCATTATCAGTCCGAACCAGTAGGCCCCGGGCTTCCCCCGCTCTCTGGCATCGGCGAGCGCTATCAACATGTCCGCTCCGATGAACGCCGCCGCAGTAGCACCGACCAGAAGGAGGATGAGTCGCCCGATCCTGGTTGAAAGGGCATCGGGAGCGGCCTGCTCCTCACGCGTGGTCACGGGACCAGCGTAAGGAGCGAGCGAGACATCTCCACGGCTGTGGCTCAGCGCCGTGATCGGGCGTTCGGGGCAGTGGCGAACCGGTGACGCCGAGGGGGCCATGACATGCTGCGAGCGTGACGGTCACCTTCGAGACGACGACCACCATTGGGGCACCTCCTGAGGTGGTCTTCGATCTGTCGCTCAGCATCGACGCCCACCTGGACTCCCAAGCAGCGGCGAACGAGCGGGCCATCGCAGGCACGACGTCCGGTCAGATCGGGCTCGGCGAAGAGGTCACCTGGCGCGCCACCCACTTCCATATCCCGTTCACCATGACGAGTCGCATCACTGAACTCGACCGACCCCGACGTTTCGTCGACGAACAGACACGAGGCCCGTTCCGGCGGTTCCATCACGAACACGAGTTCATCCCGACCGGAACCGGCACGACGATGATCGATCGCATCTCCTTCGATGCGCCGCTCGGACCGATCGGCCGGGCCGTGGAGCGACTGGTGCTCGGCAGCTACCTCGAGCGCCTCATCATCGAGCGGGGCGGGTTCCTCAAGCACGCAGCCGAGCGCCAGTCCTCCGGCTGACCCTGTCCCACGGCCTCAGACCCGGCGTTAGGGGATGCCGACGTCAGGACCTGTCGCAACGTTCGCTTCGACCGGCCAGACGAAGCACGCTTCGCCCCAATAGTCCCAGGTCGGTCGCTGCTCGGCCTGCACGGCGTCCCAATCTTCCGGCTCACAGAGCACAACGACTTCGAACTCGCCGCGCCAGTGGGCACCGATCACGACTCGGGCGGGCCGTCTCTGCAGGTCCTCAGCGATCGTCCACACGAGGTCGCCGCGCTCAGTCTCCACCGAATGAGTCTGCCCGCCGTTGCATCCAGTTCCACGACCAACATCCGGCGTTCTGGGGCAGGCGAGGTTGGACGTAGCCAGCTGAGTGCTGCTTGACCTTGGGGCGTCGGGCCGTACCCTCGGGGGCATGGAGATCCCGTGGTTCCTCTCGTTCGACGCGCCGGCGCTGGCCGTGTGGAACGTGCTGTGTATCGGGATCACCCTCGTCGCTCTCGGGGTGTTCGTGCGAGGTCTGATCGGTGGGCGAGGTCTGCGCTGGCGAGACCTGTGTTTGGTCCCCAACCTTGTCGTGAGTGGTGCAGCCGTCCCGGTATTCGTCGTCGCCTGGTTGTTGGCCGAATGGGCTAGCTCCGACAAGGCGGTGGCGCCGGTCGTGGAGGGCGAGCCTTGGGTGCCGGGGCCGCGAGTCTGACGAACAGGCTGCAGCGACCCCTGCTCGGCGTTCGGGCGGCGGCCATAATCGCCTAGCCGAGAATCGTCACGATCGTCATGCCGATGAGGCCGAACGCTACGAGCGCTGGTGCAATCCACGGCCGCTGATTCTGGAAGCCGACGAGATACGCCTTATAGACGCCGGGTGGCCGTGATTCGACGTACTCGGCATCCCGCGATCTCCACCACATGAAGGCGCCGAACCCGCAGACCGCAAGGATGGCAATCCAGTACCTAGCGAGCGTCGAGTCGGACATCTCCTGCAACTCGACGCATGAGGGTTCCTACTTGAGGCTTCCTGTGCTTCCCGCACGGCTGGTGGCATATGCCAACGACCATCGGTATGCCAGCTGCGAGGTCCCGGCGTTCGGGGGCAGGTGCTATCGCATCCAGCCGCACACGTCGGGTGGTGTGGCATCTCGAACTGCCTGGACCGACTCCCGGACGACCGGATCGGCGCGACGCCCCTCGATCTGCTCGGGACTTGTGAGCACTGCTCGGAGCCGTTCGAGGTCCGGACGCAGCGACTCGGGCGCGGCATCGAGCACCCGCCCGAAGCCTTCGGTGTCAGAAGCCACCGCGTCAGCGGCCGCGCTGCGCGACGCTTCGTCGCTGTCGAGGATCCCCGAGTCGAGCAACGTCGCCCAGTTCGCTTCCTGACGGGTGAAGCCGTTGTCGCCCACGATCTCGTCGATGCCAGGGACCGGTGCACCGGGCGCGTCGCAGAGCGCTGACCCCTCCGCTCCCTCCGGGCCGGAACAGGCCGAAGGTGCCGAGACCCACGCCAGCAACAGCCCAACTGCAGTCACTCGCTTCCTCACGGACCGAGTGTACGCAGCACCCGAACTGCACCCAGAGCCGGCGATAGGTGGCTACTCGGACGTCATCGACGTACGGTCAACTCGTGGACACGAGAAAGAAGGCCCTGGCGACGGACTCGACGCTGCGCCGTGACGCAGTCGGATACGGGGTGGGCGGACTGGTTCTGGGGGTTCTGTTCGGCATCCTGATCGCTCCCATCGCTGGCCTGGCTTGCGGCGTGGTGTTCGCAGCGGCAGGCGTTGGTTCTCGTCATCTGCAGCGGCGACTGAACTAGGCCTCCCACCTGCGACGGCCGTTGCAGAAGTCCGTTGGAGGCGGCGCAGATCCGGCGTTAGGGGTCGCTTCGGCTGGACGACGTCGCCGCTACGTCGTGAGAAGTATCGAGCGGAGTTGTTCAGCAGCGGTGCCTCCGAGCAGCGACACGCTCTCACCATTCGGGAATCTGACCTTCAGAGTCCGACCGGATCCACTCGGTTCGACCTCGGAGAGGTCTCCAGACCAACGCTCCTTCCGAAGCGAGGCGAAGTTCCCGTTGACGTCGAAGAGGCTCACGACAGATCCGCGGCGAGCGAGAAGACGGAGGCCGACGAACTGGAAGCCCGGGATCCAGTTGAACCAGTTGTGCGTACTGCACAGGAAGACGTCCGTCTCCCGTACGTCCCCCAGGCGCTCCTGCAACTCGGCGTGGAGCGATGGGCTGTAGCGGCGATCGTCGGCACCGTTCATCACTCGACTCTACGGAGGGCGGCATCGAGATCGACGCGCTCCCGGCGAAGTACGAGACCTATCGCCACGCTCCCGGCGTTAGGGGGCGCTCGCTCGACCGAAGCGGCTACTCGTCCTTGCGAAATGCAGCTTCGACACCCACGACGGCGCCGACGAAGGCCAAGGCAGCAAGTACTACTGCGATCACATCTAGGTGGGTTGTTTGGGCCGACTCGTGGGACGCAGAAGCATCAGGCGCTTGCGACGTCGAATACGCCTTTGAGTCGTCGCGAACGACGCACACAGCACCAGGGCGGCCCAGCACGCCGCCGCCGATCCATCGATCGACGGACTCACCGGTCCGCACCGAAGACACGCTGCTGAGCACGGTACAAGAGCCCTTGGTTGCAGCAATCTCGGCTGCGCCACTGATCCACAGCACGGCGTATGCGGCGACGACCGGGACCACGAGGATCGCGACGACCTTGGCCGCAGTACGTCCTCTTCCGTTCTTCACGCCGCCCGTCGGACGTAGATCCGACACGTCAGCCGTCAACTCTGGTCCCGCTCCCACAGGTTGAGGATAGCGAGGTCCTTCCGCGCGCGACCGTCGTAGACCCAGTGCCGGCGTTCTGGGGCAGGCAACGGCCGATGTGAGACGCCCTCAACCCAGATGCGCCCTCGCAGCAGGTTCGCGACAATCACGGCATGCTGCACGCTGGCGACGGAACCGATTCATGGCATGCCAGAGCCGACCTGATCGCCCCTGACAATGACGAGGTCCGTATTGGTCTTGCGGCGGAAGTCTCCGGAGGCAGCTGCGCAGCGTTCACGCCGGAGTTGGCTGGGGCGCGGGCGTGGACCAAGGCATTGGTAAAGACGGCACTCGCTGCCGCCTTGGGTTTCGTGCTGCTTCTGGCAGGTTGTGGAATGGGTGCGCCGGACACCCCGGAGAACGTCTTCATTGAGGCGATGGTTGCTGCCCAGACGAACCGCGAAGCTGAATTCCGAGGTCGGCTCTGCGAATCGACCCTGTCGAACGAAGCGGACCAATTGCGCATTCGGTCGCTTGCGTCGCAGCGAACCGTCTACTTGGTTGGCGGAACGACTACTAGCGGGCCCTCGGCGGTCGTGCCTCTTGAGGTGCAAGCGAGGGACTTCTCGAGCAAGTCGCCGGAGTACGACCAGATGAGCGCAACAATGCAACTCGAGGCTGGTGGCTGGAGGCTGTGTCGAATCGACGAGTGACGGGCGCCTCCTCGGAACACTATTCGTCGAGGCTCGACGAGTAAGGCCTCACAGACTCGCCACGGCCTTCCCTGAGGTGCAGCTCAAACATTTGCGCACGTCACTGTCCCGGCGATAGGTGACCCCCGGCCCGTAGCTGGAACGGGATGAACATTCGGCATCCAACCGCGATGGAGGCCACGATCAATAGTTGCCGCAGCTGCGGTCGCGCTACTCGCCGCAGGGTGCAGCGCCGACGACGCGTTGATCTATCGCGTCCTGGGCGGGGGCACCACCTGTGACGCCGATGCGTGCCCACCGGGCACAGCGACCTACTTCCTCAGACTGGCAGAACCCGGTTCGCCACCTGCCGACTCGCGATCGTCCGACATTGGTGAGAACGCTCCGCGCCTCGGTGACGTCGGCGAGTACCCCGACTGCGTCCTCGCTGAGATCGTCGGAACCGAAGTCGAGTCCTGGGAGCCTGCGAGCTGCCCGTCGGTGACGCCAAAGCCGGCGCGATGGGCTAGGCGGGATCAGCAGTCCCCAGGTCCACACCGAGCGGTGCGCCGAAGCGCACCATTGGCGCCGAGCGCCACGCCCGCGCCGAGCAGGAAACCGTCACGGTTCGTCGCCGGTATCCTCGCCGCCGGGAGAGCTCGGGCTGAAGGACCCGTGCGTCGATACAAGCGAACGGGACCTGATTACTCATGCCACTCAGCCACGAACAGGCGGCGTTCGTCGCCCATGGACACAGCGGGCACGCCCGGCTGCTCGCCGGCCCCGGTACCGGCAAAAGCTTCACGAGCGTCGAGTTCCTGAAGGAACTCGCACAGCTCGACCCCAAGCCGCGGTGCCACATGATCACCTTCACGAGGGCCGCCACCCGAGAACTGGTCGAGAAGGTCGAGGGAGCGCCCGACATCACATCACGGCCCCCAAGCACGGCCCACTCCTTCGCTATGTCGCTCCTCATGCGAGCCGACAACCCCGGCACGCTTCGCATGGCGGACGACTGGGAGAAGCGCTGGATAGTCCAGGTTCGAATCAAGGAACGGCTCGTGGAGCTCGGGCACAACGTCGACATCAAGGTTGTCGAGAAGCTCACCGACGAGATGGCAGCCGGATGGCAAGCGCTGGACAGCTCGAAGCTCCAGCTCAGCGGTCAAGAGCCAGCCCTCGCTGCCGCATTCGTTGGCGCTTGGAAGGAAGCTGCTCGCACCTTCGACTTCATCCACATCAGCGAGGTGCCCTTCAAGGCAGTCCAGTACTTCGAGACGAGCCCAATCGACCTCGATGTCGATGTTCTCATCGTCGATGAGTACCAAGACCTCAACCACGCGGAAGTGCGTCTTCTCGAGTTGGTGTCGGACGTGGCCACCCTCATAGCGATCGGCGATGACGACCAGTCCATCTACGGGTGGCGCAACGCCGACCCCCATGCACTCCTCTCGTTCTGCAGCGACTTCCCAGGGGCCGGCGACTACGAACTGAGCGTGTGCCACCGCTGCCCACCGGAGATACTCGAGCCAGCCACAGCGGTCATCGCATCAGCCCCGGGCCGGCAGGCCAAGACCCCTCTGACGTCGGTCGCAGGTGCGTCGGGGTTCTTCGCTCAGGTCCACTTCCCGAACAGCGACGCCGAGTTCGCAGGTGCTGCAGACGCCATCGCGAAGCGCATCGCGGCGGGGGTCAAGCCGAAGGACATCGCTGTACTCGTCAGGTCGAGCCCGACGAAGTACCGAGACGAACTCCAGCCGTACTGCGACGCGGTGGGCGTCAAGCTCTTGTCGGTGGACTGGGCGAAGGATGCCCTCAAGCAGGAACCAGTTCGCCGCTTGCTTGCCATCGGCAGGCTCATCAACGAGCCGACCGATTCGCTGGCCTGGGCGACGCTCCTTCGCGTGACCAGCGGCATCGGCGACACAACTTTGTCCAAGCTCTACGCCGGAGCGTGCTCAGCCGGCGTCACGTTTCATCAGCAGTTGATGGCCGAGCACGCGAACGACTACCCGAGCATCTCGGGAGCCTCCCGCTCGAGAGTTCGCACCGCTGTGGAGGAGACGTTGGCCATCCTCGGCCAGCTACAGGGCGAGCAAGACGGCGCCCAGCTCGGCGACACCGGCTGGGGCGGCTGGCTGCTCACCCACCAGGGAGCCCAGCAGGTCAACGCCGACGGCGCCAAGCTGTTCAACGACGTCGGCGCCGACCTGCTTGCCGAGAACAGCGACATGTCGTTGTCGTCGTTCGTGACCCAGTTCTCACAGCGCGCACTCGACCTCGCGGAGAGCGACGAGACCTGTGTCAGGGTCATGTCGATGTCGTCGTCGAAGGGCTTGACCGTGGACACCACCATCCTGCTTGCGGTCGATGACGACACCGTTCCCTCTCCCCGTGCGCTCAGCGAGGATGAGGAACGCCGGATTCTCTACGTGGCCATGACCCGGGCAACAGCGGTGTCCATCATCACGTTCGCTCAGGTTCGATCTGGCCCAACAGCGTTCATCGGGAACGCAGGGCCCCAGCGCCAGCGCTCGAGGTTCCTTACCTCTCTTCCGGGGGTGCCAGCCCCCATCGACGGTGCCACCTTGCTGGCCTCCCTCCCGTGAGAGGGTCGGCGCCCGAATAGAGCGCCATGGCGCCATAGGCGGGGAATCAGCAACTGAAGGTTGTCCGGGTTGTTCCAGATCGCTTCGATCATCCACGACCGAGGTGCCAGGGCCGACACCACCACAACTGCGCTCGTTAGGGACGCATCAGCGGTCGCGAATCGAGCGCGGGCGGGACTTCACGGAGTCGACCCTGCGGAGACGTCGCCGGAATCCGCCTCCGCCTTCGGAGCAGGCCAGTCGGCATGTCACACTCCCGGCGATCAGGGATACGCAGTACGTCAGCTCGCATGGCGGCGTTTGGCGAGCAGCAATCGCGCCCGCTCGGAGAGCCCCTGCTGAGTGATCTGGTAGCGGCGCACCGTGTGCCCTCCCACGCGGCTTACGTGTGCCTCCACCAGGCCGTCCTGGCGGAGGTGCCGCAGCGTGCGGTCCAACAGCCCACGCTTCACCCGGCTCGACACCTGGCCATGGATGACCGTGAACGTCGGGTGGCGCAGTGTCGGCAGCAACTCCAGCAGTCGCTCTCGCAACTCGTCTTCCTTCACCCCGTGCACCTGCCCATTTCGCGAAGGTCGACCCAGCCTCGGGCGGGCGCAGGCGACACACTGCTATGCGTGCTGCCACACCTCTGAATCGGGAACCGGGTCGCGGCAGCCTCCCCGCGTGCGGGCCGATGAGCCGCTGGGCGAGTCCCCGGCTTTCCGATCGGCTGCTATCGCGAACGCCGCAGACCCGGCGTTAGGGGACAGTCATTCGGCGTGGTCCGTTGGTTTCCTTGACCCGCAGCCGAGGTCGCTGGTCAAGTAGCCCAGCACCCGCACCGAAGTAGGCGTATGTCGACCGATTCCCAACCGCCTAGTGACATCGATCAACGCCTCTGGGTCCGGAGCGACGAGTTCGACTCCGACGGCTTCCTGCTTGGGAACTCCCACACATTCCCCGGTCGTTTTCTGGTCTGGTGGCGGAAGTACGGTGCCGGCTACTCCACCTCCCTGAACCAGCTCGACGAGTGCTCGGCCGACGCAGCCATCTGGCTCGAGGGGTACTTAGCCGGATCCGAACCGTCTCCTTGGTTCGGCGACGACTTCGGCTACGACGACACCGATCCGAGAACAGAACTCTGGTACGAAGCGCTCCGCCGGTACCGACGAACTGGGGTCTGGTCGCCTGGACGCATCTGTCAGTCGTGCCAAACGGAGATCCCTGAAACCGCACCCGTCGACGAAGACTGCACGAGTCATGACACCTCTCACTTCACGGACGACGGCGGTACTTCTTGGCCCCGCGTGGTGGCGCCACCGAAGTGACCAACGGCTCGATGAAGCGGTGCCGGTCGGCTGCGATCGCCGACGCCGTCGAGCCGGCGATATGGGGCGGGTGTTCGGCACCGTGAACGGGTGTGGCGCGTTCGGGTTGCTCAGTGCTCCAGTTGTTGATGGCCGTGGATGAAGAGGTCGATCGCTCTGCCGATTTCGAACGATTCTTCGCGTTGGCGGAACCGCGGCTTCGGCGGGCTCTGGTGGCCGCCTATGGGTCTGATCGAGGGCGTGATGCTGCAGCCGCGGCGCTGGCGTATGGGTGGACGAACTGGGAACGCGTCGGCGCCATGGAGTATCCGATCGCGTATCTGTTCCGAGTGGGGCAGAGCGAGACGAGACAGCGCCGACGACGCGTGCTGTACGAGCCAATCTCGGGTGTCGAACCGTGGGTCGAACCAGCCCTGCGGGACGCGCTGGGTCGGTTGAGTGCCCGTCAACGGACCGCAGTCGTGTTGATCCACGCGTTCGACTGGTCGACTGGCGACGTCGCTGCCTTGATGGGCACGGCACGTTCCACGGTGCAGAGCCACCTGCAGCGCGGCCTTGCTCGACTTCGACTGGAGCTGGAGGTTCACGATGACGAGCTTTGCTGAGTCCCTGCGACAGGTCACCGACGATGCGGCGACCCCGATCGAACTCGACGAGGTCGCCCGCTACAAGCCGGTAAGTGAACCGCGTCGACCGGGTTCTCGTCGACCACTCGTTGCTGTGTGCGCAGCGGTTGCAGTCCTGCTGATCGGCGCCGCGGCGTGGCGAGTGTCGGACCGGTCCGACACCGTGACTGCCGGGCCCGACACGTCAACGACCGGTGCGTTCCTCTCCCCGGAAGACGCGCGTGCAGAGGTCGAGGAGTTCTTGCGTCTCCGAGAAGCGTCTGCGCAGCGCGATAGCGGCTTCACCACCCTCGGTCAGCTCGCATCCGGGGCCAACCCGGACCTGCCGCTCGGCGACGTCGCCCTGGTGCTCGGCGACGTGACCGGAGTCGACGGACTCGCGGGCTACTACTCGGGCGAAGGCAACGATGAGGCCTCGAGCTACATGGTCGACTTCGATGACCCGCGGGCGATGTGGCGTGCGGTCGTGCTCAACGTAGAGATCGACGAAACGCTGGTCGGCGACCTCACAGGCACGATCCAGGTGGGTGTCGTACTGCCCGTGTCACTGGGCCTCGACATCGCCCGCACCGCGTTCGAGTCCTACGGCACCGTGGTGCTGCCACTGTCCGTCTCGCCGGTGTTCGATCAGTCCCCAGGAGTGTGGTCGATCGTCCACGACGGCGAGATGATGATCACCGTCGCTGATGCTGGCCAGCTCGCACTGCCCTTCATGGCGACCGAGAGCGCCGACAGGCTCCTCTCCGATACACCCACCCTGCAGGACCTACGCGCCCAAGCCTCCACCCATCCCGACAACTGAGACAGGCGCCCCGGCCGGCGATATGGTCGGTTCGAGGCCTAGCCGAGTAGGACGATGACCGCACCAACGACCGCTATCACCGCCCCGACAGCGGCAGCCACGAGCATAAGGGGGACGAGCAGCCCGCCCGGCCCATTCATGCTGACAACAGGTACGTCCATCCGGCGGCAGAGGGTAGCCATCCCCCAGGCATAACCGCCGCAGAGGACAACCATCCCGAGTCCAACCACGATGGCGTTCATCGGTCTCCCCCGGCCTGCTGGCGAAGCAGCCCGCATGTTGCCCGCCGACGTACGCGTCGCCGCTGTCGTCCGAGCGATGCAGCGATCCTCCAGCCGTCGGCCGCTACGAAACCGTCGCAGCGGAATCGAACACCTAGCAGGTGAGTCACACGGTCAGGGTAGGGCGCGCCGGGCCGAATCAACGTGGCATAAGTGCCGCTCGGCCACGGCTAGCGAACGTCGCTGAGCCGGCGTTCGGGGGCAGGGTGGAGGCGCGACGCCTACGGGAGGTCGCAGGGTCCGTCGAGCTGGAAGTCGTCGCCACTGACCTCGTAGCTCCACTCGTCGGAGGGCGGGTCGACGAGCCACTCCGTTAGGTCGTTGAGTTGCGCTGGTAGTTGCCCGGTGTCGGCCAGGTAGGCCAGCACGGCGGAGCGGATCGTGACGCCTTCGACCTGACACGACTCGACGGTGGTGGTCGACGTTCCATCGGTCTCGGGCTGGGGCTGCTATTCGGGGGTGGGGCATCCCGAGAGGTCTCGTTCCCCGGCCTCATTGCGGAAGTCACGGTCGAAGTCTTCGTCGTCGAAGTCGAGGGGATTCCGCTTGTCTCCGAAGAGCGGGAAATCGGCCACCAGTTGGGCCGGGTCCGGAACGGTGATCGTGAAGTCGTCACCGACGTCGCTGAACTCGGTAACCATCTCGGTCGTTCCGATGTGGCGCGCCATCGGCGCACAGTCGGGGTAGTCCGCAGAGCCGTCGAACACGACGCGGATGCTGTTGCTGGTCAGGTTGCCGTCTGAGTCAATGTCCACCGAGGTGATCGCTTCTGCTGACCGGTAGAACTCGTTCGTGATCGCAGCCTCTTCCAGACGCTCGACTGGAACCCCATCGGCCGCGTCGACCCGGCTCGCGAACAACGCTGGTGGCAGCTGCCGTTCGAAGCGACGCGTCCCATCAGGCGCTGTATCGACCTCGGTCCAGCCAGTCGCCACGGGCGGCATGCCAGACTCCCACTCGGAACCGTCGAACTCACCCTCGGGGCTGTCAGGCACATCGAACAGACCAATCAGAGAGAGACCGAACAAGAAGCCAGTCCCGAGCAGCGGGTCGAACGACTCGACCGGCGTCTCACTCCAGCCCTGGCTCGTCGCGTCCCACTCGTAGGCCGTGTCGCCGGAGATGACGGTCGCCGATCCGGAACCGTCGGCGATCGTGATGTCGACAAGGTTCTCGCCGGACTGCTCGTAGATGGAATCCAGTTCGCCGACGAACGGAGTCGCTCCCCTCGTACGGCTCCGGAACGGGCCGTCGCCCAGCACCTCAGCTGCCGCGGAAGCAACCAGCTCGTCGGCGTCCATATCCGAAGGGAGCGAATCGCCCGACCCGCTCGACTCCTCGGGATCACCACACCCGGCCACAGCCATCACGGCAACCACGACCACACCGAACCGACGACTCGCCCGCACACCTTCCATCCCGAGCAGGGTACCCAGCCCGCAGTCAAACTCCTGTCGCACACCCGGCGATAGGAGGCAGTCACTTCAAGAGCGCGGCGGGTGCATCCGCCCAGGACTCAACGCCCCCGCCGCTCGGAGCATTCGTCCCAGGCCGCTGCGTGGAACTCACGGACCTGGGACCACGACCAGTCGCCTGCGCCGTACGGCATTCCGGGGCCGCCCAAGGCCGCTCGAACCGCCGCCCGCTCGGGCCGGGTCAAGCCCTCGAGCTCTTGTAGCAACTCGTCTCGGCTCGAGGCCGTCTGGGCGATCGAAACGCACAGTTCAGCAGTGCCATCCGCGTCGGAGTCGAACCATCTCTCGGCAGTCTCAGTCATCGTGGACCCGCCCCCGCAGCACGCAAGGAAGGCTGCCGACAACATCGCTGCGGCCAGACCGCTCGCGTGGCTCACCCACCCAGCATGTCCCAAAGCACCGAGAACGTGTGTCCTGGGTCTGAGTTTCGCCGGAGTGGCAACGACCCGATCCGGCGTTCGGGGGCACCCTCGTCGCGCAGTCGGGCCGGGCGGGGTCATCCGCAGCCGACGCCAGGCTCCAGCCGAAGGACAACGGGCTCGTTCGCCACGACGCTGCCATCGTCCGACGTCACGCGCACGTGACCTTCGCCGGTGTCGAAGGCCGCCTGCGAGAGGTTGGTGTCCATCAGGTACTCGCTGGGCGTCGGCCCGACGTCGACTCCGATGCTGCCGAAGGTGTCGTCAAGAACCACAAGGTCGGCTCGCCCGGAGAACGGTGTCTCGGCAGTCGCCTCGAAGTGGATCACGGTCGCGTCGGTTGGCCCGCAGTCGTAGCGAACGTTGTCCAGCACGACGTCCAGCTGCTCGCTCGACGCGTGCCGTTCTGGCGCGGGGCGGCTCGATGGGACTGCTGTCGATCCACGGGACGCCTCGTCATCGGCGGCGCATGCGCCCGTTCCGATGAGGGCGGCGGCGACCAAGCTCATGAGGATCTTCTTCATGGCAGTTGAGACGGTAGAGCGGACGATCCGGTTCCCGGCTGATGCTCTACGTCCCGAGCCCGGCGATAGGTGACACCTCAATCGCCTACGGTCCCGGACGTGGCAGCGAACGGTGACACGGACCTCCATCCCGACTTCGATCCCGAGCGTTGGGTGACAGCGGCGGGGTACGACGATCGACTCCTGCTCGGGTTCAACCCGCATGTTCATGCTGGTCGCATCGGGGTGTGGGCCGCGGAGCTGGGCACCGGAACGAGGATCAGTGCATCCGACGTGATGGATGCGTCCCCCATCGCCCGCGCATGGATCGACGGATTCCTGGCCGGCAATGAACCCGCCCCCGGCGAGATGTTCGGCGAGCAGGTGTACGACCTTCCCGACGACCATCCGAAGTGGATCCGCTGGCGAGCAGCGGTCACCCGCTTTCGGGCCACGGGGCGCTGGGATGGCGGGCACTGGTACGAACTCGACCCGATCGATCCGTCGGCACAGCTTGTCGAACCTGCATGGGCTCGGCGAGGCGACGAGATCTGGCTGTGGGACGGAAACGCGTGGAACGAAGCCGATCCTCAACCCGAGTGGTCGAGCACCGGCCCACCCGACACCCGATGTGAAGTTCGGCAGGCTCACAACATCGGCGTCGTCTCCGCTCGACACCTGCAGTGCGAGGACTGCGGGAAGGTCACCCAGTACACCGACGACTAGTCGAACCGGGCTGCACGGGCGACGCTCGGACGGTGTGGCTGATGTACCGGTCAGCGTCGATCGCGAACGCCACGGAGCCGGCGTTCGGTGACGCTTCCGCGGAAGCGCCAACTGTGGTGATTCTGGTCGACATTCCGCCAGAATGCGCGTAGTTGATCGACCTCACGTGCTCAGCGGGGCCAGCGTGCGGGGTGTGGCTGATGTGCCGCTATGGGATACCCCGTGGACCGGTCAGCTCGTCGAGTGCGGGCCTCATCGCCGGCGCCCTCGCCTGGCTCCAGGCCATCTCAAGGGGCCGACGGCGTGACCTCGTCGATGCAGCGCACGTCGTCGGTGTCGACGTCGAGACGGCGCCCGAGGATCGACGGCTGTCGGAGGCGTCCCTCCGTGGTCCACTCGGTGAACGCGACCTGTACGACGTGCGCGGGCTCGACCCAGGTCGCCTCGCGCAACGCTCGGTGGTGCCGCGTCGCCTCGTCGAACGGACTCGTCGGCGTCTGTGCCGGCTCGAGCTCGTCGGTCCAACGGCGAAGCTCCGCATCGGTCAGCCCCGTTCCGGCGTTGCCCACCCATCGCCATGCCGCATCGTGGCGACAGCCCAGCACCAACGCACCGAACGCACTCGCTCGGCGGCCCTGGCCGGGGGTCCAGCCGCACACGGCGAACTCCTGCTCGTGTCGGATCTTCACCTTGCGCCAGGCGCCCGAGCGCCGGCCGGGCTCGTAGGGGCGGTCGATGCGCTTGGCCATGATCCCCTCGAGGCGGTTCACCCTTGCTGCATCGAGCCAGTGCGCGCCGTCGCCCTCGCCGCTGGGCGAGAGCAGCAGCGTCGGCATCGGACGCACGAGCTGTTCGAGCAGTGCCCGACGGTCCCGGTACGGCAGCTGCCAGGCATCGTGTCCGGCCAGGTGCAGCAGGTCGAACGCCACGAAGGTCACGGGGATGGCTCGCGCCCGCGCCGCTGCCACCGTCGGGTCCGTGACACCGAAACGCGGTTGGAGGCGGGCGAAGCTCGGTCGACCGGCATCGTCGAGCGCGACGATCTCTCCGTCGAGCACGGCCTGATCGGCCACCGTCGACAACGCGGCGAGCTCGGGGAACTCGACCGTCACGTCACGACCCGAACGCGCCCGCAGGCGGACCGCGCCGGCGTCGAGCTCGACCAGGGCGCGCATGCCGTCCCACTTTGGCTCGAACGCCCAGCGTCCGTCGTCGGGCGGCAGCTCGCCGACCTCGGCGGCCATCGGTTCGATGTGGGGGACCGTCATTCCATCAGGGGACACCCGGCGAGCGCTCCCTGTCCTCCTGCCACTCGAACTTCGGCATCCGTGGTTGCGTCGACGAGCGCCCGTCCGTCGATCGGCTGGTCCAACACGACGCACAGGCCATCGGCGCAGTCGTCGTTCGTCGTGCCGCCGGTGACACGCACCACGATGCGGTCGTCGTCCTCGTCCACCTCGGCGGTCGGGTTGCCGTTGCAGCTGGCGACCACGAGCTCGACGTGGAGACCGTCGGCATCGACCACCTGGGCCTCCAGGATCTGGCGCTCGGGGTCACCGAACACGCATGCGGCGCACACCAGTGCGAGCGAGCCGAGGACCACGAGCGGGACACGCCGACGCCCTTCCATCGCGCCGAGGGTACGCGTCCAGGTTGGGGCTGTCCTCGACGATCATCCGACAGATGGACGCCCTCAGATGGTGCGGCCGGCGTCGGCCCAGTACTCGTCCTTGAGCAGCCGCTTGTAGAGCTTGCCGGTCGGGTGCCGGGGCAGCTCGTCGCGGAAGTCCACCGAGCGGGGGCACTTCACGTCGGCCAGGTGCTCACGGCAGTAGGCGATCAGCTGCGCGGCCAGCGCAGCGGCGGCCTCGTCGTCGGCGGGCATCTCGACGGGCTGCACGACCGCCTTGACCTCCTCGCCGAAGTCCTCGTTGGGCACGCCGAACACCGCGACGTCGGCGACGTCGGGATGCATCGTCAGGACGTTCTCGGCCTCCTGGGGATAGATGTTCACCCCGCCCGAGATGATCATGTACGCCTTGCGGTCCGACAGGTAGAGGAACCCGTCCTCGTCGATCCGGCCGATGTCACCCAGCGTCGACCAACCCTTGGGGTGGTACGAGTCCTTCGTCTTGTCGGGGTCGTTGTGGTAGCTGAACTGCGCCTCGGACTCGAAGTAGACGGTGCCCGTCTCGCCGACGGGGACCTCCTCGCCGTTCTCGTCGACGATGTGCAGCACCCCGACGAGCGGCTTGCCGACGGTGCCCTTGTGGGCCAGCCAGTCCTCCGAGTTCGCCCAGCAGAAGCCGTTGCCCTCGGTGCCCGCGTAGTACTCGTGGATGACCGGGCCCCACCACTCGATCATTCGCTCCTTGACCTCGACCGGGCACGGCGCCGCGGCGTGCACCGCCACCTGCAGCGAGCTGACGTCGTAGTTCTCGCGCACCTCGTCGGGCAGCTTGAGCATGCGCACGAACATCGTCGGCACGAACTGCCCGAAGGTGACCTTGCGGTCCTGGATGAGCTGCAGCGTCGTCTCGGGGTCGAAGTGGTCCATGACCACGACGGTGCCGCCGGCACGATGCACCTGGAGGCAGAAGCGCAGCGGCGCAGCGTGGTAGAGCGGCGCGGGGGAGAGGTACACCGTCTCAGGGTTGGCGCCGAACAGCCCGGCGACCAGCAGGTACAGCGCATCGGGTGTGCCGAGCGGAACACCGCGCAGCGGGACCTTGACCCCCTTGGGGCGACCCGTCGTGCCCGAGGAGTAGAGCATGTCCATGCCCTCCTCGGTGTCGGCCAGATCGTCGGCGGGCTGCGCCGCCACGGCGTCCAGGAACGACTCGTGTCCGTCGAGGGTGCCGTCGAGCAGGAAGCGGTGCTCGACCTTGGGCGTGTCGCCGACGATGTCGGCCGCGGTGTCGGCCTTGTAGGCCGTGGAGACGAAGACCTTGGCGCCGCAGTCGTCGACGATGTAGGCGATCTCCTCCGACGTCAGACGCGACGAGATGGCGGTGTAGTAGAGCCCGGCGTAGTGCGCACCCCAGGCGAGCGAGAGGAACCACGGGTGGTTCTCCATGCACCAGGCGACGTGGTCGCCGGGGCGCAGCCCGAGCGAGTGGAACAGATGGGCGATGCGGTTGGCGCGCTCGTGCAGCTCTCGGTAGGTCACGGTCTCGCCGGTGGCCGCCATGACGTACGCAGGGTGGTCGCCGCGCTCGTCGACGTAGGCCCCTGGATAGAACTGCTGCTCGGACACCTGTCCCCCTCGGACTCGTTCACTCGGTCGATCGGACGGGTCGGTGCCCGGCCGCACGTCAACCTAGTGCGCCACCCGGACGCCGACTTGACCGGCCGGTCAAGAGACCTCGGGCGTAGCGTGGGGGACCGTGGAGGACGTGTAGCGCTTCGCCGAACTGCTCGCCACACCCAACCCGCGGCTCGATCTCGCCCTGGCGTTGGTCGCGGCCACCGGTCGACCCGACGTCGATCCCGACCAGCTGGTCGGCGCGCTCGACGAGCTCTCGTCGCAGGTGTCCTCGTACGGCGCGGAGGACATCTTCCGCGAGCTGTTCTCGCCGGATGGTCCGATCGGCCTTCGCGGCGACCGCAGCGACTACTACGACCCCGACAACAGCCTGTTGGACCGGGTCCTGCGTCGCCGCCAGGGCATCCCCATCACCCTGTCGGTCATCGGCATCGAGGTCGCGCGACGACACGGCATCGAGCTGGTCGGCATCGGCATGCCGGGCCACTTCCTCGTCGGGGATCGCACCACCGGGCGCTTCATCGACGCGTTCGACGGGGGCAGGAGCTTCGGCCCCGACGGGGCACGAGTGCTCTTCCACTCGCTGCACGGCCCCGACACCGTGTTCGAGCCCACCTACCTCGACGCCACCTCGGCGACGATGATCGTCATCCGCGTCCTGAACAACCTGCGGGGCGCGCACCTTCGGCGCGGCGACCGTGCCGGCGTCGCCCGGGCGTTGCAGCTGCAGGCCGCGCTGCCCGGCAGCAGCGTCGGCGCCCGCCGCGAGCTCGCCGGCGTGCTCGCCGCCGATGGCAGGTTCCTCGAGGCCGCGGAGGTGCACGACTCGTTGGCCGTCGACGACGAAGCCGAGGCCCACGATCACGAGCTCGCCGCGCTGCGCCTGCGGGCGCGACTGAACTGAGCGCCGCCGTCCGCTAACTTGACCACTCAGTCAAGTTGTCCGACAGGGGGTCGTGATGTCGCTCACCGAGGAACTCACCGGCGTGGACGCCGATGAACGACGGGTCAACGAGGCGGTCGATCGCCTGCTCGAGGAGCATCCGCCCGCGAGCACCGACGAGCGGGCCTTCCTCGAGGCCCAGTACGACCTGGGTCTTGCGTGGGTGCACTTCCCGGAGGGCCAGGGCGGCCTGGGCGTCACCCCCAAGCTCCAGCGCACCGTGATCGAGCGAGTGTCCGCGGCCGGTGGCCCCATCGGCGGCACCAAGAACCCGATCGGCTACGGCATGTGCGCGCCTGCGGTGCAGGTGCACGGCTCCGACGAACAGCGCACGATGCTGCGGTCGCTGTTCTCGAACGAGCACATCTGGTGCCAGATGTTCTCCGAACCCGGCGCCGGCTCGGACGTCGCGTCGCTCGCCATGAAGGCCGAGCGCGACGGCGACGAGTGGATCGTCAACGGGCAGAAGGTGTGGACGACCCTTGCGCACATCTCCTCGTACGGCCTGGTGATCGCCCGTACGGACCCCGACGTGCCCAAGCACCGCGGCATCACTGCGTTCATCGTCGACATGAAGGCGCCCGGCGTCGAGGTCCGACCGCTGCGCCAGATGACCGGCGAGGCCGAGTTCAACGAGGTGTACCTGACCGACGTGCGCATCCCCGACTCGATGCGCGTCGACGAGCCGGGACGCGGTTGGGCCGTGTCGATCACGACGCTCATGAACGAGCGCGTGTCGATCGGTGGCGGCACGCCCCCGAAGGGCTCCGGACCGATCGGCCAGCTCGTCGAGACGTGGCACGAGTTCGGCGGCGACGACCCCGTGCAGCGTGACGCGGTCACCCAGCTGTGGGTGCAGGCCGAGGTGAACCGCCTGACCAACATCCGCGCCTCGCAGCTGCGCACCGCCGGCACGCCCGGGCCCGAGGGCTCGGTGGCCAAGCTCGCCATGGCCGAGCTCAACAAGGCCATCTACAGCCTGGCGCTCGACCTCATGGGTCCCGCCGGCATGCTCTACGACTCCTACGAGTTCGTGCGGCCGCGACACGCGCTCTTCAGCGACGACATGTACAAGAACTTCCTGCGCGCACGCGCCAACTCGATCGAGGGCGGCACCTCCGAGGTGCTGCGCAACATCATCGGCGAACGTGTCCTCGGCCTCCCCGGCGACGTCCGCGTCGACAAGGAGCTCCCGTGGAAGGACGTCCCGCGCAGCTAGCACCGACGGATGAGCGCCAGCGAAGACCCACGAGCCAGCGCTCCCGTGGAAGGACGTCCCGCGCAGCTAGCTCCGACGGATGAGCGCCAGCGAAGACCCATGAGCCAGAGCTCCCGTGGAAGGACGTCCCGCGCAGCTAGTGACTCCTGGCGTCTGTCGCCAGGTGTCGCGGCCACGGGCGTAGCCTTGGGGCATGCCCCGCAGAACGAAGATCGTCGCCACCATCGGCCCAGCGTCGGAGTCGGCACCGGTGCTGCGCAAGATGATCGAGGCGGGCATGGACGTGGCGCGCATCGGCCTCGCCCACGGCAGCATCGACGAGGCGCTCGAGAAGTACCACCGCATCCGTGAGGTCGCGGCCGACGTCCGACGACCGATCGGGATCATGGTCGACCTGCCCGGACCGAAGGTCCGCCTGGGCGCCTTCGCGGGCGCGACCCACCTGAGCACCGGGTCGACGATCACCCTGGCACCGGGACGCGAGTCGTCGGATGCGGAGATGCTCGGCGTCGACTACCCCCAGCTCGTCGAGGACCTGCATCCCGGCGACTGCCTGGCGATCGGCGACGGCAGCGTGACGCTGCAGGTCGAATCGGTCGGTGCCACGACGATCACCGCGATGGTCTCGCACGGCGGCACGGTCCAGGGCCGCCCCGGCCTGCACGTGCCCTCGGAGCGACTCGGGATCGCGTCGCCCACGCCGGAGGACCTGACGATGCTCGACGCGTTCGTCGAGGTCGGCGTGGACATGGTGGCGCTGTCGTTCGTGCGCTCCGGCCACGACGTGCGCCGTGTCGGCACCGAGCCGCACCCTCGTGGCCCGCTGCTCATCGCCAAGATCGAGACCCGCGCCGCGGTCGACAACCTCACCGGCATCATCGAGGCGTCCGGGGCGATCATGGTCGCCCGTGGCGACCTGGGCTCCGAGCTCGGCATCGAGGAGCTGCCGCACGTGCAGAAGCGGATCATCCGGGACTGCATCGCACTCGGCAAGCCCGTGATCACCGCCACGCAGATGTTCGAGTCCATGGTGACCTCACCGACGCCGACCCGCGCCGAGGTGTCCGACGTCGCGAACGCGGTGTTCGACGGCACGTCCGCGGTCATGCTGTCCGCCGAGAGCGCGATCGGCCACGACCCGGTCGCCACCGTCGCCACGATGTCCCGTGTCGCCGACCGGGCGGACCAGGAGTTCGACTACACCGCCTGGGCGCGACGCATCCGGCTGCTGCGCAGCGAAGCGGTGGGCGCCGGCGAGGCCCGACTGACCGATGCCATGAGCGCGGCTGCCTGGCGCGCCGCGACCGAGATGGGCGTCGCCGCCATCATCTGCATCTCCGAGTCCGGCTTCACGGTGCGCTCGATCGCCCGGTTCCGCCCACAGATGCCGATCATCGCGTTCAGTCCGCAGCAGCGGACGGTGCAGCAGCTGTCGCTCAGCTGGGGTGCCACGGCGCTGCTGGCCCCGCACCGGGTCGACGATCTGACCCGCATGGACGAGCTCGTCACCCTCGCCCGCGACCAGGGACTGGTGCGCACCGGTGAGGTGGTCGCGGTGCTGGCCGGCGCCGGCGGCCCCGGTGTCCATGCCACCGACGTCCTGCGCATGATGCACGTGCCGTGAGCCGACCCGCTCCGACGACGACACCTGCGAGCCCGACCACCGCCGTGGTCGACGGCCTTGCCGTCACCCGGCGCCGTCCCCGGGAGCACGACGACGAGCGTCCGTCGGTGGTCCTGGTGCACGGCGCCATGGATCGCAGTGCCAGCTTCGGCCGCACGATGCGACGGCTCGGCGATCACGACGTGGTGGCCTACGACCGTCGCGGCTACGGCGGGTCGACGGACGCCGGGACCGCAGCGAGCATCGCCGAGCACGCCGCCGACCTGTCGCTGATCATCGACTGGCTCGACGCTTCCGAGGTCGTCGTGGTGGGTCACAGCCTGGGCGGCACGATCGCGGCGCAACTCGTCGCGGCGGCCGATCGGCGGATCACCGGTCTCGCTGCGTTCGAGTCGCCGTTCCCGCTGCTCGACGACTCGTTCGACCACGTCGGCGGCGGCGCGGTCCAGGTCGGCGACGAGCAGGGCGCGGAGGCCGCCGCCGAGCACTTCTACCGGCTCATGGTCGGTGATCAGGTCTGGACACGACTGCGCGAACGGGATCGGCTGGCCCGTCGCGCCGAGGGCCCGGCGCTGCTGGCGGAGCTGCGCGACCTGCGTCGTCGTGATCGGGCGCTCGACCCGCTCGCAGTGGACGTGCCGGTCCTGGTGGGCTCCGGCGGACTGAGCAGCGACCGGATGCGCGACGGGTCACGGCTGCTGGCCGAGCGTCTGGCACACGCACGGCCCTACGTGATCGAGACGGCCGGCCACGGCGCGCACCTGACCCACCCCGACGAGTTCGCCCGCTACGTGGACGCGACGGTGCGCCTCCGCGGCGCGGACGAGACGGTGGGCTGAGCCGTGGCCACGTTGCGCGACCTGACCCGTCGCGACGGTGCACGGCGGCGCCTCCGAACCGCGTTCGTCCTCTCGGGCGGCGGCAACCTCGGCGCGATCCAGGTCGGCATGCTCAAGGCGCTCAGCGAACGCGGGATCGTGCCCGACGTCGTGCTCGGGTGCTCGGTCGGGGCGCTGAACGGCGCGGGCTTCGCGCTGGACCCCACCGCGGAGGGCGTCCGTCGGCTCGAGCACCACTGGCGCACCACCACCAGCCACACCCTCATGCCGTCGTCACGCATACCGTCCGCGGTGCAGCTGCTGCGCAAGGGCGCGTCGCTGCACAGCAACGAGGGCCTCCGGGGCGGGCTCGAGCGTCTGCTGGGGCGGGACCGGACGTTCGCCGAGCTCGAACTGCCGTTCCAGTGCGTCGCTGCCGACGTCGAGGATGCCCTCGAGCGCTGGTTCGACGACGGCGACCTGGTCACGGCGATCCTCGCCTCGGCGGCGCTGCCGGCGGTGTACCCACCCGTGACGATCGACGGTCGCCGCTACGTCGACGGCGGGGTGATCGACAACGTGCCGATCTCGCGAGCGGTCGAGCTGGGGTGCCGCACCATCTACGTCCTGCAGCTCGGCCCGCACGGCCGCCCCGACGTCGAGATCCGTCGACCGCTGGACGGCGCGCTGCTCGCGTACTGGATCGCCCGCAACACCCGCTTCGCGCGGGATCTGGCCACCCTGCCACCCAAGGTGGAGGCCGTCGTGCTGCCGCCGGGCCGACGACCCGACCTGAAGTACGACGACTTCGGCCAGACCGACGACCTGGTCGCACAGGGCTACGAGAACACCGTGGCGTTCCTCGCCGAACGCGAGCTCGAGGCGGGGGAGCGGCGTCGGAGCTCCGAGAAGCTGTCGCCCATCGAGCGCCTGGTCGTCTCCGCCCGCTCGCGCTCGATGCGCCAGGTCGAGCGCGTCGCATCGTCCCCCGACGGTGCGATCGTCACCGGCGCCGACCGTGAGGGCGACCGCGACGCCGATCGGGACGCGGACCCCGACGAGGAGCTGGGCGACGCAGCGAACGAGGACGAGGTGGCCGACCAATAGGATCGGCCCATGTCCGATGCCCCGATCCACCTGACGCCGTCCGGCCCGCCGGAGACCGTGATCCAGCCCGAGCCGGCCGATGCGGTCGCCGCGCTCGCCGCGGCGATGGCTCTGCCGCTCGACGAGCGCCGCGACGCCGTGGCGTCGGTCGTTGCGGACTGGCCGCGGTTCCTGGACGGTTGGGCACGACTGGGCCAGCTCGGTCGCGATCCGGTGGAGCGCTACGCCTACGCACGGGTCGGGTACCACCGCGGGCTCGACACGTTGCGTGCGTCGGGATGGCGGGGCAGCGGCTACGTGCGGTGGCGTCACGAGTCGAACCACGGGTTCCTGCGTGCGCTCGAGGGACTGCGGTCCGCGGCCGCGGAGATCGGCGAGGCCGACGAGGAGGAGCGCTGCGCGATCTTCCTGCGCCAGTGCGACCCCGAGTGGCCGCCGCCGACCTTCGACTGAGGCGCCGTCCCACCGAGGTGCCGTCCGACCGAGGTGCCGACCGCCTGAGACGTCGTTCGATGCGATGGCCACCTAGGCTCCGGCCATGACGACGGGCGACGACACGACCGGGCTGCCGACGACCGGGGTCCCGGTCGACGAGCTGCTGCACGACATCCGCGACGAGCGCTCCGGCGACCTGGACTGGAAGGGCGGCAAGGCGTTCAGCCTCGTCTACAACACCGACGATCCCGAGCTCGCCCGCCTGCAGCACGAGGTCGCCTCGATCTTCCTGCACGAGAACGCGCTCAACCCGTTCCGCTACCGGACGCTGCTGCGCATGGAGGGCGAGGTCCTGCGCATGGCCACGTCGCTGTTCGGCGCCGGCCACGCCGCGCTGTCGTCCGGGGGGACCGAGTCGATCTTCCTCGCCGTGCAGACCGCCCGGGACCACGCCCGAGCCCAGGGCCGCATGTCGCCGACACTGGTGGGCTCGGCGACCGCGCACCCGGCGTTCGCGAAGGCCTGCAAGTACCTGGACGTCGAGATGGTCCGGCTGCCGGTGCGCGAGGACGGCCGGGCCGACCCCGAGGCCTACGCCGCTGCGATCGACGACCGCACCGCGGTCGTCCTGGTCTCGGCCCCCTGCTACCCGTACGGCGTCATCGACCCGGTCACCGAGATCGCCGGCCTCGCCGCCGAACGCGGGGTGCTGTGCCACGTGGACGCCTGTCTCGGCGGCTACCTGCTGCCGTTCTGGGAGCAGCTCGGCCAGCCGGTGCCGCCGTGGGACTTCCGAGTCGAGGGCGTGACGTCGATATCCGCCGACATCCACAAGTACGGCTACTGCTTCAAGGGCGTCTCCACGGTGCTGTACCGCGACGAGGAGCTCTACCGCCGCCAGATCTTCATGTACGACGACTGGCCCGGCGGGCTCTACGCCTCGTCGTCGTCCGCGGGCACCCGCCCGGGGTCGCCCATCGCGGGTGCCTGGGCGACCATGACCCACCTCGGCACCGACGGCTACCTGCGCCTGGCGCGCCGGGTCCTCGATGCGACCACCACCTTCCGTGAGGGGATCTCGTCGATCGACGGCCTCGCGATCACGTCGGATCCCGACATGAGCGTGTTCGAGTTCGGCGTCGACCCCACCGCCGCCGGCGACCTGTCGATCGAGGCGATCGGCGACGTCATGGACGATCGCGGCTGGAACCTGGACCGCCAGCAGGGAGGGCTGCACGTCATGGCCTCCCCCGGACACGACAAGGTTGCGGCCCAGTTCGTCGCAGAGCTGGCCGAGGCCGTCGCGGACCACGGACCCGCTCGCGGTGGGGAGCACGTCTACGGCGGCGTCGTCACCAACTGAACCCGCCTCGGCGAACGGTCCAGCAGATCCGAGGTTCCGCCGTTCGCACGGGTAGCGTGGAGCCACCATCCGTCGAACGAGGAGCGTGTGCGTGTCCGATCCGGGGCCGATCAAGGAGATCCACGTCGATGAGCTCGCGCCGCTGCGCGAGGACGGCGTCGTCCTCATCGACGTGCGCATGCCCGACGAGTACGAAGAGGCCCATGTGCCGGGCGCGGTGCTGATCCCCCTGCCGGAGCTCGCGGAGCGTGCGGGCGAGATCCCCGACGCCGACACGGTGTACGTCGTGTGCCGCTCCGGTGCACGCTCGATGAAGGCGTGCGAGTTCCTGGTCGGTGCCGGGCGGGACGCGGTGAACATCGCCGGCGGCACGATGGCGTGGATCGAGGCCGGGCACCCCGTCGCAACGGGTTCGGCGCAGGGCTGAGCACGTGACGGACCCGGCGGCGAGGCCCTTCGAGCTGGTCGAGGACGACGCAGGGTTCGCCACCCTGCTCGACCGACTCGTCGACGAGGAGCGCTACGCCATCGACACGGAGTTCCACCGGGAGCGCACCTACTTCCCGCAGGTGGCGCTGGTGCAGATCGCGGACTCCCACGGCATCGCCCTGGTCGACGCGCTGTCGGTCGACCTGGCGCCGTTCGCGAAGGTGCTCGAGGGCGACGGTCTGGCGGTCATGCATGCCGCACGCCAGGACCTCGAGGTGATGGAACGTGCGTGCGGCACGGTGCCACGCCGGCTCGTGGACACGCAGCTGCTCGCCGGCTTCCTCGGCTACACCAGTCCGTCGCTGTCCACGCTGTTGGAGCGCGAGCTGCAGGTGCGTGCGCCCAAGGCGGACCGTCTGACCGACTGGCTCCGCCGACCGCTGGGCGCCGCGCAGCTCACCTACGCCGCAGCCGACGTCTCCCACCTGCTCGAGCTGTACGACGCGCTGTGGGAGCGCGTCGTCGCCAAGGAGCGCGCCGAGTGGGCGCTCGACTCGTGTGAGGAGCTGCGCACCGAGGATCGTGGACCACGTGACCCCGACGACGCGTGGCGTCGGATCAAGGAGATCCGCCACCAGCGCGGCTCCGCGCTCGCGATCGCCCAGGCGGTGGCGGCGTGGCGTGAGCTCAAGGCCATCGAGCTCGACCAGACGCCGCGCTTCGTGCTGTCGGACCTGGGCGTGGTCGGTGTCGCCGCCGCGGCGCCCACCTCGGTCGAGGAGCTGCGTGCGCTGCGTGGCGTCGACGGTCGCAACCTCCGCGGCAGCCTCGCCGAGGAGCTGCTGACCGTGGTCGCCGAGTCCAAGGACCGCACCCCGAGTCGTGCGCCGTCGACCAACGTCCCGGAGATGCCGGCCGAGCTGCGTCCGGCCGTGCCGCTGGTGAGCGCCTGGGTGTCCCAACGTGCCCGCGACCTGGAGCTCGAGACGTCGCTGCTGGCGACCCGGTCGGACCTCGAGGACCTCCTACGAGGTGTTGAGGGTGCACGGCTGACCACCGGGTGGCGCGCGGAGATCGTCGGCGAGCCGATCCGGCGCCTGGTCGAAGGCGAGGCGACGCTGGCGTTCGACCGAAAGGTCGGGCTGGTGCTCGAGGAGCGCTCGTCGAGCTGACGTCGAGCGCCGCTCAGACCCCGAGCAACGCGAGCACCGTGCCGACGGCGATGACGGCGAGCACACCGATCCCGACGAACGCGAACCGAGGATCGCCGCGTCGGAACCACCGGCCGATGAACCACAGGACGCGCACCAGCGGTGCACCGATGAGCACCGTGACCAGGGCGACGCCGAACCAGGCACCCACGGGGTCCGGCAGCAGCACCGCTGCGGCCGCGAGCACGGCGACGACGCCGACGGTCACCCGCAGCGCACGGGTCACCGGCAGGTACCGGTCGAGTCGAGGATCCACGGGGAACCCGAGGCCGTCGTCGGTCACAGCGTGCGTCCGATCACGACGGCCGCGACCACCAGGAGCAACAGACCCGTGAGCCGGCGCACGACGGTCGCCGCCAGTCGCGACTGCAGCCGGGCGCCCAGCAGTCCACCTGCCAGCGCCCCGGCCACCACGGCAGCGCCGTCGCGCAGCTCGAGGCGACCCTGCGCCGCGTAGATGGCCAAGCCGGTGGTCGCCGTCAGCCCCAGCGTGAAGGTGGTGGTGGCACCGGCCACCTTCACCGGGACCTTCATGATCTCGCTCATCGCCGGGGTCTTGACGAAGCCCCCGCCGACCCCCGACAGGCCTGCCACGAGCCCCGCCACGACCGACGCCGCCATGCCCGCCGGAAGGTTCCGCGCCTGGTACGGCACCATGCGTCCGCCGAGCGAGTACTGGCCGCCGAGCGTGCCCGGCCACTCGCCCCCGACGTCGGCGTCGAAGGTGCCCACCGGCAGGTTGCGCATGCCGGAGCGGGCGAGTGCTGCCACGGCGCCGACGATCGCGGCACCGCCCAGCACCCGGGCCAGGAGCACCTCGGAGACCTGGGTGGAGGCGAGCGCGCCCGCGACCGTGCCGGCGCCGGCAGCGAGCTCGACGGTCAGACCGAGGCGGTGATGGACCAGGCCCTCGTCGACCTGACGTGCTGCGGCGGCGAGCGAGCCGGCCGCGACGGCGAGGAGTCCCAGCGGGGCGGCCGCGATCGGGTCCATGCGGAGCGCGAGCAGCACCGGAACCAGGAGCGTCGCCCCGCCGATCCCGCCGAGCGACCCGACGAGCGCGCAGCCGGCGCCGAGCGCTAGCAGCACGACGACCGGCAGGTTCACCCGAGGTCCACGATCCGTGCCTCGTCGCCACCGAGCACGCCCGGGATCGTCTCGGTGCCCGGCAGCGCCGTGCCACCCAGGACCACCCCGGCGCTCACGGCGTCGCCGACCTCGTCGTCGGTGAAGTTGATGGCGACCTCGACCGCGCGGTGCGGACCCTCGGCGCTTCGACGCACGTAGCGCAGCACGCCCTCGGGGGCGTCGAGCAGCTCCAGGCTGCCCGAGTGCAGCGCCGGCGTCGCCCGGCGGAGCTGCAGCAGCCGCCGGTAGTGCTCGAGCATCGAGTCCGGCCGACCGCGTTGCGCCTCGACGCTCGATGCCGCGGCGTCGGGCGGGAAGGGCAGCCACGGCGTCGCCGGCCAGCCGTGCGACTCGTCCTCGGTCCACGGGATCGGTGCCCTGCAGCCGTCCCGTCCACCGGGATCAACCTCGCGCTCGGGCGGCACCTCGGCGTCGAGCAGCCCGAGCTCCTCACCCATGTACAGGAACGGCGTCCCCCGCAACGTCAGCAGCAGCACCGCGGCGGCGCGGGCGCGTGCCTCGGAGCCGTAGCGGCTGCGGTGGCGCGGCACGTCGTGGTTCGACAGCACCCACGTGGGCCAGGCGCCGATCGGGTCGAGCAGCGCTGCGGTCGCGGCGATCTCGTCGCGCCAGCGCGCCGCCTCCCACGGGCAGTGCAGCGCCGGGAAGTTGAACGCGAGGTGCAGCTCGTCGCCGTGGCCGAGGTAGCTCGCCATGACGTCGCGGTCGAGCACGTAGGTCTCGCCGACGACCATCGCGCCGCGGTCGTCGAGCAGCCGACGCATGGCGCGGAGCCGCTCGTGGGTGCCGGGGCCGAAGTCCTGCAGCATCGCCGGCAGACCGACGAGCTCCTCCGCCATGTCGGCAAGCTCCGGGTCCTTGCCGATGCAGTGCACGACGTCGGCGCGGAACCCGTCGACACCACGGTCGAGCCAGACCGACAGCACGTCGTGCATGGCGGCGACCACCTGGGGGTTGTTCCAGTCGAGGTCCGGTTGCTCGGGGAGGAAGAGGTGCAGGTAGTACTGGCCGCTGTCGGGGTCGAGCGTCCACGCCGGTTCCGGGGCGAACGCCGCGGTCCAGTTGTTCGGCGGACCGCCGTCGGGTGCCGGGTCCCGCCAGACGAACCAGTCGCGGTGCGGGTCCTCGCGGGACGACCGTGCGGCCAGGAACCACGGATGCTGGTCCGACACGTGGTTGGGGACGAAGTCCAGGATCATCCTGAGCCCGTCCGCGTGGGCGGTCGAGATCAGCTCCGTGGCGTCGTCGAGGTCGCCGAAGACCGGGTCGACCGCCGTGTGGTCCGAGATGTCGTAGCCGAAGTCCGCCATGGGCGAGCGGTAGAAGGGCGACAGCCAGAGCGCGTCGACACCGAGGTCGACCAGGTGGTCCAACCTGCTCGTGATGCCGGGCAGATCGCCCACGCCGTCACCGGAGGCGTCGGCGAAGCTGCGGGGGTAGATCTGGTAGACCACCCCGGTCTTCCACCACTCGAGGCGATCGGACACGTCCCGATCATCGCTGGACTCGATGCTCACGTCGCTCCCGGCGTCGGGGACCGTGGCGGTCCCGTGGAACTGCGAGCGTAGCGGCCCTGAGGATCGTGCCCGGGGGACGCCGGGGGCTGCGCGACCTGGGACCCGCGGTCGGGTACACTGGCACGTTCAGTCATCGATGACGGGGAGACAACCGTGAAGAAGGGTCGCCACCGGCGGTATGAAGAGGCCCGGAATCTCAAGCGTGGTCCGGACCTGGACATCGAGGCCCTGTTCACGGACCTCGGCGGGGAACCTGCTGCGGTCGCGGCCGTGGTCGAGGACGACCGTCGTGACGACATCGAGCTGGATCCCGACGCCGAGGACGAGCGCGACGACGAGTACTGAGCTGCGGCACGCCGAGCGCTGAACGTGCTTCAGCCGAGGGTACTCAGCGGCGTGCCGAGCCGACGCTGCGTCGGCGCCCCGGACGCACGCCCAGGCGGTCGAGCAGTCGGACGATGTCCTCGTCGTCGACGATGCGCACACCGTCGGTGGGGACCTCCGCGAACCACGGAGCGTCGGCGATGAGTCGTTCGGGGGCGAGCAGCGGCACGCCCCGGTAGCAGAGGCCCGCCGGCGTGTCGCCCTCGGACTGGGGATGCCGCCACGACAGCGGGCCGCTCCACAGGCCACCTGCGGACACCGAGAACCCCGAGGTCCCGTCCGGGCCCTCGATGACACGCAGGACGCGTCGCACGAACTCGTGGTAGCTGCGTGTCCAGGAGTCGGCCAGACCGACCAGGTCGTCCGCCACGAACGGCTCCGCGACGCGGGCCCGGACCGCGAGCACGGGCGCCATGCGCGCCGAGCGGTGCCCGTTGCGCAGACGTGCGCGTTCGCGGGCCGACAGACGCCCGCCGCGCACCCCGGCCAACCGCGGGTGCGCCCGCCACGAGGCCGCCTCGGCCGCCACCGACGAGATCCGCTGTGCCTCCGAACCCAGGACCTTGGCGCCGACGGGACCGAGCAGCGCTCGACCGGCGCGGGCGATCGAGTCCAGTGCGCCCACGAGCTCGCGGTTCTCCACGGTGTCGAAGCTGCGACTGGAGGTCGCGCACACGAAGACGTCCTCGTTGCCGAGGGCGTTCGCACGGGCGGTGATCGTCTCCGACCACAGGATCGGACCGCGCACCGAGAAGACGCAGCGCTCCGCCGCGGTCTCGACGCTGGTCGGCAGGGTCCGGATGCGCAGCTCCATGCCGTCGAGCAGCACACTCGCCTCTCTGGACGACGCGAGCGAGATGCTCACCGCGTCGAGCATCGATCCGACCTCGCCGCCGATCAGCGCTGCGGCGTAGGGGATGGCCGGCACCCCGCGGGAGCGCCGGGCCCACAGGTGGGCGGTCGCGGCGTCCTCGGGCTCAGGCAACGAGCTCGTCACCGAGCAACTCGGCGATCACCCGTCGGGTCTCGGACTGCTCCGGCGGGTCCATGTGGGCTGCGAGCATCCGGTAGAGCTCGACGCCGCGGTGCTCGTCCAGGCCCTCGAACTGGGGCAGGAAGAACGAGTAGAAGACCTCGTAGAGCAGACGGGACTCGGAGATGTCGTCGCGGGAGCGGCGCGCGACGTACTTGGTGGCGTCGACGTAGATGGCGGGTCCGAGGTTGTTGAGGCGCCGCAGCGGGAGCAGCTTGCGCACCAGGTCCCCGGGCCCCTCGACGAGCTGGTCGTAGGCGGAGTCCGGCGGCGTGCCCACCTCGATGAAGGCGAAGCGGCGCATCAGGGCGTACGACATGTCGAACAGCAGGTGCTTGTCCATGGCGTTCATGGTGGCGATGATCCGCCAGCTGGAGGGCACGCGGATCGGGTCGGTGTCGCTCGGTGCCTCGACGCCGTGGGGCACCAGGGAGATCGGCCGGACCTGGCCCGATCGCCGGTACGGCAGCACGACCGCGGAACCGGACAGCACGGTGAACAGCTGTCCGAACGCCCGGTCGAAGTTCGAGCGGTTCAGCTCGTCGATCACCAGCCACCGGCCGGTCTCGATCGCCTCCACGAACAGGCCCGGACGGAAGATGAGGCCCTCCGGCGTCGGCTGCAGGCCACCGATGGTCTCGAACGTCGTCCACTCCGACGTCGCGGTGGTCGGCTGGTAGCCGGTGCAGAGCATCGCATGACGCCCGAGCTCCGCCGACAGGTACGCCAGCGTGGTCTTGCCGGTGCCCGGAGGGCCGGTCAGGATCACGTGCTTGCCGGCGTCCAGCGCGGCGACGAGCTGGTCGATGACGTGGTCTGGGAAGAGCATGCCCTCGGCCTCGGCCAGTCGGGTCAGCTCGGGTGCCGAGAAGGTGCTCACCCGTTCCGGATCGGCGAACGGGGCCCCGGGCTTGAGAATCGACGTGTCAGCGTCGCCGGACGGCGGGGTGCGGCACCCACGTCACAGCCGGGCGGCTGCGCAGCTGGGCGAGCAGCAGCTCGTACACCTCGTCGCCCACCAGCGCGACGATCTCGTCGCGCAGGGTCAGCACGACGGGGTCCGGATCGACGAACGCCTCGGGGGACTCGGTGCACCACCAGTGGAACTCCTCGCCGCCCTCGCCCCAGTCGCGCCGCTTCCACTCGCGCAGGGTCCAGGTGGTGTGCTCCACCTCGTCGGTGTGGTGGGTCAGGCGCAGCGGGAGCTGCCAGCAGACCTCGGGCTTCCAGTCGAGGAAGCTCTCGTCGGCGTCCAGCGCGCCGACGTGCAGCGCGCAGCCGACGCCGCGCTCGAAGTCGGCGCGGTTCAACATGATGCAGGCGCCGTCGTGGGTGCGGGTCGTCCAGCTGCCGTCGACCTTCTCGAAGGGCCCGCCCAGGTCCTTCGCGACCGACCGGAGCTGCCACTGGTCGGACCGCAGGCGCTTCACGGTGGAGGCGACCCGCGTGCGATCCGCTCGGTCGGCGAAGTGCGCACCGTGCGAGCAGCAGCCGTGGCCGAGCTCCGTGGCGTCCTCCTCGAGCACGCCCTTGCACCCCTGGCCGAAGATGCAGCGCCACGAGCTGGTCAGGAACGAGGCGTCGAACATGTAGGTGTCGCCACCGTGCTCGAAGGACACCCACTCGCGACGGGAGTCGTCGAGGGGGAGGTCGCCGCTGGGGTCCGCCAGGTCGATCACCACGTCGCGGGAGGGGACACGGGAGGTGCTCACTTCGCGAGCGTACCGGGCGCGACCTGCGCCGGGGACTACCGTCGTCGGATGGTCCAGGGGGACGGACGACGACCCGAGGTCGACGTCGACGAGTGGTTCGAGGCGGAGCATCCACGCATGGTCGGCCTGGCGCGACGCGTCGTCGATCCGGGGTCGTCGACGCCGTCCTCGCTCGAGGCGGCGCGCAGCGCCTCGATCCGGGCCTTCGCCCACCTCCGGTTCCGTGCGCCGAGCGACCGCGAGGCGCGCCTCGTCGCGACCGTGCGTGCAGTGCTCGACGAGTGCCTGCCGCTGCTCATGGGCAACCCGGCCACGGTGGAGCTGCGGCTCGACGCCCTGGGCGACGACGTGTCCTTCGACGGCACGCTGGAGCTCGCCGAGCTGCACGACGCGCTCCAGGGCCTCGGCCGCCGGGCCCGACACAGCGGCCTGCTGTCCGTGGCGGCGGGCCTCACACCCGTCGAGGTCGCCGCGATGCTCGACGAGCCGCTCGACGCGACCCTGGAGCACCTGGCACACGTGACGACCCGGCTCGCCGACCGTCGCCGCCTCGGCCTCGACCACCTGGTCGGCCCGACGTGACCGCCCCGACGGTCGCCGGAGATGCGTCGTCGCTGCGTGGCGCGGTGCTCGACCGCCTGGCCGTGCGCGACCTGGACCTCGCGGCCGACCGCGCCGAGGTCGAACGGCTCGCGGGCGCTCGACGCCGCAACCGCCGCCGCCTGGGTGTCGGCACCGCGCTGGTCCTGGTCCTGGTCGTCGCCGGTGCGATCGCTGCGCTGGGGGGCCGGGATCCCGACGAGCTGGTGGCGGACCGCGACGACGCACCCGTCACGACGCTGCCGCGAACGGCCCGGAACACGTCGACCACGTCGATCGTGGCGAGCGCGCCGACCGTCGTCGTGCCATCGACCACGACGGCACCCGCGCCGACGATGCCCCCGACCCCCACCACCGCGGTGCCGGTGACCACGCTCGCCCCACCGACGACCGTTCCCGTCGACGAGCCGCTGCGCGCTCGGGTCAGCGCCGTCGAGGGCCGCGTCGCCGCCGGGGCGACCGCCGTCGTCGAGGTCGCCTGGATGCATGCCGACCACGTCGGACCCGCGCCCGCCATCTCGATCGACTGGGGTGACCCTGCGGTCGCCGCAGCGCCGACAGCGACCCCTGCTCCGGACTGCGGTGGCCCCGCCCGAGCGGGCGGCGAGGTGACACGGTCGGCCTTCCGCTACGCGACCACGGGCGAGCGGCGCGTGCGGGTGACGCTGAGCGCCTGCCGCGACGGTCGGCCGGACGGTGAGCGTGTCACGGTCGAGACCACCGTCATCGTCACCGACCCCGTGCTCGCAGGACGGCCGCAGCGAGCCGTGGTGCTGACCGCCCCCCGTGCGCTGCTCGTCGGGATCGAGCTCCCGCCGCTGGACCTCGCGGACGTCGAGCTGGATCCCGACGGCCCCGGCCCCACGATCTCGCTCCCGCCGCGGGTCCCGACACTGGGTCAGCTCAGTGCCGTCGGCCCTGCAACCGTGGTGCTCGTCGACGCGGACGCCACCGGCACGTTGCGTCTCGACTGGCCCGGGTCGACGTGTCGGGCCACCGCGACGCTCCCCGGCGCATCCGGCGCCGCGCCACAGGTGCTGGAGCTCGACCCCGGCTGCTGACGCAAGCCGAGGGCGAACCTGGCCGGGTCACCGACGACGGCCAGCCGTGGTCACGGTCGGGTCACGAGTGGGCCGCCGTGTCAGACCGCCGGGGCGGTGCTCACCTCGTCGAGGATCGAGTACAGCGTGGAGCGCTGCACCAGGGTGCGACCGAGCGGCTCCACGAGGGCACGGAAGTCGTCGGGGGTGATGTCGGTGCCGTGCTCGGCACCGGCCGCACGCGAGATGTTCTCGTCCATGAGCGTGCCGCCGAGGTCGTTGACCCCGGCCTGGAGCAGCTGGCGGATCCCATCGAGGCCGAGCTTGACCCAGGATCCCTGGATGTTGTCGATCCAGCCGTCGTAGGTGATGCGCGCCACCGCGTGCATCAGGAGCACCTCGCGGAACGTGGGCCCCCGACGCGACCGGCGCTGCAGGTACATGGGTGTCGCCATGTGCACGAAGGGCAGGCCGACGAACTCGGTGAAGCCGCCCGTCTCCTTCTGCAGTGCGCGGGTCGCGAGCAGGTGCCGCGCCCAGCTGTCGGGGTGCTCGATCGAGCCGAACATGATGGTGACGTTCGAGCGCAGTCCGACCCCGTGCGCGGTCCGGTGCGCGTCGAGCCACTCCTGCGTGTCGATCTTGTCGGGGCACAGCTCGGCGCGGACGTCGTCGTCGAGGATCTCGGCGGCGGTGCCGGGCAGCGACCGCAGACCGGCATCCATCAGACGACGCAGGTAGTCGTCGAGGGGCTCACCCAGGCGCTTCGCACCTTCGGTGACCTCGAGCGCGGTGAAGGCGTGCAGGTGCATGTCGGGCACGGCGTCCTTGACCGCACGACAGACGTCCACGTAGTAGTCGCCGTCGAAGCTGGGATGGATGCCACCGACCAGGCACACCTCGGTGGCGCCGACGGCCCATGCCTCGCGGGTGCGCTCCTGCATGTCCTCGAGCGTGAGCAGATAGGGCGTTCCCCGGAGGTTCAGGCTCAGGGGACCCTTCGAGAACCCGCAGAACCGGCACTTGAACGTGCAGACGTTCGTGTAGTTGATGTTCCGGTTGCGCACGAACGTGACGGTGTCGCCCACCGCACGGCGGCGCAGCTCGTCGGCCACCTCGGCCACGGCGACGACCTCGGGCCCACGAGCGGAGAACAGCGTGACGATCTCGTCGTGGCCGACCTCCTGTCCCGCGAGCACGCCCTCGAGCACGTCGTGCACCGGGCCCCGCACCGGCCGCACGGCCGACGTCGTCGGCACGAGCTGGGGCGGCGCGACGGTGGCGCCGGAGGACCACGCCGTCGAGCTGTTGCGCCGGGAGCCGATCGACACGACCTCGGCGCCCGTGCCGACGTCGTCCTTCGCGGTCATGCGCTCGGGGAACACCGCACCCGGATCGTCACGACCGAGTGCCTCCGCATCGGAGCGGTCGAGCACGGGGAACCGCATCGCCTCGTCGAGCCAACGCGACGGCTCGAGCGCCCACTCCGGGTAGATCGTCAGCCGTGGCGCGAGCGCGAACCCCCGTGCCTCGGTGACCTCACGCAGCCGGTCGAGCGCCGGCCAGGGGCGCTCCGGGTTGACGTGGTCGCTGGTGATCGGCGACACGCCGCCCCAGTCGTCGATGCCGGCGTCGAGCAGCACGCCGAAGTCGTCGGACAGGTTGGGCGGCGCCTGCAGGTGGATCTCGGCGGGCAGGATGAGTCGTGCGAGTGAGATGGCGTCCAGGTACTCGTCCTCGGGACACGGCCGGGCGCGGTGCATGGTCGTGCCGGGCTTCGGCAGGAAGTTCTGGACGATGACCTCCTGCACGTGGCCGTGGCGTGCGTGGGACTCGGCGATCGCGACCAGTGCGTCGATGCGGTCCTGTCGGGACTCGCCGATGCCGACCAGGATCCCGGTGGTGAAGGGGATCTGCAGCTCTCCGGCCGACTCGAGGGTCGCCAGGCGCCGTGCGGGTGTCTTGTCGGGGGAGCCGTGGTGGCAGGCCAGCTCGCCGTTGAGCGACTCGATCATCATCCCTTGCGAGGGCGACACGGTGCGCAGGAGGGCGAGCTCGTCGCGGTCGAGCGCGCCGGCGTTGGCGTGGGGGAGCAACCCCGTCTCGTCGCGCACGAGCGCGCACATGGCCGCCAGGTAGTCGACCGTCGAGGCGTAGCCGTGCTCCTCGAGCCACTGCGCCGCCACCGGGTAGCGGAGCTCCGGCCGCTCGCCGAGGGTGAACAACGCCTCGTGACAGCCGGCTCGGGCACCCTGTCGAGCGATGGCGAGCACCTCGTCGGGGGTGCGGTAGGGCGACTCGAGTCGGGCCGGGGGCTGCGCGAAGGTGCAGTAGCCGCAGCGGTCCTGGCACAGCATCGTGAGCGGGATGAACACCTTCGGCGAGAAGGTCACGCGGGTTCCCGTCGCGCCGTCGCGCACGTCACGCGCCGCTGCCATGAGCTGGTCGAGCGGGAGGGCGGGCGGATCGGCGAACGGTTCGTCGTGCAGCATCAGTCGTCGTGCTCCTCGTGTGGGTGCCGGCTGGCGATCTCGGTGGGGGAGAAGTCCCGGTCGCAGGTGAAGCAGTGGAAGCCCAGGTCGACCTCGGTGCCACACGTCTCGTGCACGAGGAGCGTCGGTGCGCCGTCCTCGTTCAGCCACCGGTCGCCCCACTGCATCAGCGAGACGAGGATGGGCGACAGCTCGATCCCCATGCGGGTCAGGCGGTACTCGTGGCGCACCGGTCGGTCCTGGTACGCACGCTTGACCATGACGCCGTGCTCGACCAGACGCCGCAGGCGGTCCGCCAGGACCGCCCGTGGGATGTCCAGGTCGCGCCGGAACTCGTCGAAGCGACGGAGCCCGCGGAACGCGTCGCGAAGGATCAGGATCGTCCAGCGGTCACCGACGATCTCCAACGAGTCGGCGATCGAGCAGGCCGATCCGACGTCCAGTCCGCCGGCGCTCGTGGCGTCGGTGCCGGTGTCGTCGGCATCGGTGTCGTGCAGCAGCGGTGTCGTGGCTGCCCCCCGGGAACCCATCGGCGGCACCGTAGTCGGGTTCACATCCTGAACCAACACGGTTCGCAGAATGAACCGACCACGTGCGTCACCCAGCGACGTCGACGCGTCGGGCAGACTCGCCGGATGGACGACCGACCCGAGCAGCAGCGCGACGACCACGACCCCGCGGGGGACGGCAGCCGGCGAGGCACCCTCGCGGTGACCATCGGCGTGGCGACCGTCGTCCTCATGGCCGTCTTGGCGGCGGTCGTGCTCGCCACCGACGACAGCGACGAGCTCGTGACGGAGGAGTCCACCACCACGGAGGCACCCACGACCATGGTCCCGACCGAGCCCGAGCCGATCGATCCGACGCCGGGAGAGACGCCGGGCGCCGACAGCCCGCTGGTGGGGCTCACCGAGCTCGAGGTGCGTGAGATGTATCCGCTCGTGCGAGTGGTCGAGCTCGACGGGCAGGCGCTGCCGACGACCATGGACCTGCTGCCGGGACGGATCAACATCTCGGTGGCCGACGAGTCGGTGATCGGCGCCACCACCGAGGGGTGCGAGGACCTCACCGACGACTCACCGACGTGGATGCAGCAGGCCTGCGACCCGGACCCGGAGAACGACGGGCCCGACTCGTTCGGCAAGCTGATCGCCGGCGACGGCGGCGGGCTGGCGCTCGAGGTCGGCTTCAACGCCGACGAGTACTACCAGGGCATGGCCGTGGCACCCGACGACATGACGATGGTGCGCGACACCACCGGCGCACCGCTCGCGGCCGACGCGCTCGTCGACGGCGACGTGGTGTGGGTCTGGACCACCGGAGCATGCGGCGAGTCGTCACCCGTGCAGTGCGACATGGCGGCGATCGTCGTCGACCGGCCCGCCGCCGGCTGAGCGGCTACAGCAGGGCCGCTCGGGTCTCGAGCACGCCGAGCAGCTCGTCGAAGCTCTTCTCGAACGACGCCACACCCTCGGCCTCGAGCACCCGGGCGACGTCGTCCAGGTCGACCAGCGCACCCAGCCGCGACCAACGATCCCGGGCGATGTCGGGATCGGCGTCGATCGTCCGCGCCACGGTCCCGTGGTCCTCGAACGCCGCGAGCGTGGCGTCGGGCAGCGTGTTGACGGAGTTCGGGCCGATCAGGGTGTCGACGTACAGCGTGTCGGGGAAGTCCGGGTTCTTGGTCGACGTCGAGGCCCACAGGGGCCGCTGCACCCGCGCGCCTGCGGCGGCGAGCGCCTCCCAGCGGGGACCGGAGAACGTCGACAGGAACGCCTGGTAGGCGAGTTGGCCCTGCGCGACCGCAGCCGTGCCGACGAGCACCGTCGCGGCGTCGGTGCCGACCGCGCCGAGTCGACGGTCCACCTCGGTGTCGACCCGGCTGATGAAGAAGCTGGCGACCGAGCTGATCGTCGACAGGTCGTGGCCGGCGACCGCTGCGTCCTCGAGCCCGGACAGGTAGGCCTCCATCACCGCGTCGTAGCGGTCCAGGCTGAAGATGAGCGTCACGTTGATGCTGCGGCCCTCACCGATCATCGACCGGATCGCCGGGATGCCCTCGGCGGTCGCCGGGATCTTCACGTACAGGTTGGGCTCGTCGATCCGGTCCCACAGGTCGCGCGCCTGGGCCTCGGTGCCCGCCGTGTCCCGCGCCAGCGCAGGGCTCACCTCGACCGACACGTAGCCGTCCACGCCGCCCGAGCTGTCGTGCACCGGGCGCAGCAGCGACAGCGCGGCACGGATGTCGGAGAGGACCAGCTCCCAGTAGGCCGTCTCGATCGACGCACCGGCACCCACGAGCGACGCCAGCTGCTCGGTGTACTCCTCGCTCGACTCGATCGCCTTCTGGAAGATCGACGGGTTGGAGGTGATGCCCCGGACCCCGCGGTCGATCCAGCGTTGGATCTCGCCCGACTCGAGCCAGCTGCGCTTCAGGTTGTCGAGCCAGGGGCTCTGGCCCTGCTGGTCGTACAGGTCGTGGAGGGTTCCCATGCGCGCCGATGCTACGCGGCCCGTCAAGTGCCCCGATCCGCGAGCCGGCTCAGATCAGGCCGCGCACCGTCTCGGCGACGTGATCGGCGCTGATGCCGAGCTGCTCCAGCACCACGCCGCCCGGGGCCGACGCGCCGAAGCGGTCGATGCCCACCGAGGCCTGGGCGTAGCGGGACCACCCGAGCGTGACGCCGGCCTCGACCGACACCGTCGGCACACCGACCGGGAGCACCGACGAGCGGTACGCCTCGTCCTGGGCCTCGAACAGCTCCCAGCTCGGCAGCGACACGACCCGGGCGGTCACACCACCGGCGGCGAGCGACTCGGCAGCGGCGACCGCCACGGCCACCTCGGTCCCGGTCGCGACGATCACCGCGTCGGGGGTGTCGGCGTCGTGCACCACGTAGCCGCCGCGGGCGACGCCCTCGAGGGCACGTTCGGCGCTCGTGGCGAGCACCGGCGTGTTCTGGCGACTCAGGATCAGTGCGACGGGACCGTTGCCGTCGATGATGACCTTCCAGGCCGCCGCGACCTCGTTGCCGTCGGCGGGGCGCAGCACCGTCAGGTCCGGGATGAGCCGCAGCGACATCACGTGCTCGATCGGCTGGTGCGTCGGGCCGTCCTCGCCCACGCCGACGGAGTCGTGGCTCCAGACGAACACCGCCTTGGCATTGCTCAGCGCGGCCAGGCGCACTGCGGGGCGCATGTAGTCGGAGAAGACGAGGAACGTGCCGCCCATGGGCAGGACGCCTCCGTGGCGCGCCGCACCGACCAGGGCCGAGCCCATGGCGTGCTCACGGATGCCGAACGCGATCTGCGGGCCGCCGGGCTCCGAGGCCGAGAGCAGGTCCTTTCCCTTGAGGGTCAGACCGACGTTGCCGGTGAGATCCGCACCTCCGGCGACGATGCCGGGAACCTGGTCGACCACGGCGTTCAGCACCTGCTGCGACGCGACCCGCGTGGCGGGCGACTGGCCGACCTCGAACGTCGGCAGCGACGCCTCCCAGCCGGGAAGGCCGCGGCTGCCGAGGGTGGCCTCCCACTCGGCTTCTCGTCCGGCGAGCGCGGCGTGCGCCCGCTGCTCCCAGTCGGCGCGCTCGAGGGTGCCCCGTGCGCCGGCGTCGCGGTAGAAGGACGCCACCTCGTCCGGCACGAAGAACGGCTCGTCCGGCAGACCCATGACCTCCTTGGCCCGCCGGATCGAGTCCTCGTCGAACGCGAGTCCGTGGGCGGCCGCGGTGTCGGTGTGGTCCGGGGACGGGAAGCCGATGTGGCTGCGCACGACGACGAGCGACGGACGGTCCTCGGTGTCGCGTGCCTCGCGCAGCGCCGCCTCCATGGCGTCGAGGTCCTCGGACGCCTCGCCGAGCTGGATCACCTGCCAGCCGTAGGACTCGAAGCGGCCGACCGCGTCGTCGCTCAGGGCGAGCTCCGTCGGACCGTCGATGGAGATGTGGTTGTCGTCGTAGACGTAGACGAGCCGACCCAGGCCGAGGTGGCCGGCCAACGAGGCGGCCTCGTGGCTGACGCCCTCGGCCAGGTCGCCGTCGGAGACCATGGCGTAGATGTGGTGGTCGACCACGTCGGTGCCGAAGCGTGCGCGCAGCGACTGCTCGGCGAGCGCCATGCCGACGCCGTTGGCGAAGCCCTGGCCGAGCGGACCGGTGGTGACCTCGATCCCGGCGGTGTGACCGGCCTCGGGGTGGCCCGGGGTCCGCGAGCCCCACTGGCGGAACTCGCGCAGGTCGTCGAGGGACAGGTCGTAGCCGGTCAGGTGCAGCATCGCGTACTGCAGGATCGAGGCGTGGCCGCAGCTCAGGATGAAGCGGTCGCGGTCCGGCCACTCCGGCGCCGCGGGGTCGTAGCGCATGATGCGCGTCCAGAGCACGTGGGCGAGCGGTGCCAGTGCCATGGCCGTGCCCTGGTGCCCCGAGCGCGCCGCGTGGGGCGCATCCATGGCGAGTCCGCGGATGACGTCGATCGCACGTCGCTCCAGCTCGTCGGTGGTCCTGCTCGGCGAGGGTGCTCCAGCCATGTGCTCCAACTTCCGGGTCGCGGTGCGGCGATCGTAGCGAGCGTGGACGGCGAGCCGAAAAGCGTCAGCCGGAGGGCGGCCGAGCGGGACCTTCCACGGTGACCGTCACGAGGTCGTGATCGAGCGTCGCCACTCCGTCCCGACGGTGCAGGACGGTCGACGTCACCAACCCGAGCGCGGCACTGCCGGGGACGTCGGAGGTGAGCGACAGGATGCTCTCGGCCCCGCCGAACGCCAACCGGTGGGCGCGTCCCAGGTCGCTGACGACCAGCAGGCCCTGCTCGCCGTCGGGCCAGCCCAGCCTGCCGAGCCGGCGGCCGAGGTCCGACGTGGTGCTCCACCCGTCGAACAGCTCGAACACCACTCGGTCACCGGTCGCCAGCGGCGGATCGCATCGCAGCGCACCGGTGGACGGATCGACCGCACGCACGGCGACCGACCCGAGGAGGTCGCGTTCGAGCGGGTCGAAGGGGCCCTCGTCCAACCGGAAGAGCCCGAGCACGCCGGTCTGCACCGCCGTGAGCATGTCGAGCTCGAGCTGCAGGTCGACCAGCATCTCCTCGTAGACCGTCAGCGCCCCCCGGTGATCGAGCTCCAGGATGTCGGCGCCGGCGGACGAGGTGACGACCAGTGGTGCCCCCACGGGTGCACCGCCGACGCAGCGCAGGGACGTGACGCCCGCATGCTGCAGCACGACACCCACCACGCCCTCCGTGCGCAGCTCGCCGTCGATCACCATCCGGTTGCCACCGGGCCGGGCGGAGCCGAGGACGTGACCTCCAGCGAGCACCGGCGGCACCGACGGATCGTCGAGCACCTGGAGCAGAGGACCCGCGGGCACGGTGAACGGGTCGGCGAAGAGGACCAGCGCATCGCCGGGAGCGGTCGCCAGGGAGTGGGCCAGCTCGGCCGCGTCACGTCCCTCGACCAGGTGGATCCGGGTCGCCGGGTCGGCCGACGACCAGGTCAGGATGCCCAGTGCAGGCCCGTCGATGACCTCGTCGTCCCCCACGAGCACGCCGCCGGTCGCGACACCGAGGATCGATCGGGGGGCCAACACCCGACGGACCAGCTCGGACACGTCGCCGAGCTGCTCGGCGAACGGCGGCGTCGCGACGACCAGCGCCAGCGCGGCGCCGCTCGCGCCGACCTCGACCAGGTGTCCGACGCACTCGCCCGCCGCCTGCGCAGCGTGGGGGTGCGACGAGAAGGCGACGTGCGCGCTCATGCGACGGGCGGGTTCAGGCGGTTGCGTCGGTGAGCGGTCAGTCGACCGGGTCGAGCACGGTGTACGGCACGACGGTGACCTCGCCCAGATCGATGCGACAGTGCGCCTCGACGGTGCCGGGACCCGGGTACTCGAGCTCCGCCCGCACGAGGCGGTACGCGAACTTGCCGGGCTCGACCTCCACCGGCTGCACGTTGCGGGCGATCTGCTCGCCGTCGCGCATGAACACGACCTCGAGCGCGCCAGTGGGGGCCTCGCCGACGCCGTTGCGCACGATCACCGCCATGTGCGGCGTGACGGTCACGGGAAAGGGTCCCGGGGCCGGCGCGGAGAACTGCACGCCGCCCAGGTCGATGCGGGTCGACGGGCCCGGGACCTGGCGGAGCTCGATGTCGTCGATGAACAGCGCGGAGACGATCTGCATGCCGCCACACTACGGAGCGTCGCCCGGCACCGCGGACACACCGACATCTCTCGTTCTGTCGTTCACGCCGTCGCCGTTCTGTGGTGGGGGGTGGGGCCGGGGGGGTGGGGGTGGGACCCCACAAAGCAGGGGGGGCGGTGCC
>JAESGV010000094.1_pt1 | contig 164853 bp, 162 predicted proteins | sample 9269781 | NCBI WGS metagenome assembly JAESGV01 (sample SAMN15741586, study PRJNA653496) | algae metagenome | isolation source: Tildeniella torsiva UHER 1998/13D and co-occurring heterotrophs from... | place: Slovakia: Slovak Paradise National Park, Hrabusice, Kosice Region | collected 2000-01-01 | reverse complement strand
TTCTTAATTTTTCTTTTATTTTATAATTTTTAAAATGGTTAAGTCCCTCAGGCCGGGACTTGTCCATTTTAAAAATTATAAAATAAAGTGTTACTCTTCAAGTAACACTTACTTATCAACTAAAGTAAACATCTTTGCTAAATTATACTTTTATCTATGTCTTTATTTTAACATACTTCTACGCAACCACTCAGATGACCACTCGTTTAAATCTTTGCTACTTGATGCTGTAGTATTGGGATTTGATGAAGCATAAGTAGCTCTTGAAGATGCTGGTGTTCTTTGTGGAGTTTGTTGTGCAGCTTCTAAAATCCGAACAGATACTTGAGAGCTAAACAGACCTTGTGGTGGTATTGTATCAGGATCTACGTCTTCATCATCTTCTACAGTTACTGCTCGCTTTTTAATAGTCGACGGTGGAGCTCTAAAATCTGCTAGCTTGATAGGTTGATGATCATACAAACTATCATCATCATTCTCATCAACTTCATCATTTGAATACTCTATATCTTCAAACTCTTCCAACTCTTCTTCTCTTCGCCAACGATGCGTTCCTTCCAGTTGATTTTTCGTCTTTGGCGAAACAATAGGATCTAGCGCTTTCACGTGTGGATTTCTCTGTCCAAACTTGAACTCTTTCGGTACCGTAAGTTTATTTTGCCATTTACTTCCTGTAGCTTTCACAGCTCGCTTTTCCGACTCTGCTTTACGTATTCTTGCTTCTTCATGTCTTTGTACAAACTCATCAAAACCTAGTGGATCTACAAGTGACGCAGCATAAACAGTATTTGTCGTATTCAACAAATTTCCAGGAATTGTTTTGACAACAGGTTTAAAAGTACACTCCTCCACTTCTGCTTGTTTTTTCGCGTTTTGTTCCTTGGAAATCTTTGCTTTACGTTTCATTTCCCATTGTGTATTCCTATGATCGAACGATTTACTCAGTAAATGGTTATGCCTACTCGATTGTACTTTTGCATTCTGCGTAAATCGTTTCGGCTCAAATGTACATTCTTTTACTGACTCTTCCTCTTTTATTCGTCTCTCTACTACTAATTTTTCATTTTTCCGTTTCTCGTTAAGATGCCATTGATGCACCCGAGAATCAAAATCTTGTTTGAACGTGTTCCTGTTCCACTCGATACTCTTTCTATTGATATTTGGTTTAAATGTAAATTCATTCTTTTCTTGTTTTGGTTTTGGTGTTTTGGATCGTCTACTGTCATCAAGTTCGGGTTTTCCTAATCGTTTTCCTGCCGATTGTGATCGATTGGTTAACCTTTCTTTTGATGGTGGTAATCGCGATGCGATAACTGCCGATACTGGATTGATACGTGGATTGTGCATTTCGCGTTCCATGCGTTCCAACTCTTCGACTTTACTCTGCTGTCGCTGTTTACTAATTTGACTTTTCCGTAGTAAATTGTCATGTATCGGTAAAACATCTTGATATAGTTCTTCATTTATCATTCTCGAATTTTGATTGATCTTGGGTTGGAATTCATACTGTTCGTGCATTTGGTTCTGCATTTGTAATAAATATTGTTTCTTTTCGTTAATTCTAAAACTCTCCTCATAAAGTCGTTCTGTTATACTGCCATGCCGTACTATCTGTGCAGCTTGTGCTGTTATCCTAGGTGTAAATGTATAGTTCTTTTTTTGTTGTTTGCTTTCTGCCATTTCTAACAATTGCTCTTGCCGTTCCAACTCTTTTCTTTCCAAATAGTCTTCGATGGCCATTCCTTGTGGTCTTCGTTCTTTCATCTTGGCGACAATCTTTTGTGTCCGTTTATTCAACTTTGGTGCAAATGTATGTTCCTCTCCTTCTTGACTTAGTAGCCGATTCCGTATCGCAGTATTTCTATCTTCTCTTTCTATTGTTGTATTCATGTATTGACTGTGATCGAGACCGATTCGACTGTTCGCGAGTTCTTCACTCGCTTTACTAATCTTTGGTTTGAAATCATACTTTGGTTCTGACATTTTTTTCAGTCGTTCCAAGCGATCAGTTCTTTCTTTTTCAAGTGCATCGAAACGATCAACTAATTGCATTGGGTCTTCTGTTAAAACGACTTTTTTTTGTTTTAGTTTTTCCATCTCTTGTTGATACTTTTTCATTCGAAGTTTTTCTTTTGCTTCTTCTACCGCTGCACCTCGCGACAAGAGTGAGTCTTCGATTGGTACGCCATTATGCCGTGGACTCTTTTTCACAGACTGTGGTCGAGTAGTAAACCCTGGAGTCTGCCGAATCGATTCGTGAAACGCTTCTATCGGTTTTTTATTTTTGAAGTGTGGTGTCGATGTCGATTGGCTCTTCATACTGAGCCATTCTTTATGCTCTGCAAGTCTAGCTCGGTGCTGTTCGAGTTTAGCATCCAAATTTGAAGATAACATGGTGGTGTTCCAATATTCTCAGAGTCCAGCCTTGGACTGTGCGAGCGATTTGTAACGGATTAAAACTGGCGCCATTTCAATAGTTGACGTTCACATGAGTCGTCATCCCAATGCCAGAGAACGTATTTTATTAGACATCTCACAAGTGCCATCATCGCCACAACGTAGGGCAATTAATTCTGCGCGAACATCGACTGCATCAACATTGAAACCATTTACTGCTCCATTAAATGCGAATAGACGGAGTTTAAGAAACCAAAGTACTGGAAATCCATTATTTAACCAATCACAAAGTAATTTTCCGACTGCAGAGAACCCATTGGTTAATGACGTAACGATTGTACAACCACCAAAAGTAAAACCAACTGTCTCCGAGTTGGAATCCAAACTCAAAACGATTGAACCGGTGATATTGGATAACGAAGTTAATCACGGAACAATAGCGTCATGCTTTGAAATATTGAATGATGTAGGAGCTATGGTAGACGATCTAGGCCCACTCATGACGCACATACAAGATTTACTTGCAAAAGCAATCTTTTCTGAGCGAATATCTGTCTCTAGTGATCAAACAAATTCTACCATTCGTGTACCGTGGTATCAATGCTACAATGAGTTGGTGAAAGAAGTGTAAGCAAGCACACCGATAAAATAACAAGTAGAGAACATGCAGATGGATTACGTAAGAGCATAAACGATTTTGAAGTCTTTTCCAAAACTAGAGAACGAATACAAGAGCTCACGTACGCTAGCTTTTCGTAACTAACAACTAGGGATCAAAACAAAAAGTTGCAAATGGACATGTACGACTTGCATTTCGAAATACAAAAATTGAACGAACAATTGCAAGCAAGTAAACAGGCGCACGCACACGATATCAAAATGAACGAATTGGCCGTTGCAGATATTCAAGAACAATACGCAAGTAACAAACGTTACAGTCGCAAGCTTAAAGCCGAAATCAAAAAACTACGACAATACAAATCGCAAACAGAATCGGTAAATCGGGAGTATCAAATATTGAAAAAAGAAAAACAGAAAACTCCAGTCGAAATGTTCTCAAAAGAATCTGAAATGAAGACAATTCGAGAACTACATCAACAACTCGAGTTGGCCGAGAATTACCGACTAAACAAATTCACAAATGAGTTCATCGAATACAAGGCACAAGGTCCACAACTTCGGCATCAATTCTTAAACGATATGAGTTTGTTAACAAACGAAATGCTCAATTTGGACTCAAAAGCGAAACACATTGTCAATGTACAAAAATGGAGAGATGCAATTCCTGAAAGTACAAAAGCAATTACTCATGATTTTTATTTCCAAATGAGAGATTTAGATGGACAAAAATTCAAAAACTATATAGAGATTTATACAAGTAGAGATTTGAAAAACTATGAATTGTTGGATAGAAGTCAAATTACATTTCTTGTAGATCATAAAGTGATGCGTTTACCACCTGGTGTCGTGAGTATCAAGATTGTACATGGAAGGTATGGATACACGCAACCTCATCCAATTATTACACCTGTTGTTGCACCGAAACAAGTAGAAGTGGAAGAAGAGCCAAAGGTTGTGCCGAATACGACTCTGTGGTCGATGTATAGGAGTAGGTACCATAGCAAGTATCCACCGCATGGTAGAACAATATCATTGTCGCAAGTTAGAGATCTTGTGTATATTATTTACTCGCAGAGGTTGTCACAAAGACTTACGGAGAGTTCTGCTCCTAGTGCTGTAGATAATCTTCAACAGCTGTTGTTTGATACACTAGATAAGTTTTATGTACTACCTGAAGTTGTGATGAAAGTATCTTACGAGCTACTTACGGCTATTGATTCATTTAAGAAACAACACTATGTAAGATAGCTATTTTCAGCTAACCTAGTAGGACATTTTAGAATTTGCTGAGAGTTTAGAGGAACGACATGATATAGCGTGTGGTCATGTTATTTCTATAGCACTAACTTCTGTTCGTCGGCTTTGGCTACAATATACTTTTGATTTCCGGTCACCGATTGATAGGTTAGCAATAGAAGGAATGATACGAGTGTTCTATCCAAAAATACCAGACGCCAAGTTTAAACAAATCGTGAATACGATCATAGACTCTGACATCACTGCAAAAAAGAATAACTCGTTTTACATTACTACTGTGAACAAATACTTTATAATCATGATACGCGATGGAACTGAATATTGGTGTCAAGAATTCGAGGATCAGATTCTTACAGAGTTTCATGAAGAAAGAATCAAGTGTAGCCAATTTAAAGAAATTATAGATGCTCACTTTACCAATATAAGTGATGATATGGCAGAATATCGATTTCTAGAATGTTGTCGTGCTGGTGTAAACCCAAACATGACTCAGCTACATGTTTCAAATCTTTCATGTAAGATCTTCATCCATTTCTAATATCAAAGACATCCTTGCAGAATACAAGTGGATTGAAGCAGATAAAAGAGTTCATGATATCATAACAGGAAACTTGGAAATTAATAATTTATAAAAACACGAAAATGGCTTATTCATCGTCAGCGTCTGGGATGGTGGCGCTTTGAAGTTCCGAGTCTCCTCTCTTTCTTTGAGGAGCTGCACCTTCTGGTACTGGTGCGTCTGATTCATCAATGAATTGTTTGTACTTCATGGAGACATCTCTGAACTTCTTGTACAAGACAATGATGATGATGGCGGCAAGTATTAGTAGACCGAGGAAAACGGCAACAATTGTAATTGGAATCCATGCAGCTACTGGTAGAGGAATGGTACAGGCTCTAGTTTCAGTGAGGGCACTCTTGTCGACACCACCAGAGCAAGTGTTTGGTTGTACAACGAGGGAACCAGCTGGTCTCTTGATGTATCTAATTGGCATGGTCAAAGTTACTGCATCGCATGATCCTTCGACTTCCACCCAGTCCTCTTCGGTACAGAGTGTGCATGCTGCTCTTGTGGCAATCAAAAAGTCGTACAAACAGTTTCCTTGACGTGAAACTTGAGCTCCTACTGTAACATCAGCGGTAGCGTCACAAACAGCTCTAATGCGTGATTGAATTGGTCCAGCATAGCCAGTTGTGTTATCTCTGCAGAATGATTCATAGTTGGTGATTGTTGCGGACAACATCAATGCAGATGATGATGAGGCTGGAATGGCCTTGAAATCAACGTGGTTACCCAAGTTGACCCAGTCATCAGTTAATGGTACATACTTGCATGCCTTGGCATTGATGGCGTTGCACTCTGGTACGTCACCGCACAAGTTGAGGTAGAAGCTTGTTCCTGGTTCGTCCAATGAGGCAAGTGTTTGCTCAGCCCATTGCTTACCAGCGGAAACCAAGTCGAATGTTCTGTTCTTTTCAGCCCAGTTATATTTGCAGGTGCCTGCCTTCCATGAGCATGATGAAGATCCAGCCTTTGCGGTGAAACCTTCACCACACTTGTAGCAAGCTGCACTTCTTCTTGGTGAGAATGTGTCAACTGGACATTCTTCACACTTTTCGGCCAAATCTGCACTGCTTGTACCTGCTGGGCAAGTTTCACAAGTCTTCATGTCATCAGAGAATGTTCCTGCTGGACAGCGTTGGCATTGTGGAGCACCACCAGTGTGAGCAGTTCCGTGAACAGTGATGGAACGGATAACGGCACGATCGCAGTCAGCTGAAGTAGTGTTGGTGATGTCTTCCTTGTTCATCTTCATGTTGATCATCATGTGGTGAATGCCTGGTGACATGAATGGAAGAGTCATAGTTCTCTTCGCATTCAAATCTGCACAACCACCGCATTGAACGGAGGTGTAGATGTAGTCGTCGAGGGTGACTTGTAAGCTTCCTGACAAGCATGAGAGTGAATAGTCAATAACAACTGCACGTTGGAGACCAAAGATGTTGGTGTTGTTCAAAATTTCGAATGAGAAAATGAAATAGGAGTCAGAAGCTCCATTTCCAATTCCGCTATCGATGTGATCACCAGCCAAACGCCATCCGCTTGGGTTTCTGCAGTCACCAACACATTCGGATCTGAAATCTCCTGGCCATTGGTTATGCCAATTGTCATAGATTAAATCTCTTGAGGTGGAAGCAGTACCAGTTGCGCATGGTACACATTCGGAACCAGATACGGATGCTGTCTTAATTGGACAGTACTCGCATTGCTTGTTGGCTGGCAGTTGACCTGGTTTACATGATACTGGAACGCAAGCATGTGTAGCATCAGCTGGTAGAGTTACTGAACCATCAGCAGTTTCGTTACATAACTTGGGTTGAATCCATTGGTATTTGGTAATTTGGTTGTTTGATGCGTCGCATTCAGTGTTGTAGAAGAAATAGTCTGCAGTTGTGCAAGGAACGCTTGACAAATAGCACTTGGCTGAACCTGGGTAAGAGTTGTGCATGGCTGGACAGTTTTGGCATGAGCTGCTACCTTCTTCTGGAGCAAAAGTTCCTGCTGGACATTTTTCACATGGCTTGGTACCATCGGAGTATTCTCCCTTGGCGCATAGTGGGCATGTGAATGCGAGTGGTGCTGGCTTGACAAGCATGATGTTACGGATCTTTGCCATATCTTCACCAACTGCAATGCTTGGATCTTTTGTGTAAATCCATTTTGCGGTGTGGAAACCAGTAGTGACGTTCATGGCATATTCAGCCCAAGTTTGTTGTGAAACCTTGAAAATGAGTTGATCATCTACCATAAAGTTTAGGAAATCCCAATTGTTCTCCGCAGAGACTTGGTATGAGAATGCGAGGGTGGCCCATGCTTCTTGAACTTCAAACTTGTATTCAAGAGCGGAACGAATGTTGTGATTTTGTCTGTTGTTACCAGAGTCGATATAATCACCGTTTGGATGCCATGCGTTGCAGTTTCCGACACCTGTTCTTTCACATGAAGTTGTCATTTGTGGTGGGAGGGTAGTCCAAGAATCTATCATGTTTGTTCTTGTTTCGAGTGAATATGAACCTGGTCCACATGTGACACAAGCGGAACTGTTGGTGCTAAAGTATTTTCCATTGGTGCATGAGTAGGCGCAATCGAGACCAGTAATTGGTGCTGGTAGTTTGCCATTTAAACAGACCGCTGGTGGTTTGTAGAAAAAGAATGCGCTTCTTTTTCCATTATTGCACTCTGTAAAGTGTACGTCATAATCTTGGTCTGTGCAGTCTATTGTGTTAAAATTTTTCGCAAAAGTTCGTACCACAGACAGTTGTTGTGTTATCAAAATGTACATTTAAATTGACACCACAAGTCATTCCATCGCAAGTTGGGAGCGAATTGTCACAAGACGCTGCGAGTACGAACGATGTACACGCCAGTAGAGCGATCAACAAGACTCGCTGGATCTGTGACATGAAAATGTTTGGTTTAGATTCAATCAACCGAGCAGGTTGACCACGCTCTAATTGGTTTCCCAAAGAAACTACAACGAACTGGAAAGTTTGGGCTTTAAATTTGCCGTCTGTGAAGATGGTTAAAAGATAGGATAAATGTAGTACTTTATTTTATGTCACAAGTGCTGTTGCTCTGTTTGTCATCAGTATTCTATGGGACGTCACAATTTTAACACCGCACAGGCAAAATTTTTTTGTCAAAACCTGCCGGTATGTTCTAATAAGTAATCAAATTGCCAACTATCGTAGAAAACACTGAATTGGTTTTTGCTTAATGTAACCAGATGCGTTTTCTATTATTGTCGGTGTTGTTTATTCGATACCTACAACTTGACAATCGATTCCTCTCCTGCTAATCCTCTTCTTATGTTTCCCACTGCCTCATCCAACTTGGAAACACTATGCATGAAGTCATTGACGAGGGTAATCTCACCGTTTTCAGTAGTGAGAAGAGGAATGGTAGCTTCAAGAACTTGGATTTGAGCTTCTGCTTGAATACATGCGTCATCAATTTCTCCATCACGAATACGTTGAATTTGCTTCTCGATGCTGTTATACTTGTGTTTAATGTACTTGTAACAAGACGTATTAGCTACGAAAGTAACTCCACCGACAACTGCACCACAAACAATGCTAAATAGGGTTTGAGCAGCAAAAACAATGGGTATAATTGGAGTAAAATGAATAGCAATGGCAGCCACACAGGCAATCAAACAGATTCCACTCACAATAGCAATGAACGAAGTCAACGATAGCTTGTTCACGACTTTTTGCCATTTGGTAAGGTTATCTTTCAAATAGCCCAAATGCGAAGGAACTTGTTGGAGCTGCTTATCGATATAGTCGTTAAGAATCTTCAATTTTTGACTAATTAACGTGCTGGTATTCTGAAAAACTTGAAATTTGTCAAGTCTTTGGTTTTCATTTGCCATCTCGTGATCTTTTTGTTGTTGTTCAAGGGTTTCGGCAAGAGTTCTAACGTTAGATACGTGCATCTCACTTACTGGATGTTTTTCATTTCTCTCTCGATGTACTTTTGAGAAGAATGAACCTTCTCGCTTGACTGGTTGCTACCCATGTTTTGAAAAGAAGATTTTCAAGGTCGTACTTAGCATACGTCAAATCAGAGTTGTGGTAGCCCTTCGAATTTTGACAGGTCAAACACGGCACCCCTTCATATTATTTTTAGTCCTTTTAAATCTTTGAAGGTTGGAGCTTGGTAGAACTGATAAGAAAACATGGGAAACACTCAATACACCATCCACCAAGCAGCTAGACTTGGTTTAGTAGATACCATTAGGTCCCAATTGGAACAAGATTCAAGATTAGTAGACTCATTTGACGAAGTAGGTCGTTTCAATCCAGTCGGTGCTGACTCGTTAGGAAAACTTCACTGCGTTGCATTACGCTTGTCAATTTGGCCACGAAGAAGTTGTTAGACTACTGATACAAGAGCAGGCTAATGTTGATAAAGTTGAAACGGTAAGTAAATTTTAAATCTAACATTCATTAGGCCCAACATTTGAGTCCTCTTCACTTTGCGGCAAAGTTTGGAAACGCTGCTGTTGCAAAGTTGCTGATAGAAAAAGGTGCTCAAGTCAACGCGACAACTATTCACAAACAAACTCCACTCTACCTCGCATGCTTAGAGGATAGATACTCAGTCACCAAAACATTGCTTGAGTTGGGAGCACACGTGAACATTAGAGATGAGAGGAATTTAACAGCCCTTCATCGTGCGGCACTAAATGAGCGAGCAGACATCATGCATCTTTTACTAAAACATGGCGCGACAGTAGACGACAACGATTTAGTAAGTTTAAAATACCAATACAATAACAATAGAAAAATCATCCAGCCATACGACGTGCACTAAGCTGCCAAGATACAAACACGCTTTTCAGAATGGTAGCTGGAGAAGACACTGATCGTTTTCCGAAACCAGACTACTCCACATCAGTATTCCCTGAGAATTATAATATTGATGACTTTATTGTTGAGAAAGAACTTACGCGAGGGCCTCAGTCACGAATTCTTCTCTGCAAAACACGTGAATTGGAACCAGAAAACGTACTCATCAAACTATATCCACGCAAACGCGAGGCAAATAGTTGCAGAGGAGTTGGTGAGTATGCTGCTATTCGCTCGCTCAATAGCGGTAATATTATCAAAATGATCAGGTATTTTGAGCTAAGAGATGCTATTCTTGGAAGTTACTTTTGCATTGCACTTCCCTATTATCCAAATGGAGATCTCAACACAGTTATTCAAGATTGCAAAACACGAAATACACTTGTGCCTGCAGCAGATGCCTCCAGGTACGCGTACTATATCGCAAAAGGGTTGAATGCTGTACATGACAAAAACATTATTCATTGCGCACTCAAGCCAAGCAACATTCTCCTGTCTAACGATCCCAAGACACTCGTAATAAGTGATTTTGGCTTTTCCAAAGTTGTTAGTGAAAGCTCAGATAACGTTGACGTTCACAAGTTCTGCAGTCCAGAGATGAGACAAGGCCAGTACGGGCAACCAACAGATGTATGGTCGTATGGGTGCTTACTCTACGCACTACTAACTGGAAAAGATGTTGACCTTGCAGAAGAGCTCCAAACAGCCAGAGAAAACGATGCCGAAGAAGAATTGAGACAATCACTGAGAAATGATATGTCATCGCTACGCATTTATAACAATGGACTAATTGACCTTGTCATGTCAACACTACGCATTGAACCAGCGGAGAGACCAAAAACATTGGAAATTTTGGAGTTGGACCTGTTTTCCACTTTCAAGGAGGAAGAAGATGGTACTGCTGAATGCATAATTTGCATGGTGAGCCCAAAAACGCACGCATGTGTTCCTTGTGGACATAAGGTGCTCTGTGAGGACAACACTTGCATATCCATGGCATTGCAAGCGGGTAAATGTCCCATATGCAGAGTGGATGTTCATGATTGTATCCGAATATTATAATAAAAAGGTTTATATTAATCGCGTGTAGCTTCTACAGTCTTGTTAATGCATTTAGAACTGCTTGTAGTGAGAACTTAGTGTTTGGAATTAAGAATAAGAGTTACCAGTGCGGTCAACTTGTATGCACAGAAAGATGCAAAAAACTTCGTCACCATGAGAAACGATGCAATTATTCAAAAGAAGGGTTATGCGTGAAGAATGATCAATATATTAGGAACAAAATTTATTAATGACTCCTACTTATTTATCCTCCACCATCAATGGTTCACCTTTCAAGGCGCGATTAATATTTTCAACTGCCTCGCTCAGTTTAGCAACACTTTTGACAAAATCAGCTACAACTTCACGTGCGATGGTATCGTTCTCAGTCGTCATTAAGGAAAGATCATCGCAAACTGCTTCAACGCCATGCTCCACTTGCCTGAAAGCTCATTTTTGGCACTGATGATTTGGTTTTCCAACAGTGTCTGCTTGGAATTAAAGTTGATGCAATAGATCGCCGATGCAACGCTAACTGAACCAGTCACTGCAGCACCACATGCCAAACCAATACAAACATTGGTGGCCATTGCCACTGGTAGTAGTGGAGGCACAAATATAGCAGCAACAGTGAATAATACTGATGCAATCACTCCAATTCCAGAAACAGCCGCTGAAGCGGCAATTCTTTTGGTGTTGTATCCACAAGTCACAAGAGAATTAAGTTCAGACAAATGATGTGGTACTTGTTGCTTGGCTTTGTCAACGTAGTCTGAAAGTATACCCAACTTTCGGCTAATCAACTTCATCAAGTTTTGAAAGGCCTGGAATTTATCCACTTTTTCATTGTCAGAAGCAGAATGGTAATCTTCATCCAATTTTGCAAGAGTACAAGACATTGCTCTAGAATTAGAGTTGGTTAAGTAGAACAAACGTACTCAATATCCTTCATCTCTCTGTTAATGAACTGTTGAGTGGTAGTTATTGGTTTTGTCTGCTGACTACCCATGACTGTTTTTTCTAAAAGTTTTGGTTACCAGTTGCGGCTAAACGTGTATCACATCACCTGCACACCTTCATAAACGAACCCTTCGAATTTCTTTTCTTGTACCAAAGGGACCCCTTCAAAACTTCAGCCCTTTTAATTTTTAAACTCACGCAAAAGTACAGTTAAAAAACTAGAAAAATGGGTAACAAACACATCACAATTCATGAGGCGGCGAAGCAAGGAGATAGCGAAACAATATTGTTCAAGTTATCAGAAGGTATTGATGTAGATCTTGCCGATGAGGTATTTCATTATCGCATAACTAACGTTTAGGATAACTGGACCGCTCTCCATCACGCGTGTTTAAGAGGCAAAGAGGCTGTTGTAGATGCACTGCTGGAAAACAATGCAAATGTTAATGCAGTAGAAAACGTAGAATCTTACCATTCACTAACAATCCAGACTCAACGAAAGACTCCGCTTCATTTTGCATCGTATTGCGGAAATGCAAGAATTGTACGAAAGCTAATTGAAAAAGGAGCCGAAATTAATGCAGCAGATAAATACCAAAAAACACCACTACATATTTCATGCAGCGAAAGTAACGACGATTCGGTCATCGAGTTACTGTTAGAAAAAGGTGCCAATGTCAATGCATTAGATGAAAAGAACCAAACGGCATTACATATTCTCGCCATGCACAGTAGATCAACAACTGTAAAATTGTTAGTAAAGAACGGAGCGCAAGTAGAAGACGAGGACAAGGTATGCTCATTTATATCACTTCTAATTCTTAGCTTGGTCGTTCTGTACTACAAAAGATGCTTTGTTATGACGTTTCTCCAATGGCAATGGATATAGTCCTACAGAGTGCAAGAGTGGTATGCAATTTGCCACAACCAGATCCAAATGTAGTATTCCCACCTGACTACAATATTGGCAATTATATCGTAGAACACGAGATGGTACGAGGTGGTCAATCACGCATTCTACAGTGCAAATCACGCATCACAAACGAAAGAGTCATACTAAAGCTCTTCCCCATAAACAACGATGTAAAGCAACGATACATAGAAGAGTACGCTGCCGTTCGTTCCATTTGCCATCGTAACGTGATCGCTCTACTCGCCAAGTTTGAGCATAATAGTAGAATGGGTAACTACTTTTGTATTGTACTACCATACTATGCTGGAGGTGATCTCCACACAATGATTCAATCGTGTAGAAATGGTAACAGAGCCGTACCCTGCGCAGAAGCTCTTCAGTACGCATACTATATTGCAAGTGGACTAAAGGCAGTTCATGACAAACAAATTGTCCATCGTGATATCAAGCCAAGTAACATTTTACTTGGAAACGAACCCAAGATGCTCGTTATTAGTGACTTTGGTTACTCTAAACCATCCAATGCTCCTCCGTCAGTAGTTGGTTCTCAAAACTATCGCAGTCCTGAGATGATTTCTGGTACTCACACTTCTGCCACTGACGTATGGTCGTACGGATGTTTACTCTACGAAATGTTGACTCAAAAAACTGTAGACTTGGCGTTTGATCTAGTACGTGCTGAAAACAAGGAAGCAAAGCTACAGGAATTACGAAATGACATTTTGACTCAGGATTTGTATGGCACCGAGTTTGCTGACCTTGTCGTCTCAACTCTCAACCTAAAACCAGAAGAAAGACCAACCATTGACGAAATTATGAAATTGCCATTATTTTCAGGAATTGAACCTGATCATGAGCATGCAAACGAAGAGTGTGTTATATGCTTGGCCAATCCTAGATCACATGCATGTGTTCCTTGTGGGCATAAAGTATTGTGTGGCGAAGATTGCGTGGCAATGGTCATGCAAATGGGAAGATGTCCTATTTGCAGAACACCTGTCACCCATTGTATGCGCATTTATGAATAAAATAAGTAACAGTTGGAGCGCAAGTGTCGATGGTTTGGCTTTTTCTCGTACGCTTGATTGTGAAGTTTTCGGTAAAACATGTGGTCCCTCCTTAGTTACGCCCAACAAGTCGGCGAAGGCTGCGGTGCTCCTTGTGGACAAGTTGGATAACTTGTAACGGTTTTTACCAAGTTGCCTCAACGATTTTATTGAAAGCAAACAATGCCAACAGTTGTCGTGTCCGGCGAAGAGTGTCTAAGCTTTGAGTGTACATCGTTTGAGGATGTGAGTGTCCAAAACATTATAGAACTCGTTCGTGGAGACCTGCGACCGACATTATTCCTAAACAACAAACCTTTGTCCACTGTACACAAAATTAGTTTGTACGCTACAAACGAACAATTTATACATCTACACTGTAAATATTTTGGACTTCTAGGAGGCAAGGGAGGTTTTGGTAGTTTGTTAAGAGGCCAAAAATCGACAAAAAAGACTACAAACTTTAGTGCCATGCGCGATTTATCTGGTAGAAGAATAAGGCATGTGGAGAATGAAAAAAAATTGCAAGAGTGGTCTCAAGAACAAATTAAAAAAGCGGAAGAAGATGAAAAACAAAAAGAAGAGGAAGGTCACAAACGACTAGAAGAGAAACGAGACCAACTCGCAAAAATAGAGAAAAAATTGGATATAGCTTCAAACAGTTTGAGTAGTGCCGTCCACAAAGGATTAGCAAAAACAGGTGGAAAGGTTTTTGTAGCCGAGAAAATAACAGAACCAGCAGAGGAAGAAAAGAAGCGGAAGAGGGAAGATGTCGAACAAAAGCCAAACAAGAAAAAGAAGAACATGTTCGCAACAGAGTTTGATCTTTCTTCAGATGAAGAGTAAAATGTAACATATTTTGTAGCATAGTTTGTTACCGTGTTGTAAGGATGCAAAACACAGAAGACGACTTGACACATGCAAGCAAAGAAGTGTCTAAAATCACTTTCAAGGATACAGCGTGCTTCGTAATTACTTTTTTGACTCCTACACTGGTGGCAACAGGTCACAGTTCGTTAGGCATTATTTTCTGGAGGTATCCAGAGTTCGAACAGATTAGTATTCTTCGACCAACACAAACATACGTCACTCAGATTATTCCATTCCCTGGTACCAATTTGATTGCAATCGCGAACGATAGTAGGATGGAATCAGGTGACATCGTCGAAGTGTACAACTATGAAACAAAAAAGCGTATATGGGCTAATGAAAAGCACAAGATAAACAGTAGAAAACTGACGACAGTTAGCAGTGATACTCTTTGTGGTTCCATTGCAAAGAAGTTATGCTTTGTGAATATTTTGACAAATCAAACTGAGAATGTTCCAATTAGTGAAGAAGTTCAACAAATTGATTCTTGTGGAACAAACAGCGCTCTTTGCATTATTGGAAAAGATGATTTTACACTCACTCGGTATAACATTCACGACATGCAGCACTCCAAAGCCTGGACACATACTTTTCAAGGTCTTGAGTACCACTCGAGTTCACTGTCACCACATAGTATATTTATTCAATGTAAACCACAAAAGATTATTGAAATGTCATTCCATGGAGATTTGTTACGCACAATTGTTCCAATACACAACGTAAAAGAGAGAATTGGATACATCGATAGGCGATACATGGGATTTTTACATACATACAAGATCAAAGTGTTTGATATGAGAGAGAACGAAAAGTTACCCTTTGAATACAACGTAGATGGACATTATGTGCACGATATGGCTGTTGCACCATCAGGGAATGGTATTGTTTTTGCTGTGCATTTTGGTACACTCTATTTTGCAAAGATACGTGATGAGATCCCACAAGAACAATTAGAGATGATGAGACGTATGAGAACGAGCAGAGAAGTGCTAAAGTTCTGTGACCTTGTTGTCTTTATACAATAAGGTACATCCACGTGCTGTACAGCAGAGTTTAGTCGACCAGCTCCAATTTGTAGTTGTCCCCAGTGTTACATATGATCTTATAATACATGACTTATTGAAAAACTTGTTCACAGCACAATACTACGCAGTTCCTCTTTTCCAAAGTTGTCCTTGTTTTGTTGCAAACAACATGCAAAGGCACTGCTTCTCACGCTGTGCATCATTCAAGCAGCTACGTTCGACTTGTTTCAGATACTACAACAAACAACGATATGAAGATGGCCACTCTCGTTCGTTTCTAGATAGAAATCAGAAAAAAATAATAATATCTACGGCGTGTGCTGCCCTGGTAGGTTTCGGGAGTCTATTTTATATTACATATGAAGAATATGACAAAGAAAAAACAAGCAAATATGTGATGGAGAACGTCAGTGTTAAATCGTCACTATACAACAATCTCGATGGAATTGGAAGATCCAGTTTGGAGTACATTAAATGCCAACTAAGCAACCAAAAATTACGCGACTATCTTCTTCGATCTGCATCAACACTGAAAAAAGAAACAGTTACAGATATTTTAATAGATGACAACATACCTAGATTTACGGTACTAGATGAAGAGCGAGCAAAAGGTTCACCACCACTAACTAAACAATGGGCATCAATAGTTTGCATACAAAGTCAATTCTCATATCATGTCAAAACACAAGACAACAAAACACATGGACCCTTTTTCGCAACTATTCTCAACTATTTCGAGGCTCCAATCAGTGCTAATATTCCATTTACGCCTATTCCGCAACCACTCTTTCTACAAACGTATTTGATCAACGACTCATTGGACGTGTTGCTGATCGCAAATCACACTGCAAACTATGATCGCCCTAATAGTTTGTTTTTGTATGGATATGACAGGATATTAAATAGAACGCGTATTGTTGATGGAAAAGCAAAAGACGTAGAGTTTGATGATCATGAGAACATGCTTATCAATACAGATTGGAGTCAAGCTAAAAGCAAACAAAATCTTTAAATGGTTTACCAGCGATTGTGTTAGTTCTTCTTGTAAGCGTGACACATGAAACGTCTAAACAATCAGCATGACAAATTATGTCGTTCCCGTTATCTATTCTTCTGTCGCTATAATATCGTTAATAGTTGGATTATTTCTAATTGAACCTCAAACGAGTGTAGAAACAAAACTACAACGAATTGTATGTTTCTGTATAACAAAGACTTTACCACTCGTTGCAAAACGTCTACAAGCCCACTACTATCCTATTATACCACCTAAAAGCAATTCAAATGTACTCAAATATGATATTCTAGTACCTGATATTGTTCATCAGATGAAGCACGACATTGTTGCTCGCGTATTCGAACCACGTGGCGTAAAGGAACCTGTTAAAATTATTCTATACTTCCATGGAGGTTCAAATGTTATGGGAAGCGCACGATCAGAGCCATACGAATCTATTTTGACAGAGCTATGTCAAGAAACAAAATCAATTGTTATTGGTGTCGATTACGCACTTGCGCCAGATTATCGATTCCCAATTGCAATTTATGACGCTTACAGTACTCTCGCATACGTGAATAGAATCTATCAGAAGAAAGATCATGCATTTACAGCAAGAGTCGATTCTTCGAAAGTCGTACTTGCTGGAGACGAAGCAGGAGCATCGATCGTGATTGCGTTAGCGAGAATTGCCAAGACAAAACAGTTAATGTATCTCGAACGTTACATGCGAACAGAAGTTGGTAATGTCGTTCCATTGAATATCACACTGCAAGTACTCATCGAACCAGATATTATTGAAACTACAAAAGACTATTTAAACACGTCAATGCGTTTGCAAGTAACCAGAAATTTGTACCAATCGCGTTTTGTAGAAAATCCAATGTACCAAGCGATACGATATGCACAAGATTCACAGTATATCAACTTGAGTGACACTGTTATTATGCAAAGTGGAAATGGACTGTTTAGAAATGGAACAGAACACTATGCTGGACTGTTGAGTCAAAATGGAACAAAAGTAACGTTGAAAAGATACCAAGGAGAGCAGAACTTTTTTGTTTCAGACACAAAGTCAGCCAGACAAGCAAGAAGAGATTTGATCGAAATTATAAAAAACATTTAAAGAAAAGTTGTAATCGTCACAACAAAAAGCATCGATTTCACAACTGTCGCTTGTGGATAAATAATTACGAAATATTATAGTCGCGAACTTGAGGAGAGAATACGTGACTACGTCGGATTCTTTGACGTTTGCGCGATAGTTTAAGTGCAAAATTTTTTGAAGTACGATCCTGATAAATGAGAATCAATTACGCTATTTATGCCACAACAGCTAGCCATTAACTCAAACATTATTATTTATTTACATAATCACAAGAGAGCGACTGCTGCAGCAATCAACACTACACCACTTACAGCAGCAGTAGTAGCAGAAGATGCGCGAGCATTGTTGTTTCCGGAAATGTTGGTTCCATCAGCTCCCTTTGTTGTTTCTGGAGCTTTTGAAGTCGATGGTGATCCTGCATTTGGATCCATAACACATCCACATACATCATCAGAGGTAGCACCTTTGACTTCCCAATAGTGAACCATACCGGCTGGACAAGTCCAACAATTGGTTGGATGAGATGGAGCAGCGGTTGATGGAGCAGCAGATGATGGAGAGGCTGATGGGCATGTAGCTGGTGAAACTACAATGTAGAATGAACTTGGGTTACCTTCTCTGGAGCTAGCATGTAGACCACAGTTGCTGTTATCATTGAAATGTGGTTCAACGCTTGGGGTGACAAAACGATTGCAAAAGTTTGGATTTGGATCGTTTTCAACGTATTTGGTAGAGCTAAAGATGCTCAAAACGAGTTGGTTATTTCCTGCAGTGCGAGCAGCGTTTACTCCAGCAGTGACGTCAATAGCTTGTGATACGCAGTTATCGTCAAAAGTGAGTTGTGATTGTACGTTGGAAGTGATAAAAGGACATGCGTTGTTGATACCTCCTTGTTCTCCGAATGTAGCAGCTGGATCAGCAACTGTTGAAACGGTGTTTGACAACTTGTTGACATTTGCACAGTTTGATCCCTTTAAGTGGAAAGAAACACGAGATCCTGCAGCGATGTTGTCGATTGGGAATCCAACGTATAGTGGACCTCTGCTGTTACCAGTGAGATCGTATCCAGTAGCGGAGTGACCACAGCTCGTTCCACCTGGTGAAGAGCCAGAGATCAAATCTTTGGTGTTGTAGATTGTTGTTGCACATGATGATGGTGGGCATGCGTTGCATACTGGGCAACCATCGGCTCCTGGAGTGGAACCACAAACACAACCAATTGCTGGGCATACTACTGGTGTAGATGTTGGAGAAGCACTGGTGACGATGGCGAGGAAAAGCTTGTTGGCACGTACGAGTGCTTTGCATTGAACAGAACCAGTACTATAAATGATACAGTCTTGACCAACGGCGTTGATAGTAAAGACAAATTGATCGTTGCCTGCTGCACGTGCAATTTTAACTGCATTAGTGACATCGGCACCGGCTCCTTGACAGTTATCGTTCAACTCGAAGCGTAGTTCAGAGGATGTTGAGCTAACGTATGGGCAGGACTCAGAGCATCCGTTTAGGCCAGCGGTGATTTTAAATGAGGTGTCTTGTGGAATACCGATGGAAATGTTGTACGAGTCTTGGTTTAAGCAATCATAGAATTCACCATTCAAAGTGGCAGAGACAATGTTGTCTGGTACAACATCACCGATTGGGATGGATACAATTTGTTGGGAAATTCCAGTACTGAGACCGATGATGCCGTTCTGTGGAGGGACACAGTAGGAACAAGCCTTGCTGCCTCCAGAAAGGTACGCAACTGACGAGTAAAGTGTTTGGTCGGCCACTGCCAACGCAGTAAAGAGTAAAAGTGCTGCTAACGTTTTGGTTAACATGTTTTGTTGTTTTTTTCAGTTAATATTTTGCTTTTTAAAGTGGGAGGCTCGAAACAAGCAAAAATAGCTGCTGTGACATTTTCCTTAATATGGGAAGTGGATTATTTTTAGCTTGGAACTTGCTGAGAATTGGCTTTGATTTCTGGCACAGTTCGCGATACGAATCAAATTTACGTATTCATGGCGTCACTTTGTGAATTATTCTCAATTATGATAATTGGTTACTTTCAAATCAGATCTAATCAAAACCATGAAAACAGTGATTAGCAGTTCACCCAACGTTACAAGTTAATAAAACGATTAGTAGCTCCATAACTGGTATTTATACAGTAACCAGACAACCAGCAACTGTAAAACGAGCATAGAATGATGAAAGTCTTAGTAGCACTTGCGTTGATCGTATCGTTCTGCTTAGCAGATTCACGATTGCAAGAGTACAAGTTTAGTTCGCCAAACATTGTCGGTGCAGTTCAGAAGAAACCTAGCGCATACATTGAAAATGGTCCATCGGCAGCAACTGAACCGGAATGGGACACCAACGACCCTACTCCACCAGACAACGCTTGTGTAGAAAAATGCAGGGCAGATAAGAATATTCACACTCAAGATGATTTCAAAAAGTGTTGGCATAGATGTCCTCGAATGAAGCTTTCTTACTGCGAGAAACTGTGTCTCAACAACACGGGCAAACTAAATAACTTTAGATGCATCGATAACTGTAAAGAATACAACAAAGAAGAAGAAGAAGCGTCATTGGCAACTAGTGCACCACCAGCAGCAAAGAAAGCTCTTGAACATGTAGTCGTCAAAGTAGCACCAAAGAAAAAGAAAAAGTAAACAAGATTTATTTTCTGCGATGGCTCTTCTTCTTGAGTTCTTCTGCTTTCTTCTTCTCCGCTTTCTCTGCTTCTTCAGCTGCCTTAGCTACTGTTTGAGCAAATTTGACACCTGCTTTCCTTTCATTTTCGGTCATTTGGAAAGATGGCTTGACATATCCTCTGGAAGAGTACTCGTATACAGTTCTGGTGTTTCCATAGTAAGAGTTGGCATATTGGTATAATTGTGCTCTTCTCTCTGCATCTTTTTGTTTTTTAGCATCAAGAGCATCTTTATACGCTTTAAAAGCAGCCTTTTTCACGGCGACTCTTTGTGCAGTACTAGCAACAGATTCAGCAAATTGCTGAGCAGCTCCATCAATTACTGCGTTAACAGCTTTTTCTGGATCTTCTCCTTTGTCAATGGCATCTTTGGCAGCTGCTTTTGCTTGATCAAGTACCGCAGTAACAGCGGCAGCAGATGCAGCTTCATATTGGGATGGATCATTTGATCTCATTGCTAAAAAGGCTGCTTTTCCCCAATGGTTAATGGCAGCAGTCATAATTTTGCTACCTTTACTATTGGCACCTTGTGCCTTGCGCATAGTACGCAACAAATCACGTGGACGGTAAGTAACGTTACATTTGTTGTATCTTTGGCAGACATCAAAGACGATTTGTGCTTGTGTTTGCATGATGGAATCGGCACTGAAACATCCAAGGCGCGCTTCAGTTCCGTAACTGTAGAATTGGTCTTTGCATCCAGAGAAAATAGGTACCATAGTATCATTGGAACTACACTTGGTTACAGTGGATAAACAATCGATTTGGCACGAGGAAGACCATATTCCGTTTGATGTAAAGTTTTTTCCTGCTCTATTACTTTCGTTGTGAGGTCCAAGAATACCATCAAACTTGTATGGCAAATCTTTGTAGCTTGTTGCAAGTTTTGGCATTACTAATGTGCTGTTTGCTATGCCAGGAGTTTTCGGTGCCGAAGTATTCTTTGGTGTGTTTGTGCGACGACGGGAACCACGATGATGATGCGTTTGAACATCGCTTTGTGCAAGGGAAACACTATCTGTCTTCCTGTTCTCGTACTCTTGACGTTGGCAGTCCGGGTTCCCTGCCTGGACTACCAGAACAATATATACAACAAAGACCAAGAGAGTAAGGCTTCTCATGGCAGAGTTTGCGTGCAAAATAAGTTCTGACGTTGGACAGGATGACATTTGATCTATTTAAGCGCAAGCGCTCGAAAACGCTCGAAAAGTCGTCAGCATTGAAAAGCTGTTTTTATTATTTGCTAGTGAGCTTGAGACCAGTGAGTTGCTTCTTCTTAAGAATGTTCTTCGCAACTTTTTCATTCTTCAATTTGTCAACAGTATTTTGGTGTTTGCCATCATTTGCTGTAGCATCAGCAATAGCTTTTGCAAACCTCTTTCCTGCCTCTTTCTCGCTTTTAGACAATTTGAAAGTTGGTTGAACGTATCCAGAGGGAGAATACGAGTAGAATGTAGTGCCTTCGCGATTGCTATAGGAACTTGCGTATCTATACAATGTCGCTTGTTTTTTCGCATCATCAGCTTTCTTTTTGTCGAGGAATGCCTTTTCGTATGCAGCATAAGCAGCTTTCTTCACAGCTACCTTGGAAGCTACGCTAGCTACAGATTCAGCAAACGATGTCGATGCAGAATCGATGACTTTTTGCACAGCGGGACCTGGAGATTCACCTTTTGCAATAGCATCTGTTGCAGCTGCTTTAGCTTGCTCTACAACTTGTTTGATGGCTTCGGCAGAAGCTTCTTCGAATTTTGCTGGATCACCGGATTTCATAGCCCAGAAAGTAGCTTTGCCCCATCTAGTTGCAGCAATAGTCATAGACTTGCTCCCTTTGCTGTTAATACCTTTCGCCTTGCGCATAGTTTTGACCAAATCATCAGGAGTGTAACTCACGTTACACTTGTTGTATTGTTGGCATACATTGAAAACAATCTCTGCTTGAGTTCTCATGATAGCATCGGTACTGAAGCAGCCGTAACGTGCCTCGCTTCCGTAACTATAAAATCGAAACTTGCAATTAGAGAACATGGGAACCATGGTATTGTTAGAATTGCACTTGGTAACCGTGGATAAACAATCAATCTGACAAGAGGTTGATTTAACTTTCATGTCCGATGTGAAGTTTCTTCCCTCTTTCATGTCCCGATTATGTGGACCAATGACACGATTCCAAACTGCGGGTAGTTCTGTAAAACTTGTAGCAAGTTTTGGAATATCTACCGACGATTTGTTCGCAGCGATAGTATTTGTTAAAGTTCCATTGGTAATCTTTGGTGGAATGACAGGTCTGCTAGCATGCACGTGAGGTTTTTGGTCTGATAGTTCTCGATTGATTCTGTCTACCATTATATCAAGTTGTCGAGCAGAACTTGCTTTACCACTCCCGTATTCTGGTCGTTGGCAATCAGGGTTGCCGCCCTAACGTGTTAGTTCATCTTAATACGTACCAAAATACTTGCACAAAGAACGGCCAACAAGAAAACGACGATCGCTCTCATTAGTTTGCGACGTTATTAAGTTCCTGACATTTGAGTGATCTATGACATGCTTCTTATTTAGTTGTCTGCGCGCATTTATTACAAGTCATTTACTGCGCCTTATCTTCTGAAAACAAGTCCACTTAAGTTCTTTCTCTTGAGAATATCTCTTGCTTTCTTTGATTTCTCTCTGTTCTCAGCTTTTTCCTGTTTCTTTGCGTGCTCTGCAGCATCAGCTATTGCTTTAGCAAAATCTCTTCCAACGGCCATCTCTCTTGCAGACAACCTGAATGTTGGTTTCAAGTAGCCTGATGGTGAATAAGAATACATAGTTCTGCTCTCTTGAACAGAGTACGAATTGGCATAGCTATGTTTCAATTGTCTTTTCGCTTCATCTGATTTTTTCTTTTCTATGACAGCCTTTTCGTATGCTTTGTACGCAGCATTCTTTACAGCAACCTTGGCAGCCAAATTGGAGGCAGATTCTGCAAACAATGTAGCAGCACTATCAATTACTTGTCTTACAGCTACTTTTGGATCTTGACCGTTTTCTACGGCTTCTTTAGCAGCTTCGCTTGCTTGGTCAGCAACTGCAGCTACAGCAGCGGCAGTTCTCTCGTTGAATTTTGTTTGATCTCCTGATCTTGCGGCCCAAAATGCCGATTTACCCCACTGTGCAATGGCCAAATTCATAGCTCTACTTCCCTTACTGTTCGCGCCTCTTGCCATGCGCAAAGTTCTAACCAAATCTTCTGGTTTGTAACTAACTTTACACTTGTTGTATCTTTGACAAATATCGAACACAATTTCTGCTTGCGTTTCCATAATAGTTTCCGTGCTGAAACAACCATATTTTGCTTCTGTTCCATAATTGTAATATTGAACATCGCAGTCGGAAAAGATGGGTACTATAGCCTTGTTGCCGTCGCATTTGTTCACCGTTGATAAGCAATCGATTTGGCATGACGAGGATGGAATACCTTTTATCGAGGTAAAGTTTTTTACCGAAACTTTGTTGTCTGCATGAGGTCCAACGAAGCCATTCCATGTGTCTGGTAATTGTTTGTAGCTAGTGGCGAGAATGGGTATAACGAATGCTGGCTTCTCCGTCGCATCTGTTTTTGCAGGTGGTTGAGTAGGTTTTGTAGTAGTTGCTGGAGCACGAGTAGTGGGTCGTGGACGAGAATTTACTTTCTTAATGTCTGCTAAAACAGTGTTTAGATCATTTTTCTTTAGTTCACTGTGCGCAGGGCGTTGCGAGTCAGGATTACCTCCCTAAAAGTTAGTAAAAAGCACAACGCTTACCTGAACAAACACGTACAGTGCAACAAACAAGAAAACTGCTAGTGCTCTTGTAAGCATGCGTCTGTTTGGAAGTTCGTGATAGCTGACAGTTTTGACGTGACTTTTGGAGTAGCGCTTTATTTACAAGGACAGCTTCACGTGATATTGTTTCAGAATAATTTATTTTGGTTGTGCAGGTGTAGCAGGTGTTGGTAACGAATGATCAACATGTCTCAGACGATTTCTTCCTCGCGTATCTTCCTCTTCATCACTGTCATCTTCTTGTAACATCATCTCAATGTCCATTTGATCATCATCACTAGCATTCATAAACTCGTCGCTAGTAGTCAACTGTTCCGAATACAAGTATCTCTTATTGTGTCGACTTGGTCTCCAAAGTACAATAATAGTCAAAAATGCAAAAAAGAATAACGTTTGATTTCCTGCTTGGAACATCCAATGGTATGGCCAAAGTTTGTAATGTACTTTGGAAACGTTGTATAAGGCTTCTCCTACCAGTAAAATAATTGACAAAATGGCATATGTCAATAGCATTTGGAAGAGTCGATTGTACAAGTATAGTTTCGCGGTTTGCTTGTTAAACTTGAGCTCGTTGAGTGTGTACCATAGTGAGTAGACAATCCAAACATATAAAGTCATATCGAGTATGTCTACTGGAATGTTAAATACGAGGAACCAGAATTCGGAAATTTCCTCAGTGTCGCGTAGTACTTGTACAATTTCGAATACTGTTGATGCGATAAAGTATAAAACTCCAATAAGACTGATAGTGTACCATGTTTTGCGTTCTAGTGATGGTTTGACGGATCCATATCCCATACAAACAATAAGTACCAATATGCGTGAAACGATCTTTCTAATCACTGTTAATATGACTCCTGATGTGATCAAGAAGACGGCTACGTGTGAGTATGTTTAAATAGACTTACATCTTACTCCATTAACGTTACCCGTAAAATAGTCAAAGTAGATGACTACTGATTCGAGTGTGCATAAACCTAACACTAATGTTGTGCAGAATTGTAGTGTTAAGAAATCTTTTCTGTATATACACGATAGGATAATCCAAAAGAAACAAACAATCACATATGCGACTGACAATAGTGCATAAAACTATTTTCTGTTAATATTTCGAGTACGACTTACGATCCACGTCCCAAAAAATTGTCCTTCTAGGTGTCCGTATGGATTCATTAAAGTTACTGAACCCTCGATAGTAATATCTGCCTCCTCTGTTGCGCAACGTGCAATGAATAAATGGTATATATCTGTTGTTGTTATTAATCGTTGCTCTATCGTGGGAAGCGAGTCCAGTGGTCTGTGAACGATAGATGGATCTTTACCGTCTATTCCTAATTTATCGCCTTGGCATTTGTACTAGTTTGTGAGAAAAATGATCAAAACATACTTTTCCATCTTCGTCAATGTGTTTGCGAAATTCTGTGCCTGGTATAAACAATAGTTCTAAACCTTTTGTGCCGGTAACTAACACGTGTTAGTATTACGTTCGAAAAAAGTACGGTTAAACTGCGCAAAGGTGTCGCCAGTAGCTAGTGATGATAGGAATGGATTTATATCGTTTCGTGCAAATAATCCTATTTGAAATTCGTAACTCCATGCTTTCCCTGAAGTTGTACGGAACTATTGAATGAATATTGAGTTCCATATATCAAACCTTTTCTGAAAAATTTAAGACACGCGCATAAGTGAGTGCAACAAGAAGCACCAATATGGTGAGCCTTGTTATTTTGTGCATGTTCAAGTTAACCAATTGTAAGCAGTAGTAGAAAGACCACTAGCATGTGAAGAGATACGAAAGCAGTTCAAGAATTACATTTGAATATTGGCACTGTAAATACGTACTGTCGTGCAAATGATTTCCCATACATATGATATTACATTATTACCTACCAATGTCTTTTAATTTTTCAAATAAACTTGATCAATTCGCTAGTGTTTTCTATGTTTCGAGAGTTATCGATTTCTGACATCAGTAGCAACTTATGGTTGTCGGATTTCAGCCGAAAAGGAAGACTACTTTGGCAAAACAGGAATTAATGAGAAAATTTGCTATTGATCTCCTCACAGTCTAGAGATATGGTGTCATACTGCTTAGCTTGCTGTTTGATAGCTGCAGAGTAATTAGCTTGCCGTCTGCAAAAGGGTTGCAGTAATAACTATCAATGTCTTTAATAGGACTTTGCTTTTTGGTACGCTAGTACTCTGCCACAACACTCGATAATAGCTACACACTGCTGGTGACAACAATCTTTTGGTAGTGACCTATTGAACATCAAGATCAGAGATGGCTAAAATCACTCTACGAAATTGCCTTATCATCAAAAGTGTGCCCAGAATAGCCTTTTCTCCGAGCGCTTGATAAGTGCTAAAACCATGAACAACAATAAGTATGCACGATTGTCGACAGTAGAACATCGACGACCTTCTCGTGCTTCATCTGATGGACACAATTCACCACCAGAGTTGGAAACTGTGACGATCACACCAACACCCAGTTCTAGAGCTACTATCGCGAACGAATTTATGGAAAAAGCAGTTGTGGATCCCTCTCGCTTTACATTAACAACATTGCATCTAGCGTCTATACTGTTGGCTGTATTTAATGTTTTGTTCTTCATATATTTTATATTCATCGCGAAGCGTACGACTGTTTTCACAGTACTTACATTTTCAGATATACCTACAAATTACGCGAACAACGTGGGTTTACTGTTCATACAAGTCGTTTCTGATGGGTTCATAGCCGTGAGTTATTTAATAACAAGTTGTTCTCTGGTGGTTCTTGTTCGGCACAGGTATTTTCGCTGTTCTACGTACTAATCTGCTAGAAGAGATCTGCCCTTTAATTGGATGTTCTTATGCTTTGCTGCTTTCATCATTCTCTGCGGTGTAACTCACTTTGTTAATTTGTTTGGCCCGTGGAAAGATACTCACTATAGCACAACAGTATGCTTTTTTTAACGTTCTTCTAACCCAATAGGGTTTGCCCTCTGTTTCTTTCAAGTGGGTAGACGTGTTCGCAAAAGTTAGTACCGCAATCATATCGTATTTAACTGCACTTTCTTCTATAACATTAATACCACTCGCATTACGACTACCCAGTCCCTCTCAACTACGACATGAAGTATGTACAATTTTTTATATTTTAAACAATAGATTATTGAACGACAAGTCGCACAGAGAAGATTACAGAGACAGTATCAACGCTCTCTTCTAATATCAAACATTACATCAAAAATCAGAAACAGTTTAAACGCTGAAGAGATTTTTCAAACAGCAGCGTTTCAAATTGGCAGTGCATTAAAAGTAACAAAACTATCACTATACAAGTACAATATCGATGTAACAAATGCAGTAAGAAATATGAACTCACTAACAACTAGATCGCATGTGAAGCCGAGTACACTCCAACCATCACACATTCCCGCAAAAGTCCGCTTAGTTTGTCACCATTTGTCAAACGCGTTCTAGATTCGGATCATGCATTCATTATCGAAAACAATACAAATATCGAAAGTGAAAAACAAACGTTTCGCGATTTGGGAATTTATTCCGGTCAAGTTTCCATTTTATGCATTCGAACATCATACGTCGGTGCTCCCAATGGACTCATTATCATGTTACGCGACATCAGTGAATACCGACCACCTGAAGATGACGATACAACAACAGCCGAAGATGATCATGAAACAAGTTTGTACTGGAACGAACAAGAGATCATGTTAGTGGAACAACTTGCCGGACAAATCGGAATCGCGCTAAGTCAGAGTGCGTTAATCGAGCAGGAACGAATTCGACATGTGTTAGAGTTACGAAATTTGGAACTTGATAAAGCAAGAGATGCAGCAGAGAAAGCGAACGCTGCAAAAAGTGAATTTTTGTTATTAATGAGCCACGAGATTAGAACACCTATGAATGCCATTGTTGGCATGAATACGTTACTTACAAAAACATCGTTAACTGAGGAACAAAAAGAGTGTGTTGATGTTGTTGGGTATAGCAGTAAATTACTGCTAGAAATACTGAACACGTTTTTGGATTTTTCAAAACTGGATAGTGGAAAGTTACAGTTAGAGGTATGTTGTTGATTGATTGTTAACCACGTAGAAACAACCTTTTAATCTTCACAAGTGTTTTAAAAAATCTGTTGCGTTGTTTTCGTCAACTGCGAGTACAAAGAATGTACAAGTCATGTTAACGACGAACGATACTCCACAGTTTATCATCGGTGATAAATACAGGCTTAGACAGATTCTATTAAACTTGATCAGTAACTCGGTCAAGTTTTGTGAGCATGGAAGCGTCGAAATTACGTGCAAAGCAGAGCCAATCGATCCAGAGCGTATTTTACTGAAATGCAGTATCAAAGATACAGGAATAGGAATTCCTCAGGACAAGATCCCAAATTTGTTTAAACCCTTTATGCAGTTAGATTCTTCCCTTAGTAAAAAGTATGCAGGGACAGGGTTAGGTCTAGTGATATCGAAACAATTAGTAGAACTTATGGGTGGAAAGATTTGGGTAACCTCACAGATAGGTGTAGGTTCAACGTTCTTCTTTACTGTTGTGATGTCTGTATGTAACGATTCTCCAATGAAACACTCGAAAGATGTCAAGAACTGTAATGCGCTAGCGATGCCGCTACCATCTATAAATATCCTAGTCGCTGAGGATAACGTGATCAACCAAGTAAGCGAGTCGATCAACAATAGCTAACGTTTTTCAGAAAGTAGTTGTCTCGCTGCTGCACAAATTAAATTATACAAATATTCATGTGGTTGGAAACGGAAAACTAGCGCTAGAGGCGGTGGAGAAACGTAACATTACCAAACGAAAGAATGAGTTCCAAATCATCTTGATGGATTTGCAAATGCCTGAACTTGATGGCATGCAAGCGACAAAGAAAATACGTGAAGCGTTTAGAAATTGTCCGCATGATGAAAGACCTTTGGTCGAACCTGTAATTATTGCATTAACAGCATCTTCACAGCCAAATATTTCTGCCAAGTGTATAGACATAGGATTTGATGCATTCCTAGCCAAACCGTTTAGGATAGAAGATCTAGGTATTCTACTATCCAAATACGCAAGTATACGTGTAAAATGAAAAATGTAAATTTAAAAGTTTATAATTTAATACTGGTAGCGAATTTCTGTCTTTGTTTCGTTTTCATCAAATCCGTAGTGAAAAACAATTTCTCTCTTTGCGAAACACAAACTCTCCAAGGCACCCAAAAGAAAAACTAACATCACAACACCTGTTATAACAATAACAAGTATGCAATCAGTAAAAAACTGACTTGATCGTATAAATGGTTCCGCACATATGAGCAATCCTACAAATGTAGTTTGAATTGTCGCTAGTACGGCAAATAAACAACATCTTGTTCGCCATTCATGCTTTTTACACAAGCAGAGAATAGCGATAATCCAAACTAGTAATGTTACGCATCCGAGTGGGACAATGACTTCAATGCACAACATTTTTGCATCTCTTTTGGCGTGTACAGGTCGCGCTTCCAAAGAGAACGAGCTGTTTGAATAGCTGTTGAGAATCATCCACAAATAAATTCTCTCTGACGGAGTTTCGTGTTTGTAGTTAAATTTGAAAAACTTTTGTTCGATTTGAATGCATTTGAGAAAAGATGAGCTCGTAGGCGGGTTATTAATTCCTACGTACAACTATAAAGAATAAGATAGATGTTAAAGCTTACCGTATCCTTGGGCAGACTTGCGTACTCGAAATAAAACGTAATGTTTTGTTCGTAAGGATCATAATAGAAGTATACTGATCTACCACTATTAGGTGAGTATAGTACCTTTGTATCATCTGTTAGCTGTATCACTGGAGCAATATCAGCACCTTGTACATATAGGACGAGGCATATGATAGCAATGATATATTTCATTCTAAAACTGCGGTAGTCCTTCGGATTACTGGCATGTTACGTTGGAAGTTATACTTAGTCTATGAAGATTTTACTCTACGGATATATAGAGGTTTTGGTTTTCTGACAATAAACAGAGGCATTGTTACGCTCCATTTCATCTTTTGTTGTATTATGCGCGAATTGATTTCTGTGTTTTGTTCACAGATATTGTTGGCACTTTCGCGAATTCCAATGGCACGCAACAGAAAATATGACGTAGCAAGTAGAAACTCAGGATAGGAGCTTAGTTCTCTGTGTTCTTATCGATTTTGTGTAACCGTTCCTTTTTACAAAGAATGACAACACAACCATACGAACGTGTCACATACAAGGACACCTACGATGACGAAGACGCGCAGAGAAAAGATGAACTACAAAAATCAGAAATCCTAGACGAAGAAGAACAAGAAGAAGTCCTTCAAGATATACGATCGCGAGCAGATAAGTTAGATAAAACCTACCAAATCGTATTTTGTCTCGCTGGCGTGCTATTAGGAGCATTGTTTTTATATTTGGCGTACTATGGCGAACAATTTATGGGTTTAATCGCAACGCACAGAATGGCAGTTATTATTCACACACTTACAGGTGTTGGATGTTTACTCGCTGGATTGAGACCTGTTATGCCTAGAAGAGAGGCAGAGCTTACAGAAGAGACAAACGCGAACGTTTCCTTCTTTTCATCAGCATCAACCATGCAAGAAGAAACAAAACCATTGTGGTGGAAAGATCCAATGCTTATTGTCATAATTGTTGTCTGTATCGTACAATTCGTACTGTGGTTACAACCTATTTACGATAATATTCAAATCTTCAAGGCACAAGTACTCGTATTTCCACTCATTTTACCATTTTTTGCTGGTGCGACAGAGTATGCACTACATGTAATTGCAAAAACAGAACAAGAAGTATCAGATTTGGCAGAGCTCAAATACCACTATAAAAAATTGTAATAAACACGCTTCTAATTCTCCAAACTTGCTCGTGTGACAAATGGCCTCAGAACACGATAACTTGTTTCGCAGTGCCGTTAAAGATGATACAGACTATATTATTGAACTAGAAAACATACAAAAAACATATCTACTTGGAATTGAGGGAGTACCCGCATTGCGCGGTGTTAGTTTCAAAGTTAAACGTGGAGAGTTTGTTATTATATACGGAACATCTGGTGGTGGTAAAACGACAATGTTAAATGTTATTGGAACGATAGATAAACCCAGTAAAGGCCATTTAACAATATGCGGAACAAGAATTGGAAACAGAACAAAAGATGAAGAGTTGGCACACATCAGACTCCAAAGAATGGGTTTCGTGTTCCAAACGTTCAACTTGCTATCAACCATGACAGCTCAAGAAAACGTAGAAATGCCAATGATTTTGCACGGACAAGTTTCTAAAAAATACAGAAAAGAAAGAGCAGTACAATTGTTAACAAAAATGGGTATGGGACAACGTTTGGATCATTTACCATCACAATTGTCTGGTGGTGAACAACAACGTGTAACCATTGCCAGAGCGATCGCGAATAATCCAGAAATATTACTGTTGGACGAACCAACGGGAGATTTAGATACAAGAAACACACTCGTTGTCATGGACTTACTTATGCGATTATGCGATGAAGAAGGTATCACTATGGTCATGGTCACTCACGATCCCAATTTGAAAAATGCGGCAAATCGCGTCGTCTACATGCGTGATGGAAAAATCCACAGAATACTCAGTATTCCAGAACAAGAAAGAGAAGATTTTCATACAAAAATTAAACAAGATTTGGGGCAGTCGGGAGGACTCCAACATTCGACCAATACGTTGACGTCACCGAATGCCACAAGACATATCAAATTTACAAGCAGTACACAAGTCAGAGAACCAAAACATTATGAAACATTTGATCAAAGTGCTGTTGTACGTGCTCATGAATTATTACAAGAACATGATAGTTATAAACAGCAACACTACAAATCGGGCACATCGGAAGAACTAATAACACAAGAACAACAATTTTCAGATCAAGAAGATATTGTACTAGATATGACTGAAAATTAAAAAACTTTTATGACGCTTCTTCGATGGATTCGTGTGTAGTCCAGTACTGCTTGTTTTCTTCAATGTGGTCCATTGTGAATTTCATATTAGGCAAGAGTTGAATGAAATCTTGAACCATGGGTGAAACAATGTAACTAATGAAGGCGTTTTGAAGGTTGTTGAGACTTGGTTTTGTTCTATCCATGAATGGAGAAATGGCCAAACTCAACTCTCTTTCCTTGTCTCCTTGTACGTAGAATTCTTGCTCCAAACGTTGAGCCCATTTCAAGTACAGCGCAGGTGGACGGGAACTGTTGCTGACATCAGCTAACTTGATGGCGATTTGTAACGCCAATCGTACATCGTCCTTGCTACTGAAATCAGAATCGGCATCCAATCTTCCCTTGAACATGCTCACAATTTTACCATGTTGTGACATGTCAGTAGATAACACCATTTGGATGATTGACTCTCTTACATCTTTGACTTGTTCTTCTTGCAAGAATTGCAAAATGTTCGAGTCCTTGCTACGCATGATTTCGAACGCTTGAGCACAATGGTGTTGCTCGAGAACAGATCTATCGTTATAAAGAGTAGCTAGATAGCTTTGAGCATTAATTTGGAAACCATTGTTGAGCCCTGGGTGATCATAGTCATGCACTATTGATGCTATTAGAGAAGCTAGAATATCTTCATCACTCATGTACTGAGATAAACCACCTTTGGTGATGATGTAATGCATGGATTGAAGAACATCAGCAGCATGCATTGCGTTGTGGTATGGCACATCATGATAACCAGATTCTACTTTTCGTAAAAAGTTAATGAGTACTTGCTCGTTCAAATTGAACTTGCTGAGAAGGTCATATTTGACAAATAATGTGTAACTAGTGATGAAGAGTGTTTGACCTTCAGTGAGCTCATCTAGTAAGAATACATCGAAATTCCATTGGTCTACAGTTTCGAACATTTTAACAACATCTTGTCTTGTCTTTTCTTTTTCAATGGTTGACATGTCCATATTCTTTTTGAATTCGGCATTGGATACCGTTGGCTCTTTGTTGTCCTTTTTACTGCGTTTGGTAGTCTCTTGGTCTACCGAGTACTTTTTCTTGATCCATGCAATGACCTCGGCATCGTACTCTTTGGAAATCTTTTTATCTAGCTCAATCTTGTGGAGTTGGTTTTGACTTAGCGTGTTCAATACAGCGTTCAACGAATCAAGTTCATTTTCTGTACACGCTTTTGTTTGGATGAACTTTTTCTTCATTTCCTTCAAGAATTTCATGACTTCCTCCGATGTCATGTTTGATGGTGCGGTATCTTCCTTCTTTACACGCTTCTTCGTTGGAGTTTGAGCCGCCGGTGCTTGTTGCTCCGTAGGTTTATTTAGATTATGTTTTCTTTCCAAGAATTGATGCTTTTCTTTTAACATTTTTAGTTGCTTCTCCAACTCGTCTACCTTCTCAGTAGGAGACGATTCAGTACGAATCGAATAGAATTGATACAATGGGTCCAAGAATGAGTTTGTGATTGCTCCCCATCGGTCTTTGACAGTTCGTAGTTTTAGTTTGAATTCACCTCTTCCCAAACCATTTGGTAAGTCTAGCGCTAAACCAAGAATGCAAATATCTGTCGAACTAGAATTGTTCGTTCCGGCAGTCTTATTGTTGTCCAATTCTACTTGGACTTTTTTATGATAAAATGCGTTTTTCAATCCGTGGAAAAAACTTTCCCAATCTAGACTTTTGTTGCCACTATTCATGTGTTCTTTCTAAAAGCTGGTGAGAATTAGAAATGAAGCGTACGATATCTTTGAGCTCCTCAGGCGAGACTAGTTTTTGGTAGTATAACCTACCGGCGTCTGTACAAGCAAAAACAATACTCTTATAGTTTGGTGTTACATTACATGAACAAATGAGCTTTGTAGTCCCGCTCAATGCTTCACAAAATAGCTTTGGTAGCGTAGCTGCGTAGTGAGCAAACGTAGTACCCTTCGCTGCCTTTGATGTATTCGGTTGTCGTGTAGCTGAACTGTCTATTGCTGAGCAACCACTTCCCATCTTGAATCGTTTCTTTGTCTATGCCGTAAATATTTTAGCCAACTGGTACTCTGCGCTTGAAAAAGCTGGGAGCTCAAAATTACAGCGGTTTTTTCATTGAAGAGACAAGTTCCTTTTAAATGCTGCGCAAGAAGCGTACCAACTTGTTTTGACATAAAATGTGTATAGTTTGACAGTAGTGGTCTGCGTTTTTGTTATTGTGCACTAGCGATGTTTTGAGCAATTAGGTCAGCCATTGTGCTCTACGCGTGGGAAGCAACGCAAAAGAGCAACAAGATGTCGTAACGTTTGTTGGCATGTCTGTTTTCAAAAAAATAATTGTAAGATGGACGCAACAGAAGATGTCACCCCACAAGAGGTTGATGAAGTACAACTTTCCTGTGATCAATATAAGCAAATACTAGACTTGAAAGAAATACGAGACAACGGTGTATGTTTATCGCCACAGAATCTAAACGAATAAGCTATTAGAAATAGAAGGGTCCGTAGAAGGACTATTAACTCGGTTAGACGAATTTGGAGAACATCTCGATTATGTAAACATTTAACAACGATTGTATTCACACGTTCATCAGATTCACGTCAGCACTAGCAATATATCGGGAAAAGTTTTACCACAACTACTAATGACGTCGAAAAATTTAGAGTTTTTATTTAAAAAGGTGGATTGCGTGCAGGTACACTAATTTTAAACTCGATCGCTCAATAATAGGAATATGTAAATTATGTTAGTGGCAGAGTGAAAGCACTAGAGGCAAAAGTTGCAGAAATGGAAAAGATACAAAGTCAAGAAAAGTTAAATAAGTACATTCCTAAATTTTTAGTACGTGATCATTTGAAAAACTAACAAATAGAAACGAGGGAATGATGCTCCACAACAATTTTTATTTTCATCGACAGACTACTTTGTTAGTCCAATCATTCTGACAAACAACATGAAACGATTAGTAGAAGAAAGAAGGCAAAATGAAACAATCACAAGCGAGCCACAAACACCAACTTCAGAAGCACCAGAACCAGTCGATACACAAGAAGAATCAATAGTGGTAGACGATACACCAGGTGAAGAAGCACAAGGTGAGGAAGAAGAAGGTGAAGAACAAGAGGTTCAAGAAGTCCAAGGTGAAGAAGAGGAAGGTGAGGAAGAAGAAGGCGAAGAGGAAGAAAATTAAAACTATTTAATAATCATCTCCACGTGAGATGATTTCCTTACATGTTGGTCTCAATGCAATAGTATGTTCAAACTGAGCAACATACGATCCCATAACATCACTCAATGGTGGATAATCTTGTACAACTCCGGCGTCAACCAAATGACGTAGTGCAAGCACGTGTTTAGGTTCTCCTAAACGTTCCAAATATCTTCTACAGAATGGTAACGTTCCGAACTTTTCAGTAATGAACGAGTATAAGTGACGATCTTTAGCATTTGGAAGTGTGACTATTGGTGCATTGTGTTGTTTGGCGTAGTGACTGCAATCCATTGTTTCTTCGACGTGTCCCTTTCCAGTAGATCCGAAATTCTCAATGGCAAAGAACTCCATTTCGTCCATCTTTGTTTGATCGCCGTTATCATAACTTGGAACTGATTTTCCACCATGGATACGATAGTGACCGATGTTATGTCCGCACAAATTCTTAACACACTTGATCTTGTGAACCTTTCCGTTAATTTCGACCTCTCCTGCTTCCATGACCTCTTGTACAGCAGCACCAACATCGCACAAACGAACATCGATACCAGCAGTACGAATACCTGCATATGTAGCTGCCTTTACAGTTTCGATCAATGGATTGAACATATCGTTGAAACACATACTCCAAGCGCTATCTACAATTCTTCCGTTAACGTGAACACCGATATCAAACTTGACGACATCGTTTTGTCCTAAACATCTTGTATCTCCTGGATTTGGTGAGTAGTGAGCTGCACACTCGTTCAATGAAGTTCCCATAGGGAAACCGATACCTCCATCCAAACCGTCTTTTAGTAGCAATTCTCTAACTTTGTTTTCAGTTGTCTCTGCAATGTATTGCATTCTCATGCCTGGTTTGACCCATGATTGTAGCCATTGACGTGCTGTACGATGAACTTCTGCTGCTTTTCGTACGTCATTCAAATCTTTTTCCCAAGTTTTTTCGAGTTGTTTCTTCTCTTGGGAAGTAGTGCGGAACGTATTGTGGTCACCTGGGTGTTCTACAATTTCTCCTTGTGGATATTGTTTGCCTTTGAATAGAATTTCGACGGGAACTGTAGGTTCTGGTTTTGTTTGCTCTGCTGGCCAAATCTTTTGTGATTTTTTAGTTGCAATTAGAGCATCTAGTTGCTCTTTTGTTTGCCATGTTTGTTCGCTTGGTTTTTCTGGGATTTTCTTTTCTTTTGGCTTTTCTGCTTGTTTTTTGTCTTTGATCTTAAAATCGGCTAGAATAGCATCCAAATCGTCATCGTTGCCCTTCTTTTTGCCTCCTTGTTGCTTCTTTGGTGGCATTGTTTGTGTGAACTCAAATTAGTTAGTCAACCGAGTTTCAGTTATTGTAAACAATCAAGAATGCAACATCTTTTAGTTTTCTACTTGATTTTATAATAGTTTAAATTTACAAGTCGAATAACTTTATTAGAGAACACTGTAACGACCAGTTGCTTTTCTCGCAAAGTCCATTTGACCAGATGCAGCAGCTTGATAACTTGCTTCCTCGATTCTTCTCAAAATCATTCTTCTGGCACTCTTTACAGCTTCTATCTCTGGTGCTTCGATTAGTAAATACAATTTACGTTCACCAGGTGGAGCAGGTTTCGATGGATCCACGTAGATACCCTTGCACGTAATGCTTGCACCAGTGGTGTACTGAATGTCGTACATAGCATCTTTGTGCGTGATCTTGAACCGAGCTTGTTGTGGATAATCATTGATTTCAAACTCCATCTGGTAAGCACCCATAGCGTTAATTCCAGGCGTGTTGATGGCAGTTGTTGGTACTGGTGTTGTATCTTTGGCTTTCATTTGTGCTTTGAATACAGAACCAAGTGTTTCTGCAGGTCCAGCATCTTCGCCCTCCTTTTCTAAAGCCTTTTGCGCCTCGGCTTCTTCTTCTTCGATTAAATCACCAACAACGTCTTCATCTTCCAAGCCCATACTTTTGACTTGACGAACCATTTCCTTCTTTTTCGCATTTAGTTCATTGTTATCAAATTTAAATCCTGACTGACCGACATAACCACTCATAGAGTGTTGTGCAAAATTTTTGTCAACTGTACCAAGTTTCTTCTTCTTTTCATAGTTATCCGCCATTTTGATCAATTCAGGAGGAATTTGATTACCACTAACCTTTAAAGCACGCACCAAATCGGCTGCGTATTTATCTTCTTCTGGTGTGATAAATGTGTACGCTGTACCTTCTTTTTCTGCTCTTCCTGTTCTTCCGACACGATGCACATAATCTTCGTAGTGGTTAGGTACAGTATAGTTGATGACCAACTGTAAATTTTCAACATGCAAACCTCTAGATGCAACACTAGTTGCAATTAAAATTGTTTTTCCAGAGCCGTTCTTTTTGAACAATGCCAAAGTGTCATCTCTATCAATTTGATCCATACCTCCATGCAATGAGGCGCATTGATCGCCATATCCAACTCCAACCAAATCCTTGAACATGTTACCTACTTCGTTTTGAGTGTCGACAAAGATCAAAATATTGCCTTTTGCGTTCCATTCTCCTAACAACGCTAATAGTCTCAAAAACTTGGAATCATCGGATCTTATTTCCACAAATTGTTTCACCTTGTCACAGGCAACGGAACGTCCTCCCACTAGAATCTCTATAGAGTCTTTCAAAAACTTTTTGGCGAGTGCCTCCAATGGCTTTGGGAATGTTGCGCTAAATAGCACAATTTGACGATCTGGTCTGATGTTATCAATAATGCGTGAAATTTGTGGGCCAAAACCCATATCAAACATACGATCTGCTTCGTCCATAACGACATATGTTACACGGAGCAAGTTGGTCACACGTCCACGGTTTGCACATAACAAATCGATCATACGACCTGGTGTACATACTACAATGTGGGCACCTCGTTTCAATGCCGCAATTTGTTCGGCAATGGATGCACCACCATAGGCGCATACGGCTTGTAAATTCAAATCTTTGGCAAATGGTACCAAGTCATCGTAGATTTGCATGGCTAACTCCCTTGTTGGTGCAATGATCATGGCAATTGGTCCATCTCCTTCCTCAAGAGGTGGTTGATCCATAATATGTCTGAACATGGGTAATAAGAACGCCATTGTCTTACCGCTACCAGTTTTTGCAATTCCGATAACATTTCTACCCATCATGATGCAGGGAATAGCTTGCTTCTGAATTGGATAGGGAGCCAAAAATCCGAGTTCTTTGACTTTTCTTTCTACAATGTCACTCAAACCACATTGTGACCAATTCTTGATTGGAGGTGGGCAGTGAACACCACGAACGCGAATATGACCCATATCGCGACGCATGTCACGTAATTGTATATCTGTGAGTCCTTGAAGTTCCTTGGGAAGAATGAAAAAGTTTTTGCGGAATGGAGGATAGTTCATCTTGGCGTGATCGACTGTCTTGAGATCTTTTCTATTTGTCTTTGTTGCGCGTTCCAAAATAGATGGTCCATTGACTGGTCCTTCTTCTGCGTTTTGTGGCATGTAAATATAATCGTCGATACCAACCCGTTCGTCTTCCAAGATATCTTTGAAAATATTTTCATCGTCGCGTGTTGAAGTTGCTTTCATTTCATCTTCTAGAGTCTTTTTAGGTGCTTGTTTTGGTTCTTCGCTTGCTCTCTTTTTCAGCTCTTCTATGAATTTTTGATGCAACGTTTCGTCATCGTCTTCTTCCTCTTTAACTTCTGTTTTGATGTCATCGAACGTGATAACGTTTGAATTGTAATTCGGTAACTGCGCGACTTCGTTGTGAATTCCGTTCATATACGCGTCGAGTGGATCTTCTTCTTCGTTCGAATCTTCTACTCGTTCTTCTTTTACTTTTGGTTCGTCGTCATCATCCATACCAAACACGTTTGCTGTATCGTGATTTTCGTGCTTTTTGTTCGTAACTTTCATTTGAAGGCCACTCGCCTGAGTATTTTCTTGTGCTTTTAGTTGTTCTAATTTTTCTTTCTCTTCTTTTAGTTTTTTCAAAAGATTATCTTGTTCAAGCTTCTTTTTCCAAGCTTCTAATTTTTGTTTTTTTTGCTCCTGTTCGGCGGACACTTCTCCCATTTGATCTGCTTTTCGTTTGTGTGATTTTTCGGAACTACTATCGGATCTATGGGAACGGCTGCTGTCGCTACTTCTGCTGCTACTGTGGTATCTATCACGTTCTGGAGTTCTGCTTCTGCGCCTACTGCTACTTCTGCTACTGCTATGTCTGTCACGGCTCGACCGTGAACTACGATGTCTATCTCTATCGTCATCCGAGTCGCTAGAGTATGAGTCGTAATGCTTCTTGCGCGACGAAGAGTAACTGCTTCTATCCGAACTGCGATGTGACATGTTCTCTTTTGTTTGTTTGGTTGCGGACTCAATGGTTTAATTGAAGTGTTACAAAACAAAAATTAAAAATAAACAAAAATAAGAACATTTTACGCAAAATCGTCACTAGAAGACATGTGTAACTTCGTTTTAATCACATGCTCTTACATCCTCCCGCTCATATGTTCACAAATGAACGCTCGAAATCTATTGGCCTTCTTGAAGTATTTTCAAGGAAAAATGAGTTCCAATTTGTTGTACAAACTTGAATGATATACCCAGCGAAATCGATTTGGTGGGATGTGTTAGTCAATTTGTTAGACCCAGAGTACTTATACAAGTACGCCGCTCCATCGACTGTAGATACAGCGGTACAAAAGTCACTTGCACTTGCCGATTGTATTGGATGATTTAGTCCTGGTATCTTCTCCAATTTTTCAGATTCGTTTCCCAATTTCCCATTGGCAGCGAACACATCGCCATCCTTGGTAAATAATACAGTGTGATATCGAGAACAGTGAGACTCTACTATAGGTCTATCAATGACTTGTGAAATCTCCCTTGCAGTATGTATGAACAGTGAATCTTCAGCCCCGAGTTGTCCTTGGCTGTTGTCACCGTAAACAAAGCATTTACCTTTCTCTGAAACAAATATAAATCGTTGATACCCAACAGATGCCTCAGTAATCTTCTCACCATCCAGTACCTTTAGTGCTTGTAACGGTGGCGCGTCCCAACCAGTGCAGCGTACTTTCCCGTTTTGTGTGATTAACACTGAGCTGTGGTATCCACACCTTATCTTGGTTACTTGATCACCATCGTGTTCTTTGATATGTGTCGGTAATATATCTTGTCCTACTGTATGACTGATCTCATGATGGTAATTCCCTCCACAGCTCCAAACTTGATTCCCTGAAGTTGTTTCAGCGAGAAAAAGCGAGTGATCCCATCCTGCACCAACGTCAACAATGAATAGTGGATTATTTTCATCTTCTAGTCGAATATGTGCAGGACTGTTGTACCACTCGCCTTTACCGAATCCCAACTTGCAATGCTTGTTAGAACCTGCCATAAATACACGTCCTCTGTCTGAATGTTAAGTTTGAAAAAATGTATTACTCGTTAACACTATCAAGTGATCGTTTCCTCCCGTAATCTTGATTATTTTGTCACCTTGGAGCGTTCTATCATCCATCATACAAACACTTTTGTTACCATTCTTAAGTTGGTACAATCTAGTGCGTACTTTACTGACATGTCTCTCATCACTGACATCCACTTTTGACTTGAAAAACTGATCCACTTGGAGTGCAGTTGGTCGCTTTCTGGGATCATAACAAATCATACTCAACACAAACTCAATCACATCTTGTGTATACATCTTTCTATCTTCCAGTTGAATTCGCATCTTTTTGTGCACATCCTCCTCTGATTGTTCATCTTTGATCTCTCTACCGAACATTGTTTTTGCAAATATCATCAACTCGAACAGAACTAATCCAAATGACCATATATCAACCTGTGAGTCGTAAGTTCCTGAAGGTATCTAAAAATTAATAATCCATTTCAAGTTGGTACCTCTGGCGCGTAGTATCTGATTTTTCCTGCCATTATTGTAAAGTTGGAATATTTGTCTCCAATCTCCCTTACTGCATCAAAATCGCTCAACACTACACGTTTAATCTCATTGTTCTCTATTGTTTCAATCAGTATATTGTCTAATGATATGTCTCGGTGCACTATGGGGTCTGGCTTTCGTGAATGCATCCTGTACAGAGCGTCGGCAATATCACTTGCAATGTTTGCAAGTATACGTTGACAAATCGAGTTTTTATCGTCTTGGATGTGTTTGTCTAGTGATCCTAGGTCGTAATAGCGCTATTTGTTAGGACACAAAACTAAATACCATGATTATGTACAAGATTTTCTCTGTTTTGGATTGGTAATAATAAGATTCGTACACTTCTGCTATAGGCGCTCCTTTTTTGGCCGCTTCACGCACAAGAACCAATCCCTCTCTAATGTGTTCGGGGTGTATCAGTGATTCCATTATTTTTAGGGCAAATTTTTGCTTAGATGTAACGTCCTCTACTAAGAATACAGAACCCCAACCTCCCTCTCCTATCTTGTCCAAAGTTTGAAATTTTCTCTTTGGTTTCCCATCTACCACAAATTGGTATGGAGTTGAAACCGGTTTCGCGTCCACCCTACTGTCTAGTGTAAGTGGAGTGTTGTACTCCTGTGCCTCGATACTTGGTGACACGTTTCCCATGGTTGTCCAAAAAAACAATACAAAAATGCAAACACAAAGTCGTACGCCAAGAGCGTGGAAAACTATGGGTGAACCAATCGCTATAACAGTAATTCGCAAATGAAAAATGGAATTCGCTTTCAATTTATGTTAGATTTGAAACGAACTAGAAAGTATTTGTATTTCAACGTTTGGTGAGCATAGCATAAACGTAAAGTACCATTCTAGACTCTTACTTGGTTTGTGGTTTGCATCATTCACCATTTTTAGTTCATCATTACAGAATACAGATATTTTGTCTTCGAAAAAATCAAGCACAACGCGAATAGTTTTGCCAACCGTTAACCAGGTTGTTTCATATCCCATACGATCCCTGGATGTTGTTTCTGGGTACTGAAGTGCACCAAAGCACACTCCCACAGAGCTGACATGAAAACCTGGTTCGCACATCGCCACTTCACAATTTGGATGTGGGTGTACACCGACTACTAAGGTAGTTGATGTTGAAAGTGTGCTTGTGTCTGGTATTTTGTTTATCCGGAAAGTCAGTTCATTTTTACCTCGCGTTAGAGGTCTTTTGGAGCGCGATATTTTATCCCATGTATCCATACCGCCCTGTTTTGTTAGTGTCATATGGTCTGGAGATATTTGCATTCCAGAGTTTTTGTGGTCTACCCAAGTAACTTGATGATGTACAACATGTAGTTTGAAACGAAGTAGTGTTCGTAAGTACTTTCCATCTTCATCTAACCCGTCAATTAACGTGCACACTGTGTTTGACATCGTTTACAAATATTTGAGTAGCTACGCAAGTGTTGCGGCAGCGAACGTGTGACTAGCTTTACCATAGCTTCTCAGCAGATTCTGAGCAGAACGAAATGCCTTTGAACGCTGCAATGAAATAGGTTGACCAAGATATCTACAGTTTCCCGCTAAAACAAAATCGCTGTACTACAAACCAGTGGAAGATGGATGGTTCAGACAATGACTACGATATAGATTCTATGGCTGAGTCTGAAATTGCTGACATGGAAAGACGTCTCAATCTTTTGCATGGAGAAAGAAAAGCTACATTCGAAGTACGTAACAATGCAATGAAGAAGAATAAGGATACTTTGGAAAGCGTCAAGCGAGAAAATAAAGAACTACGAGACGCTCTAACAAAATTACATCGAGAACAAGGATCTACAAATGGCAAAAGTTTCCAAGAAAGACTACACGAACGGTTAGAAACAAACGTCCACAACAAACGAAAAGAACTTGATGATGCTTTGCATTTGGTTACATCTTATCAGAAGAAACTAAAAGCGAAGCAGGACAAGTACGATGATTTGATAAAAGAGAAGGCGCCTATACTGACAGACGATTCTCCGCTTACTCGGCAGATACGTATTCTCGAAAATAGACTCGATAAAGCAATGATTAAATACAATGAAGCACAGAGTATTAGAAAAACATACGAACAGATTCTTCGACGATTAAAAGAGGAACGAATCGGTTTCGACAATCAACTACAATCCATAGAGCGCACGCTACGCGCCAAAGAGCACGATTATCAAGACTTGTTGAATATGTCGCACGACGCAAATTATTTACGCGAACAGTCAAAGAACGAACTACAATCAACAAAGAATGATTTTGATGAAACTATTCGTGAGAAAGAAAAAGAAATGAAAGAGAAGCGACAATATGTACAAGCGAGAATCGAAATGACCATGAAGTTATCAAAGAGAGAAGCAGCAAAGAGAAATAGAGCCGACTCTTCTGTCGATTTCAACCAGTCCATGGATGAGAAATCATTTGGCGCGTTTGGTGATAATCGTATGGAAGCAGAAATGGAAAAAGTACAAAAAGCCGAAGAACGATGGCGCAAGATTAAAGAAGTTACCGGGGTTAATGATGCCAATGAAGTAATTCAAAAGTTCTTGACATCAAGCGACACGCACAAGAATTTGGCAGCAATGACTAAAGATGCACAACAAAAGATCGACACTTTAGTGCTCAAACGAGCTACGCTAAAGTCCAAATTGGAAGATATGAAATATTCTCAATCGTCTGGTCTTGGTAGTCGCCGTATTGTTGATGAGTTTATGCAACAACTCACAGAAGCAAATGCTAACTGTGAACGTGGTCTTACTCAATACGAACGTGTTGCTCGTATACTTATTAACGTCAAAGCAGGAATTGAACATCTTGATGATAAACTTACTGCCATTTTGCCACATGCCAAAGATTCAAGTACTGAACCACCAAATATGGAACCCAAGACAGAGCAACAACAAGTTTTGGAGTCGCTAAAGTCATGTGAAGAGAAACTGGGTCGGTTGTTGAAAGAAGCTTCCAAGAAAGCACCAGCTGCTTCACAAAAGACAACTACGCTTGCAGCGGAACCAGAAACTGCACAACCAGAGAAAGCTCCACATTCGCCGAACCTTAAGGCTGTTGGTAGTACAACCACAAATCCATTTAGCTCATCTTTGAACTTGGCTTCTACAATGATCAAGATTTCTGATAATAATATAAGAATTCCTCTTAATGATGGTGAGAACGAAGATGAAAATAATGAGGAAGAGCCGGAAGAAGATGGCGACGTGCCAGATCGTTCACATTTGAAGAAGATGGCTCAATTTGCTGTTGATAAGAACAAGAAGAGCTCTAAAAAGAAAGGCAAGGGTGATGATTAAACGCAATATTTGTAACTTACAGTTTAATTCTTAACTTGGCGAACCTGTTGACCAGCTCAGACAACTTGAAAAAACGAACCAACAACGTAAACTCAAGGCAGCCACTGTAATAGTCTTGGGGCTTGTTGTAGCACGCCACAGCACTAACGTGACAATGATCCCCAACAACACCACGTCTGTAAACACCCGTATAATCCAGTTGTACAGATCATCTCATGTATAATCTTAAGATACTTAAACTGCCTGAAAGGGATGATTGCGAATATACATTGCATGTATGAACAAAGTTCCAAGTAATTCATTCAATCAGTTACAATAGCGAACAAAAAGCTTTACACGAGGACCTGTTGGAGTCCGTGATGCGAAACGCTTTTTCACCACTCGCAGTCTTGGTAACTAAATTGTAGAAAAAGGTGTGACATGCGACATAGCATTATTTAACGCGGATGCTGAAGCAACACATAAACTAATAAACAAATGGGGCGTACACCAAAGCGTAGACCCGTGCCTGTCCACAACGTTCCGGTAGCACCACAACCAGCCATTAACTACACACCTCCCAGTGAAGATCGTCGCGAGTACACCGTCTACATTGGTAACATTCCTCAAGTGCAAGTAGATACTGGACTGGAAGATGAAATCGAAGATATCTTCGACCAACAAGAGACATGCTTCCGATGCTGCTGGAAAGAACGGCACCACACTTCGCGGTAGAAAGCTAAGAATATTTCTGTACCATAGCAACACCACTCGTGCAGTGCCTCGTATTTCCGACGAAGTCATTCCAACCAGATGCGAGTATCGTTTAACTGATATCACGTTTCAGACAAGTGTCATTAATAACGAAAACTATTTGGTTGTCATGACTCCTACCATGAAGACGATCCCAGTTGGAACCTACAGAACGATAAGTGATTGTGCCGAAGAAGTTTTAGAAGCTCCTTTTGGACGCAACCCTTCTCCACTCTCCACAAACGCTGCCAGTGTAATTGAAGGTACTGCAACCCACGCAGAAGCTGTTGTGTACGCAAGACATAACCAGTGTCTCATGGTGGAGTATGTGTACTCTAGAAGACAGAAGATCATGGTTCACCTCTCTGTCACCCATTACAGTGATGCTAATGTTGGAGACACCGCTCAAAAGTACGTCGCAAGTTTTGCTAGTACGACAATTTTCGACAGATTTCAAGATATGTTCTTCGTCCTATCACGCAGAAATAGAAAAGTCTACGCGAATAGTGTTACGGCGATCAAAAGAAATGGAATGAAACACACTGGTTGGCACCAAGTGCGTGTGGATGGGCTTTTGATGTACAAACAAGAGACTACAAACCACACTCTCTACTGGCGTGTCGAAGATCTCCAAGTTGGCACAGTTAACATCTTGGAAGCAATTGTGTCAAACGAATAAATTGTAAATAACTATGAACAAAACAAATGGGTTTGGCGATATGCTTCTGGCATACAGGCTAGAAGATAGGTATTTCTCATCTAGCATTCGTATTGATCACTCTGGATTCCCAATTTATAAGACCAGACTACTACGTACCCCGGAAACTGCAATGTGTTTTTTGTTAAACTTTAAGGACTCTTACAGTCCCGAAATTGTGCTGGCGTCACTGATATCTGACTCATATATTTTCACTCTAGCCAGAGACCACGAGTTTGCGAAGTGTTGTTGGAGTAGTAATGCAGAGATCGCATACCACAATCACAACAAAATCATCACTAAAGAAAATAGCCGATTTATGCTACTAGACATAATAACAGGCGTTCCAGAAGAACTCGAAAGTTTTGACCTTAATCAACACATTCCACTTCTTTTCTTTGGAAAATATGCAGTTTCTGCACAAAGAGAATCATCAAAGGTATCTATACGTAGTTTAACCTCAAGAAACGAAGTATTTGATTATCAAGTCGAGGGACAAAAAGCTACGATGTTAAGCCAATTATACATGGCTGTTTATTCTAAAAAACAGGTTAACGTTTTGTCGCTGTTAACTGGAGTAGCTAGAGATTTGAACGTAGATATTGCACGTTCTGACATTGAAAAATGCTTAGCGGTAGACAATCATAGACTTGCATGCCTACTCGGATTTTTACAGGGCACATTTCAAATTTTCGATTACACTTCAGGAGTACTTCTCTGTTGCTACAAGTTCGAAAATTCTTATATGCATAGCAGCTACCGCAGATTGAGTGGTTGGGTGATAGATTGTAATTATTTGGTTGGAAATTATCACCCAGATTACTTACATACTCAAACAATAGATAGGGTAAATAGCAATATAACAAGACACACAACAAAACACGGGATATATAATCTACGTGACTCTCATGAACCTTTTGCAGAATATGAAGTTTTTGTTTTCATGAGATCCGATGAACAATCCCGCAACATTTATTCAAACCTACTTGCCAACAATTTCGTAGATGTGAACATTGTGAGATCGCGTAAAAGATGCAAGAAACAAAATGGTAACAATACGAAAAAATTGAAAATAAATCTTTAAAAGAACAAACTTTCCAAATCTTTCAAACGTACAGCTTGTGCATCGCGTTTCGTCATTCCAAATCCTTCCATAGCTGATCCACCTTCTTCTTCTGCATCAATATCAACAGCTGTGTAATCATCTTCGTCATCTTCATCTTCAAAGTCCTCCTTCTCAACAGGAACGAATCCATCTTCATCTTCGTTTTCATCATATGTACTGCCATCAAGTGCACCCTTTGCAACAGCACTCTTATTCTTTTGTAAAGCAAGAATACGTTCTTCGACACTATTCTTGATGACAAATCGAATCACTGTAACTGGTTTGTCTTGTCCGATACGATGAACGCGATCAATGGCTTGATCTTCAATGGCAGGATTCCACCATGGATCTAGTAAAAAGACATGAGTAGCCCATACCAAATTCAAACCAACACCTCCTACTTTCAAACTAATCAAACAAACACACAATTGTGGATCATTCTTAAAGTTACTCACAGCGTTCTCACGAGCGTTACGTTGCATCGCTCCGTCTAGTCGCACGTGCTTTATACCTGCTTTCTTCATCGCAATTTCAACCAAGTTTAACATACTTGTCCATTGCGAGAAGACGACACTCTTTTCTGTATTTTTAATGCGAAGAATGTAGTCAACCAGAGCTTGAATTTTTGTACTTGGTCTCCAATTCTTGGCCATGTAGTCGGAAACATCAATCAAATCACTCTTGGATTCGTCCTTCTTTTTTCTTGATCCCTTTTTCTTTTCAGGTACAGGTTGGTCTTGCTTGACTTTTTCACGAATAACGGGTACTCTTGCACCTTCTTCATTCTCAATGTATTCATACTCTTCGTCATCATCAGAGTCAACTGGTGCCACAGATGGTGTAGGATTGATTTGCATCACTTGTTGCTGGTACTGTTGCAACATTTTGTTATTTGCATCGTTTCTCGCGTTGATCTTGAGTACTTCTGGTAACATGGGTAAGATACTATCGTAAGAAGCAAAGTTTGATGTTTGCACAAAACTTTCCAAGAAACCTTTCATGGTTGACTTTTCACTCTTTTTCTGGAACGATGTAATAATCAACGCAGGATGATCACAAACTTGACGCAAATGCAACAACATTTCCAAAATATTTGCATAATTCTTCAACACTGTTCCAGTTTGCATAAACTCTTCGAAACGACCCTTGGAGTACTCGTACAATGATTGATAGAAAGTCGCTTCCGCAGGTGTGAATTCCAATTCAATCATTAATAGTTTCTTTGGTGGTAACAACACCAATCTCTCACCATTAACACGCTTGTTCTTGGTTCTTCGAATTAACAACTCTGAAATAATCAATTGTAACGCTTCTGCTGCTTTCTTGTCCTTCTTTTCAAATGGTTTTCCAATATATTTACTCCACCATCTCCACTCACCATGTGGATGTACACGTAAGAAACTAAACAAGGAGAACAAGTCATCAATATGATTCTGAATGGGTGTTCCTGTCACTGCCCACCTTCTACTTGATTCAATGGCACAAGTTGCTCGCGCTTGTAATGATTTTCTATTTTTGATATTGTGCGCTTCATCGAGTACGACGCGATAGAATGACATCATATAGATTGGACTATGCGGTGGTGGTTCCTTCTTTTCAGTTGGTTCCACTTTCTTTTTGCGTTTTCCAGTTCCATTCAAGTACGTTTGACTGTACTCGAACGATAACGTGTTATACGTTGTAATAATGACATCGTATGACAGTAACGTTTGGATATCTTTGATACGTCTACTTCCTTGATACACGTACACTTTTAATGATGGTCTCGTGTAACGTTCAATTTCAGCTTTCCATTGGTCAACGATGGTTAACGGTGTAACGACGAGTGTCGCCTTGGAAACATATTTTTTATCACGACCAGGAACTGCAGCAGGTTGGGAACTCAAACGATTGGATGCAATGAGTGCGATAATTTCTACAGTTTTTCCTAGACCCATTTCATCAGCTAAAATTCCACCACGTGGATCAGGTGGTGCCGTTACAAACTTGAGTGTCAATACACCATGTAATGAATTGAAATAGAATTTGGTTCCATCGGGAAGTTTCCGTTCTTCATACATGGGATGTAATTTGTTCTTATCGGCCTTGTCGGCACCTTTTCCTTGTTTTTCACGTTCTAACATCCACTTGAGTGCGGTGTTTTGATAATTACGTAACGATACGTTCAAAATTTCTGGTGTGGAGATTTCTTTTGCTACATTCTTTTTTGGTTTTTTCTTCTTTTTGTATCCGTATCCATCATCAGAAGAATCCGAATCGGAAAAATCACTATCTTTGTCGGATAGATCATCTTCATCAACTGTTTGTGTCATATTGTCATAGATTTGTTCCAATTGCAAATTGAAGCTCATTTGCTCTCTTTGTTCTGCGGTGACATTCGAAGTCTCGTCATTGTTCAAGTATTCATCTAAATCATCGTCATCTAGATCTCCCAAATCGTCATCGTCGTCATCGTGTGTACGGCCATCAGAAATATCTCTACTTCCGTTCAATCTTCGTACCTTTGACGATGGACCAGTTTCATAATTGTTAAACGAATCATTCAACATGCTATTACTAGCACTATGTCGTAATTGTGCTTTTTGTCGATCCAAACAATCAAATAATTTTTTGAAAAATGTTTTCTTGATGTCATTGTGTCGTTGTTCTGGATTCTGAATACTTGCAATCATGGGTAATGCCGTTTCTGTATCAAGATCCAAATTTTGGTTTGGATCAGAAAGCGTTGGATCCACAGTAAATGCCTTCTTGGTCAAATAAATCTTAACGTTGACGTTGAATCCATTTGGATCTACACCTTCGACTCCTAAACAAATCAACTTTTCTTGCATTAGTGGTACTAGTGCTGTAGTAAATTCTGTTACAGATAAAGATCCAATTTGATCCTTTTTGGAACTGTGTATAGTGATAGGATTGAAATGTTCCGCAGAGACATAGGATTTTAGTTCGGCTGCTTCTTGTTGTTGTTCATCGCCCATACGTTGTTGGAAGTGGAAATACCACAATTGCATATTCACAACATTGATATCGCTACGAAACGTTCCTAATAGTTTTGGCCATTGTTTTCCTACTTTGACTGTTGCGTCGACCATGTTCTTGGAAGTAGGGATGTATGGTTGTGGTTTCTTGATCATGTATTGTGGCGTGCCGTATTGCGCCGGCCGCTGCATGGGTTGCATAGGAGAAACAGTTGTTGGTGATTGTGTTTTGATCTGACCTGGTACTGGAATAAATCCTTTCCCTGGTACAAGTTGTCGTAGTGTGGACGGTGTAGTCTGATTAAATCGAGAAGCAGCTCCGCCATTGTTAACTATTAGGGTTGTCGGTGTTCCAGGTTGTTGCTGGAATGGGAAAAAACTATTTGGTGTTGATGGCGCAGGTAGTGGTGGAGGTTGTATCTTGACAAGATTTTGCGGCGTCTTCATCGTGAAGTTGCCGGTCGTATTTTCCATCTTCAAGAAGGGAACACTCGTAACATATTGTTGCTGCGGCTGTTCTTCGGTTTTGATATTTGGTGTAGATAGTTCGGCTAAAAGGTCATCGGTAACGTCATCGTCGTCAAAGAGCCCTGCCGTATCGTCCATTAACGACTCTAATTCCTCATGACTCAAGTTTGTCATTTTTCGAGTGCCACTTGTCTGGTCGAGTGTCGCTCTATCGAAGAAGTATCAAAAAGATAATTATTGGGCGTTAGCGAGACGTAGAAAATGTGTACACGTTCACTGCCTGTGCTGGATGGTTCAACAAATCGACTTTTATTGTGTGCAACATTTTTAGAATATTTTGCCAGTTATTTCCCGTGATTGGCTGGAAATTTTGCTGTCAACTGATCCTTACAATCCATGTGGGAAATAGAAGGATTTCAAGAAACTGGATGAATGTGTTATCAGATTTCTTTTTATTGTGTGAGTAATGATGCCTAACGATTGTCATGCCATCACCAACATTTCTCCTCAAAAATCCTATTCAAGCGACAGATGAAAGCTTGGAAAACGCTTCAAACATCTGTAGGCAAAATTTGTATGACGAAAAACTCTGAAGCGCTGCAAGCTTTTCAGCTGCGCAGTTATGTAGATGACATTAACTCTCTTGTGGAGTTAAAAGCGTCGTGTGAGGGTTCAACAGCAGAACCAATGTTATTTTTGTTCCTGACAATACAGTATTGGCGTAGTGCAGTTTCTACAAAGGAGAAAATACGTCTGTTTCGACACATGCACAAACAATTAAACGATGGCGAAAAACCAATAACGATAGACTATAACGTTTCTGTTCAGTGGGACGACGTTGCACAATTATTAGATATAGACTCCGATGGACTATGGTATACAGACGAAAAAGTCATGGAGATCGTAGACGAACTAGAGTTACAGTTAGTGCCAACGCTGCATCGTGTATTAAATGAACATAAGTGTCTGTCGGCACCATCGACAAATAGAGCAGAACCAAAATCAGGTCCCCTTAATTCGCCACCCTCATTATCACCAACACCGCCTGAGTCTACAAATTTGAGGCGAGTCCAAAGCCATAGCATACTAGGAAAAAAGAACAGTTTAATAAGGGTGAAAAGTCTCTTCAAAATGAAATAGTTTTTTATAGCAACAGTTCCATGTTTTCTGTGTACCTTTTCATGTATGCGATTTGGCAATCTTGAGTTTTCTTGTATCGTATCACTGTATCTGAGATATTAGCAACCATTTCTTTTTGCAAATCATAAAAGAAGTCTTTTGGAGGTATGAACTCCTCTTCAATCATTCTAACCACAAGTCTCTTCTTCGTGGACTCAGAAATGTTAACTGCATACTGACCGTTTAAATTAACAAAATCTCTAATAATAGTATCGGCAATATCTCTACGCTTAGATGGACTATCCTCTTTTGCAAATTCAAATTCTATAATCTTCCATAGATCTAGATTTTCACTTGACATTTCAAGTTTGCAAAATTGTTCCAAATGGTCACGCATATATGGATCTAGTAAGAAATCTCGTTTTGTTTCCATTGTTTCTATGATCTTATCTACTTCTTTGATCACTTTTTTACACATTTGCTCGAGTTTTTGAGCAGTTTCATCGTTAGCATCCGCTTCCAAAACACTAGAGAAATATTTATGCGCTTGAACGAATGATTTTTCTTCAAGTTCTCTTGTACCCGCCTCAAAATCTGCTTTAGTGTCCTTCCTATGTGGATGCTCATTTGCATCATAAATTTCAACAATTTGGTTACATTCTTTAGTCATTCCTAATCTACGTACAGTCATGTACTTTCTCACTGTTTCACTACTCGTGATGACACTAGTTTGCAACACTTTGTTCAGTTGCATCATCTTATCGGTAACGTCACCTATTTTACCGAACAGAATCAAATCCATTCTTTCTGCTTCACCTACAGTACCCACTAGTGCATGTCCATACTGTAGCGAAACAATGAGTTCTATTTTTGGAAAATCTCCTCCATATCGTTCACTGAGAGTTCTTGCTTGTTTTATCATCTCTAGAGCAGATGTTACAGCATGTCTCTTCTTGTTAAACAGTGCACTGAAACCTTTTGTATGGTAACGATCAATAAATCCTTGATTTCGACGTACGATTGGACATACATCTTCGAATACACTATTCAACACATGTAACATACGATTTGGATCAATCGAGAAACTAATCTTGTCAAAATCTTTGATTTCAACTTGTACGAGTACAATGCGTTTCATCTTGTTCATATTGAGTGTAAGATCGGAAATTTGTTGAACACCAAGTAATCGTAGAAATCCTCCTGGCACAAATCGCTTAATCGTAGTTTCTTGAATTTTGTTCAAACGTTGCCATGGTCCACGAATCGTTTTCGCCATCATCATTTCCATAATCAAACCAATCAAAAAGAACAATATACTCACCACTACAAACGCTGCAATTTGACCACTGGCAGTAGCCAAACTGGATTGCGCCTTGTTGAACAAGTACGAGTTTGTAAAATCTTGAGCGCGAAGCATGGATTCTTGCATAATAGTAGAATTGGTTTGGAATTCTGTGTAAGAGTAGTTTCCTACGTATTGTTGGAATGTATCGACATTTGCGCCAACTTTTAATACTGCGACAACTCGTTCGACAACGGATCCGGCAGCGGTGCTGTTTCTAGTTGGTATTAGTTTCTCACTAACTCCTGGTAACTCGTAACCTAGTTGGGATTGACAATAGGATGTAATGATGGTTGGCGTGTTTGCTGTCCACAGTGGTAGTAAACTGAAGAATTTTGTAGTGTAGTACCACATGTAGTAACCAGTACCAGCGTTGTATGCGCTTGGTTTTAACGCTACCTCACCGTACACTGCGAATGAAAGTGTGGATTCGACAACAGATAGCGAAGATACATATAGTGAAGTTGTATATGTTTGGTGACTTCCAATCGAGTGGGCGACACCGTCAGTCATCACCTATGAAGATTAAAAAATGTTTCAAAACATACATCCCAGATATAGTTACAATACACGGTGACAATGTACTCAGAGTAAATGTAACCATCAATATAAGCACGTGCAAGTTCAATTTGTGACTTGAAATATTCTTTTGATGATTTTGTGCTATTTACGCTTTGTTGGTATCTATGATGTGAGTATGTTGTGCAATATTCGTTACATAAGAAGTTGTTCGTTGGTTACATTTCTAAAGGTGTCGAGGTTTGTCCATACATCGTCTGTTACATCAAAGTCACTGCATAAGATTCTAGTCGTGAGTTGTCTTTCGTTTCTAAGTGCCGTAATGTAGTTGTTCAGAGGTTGTACAGATTCAATAAACCGTGTACTTGCTTGTGCGTCCATAACATTTACTGCAAGAAGGTACATGAGAACAGCAGCAACAATCAAGAATCCGATGTTAATGACAAGTGATCTGGTGGTGTAAGAATTATGAATAATTATGCGTACGTTGATAACAGTTTTAGCCACAGTGGTAAATCTTCTAACCATCCGATGCAACCCGTACCTTTTGCAGAGAGCACTGGTGTTTCTGTGTTCCACTCGTTGTCATTATCAAGTTCTTCTGCAGTATTACTGAGCAGATCTTCTCGTAGTTCATAGTACTGACTGCTTTGTTCCTCTGTCATCCACTGGCGCGGTTTAACTCAAGTCACCTGTCACGTCAGCTCGTTTTTAAAGTTGTAAGAATGCAACAGTTGCAACCAGTTAAATGACTGAATTTATTTAAAAATTATTAGTCGGGTTTCTCGGAATAAGGTACAGTTGCAACCAGTAACACAACCTGTTCTTCATTATTTGCAACATATTTGCTAGCGTATCTGTTGTAGTAATCATTAGCCAACTTCTCCTGGATCAAAATCTTTTCCGTAATTAACAAAATGTAGCTAGCAAGACCAATATAAAAGTGTCTCGCGTTTCGTCTGTCATGGTGAACGTTGCTTGTTTTGTAATTGAAAAGCGCAAAACTGTCGCTTAACAACAAAAGAATACTAACCAACTGGGTGTATTTATTCAATAGTAAATCGTGTCATCTTGAGCATGTACTTGTGAGCTTTAAGGCTGAGGCGGCCAATAACAGGATCCTTTAACAAAGTCTCACGTATTTTCTCAACTGATTTTATCAAACTTGGTTGGTTTGGTGATGCATCAACTCTCAGTATGTCACCTAATGATGGTAATTGAGTAACAGTACGTACAACAGAAGCTACTTGGTTTCGTGCTACGACGTTTTCTGTTTTGTAATCTTGTAGTGTCAACGTAACTGCTTTTGTTACCAACTTGTTTTTCTCATCTTCTGCATTCCCAGCTTCGTCTTCTACAACTTTGTTATAATATTTCAAGTTGATAGAGACCAAATATTCACCATCATCTGTTTCCTCTTCGATCCATCCATACTTGATGAGTTCCTTGATTGTGTTTGTATCATATCTTCTTTCAATCTCTTTCTTTAGATATGCGACTCTCTTTCTTTGCAAGATGTGGAACAGGAATAATAGCTTTTTCTCTTTCTCGGATAGTTTTTGAATGACATAGAGTAGCATATTCTTGTTATCTAATTTGGAGATGGCATCTAATTCTCGCTCTTTTTCTTCGGCATACTTCAAATACAATGCCATAATGTTCGCAATTGGGATGAAACTGGCATCATCTGGTCCAGATTCGTCCTTGGATCGTTGCTCTTGTATCTCTTTCTCCATTTTGGAGAGCAAACCTTTTATCTTGATGTCCATACTTTTGCAAAATTCAGAATCGTCGAGCACAAGTTTGAACAATTCCTCTCTTGGGTAAGGTTCCAATAGAAGGTGATTCTTAACATTTGGGAACGGTTTCTTCACGTTTTCCAATTTTTCGCTTTCTTGCTTCGTGGTGAGAATAACGTGCTCTCTTTTCGCACCTGCGCTTTTTGGGAATGCAGGAATTTCCTCTTTTGCATTTTCGAATACCAAAAGATATGGATGGGGAGAGTTCTGCAGAAACTTTGGAATGTCGCTGGCTAGTAGATTTTGAGTTTCTCTTGGGTACACGCTTTTCAATTCTTCGAGTAAATGATTGTACTGTGTATCAAGATCGCTGCCATCAAACCTCCATGCAATGTCATAATACTGTTTGTTGAAATAGAAAAATTGATCGACAACGTGTGACTTTCCGGCCTTCTTTTTTCCGATAATCAAACAGTGGGAATAGTCAGTTAGTCCTTTCTCCAATGCTTTGCGGTCTTCATATCTCGGAATGACCTTCTTCTTGGTGAGTTTAAAGTTGGTTACACTTGGACCTGTTCGAAGTTTCTCCCGCATTAGAATGCCGGCAACGATAGATTGGTAACTCTCATTGACGCCGCCTTGTACGGAATCATCCTTGAGATCGTTGAAATCGTTGATGGATGAACGTTGTAGCGCAGTCTTTAGTGACCCTTTGCTATTCTTGAAGATGGTTATTGCCGATACAATCAACGATGCTAATACACCGTGAATAAAATATCCATGAACGGCTTTCTCGATAAAGTTGATAGAATTGCCGCCGTTGAGCAAGTTAATTATTTTGGAACCGACAGAGTAAGAGTCAGTGTCTGAAACCTTCGCGCCCAATGCGTCAATAAAACTCTTGTCAAACTCATCATCTTTTGACGTGCAAGATGAGATATATGCGTTGTGTTTGATGTACTCAATATGTTCCGCTCCCAAGCATCTGTTGCCAGTGCATGAAATTATTACATCGGCTTGTTTCAATCCTTCGAAAAGGTCTACTACCACGAAAGAGTGCGCAGACGCTTTAAGTTTTCTGACATTGTCTATTTCACACACGAGAACAGGTCCTCTTGTCTTTTGTGAAGTGACTTGTGCTGCTGCCGAGCCAATCTTTCCGTATCCAATGACTAGAATTGTCTTTGATTCTGCGAGATGTGTGTAGTACTTGGTTCTCAATACATGATCGGTTGCATCTGTGATGGCTTTTCCAACATTGTAATCTTCAGATTCTTTGATTTGACTTCTTGCAACGGAGATGATAGGTGGAACCAAATTGAAAATAGAGCGTGGTTCTACATTCAATTTTTCTGCTTGCGTTTCACAGTTCCTGATCATTTCTGGAATATTGGCAAAGTATTTCTGGTAACCATTTTCTGTGTCCTCCACATAGCCCAAAATGTTCACGCCAGAATGTTCCTTTTTCACATATTCTTTCATTGCTGGAGCAAAGTATCCGCCAATGTCGATGACGATAATTTTGCAATTATTGTCCGTTTTGACGTATTTATGCCAACTGGTTCGCAGATGTTCTCGAGCGTCTTTTTCCTGAAGTACTTTGAAACCCTTTTCATCTACCCATTTACGCGTTTCAGAATCTGGGGTAGAGTTCTTTGGAACGAGCAGTTCGACTGTGCCTACTTGTCCGAGAGCATCAATGTAAAACGGAAGAGTGGGAACCATGTGGCCAATGACAATAAATTTGATTTCCTTGCGCATTTCTTCTTGCGTCTTCTTGTCAGCAAAACGATTAATAATGCTGGTGTAGGCACTACTAATCACTTGGTCAGGGTAGCCGTCGATCATTTTTTGCGGTTTTTTTTTGATGTTGTGTCAAATGTCAAGTTTGATTGCCATGGTTATAAATAAAGGTTATGCTTGCAATAAGAACTGCTTTCAACGTTGATTCACTCTGGTTTGGTACTTTACTTCCTTTTGAACTTGGTGATGTACAAAACTTCCCCTAAAACTTTCTTTTTGCGTATTACTTCGCCATGAAATGATCCATACTCCTCTTTTGACATGATGCTGATGACTTCTACAGGATCATTCTCTTGAATAAGAACCATGAAGAACACTCCAGTGCTAGATAAAAGATTCTTGCCAAAAGTTAATCAAATATAAAAAATGTTACTTGAACTCGCGGTAGAAATTCGTCTATCACCTTTCTTCCACGCTCTCCACCTGCGTATGACGCTACTATATCGTTGAAATCCAGCTGAGAGGTGTTATTTTGAGTGTTAGACATACCTCTTCGTCCTCACTCGGCACATAAGGTGGATTGAACAGTAGAACATCAATCTGGTGTCGCAATCGTTGTGCTATTCCATCTCCGAACGCTGTTAGTACAACATCGTGATAGATTCCAGCATTATTGTGTAAAAGTGTGTTTTTGGTTGCTATTGCAGCTTTTTCGTTAATATCGACAGCAATAAAATAGCATTTGTGCGTTTCAGTATCTATCATGTTGTGTAGGTACGTAGAAACGTAACCGCTGCCACTCCCTATCTCCAAACTAATTCTTGCATTCAACAGTGTCTCTTTTTCGTCCTCCAACGCGTCAACGAACAGCCAAGTATCGTCGTTAGGTTCGTACACGTGTTTGTAGTCTGCAGTCGACATGTGACTCATGTTAGGAGCGTGTTTTGTCATAGTTTCAGTTGTAAAAAAGCGATGAACAACTTTGAGCTCCAACCACTTTCGTCAAGTGGTTTAGCGCAACTTGAGCCAGATGAAATAGAGGTACATATTGTACAAACTGTAAAAATATACGAAAAGTACGTAGTTGTACACAAAATAATTAAATTTATAGTGATGCAGAAACAGGTCATAATGACGGACAATTGAGTCTCACTACGCATAGAATCTACTATATTGTAATTTTTCAGAATTTTATTGCTAACATGAAAGAACTCTGTAACACGGAAAGGTTTATTTATTCACTTATCAAAAATAGTAAAAATCGAAAAGAAGAACAGTTTATTCGCATCGCCCAAACTCATCGTACAATGTAACGGATCGCAAAAATCAGTTGTATTTTCGTTTCATGGAAAAGGTCGCGATCCCTTCCACGATGCCGTTGCAGAACAACTACGCAAAAAGAATTGGATTGTCCAAGTCAAACCAAAAACAGTCGACAATACAAATTTTACAGCACGTGCTGGTGTTGCTGGTATCTTGAAACGTGTAGAATCAGAAAATGTCGATACAGAAAAGTCACTCAAAGAAGCATTTTCGGATCTTGCAAGTTTGATGGACAAAGCAAAAGAAATGGTCGAACTTGCAGAAAAGTTTGGCGAAAAAGTCAAAAAATTGGAGTCGTCAAACGAAGAGACAGCAGAGTTCCAAGATTTGTTAATTAATTTGGGTATATCGTCACCTGTTTCGAAACAAACGGCTGGTGCGTTATTCCACCAACAATTAGCGAGACAATTAAGTGACTTTTTGACCAAACCGTTGCAACAGAACGGTGGTATATTAACGCTAACTGATGCTTATTGTATGTACAACCGTGCTCGTGGTACTGATTTGATTTCACCAGAAGATATGTACCGAGCATGTAGTTTATTTGAATCCCTACACTTGAACATGACACTAAAGACTTTTGCGTCTAAAGTAATAGTGATTCAATCAACAAGTGTTGGAGATGCAGAAATCGTGAAACGAGTGGGTGAGTTGGTTACAAGTAAGAGAACTGAGGGAGTTACTCCTGTTGATGTTGCTACTGCGTTTAACGTATCAGTTGTGTTGGCGAAAGAACAACTATTGTTGGCAGAAGAAAGACAAGTTTTATGCAGAGATGAAAGCATGGAAGGATTAAGATTTTTCTTGGTTGCTGACTGCTTCCCTGTTACTGTATAAAGTGCTGTGATTGCTGCGCTGCTGTTTTCTATTGAACTTCTGTTGACGTTTTGACAACTTTTCAGACAACCTGTAAACCTCGCTTCTGTGAACATGAAAGCAAACGCTGTAGGAACATGGTTTTGCTATCTCATAAAATCTGTGAATCCAGAGTTCATGTCTCGTACATACGTAGGTGTTACGAACAACCCTAAACGAAGAATTCGACAACATTGTGGAGAAATAGTTGGTGGCGCAAAGAGTACAGCAGGAAAGGGTCCGTGGGAATATGTATGCTTACTACACGGCTTTCCAACACAACAAAGTGCGCTACAGTTTGAATGGAGAGTTCATCATCCACCAAAGAAAGGCCGTAGAGGCGTTTCTGGTCGTATAAAAAATATGGTAGATATTTTACAGCTAGAGAAGTGGACCAAAGCCGCTACTCAAGTTTCACCTGCTGACATGACTGTAATATGGGTTGGTGACAAACATGAATGCCTATTGCACGAAGACATGAAAGCTGTAAAGTACGAAAAATGGGAAGACTACAACAAAACAGAAGTGATAGACCTAACGTTAGATTAGGAACATCTGATACCAGAAACAGCAAAAATCTCTTCTCAACGATTAATCGTAACGTTGGAACCGTACAAACTACAGTACGCTATCTTCTCTCTTACATACAGAAAATCTCTACAGTAGTCTGGTACAATCACTATTCTTGGCCTTATTTGTGTTAGAGCTGTTCGGAGATGATTGGTTTTTCAACGTTGTTGACCAGAACTATTTTTTAAAAAAAGTTAACCGTTAATCCATCGATGACAGACGAACAAGTTGCAGTAGCCAGCGATATTGCAGTAGAGCAAGTTGTAGTACCAACACAAGAGGTAATTATTGACGCGCCAGCCGTTATTCCACAAGATGAACAAAATGTTGTACTTGTTGAACAAACCGTTGAACCAGTACATGTAGAAACTGTCGTTCAAGAAGTCGTGCCAGTAGTAGAAGAGGTCAAACCTGAAGTTGTCGTCGCACCTGTTGTAGAACAAGTCGCACCAGTAGAACAAATTATTCAACCAGTTGTAGTCGAGCAAGTCGTTGTTGCACCAGTTGTTGAGGAAAAGAAAGTTGAAGTTGTCGCGCCTGTCGTGCAAGAAGAAAAAATTGAAATTCAAGAACAAAAAGTCGTCGCGCCTGTCGAAGAAGTCAAAGTTTCACATGAACCACGCGTAATCGTCAGCGGAGCCACATTCAAAACTAGTTCACAAAGAAAAACACCACCAGTCAACGACCAAAGTACTGATATTGGAGAATGCACTCGCAGACAAAAAGGACACGAAGATGCACTAGTAGAAAGACTCACCGATGATATTCAAACTGCATACCATTCATTCAAGAACTCTGTTGCCAAACACGGAGCAAGACCTTGCATGGGCTACCGTCCAATCGTCAACGGAAAGGCTCAACCATACAAGTATTCCACATACACCGAAGTATACGAGCATGTACTCAATCTTGCTTCTGGTCTCAGAGCATTAGGCGTCCAACCAGTATGTTTAACCTAGTTCACACAAACTAACTATTTAGAACCAACACGTTGGTATTTTCTCCAAGAACAGAATGGAATGGCAAATCACTTCGGAAGCTTGCCACACTCAATCTATGGTCACCATCGCATTGTACGATACTTTGGGAGAAGAATCTAGTTTGTTCATTATGAACCATGGTGAAATTGTTTGTTTACTCATTTCCGCAGAAGTGTTCCCACAAGTCGCCAAGATTGCTGCTCAATGCCAATACTTGAAGAATCTAGTCGTCTTCGAAGAATTGTCAGACAAGATCAAGGAAGATTGCAACAAACTAGGACTTGCAGTTCGTTCATTCTCCGAAGTAGAGGAACTAGGAAAGAGCGCACGCGTTTCTGACGTTGTTCCAACTGCAGATACATTGGCTACTATCATGTACACATCAGGAACCACTGGTATGCCAAAGGGAGTCATGTTGACACACAGAAACATTATTGCCGCTGTTTCCGGTGTAACATTGACTTTGATGACCATCACTGATCAAGATGTTTTGATTTCCTACTTGCCATTGGCTCACATTTTGGAACGTGCTGCCGAACTCGTCTTTTTCCAAAATGGTGCTTGCATTGGGTTCACCCAAGGTATCATCAAGGAAATGCTAGACGATGTCCAAGCATTGCGTCCAACTTTCTTCCCTGCTGTTCCACGTGTTTTGGATAGATTCTACGATAAAATCCAAGGCAATGTTGCAACTTCTAGCAAGCTTAAAAAGTGGATGTTTAACAAGGCTATTGAAGGCCAAAAACACAAGCTCGGAAACCCACACGGTAGTGCTGGATTGTGTGCCAAACTTGTTATTCCCAAGATGAAGAAGCTTTTGGGTGGTCGTGTAAGAGGAATGTTGAGCGGTGGTGCTCCATTGAATCCAAAGGTTCACGAGTTCTTACAATGCGCATTCGACTGTTCCATCGTTCAAGGCTATGGTTTGACTGAAACCTGCGCCGCTTGCACCATTCAATTGCACTACGATACTGGATTGGCTCAAATTGGTCCACCATTGGCAAGTTGCGAAGTCAAGCTCGTTTCTGTTCCAGAAATGAACTATTTGACCACAAACGAAGAACCATCAGGTGAAATTCTCATTCGTGGTGCCAATGTATCCTCTGGCTACTACAAGGACGAAGAAAAGACAAGAGAAGTCTTTGACACAGACGGCTGGTTCCACACTGGTGACGTTGGAAAGTTCAACAAGAACGGAACTCTATCAGTCATCGATCGCGTAAAGAACATCTTCAAGTTGTCACAAGGAGAGTACGTCGCAGTTGAGAACTTGGAGTTGAGACTTTTGAGTCCATACTTGGCTCGTATTTGGATCTATGGTGATTCACTAAAGAGTCAACTCATCGCTGTTGGTGTAGTCAACCCAGAAGTTGTTCAACAATACGCCAAGGAGAACAACATTGCAGGATCCAACATTGATGAGATCATCGCTAACCCAGCAATCAAGAAGATGATCTTGGCTGATTTGGACAAGAAGGGTAAGGAAGTCAAGTTGAAGGGATTCGAATTTGTCAAGAACATCTACTTGGTATCAAAGGACTTTGACACTGTTGACGGTACCACACCAACTATGAAACTCAAGAGAAACGTATTGAAGAACGTCTACCAAAATCAACTCAATGAAATGTACGCAGAGTTGGAGAAAGAAACACCATCAGCATAAATAAATAAACCCATTATTTTCTACTTAAGGCCTGTTTAGCTAAGTGGGCATGTCAAAATGACGAATAAAGGGTTGTAAACGTGAAAGGTGTCATCAAACATTCAGAACAGATGAAGTCAGCAGGTGGTTTTGCAGAACTTTTTGCTAGTACAAGTGAGCACAGCGAGCACACGGCAGACGTAATCGTGTGCAACAAACGCGCAAAAATGGGAGTAACAGGAGACACACTATCAGCAGAGTCATACAAACTCTCAACACCTGCTCTAGTTGAAGAGCGCCTGTTAGAAGGGATATACAAAGTACCAGAGCAACTCGCACAAGTAAACTTTAACGATTCTGAACAGAGTACAAACGAAAATCGAGTTTTGCGCATAAAACTTTTATTTGTGGATATAGGAGAGACGAGCACTACCATCAATGATTTACTAAAGATAACAGACCATTTGCCAAAATTTGGACGAATACACACAGCATTGGCAGTAGGAAGCAAAATTGTAGATTGGAATAACAGTAGCGTATGCATGCCACGTGGTTGTGAAAGTGCAAAAGCAATTCTTGCAATAGATATTGCCACACTAGAGGGAAAAAACATTGACATTGCAATCAAAGCGTTGTCGCATGTAATAGTCAAATGGAACACAGAAGGCGAATACGGCTTACTGAACGCAAATTGTCAAATGTTTGTTGACGATTGTTTACAGATGATGGGTATCGATTTTCAGTTTAATGGACTTTTCGGTGAGTACATTGCACAAGTTCGCAAAACAGGGAAATGTAAATCTTGTTTAAAATTATCAAAAGAGCTACAAGATGAGTTTGGAGCCGAATTTATGCAATATCTAGGTTTTAATGAACATTCAATTACTTTTGAACGACATTACGATTTGGATTTTTTTACGTGGGAAGTGTTGTCGCGTTTTCATCACAAAGAAAAGAATTGTATGCCATGTTAAAAGCATTTGATAGAGGATTTTGGTTACGGTGGCGAAAGGGAGACCAAGCGCAATATCAGTTCAATGAGCACTCAGATTCGGAAAGAAAATGTCCATGGGGTAATCCATGCGAAACAAAAACTGGATGGGGTGCTAGTAGAAGAACTAGAAGGTTTTCTGGTGGTTATGCTACACAAAATATAGTCCAACGTACTTGTTCTATTCAATAAATTAGATCCTGGTACTGGAAGCTTTACTGAGTTACAACTGCCACTTGTCACTTTCCACACAAACAAATTTCATGCTCACCAAGGTTATTTTAGTACTCGCACTCGTTGGGTTCTCCTGTGCTCAAACTATTATTCGTTTGAACGAGACTACCACCTTTTACATGGACGCAGGAATGGCTACTAAAACAGCCACAATCGCACATCCAAAATACTTATGGGCTGCAGTTTATGTAACAAACTATTATGCGATTGCCAACAGTGGCCTCCAAGTGTACTACAGCTACAAATCATTCCCACTAGGAACTTCCAATGACACCTATTTTGTAGAAAGAGGAAATATTACCAATAGATACTTGTACGCCAACGCTAGTGATGGAAACGAAGACTCTACCATGTACTTATTATTTAAACGCAACGCAGCCGCTACTGCGTCACCTCTTAGAATCGACATTTCTGCTACAGTACGTTGTCAAATTTAATACTAACAATGTAGTCTGGCTGGGGTACCAATCATATGTTCTTCGACTGGCTTGGCAAGTGGCTAACAACTATCATAGTCAGTTGTGTAGTTGCATTTTTCGCAATTTTGCTTGCTGTAGGCGTTGGTATTGCACTAGTTTGCTGTGGCTGCATCACCTGTTGCTGCGTAGCCGGTGCTGGTGTAGCTGCTAATACTGAATCAGATCGTTTGGTTCAGCGCCAAGTTATTTATGTGCAACAAGGAGCACCACCACAAACCCAATTGTATCCCAACGTATATCCAAACGCAAACGTAAATTCAGGATATTCAGTTTAATAAAACGAGATACTTTGGCTTCATATGATTTTGTCAAAATCCATTTGATAATCACTACCAAACATACCCAAATTTGCCACACCATTGCTAATTAATAATGAAATTTGATCCAACTGCCAGTTACGTACAACATCTACCCTGTGCTAGAACCATAGTGTGTAACTGAATATCTGCACTGGAATCTTTGTTTACAAGGACCTGTCATTTAAAGCACGAGATAGATGACATTTGACCTGATTAACAAAAGCAAACAATGTTGAGTAAGGTGCTAGTGTTCATCGCAGTTGTAGGTCTTGCAGTTGCACAACGTTCAGTCGAGATTTCTCTTAACAAGACTACAATTACTACCATCCCAGCAGGTCAAAAGTATATCACCGCCACAATTAAGCAACCAATGTACTTGTGGGCTAGTGTATCCGTTGATAATTACTACGCAATTGCCTCCAGTGGTCTAGAAGTATATTACAGCTACACCGGCATACCAAGAGGTCTCAGTAATGAATCTTACTTGGCAAAGGTTGGACCTGCTCCAAACACAAAGCTATTTGCCAACACTACCGATAGATTGACAGACGCAACAATGTATTTGCTATTCCAACGCTCTTCTGCTGGCGCATCAGATCTTCCCTTAACCATTACTACACAAGTATGCATATTTTTCACATTCTAACATTCTAGTCTGGCTACGGTACCAACCATCTTATTATTGACTGGATCAAGGAATGGTTAACCATTATCATTGTCTCGAGTGTTGTAGGTTTCCTAGTTGTAGTTGTCCTACCAATCATTATTTGCATCGTTGTATGCTGTGGATGTCTAGGTACTTGCTGCGCTGCCGCTGCTGGAGCAAACTCTATGGAGTCGAGCCGTTTGGTACAACCTCAAGTGGTTTATGTTCAACATGGCGCACCACAAACCCAATACAATCCAAACACTCAATACGCAAACGTTTAATAAACTTTGTACTCGTCTAAATCAACATACAGTTGCTGCAACTTTTTTTTTCTCTCTGCACTTGACATTATTGTGGAAGAATCTGAATCGTCGAGAATGTCTTCATGCGAGTGTTCAAGACGATCTTGTAGAGTTGTTAGGTTCTCGTTTACTGATTTTTGGTGCATAGATACTAGATTGAACAAATCGTTGCGTAGTTGGTTCATCCTATTGTCTATTGTTGTGTGAAGCAACTCTGGATTCGTTGATTTTGCTCCAATATTGTCAATTGCATCTAGGATATTTTGTACTTTGATAGAATCTTCGTGGACGACTCTATTAACATCAAATAGCTGGTCTTGCATTTCTCGCTAGAGATGTTAATCAACATTATTGTCATTACCTCTAATTTTCTTACTGCTTGCAGTGCAAGTGCAGAATCTTGTTTCATCTTTTCTTCAGAAGCAGCTAGCGTGTATGATATTTTTGTATCGTTTGTTTCTTTTAATGTATCTATTTCATCTTGCAATCTATTTGTTAGTCTCGAGCAGATATGCCATACTTGGAATGTGATAAATTAATGCTTAATATCTTTTGTTTCAGTTCGTTCATTTCATCAACGTTCTATGGTTAAATCGCGTCTTTTACATACCTCACTATTCAACATCGCATATCGCTCATCTAGCGCTTTGATGTTTTGAGCTGCGCTCTGCCGATTACTTTCCATTACACTTTCGATGCTCTCAATAAAATCTCTCTGGACATGAAGCGTTTGTTCTATTTTCTGTATGGTAGACTCCGATTTTCTGCACCTTCCTAACAGCTCCTGATTGGCATCTGCTACTTGATCACTCACTAATTGTTTCAACTTTGCTTCTAGCTCCTCTAACGGCTGAGAGTACTTTTTCTGTATCTGTTTCTCCAACGTTTGTTTCAATTGTTTCGTGAGCTTTGGCATCAATTTCTCCGTTACATACGACTCGATTAAAGTTTGTATTTCATCTGTATCTGGTGGAGGTGGTATTATAGGATCTTCTGTCTTATTTTCGATCATCTTTTGTAGCACTTGTATCGATCTTGCGACATTTAAAAACTTTTCTTCTAGTGATGTGACTTGCGAGTGGATCTATTGTGAGAAATAGAATTTGATTACTTGTTCGATTCTGCTATCGAACGCTTGTACTTGTAATGATGAGGAGTTTATCTTTTCTAACTGAAGTTCCAGAAAGCCAATGTATGATTCTCGATCTACCATGTAACCACCTGTACTGATTGGTTTCTTAACATTAAAATAAATCCACGAAATACCTTCTTGTGCTTTCTCACGTACTCCTCATAGTACGAATTGCTGGTGAGCATGTTGCAGAGCTTTTTTGTAACTACCACGCAAACCATGTACAAATACCTGTCTTCGTACCTGCCTTACATCTTTGGGGACACGAAAAATTGAATACCTGTCGCTATTGGAGTAAATGACGACGTAATAGAGATTTTAGATGAGCAGGCAGACCCTATTGCTAAGATACCTTTAACAAACTACCCACCACTGTACACACAGTATTGTATCTGTGGATTGAATACCAATTTGTTCGCGATACTCCTCGATACAAGACTATTTGTACTCAACGTGCTCGAACAATCGCTAAACGAATGCACCTTCAGCAAACCTGTAACGCGCCAATCAACACTATGTCGACTAAACAATTCTACAGCGCTTCTAATCATGGAAGATAAGGAAACGATAAATATTGCTAACATCAAGACGTTGTCCGTGGAAACGCTACACGTTGACAAATTCGAGTTTGTCATACCCATATCAGATCATTCACTCGTATCAGGCGATTTTAATACAATAAAGATTCACGACACCAGAGCGCGTTTTTATTCCACATACAAATTTCAAATCGAAAATAATGGCCTAGTACAAGTTGCTAACGAATACGTGATCGCAATAGGAGCTGATGCTTGTCATTTATTTAATCTACATACAAAAAAGCAATCCTCACTCCCATACGAAGATGGTATTCAATTCGTTGAACTTGTAGAAAAGTACATTGTTATGAGTGCTAGAAACCAAGGTTTACTTTTCGATATTGAGAATGACTTTCGAAAAATTAAAATTCCTCTTGCAAATGTACGTTATATATCACGCATTGAACCAGATTGTATCTACTATTTTGATAGATCAAACTATTACAAATATGATCGAACAAACAACCAGTGTACAGCGTTGCAGACAGAAAGACAGTTTAGACAACTTGGACGAGTGGGAAAGTATCTATACTTTGAGACTAGTACTAGCATACTGTTTACAAGATTTGTCAAGGCGTTTTGGCAAAATAACGGAAATGTCAAAGAAATCAAAGTGTATAGATTCGTTGTAGGAGTGTATACACCAAAGTTGATACAGACGCTATTTACTAGTTCTAGGAATGAGTTTACTGACGTTGATTTAATGTACAATGAGTAGTAGCATGATCGCTAGTATTAGACAACTTGTCATCGCTGTACTTGAGTTTGTTGGTAATCTAGTAACACTCGGTGTAGATACAATATTTTCCGTTAGGTTCATAGTGACAAGATCTAACTGCCAATTATCACCTGTTAATAAATTGTACACGTACAATACACGTCTGTTCGTGTTTGGATCTTGACTTTCGTAGATCATATTTCCATTTATCACTCTATAATACAATGCGTATGTTTCAGAGTATCCAAAAATAAGGTTATGAAACTCAATAGGGTTATTTTTGTGTGGCGTTAGCGCACTGCCATTGTAATACGTTCCTGTGTACATGTATCGACTAAAAGTAGGCGATTCAACAGTATATGACAAAACATATGCAATGACTGGATCACTGTTTTCGTCAATAGCAGTAATAGCGAATGGACTTTTGGTAATGTTTGCAGTCACTACCTCCGTCATTTTACCATCTGATAACGATACCGAGATTATCTTGTTTTGGCTATAATCTGAATTTATCACCTCAGAATATGTACTATACGCGTATTTGTGTGAAATAGCATTGTTTACACATCGAGGGTGATATATAGACAGTAATTTTGTTCCATCGAATGAATAGATTTGCATACAACTCTGAAAGAATGCATTATTGCCCTCTACTCTTATGAAATTGACTGACGGCATATCCACCATCACTTCTGTTACAGATAGATTTACTAAATTGTATTTTGTCCAAGCACTGCCTTGCGAGTACATAGTTCGCGACATGACGAAAATACTATCTGAAAAGAAGAAAGGCTTATAAACAAAATAGTCGTCACGGAAGATAGTTCCATGCTTTGTTAGTGTCTCCAAATCGAGGATCGTGATTCGATGAAGATTATTAACGCTTTGATAAATTGCCGCATATTTCCCATCTGGTCTAATAACGCCACTTTGTACTGATTTCAGCTCTGTTATGTTTGTTCTTAGCAGCACGCTAAATGGATTCAGCGAAAAAGTTGTTACTTCTGTATTTTCAATGCGTAAAAGGATCTTGCCGTTAGAAAGAACTAGAGGGTCGCACAACGCAGCACAGACAACGAAAAAAAGTGTGAGCCCTGTTTGCATTTTCTATTTTTAAGAACATGTCACTTCTAGCTTTGTACTTTTTAAGATAATATCGTTTATTCGTCATAGCGAATTACGATGCTGAATACAACACCTTTGTGTACACTTGGATCAGAAACTGAGACTGTTGTTCCATCAGGAATGAGATCAATCATCTTCTTTGTCAAATTCTCACGTGTTTGCTCTTCGATACTCTTAATATTTGGAACATAGATCGTTTTCTCATAGAATCTAATGGAAGGATTCTTGAGTCTGAAACGTTGATCTTCACCAAGAGAATCACGCCAATCTCCAACAGTCGTATCGGGTTTAACAACAATTACAGTTGGTTGTGGAGTTCCACAGACTGGACACTCTGGATTCTTCTCGTTCTGGTATGTGTACGTGTAGATACCTTCGTTTCCGTTGTACAACATGTAATCTTCCATAGGTTTGGAGAGTAACGTAGCAAGCTTCAATGCTTCGTTTGTGCATGAAGAGGCGATGATAGCGTTTGTACTAGCAATAGCAGGAATGATGTTCTTGACGACTCCTTGTGCAAAACGATAGGTTACTCCACGAATTCCAAACTGATTGGCGCGTTCCAACGATCGTTGATAAATCCAAGTGATATGCGCTGGATCGTCGCCATCGATTTCTTCTCCATCTTTAATCTTGTAATTCTTGTCACGAATAGTAACATTCTTGTCTTTTTCTTTCTTCCAGGTAACTTCCATGACGTACTCAACACAATGTTATGGTAAACGAGGATTGACGGCCAACGTACAAAATGCATAGGTCACTTGAGGAGGAAGCAACGACAAAGTACACTCGTAACAGCTAGATTGTCGAGGCATGATAACTCTTGCTTGGCCTTTGAAACCTTCCGTTCCACCGTCGATGTATGGGATTGATGTACTGACAATGACTTGGTTATTCTCATCTCGTTGGCAGAGCGCGACTAGTTGTGAGTTTATCCAACGTCTTGCCTCAACAGAGTCCAAACCACAGATGATGATATTGAATATTTGGTAGAGACTTGCATCTTTGTCTTGAATTCTGCACATGTGTGGTGTTACGGTGACCCCAGGTACGCGTTGGTTGATAAAGTTCGCTGCCGTTTCACTCTTTGACTTTCTGACGTCTGATTCTCGGAATAAAAATTGTCTATTCAAGTTACTTGTCGATGGTGTCCATATCGATGATATCAATGTGTTTAAAACCTGACATTGCCAAATTCTTGACCAAGTCACAACCTAATCCACCTGCGCCAATGATAAGAACCTTGCATGTGTTCTGTAGAAAATCTTTTGTTTCTGCGTCTGGAGAAAAGTCTTCGTGTGCGAGTGGTGAACTGCGAAACAGTAGTTTATCTAAATCTACCCAGCGTTGTTGCTCTTGTTCAACTGGTAATTCGTTTGTTGCCATAATTGTTGAACATGTGTCGAGGAGCTGTTTCACTTTTATTTAGTTTGTAGTTCATGAACACGAGTGTTGAACCTGTATGTTCTGCTCGCCACAAATGTTATTCTTACAACTCATCATGATCCATCTTGTCCAACGCTTCAATCCAAAGCGGTTTTCTGGGTATTTAACATGTCTCCATAAATCTTTTTGTCGTTGGGTACTTTGCATCCATTTTTTGAAAAAATGAAACGATCTTGGAATAGTTACATTGTCTATTTCAAAATAATCTCTTGACGAAGTGTCCCAGTGAAACAAACTCCAGCCGCGTAGTTGGAGTTCTTTTTTGACTGCATGAATATTGTCCTTTGTTTTGTCGCCATTAGTTAACGTTGAGAACGGATAGTGTTGTATTGCAGCTGATGCGTACAGCAACATCGCAACAATGAGTAACGATTTGTGCATTCGTTTTGAACACGTGTTTTGGTCCTCACCGAAACCAACTCACTAAAGCACACGTGTTGACTATGACACGTAGGTCCACAAATACAACGCTTCAAAATAGGTTTCGTATTCTGTTCACCGTGTTGCTCAGAATATGACTTGTTGGTCTCTTGAAATCGTTTTCCAATACCTTTCCAACTTGATCTCGTTGTTCATTTGACAGCTCAGGAAACATAATTATAAAATTAACTCGAATGTCCCCACCGTTTATACCTGCGCCACGAACAACATGAATATATTCCGTATCGATAACGTTGTCGATATTTTGTTTGAGTTTTCTGTTATCGAGTGTAGTTATAGAGAATCGTAATCCTGTGAGTGCTTTCTTTAGTGTGATATGTTTGGTCATCAACAAGTGATTTCCCTGTCGTGTGTAAATACTGTGTGGTATCTGTTTGATTTGTACAACTAAATCCCCAGTGTGATTCGATTGTTTCTCTCCTTTCTCTTTGAATCGTAGTGTAGCATCGTTTTGTATTCCTGGAGGTATAGTTATCGTTATTTCATCGATTATTTGAACAGGTTTATTATTGACCCAAATAGGACGCTGGAACGATTTTAGTTTTGTACACCCGGTAGATATCTCCTCCAAAGTTAAGTGCAGTTGTACCCATACATCAGGCACAGAGAATGTTTGCATTTAAGGAACAGTCAACTGAGGACTAAACTTAAACTTTGTCCGCAAAACATGTCCAGAATACCAAAGTCACTTGTTGGTTTTGCTTACGGTAAAACTGAGTCAGCATTACAGCTAGAAGCATTTCTAGACTTGTTGGTACGTTATTGAGGTTAAATCTTACCCACTAGTGCCCATTTTCCAAGAAAGCCTATTTTAAATTGAAAGAGGTAGTTTCTCACTACGATCAAAAGGGAACTGCTGTTCAACTACGATTCATTAACAACATACAACCATGGCATCCACAAGCATATTATTTATCTCACGTTTTGGCAGCATCAAACATGATCTACAAAAAGAAGAACAATACCCGTGACGAAACAGAAATGTTCAAACTCATTGACAAGTTTTTCGAGTTGCAAGACCAATACAGCGATGCCAAAGTCGCCGATCGTACGCCAACTGAAATCTACAAAGAATTGAAAAAGATTGCGTCCGACACTGTTAATGTGAGCGAAGAAGAACTTGAAAAGGTACTCAACGATGATGCATCCGCCACATACGTAAAGGTACAAATCAAGTATTCAAGACAGAACAGTGTGCACGTCACTCCAACTGTGGCTGTCAACGGTTTGATTGAGTCATCGACCAGTTCAAGTTGGGATGTAAGTGAATGGAACAAACTGTTGGACCCACTGTTAAATTAAAGGCTACAACAGGTCTTCCAAACAATTATAACAATAAATGTTTCATGTCTTCCTGGTGAAATTCGGTTTATGCAATTTTTAACTCACTGTTCTACACGCAAACAGACAACATTACAAACACATTCTACTTGGCATGTCTTCGTGGTGGCGCACAATCTATGGATATGTTATGGGTAAAAATGAAATACTTGAGGATGTATCGACTACAGTCTCTCAACTGCCGAGGAAACAGCGATTATATAAAATGATTCTATTGGGAAAACAAAGTACGTGACCAAGAAGTTTATTAATACGGTAGATGTCGGCAAAACTTCAATCCAGTACGTATATCTGCACAAAAGAATGCGAAGAGCGTATGCATGCGCTACAATAGGCGCTGATTTCTATACAAAAGAGATCATGATAGAAGAAAAAATTGTCAGGTTGATGATATGGGACACGTCCGGACAGGAAAGGTGACAAATTGTTTCAAACATTAACATTCATAGATTTGGGCCTCTTGGTATTGCGTATTATCGTGGCGCTGACATTGTTATTATAATGTATGATATAACAGAGTATGAAACAATTATTTGCTAATTGAAATAGTAGCAAATCGTTTGAAAATGTGGAAGATCAGATAAAAGATTTAAAAGAGCATAATGTAGAGGATGCCGTTCTCGTGTTAATTGCGAACAAAACAGACATGGAAGAGAAGCGGGTAGTGTCGCGAGAAGAAGGGTTGAGTAAAGCGAGAGAGCTCAACATACATCTGTTTTTTGAAATTAGTGTCAAATGTAACTTTGAGCAAGTAGAGGAAGTGTTTCTCAAAGTCGTGTCATCTACGTTCATGATAGACGAGCATGGGCTGTCTTTAACTGAGGCATCCCGAAGATGCTGTCCTGAATTGTGGGGAAGTACCAAAGATCAGCGGCGAAAGATGCTACAATTGTGTACAAGTGGATCACTTGTAGACACGGCTTTTGTGGTTGCTAATTAGAGATTGTAAATTAGCTGGCAGGCTATTTTTAAATGTGTCATATAAAAACGGCAACGAAAAAATATTAGAAGGTCAGTAAAAAGATTGAAAATGAATACACCAACAGTCCCAGCACAACCATACTCACTAGTCAATACATTAGATTCTATAATGGAATACAACGAATCTCAAAATTCTAAACTCCGAGTTGTTAGAGACGACTTAGAATACGAGGAAATCAACACCGAGCTATCGGCACTTCAATCTGAGCTACAATAAATACTTACTCGTTGTAATACCAAAACCGGTCAGTTTTAGACAAGTTTGACATTTCGACAACACTACCACAAACATGAAACCTGTGTTTGTGTTGCGGTCCCACACCGCAGCAGATTCAACACAAGTCTCTGTACAGAGTATGTTTTAACACTCGTAAATAACACGTGTAGAGGATGATATTGTAACTCTAGTTTCAGACAACAAAAATGGATGGTGTACTGTGCGCGCAAATGGAGCGACTGGACTTGTACCCTCTGGCAATTTAGAGGGTATGCCTAACGTCATAGTTCATGAACGAATTCCATCGGGTGAGCAAAAATTAGAAATGATAGGAAACACAATGTTGGCTCCATCTTTACTAATCGCGCAAGCGAGTACAAAAGTCAGTAGTCCATTTCAAAAACTCAAAAGACGACTATCAACACAACTTGATCTATTTTCATCTTCACCTACAAAACCTGTATCGCCAACAACTTCGTTAGCGCCACCATCACCACGACTAGTTCGACGAGCATCTGAGCATGTTAAAATTCCAGAAATGTTTAACCCTTCAAACCAACGCGAACAAATCATCCGTGAAATAAGAGAAACAGAAAAAACGTATTTGGATGGATTACACAATCTCACACATGTTTATTTGAACGAGTTGATCAGTAATAGTTTGATCCCAATTCGTGAGATAGAAAGTTGTTTGAGTATTATTGGAATTATTGTCAACGTAAACTCGAAACTGTTCGAGCAGTTGTGCGATAGCGATTCTATTGGCAAAATATTTTTGGGTATGACACCGTTTTTAAAAACGTATACGGACTATTTGCAGAAATACGATGCGGTGACTGCTTTGATTAAAAATGAAAAACAAAATGCAAAGTTCTCAGAGTGGTTAAAACAAACAGAAAAGAAATGTAAAAATAATGGTGGAGCGACACTTGCTGATTACCTGATCAGTCCTGTACAAAGAATTCCAAGATATAGGTACGTTGATGTTGAACATACTAACGAAATAGTCTATTACTAAAAGAGTTGTTGAAAAATACTGACCAAAGCAATGAAGATTACGAAAACATTGCAAAGGCTTTAGAAGCAGTGTTGGCCATTTCCAACTTTTTAAATACTAAAATGTTTGAAAAGAATGCACGGAAGAAATTGAAACGATTATTTACTATTTTATCAGAACAAGATCGCAATAGTATTCTGAAACCATATCGCAAATTTGTGTTTGATGGATTTTTAGAAGTGACGGCCAGTACAGACGAACACGTTTCTAATAATTTTTTGAACGTTAATTTGTACGTCATTTTACTAAGTGATATCCTCGTTGCCTGTGAACTAGTTGACGAGTCGGAACAATATTTGAAATGTTTAGCGTTCACACTAGAGTTGGACAATTTGGAGAACATTCGTGGTGTTGATGAAATTGAGGCCTTTTTTGAACCAGGTGATCAAGAACTCATGTTTCGATTTGATGCCAGTTCATCATCAACTGTAGTGAGATGTGATACTAGAGAGGAACGACAAGTTTGGAAAAGCAAGTTTGAACAAGTGGCCACAGAGCTAAAAGAGAAACAAAAATAAAATTTATTTCCAAAGTTCGTACCAGCCGATCACACCGCTTACGACACCACATACTCCCATGTAGCCCTTGTTTAATGTGATCAAGTTTACCAAATTGGCGGCAATTCCCATATCTGCGAAATTCTTGACAAATGCTAACAATAACAGATTTCTTTGTCTGTGTAGTTTGTCCAATTCGTATTGTAATTGTTCTGATTTTTCGAATGATGCAAGTTGATTGCTGTTTTCTTGATTGACAAATTTTTTCATCGAAATATCCGTTTGGTTTGCTACTTCTTGATGAAGTTCTGTCAAAATGTGTAACTCCTTCTTGAATTGATCTGCCAATGTGACAGCATCTGCAGCGATGGTGAACAATAAACCATAGAACCAAGAATAGTTGCTATAGCGGCCAAAGTCGGCCAATCGGCCGTTATTCAACCAATCGACAACAAGTGTCTTGGCACGTGAATCGTTCTTTGTGTAACTCTTTCTTGGCTCAAACAATAGTCCTACTTTTGCCAACCAGTTCAATGTATCAAACACGAAATAATTCGCCATAAAGAACTTGCCACTTACGCTGAACAATTCGTGTAGCGTTACTGGTGGTTGTTCTTTTCCTTGGTGGCCTTGGTGTTGTTGTTGAAGTTTGTACAATTTAACGAAGAATTGGTAGACTGCGATATAGCCTGGTATGAATTTTAACATGCGGAACACTTTTCTAGCTTGTGCGACACTCACATCAAAGTTGTTTGCTTTTGCAATGTATTTACTCAACGAGTCGTTTCGTTCTGCTAAATATTCTTTGGAATGTTGTGCAGATGCAGTTGGATCAGCCATTAAAAGCTTTAAAGCCAATTGTTGTTGTTCAAACATGTATCCCACGATTTTTGAGCCATACTAGTCGTGTAAGTATTCGAAAATATTCATACTTGTAATATTTTGGCTAGTTTATCGCGGCCACCAACTGTTTCCAAAAACGCAGTAAGTTTTTTTAAAAACTCGATGATATCGAAACCTTGCTTAGACATGAAGAAGATCGTTATTGTTTTTTTCAGTAATTTTCCGGGCAACTAGCGCAGGACAATTTTTAGCACTGCATTATGAATGAGGATGGACTGAGTGTTGGGATTATTGATACCGTGAATGAACAACCCGTCGCTGAACCCAGGACCATTTCTTCAGAAATAGATATTCGATCGCAACGCATATCAGATACACACCCAATACGAGCAACGATATACGATAGAACAAACAACTTTTTCGTGCGACAGTATCGATACATTGCTGCAAACTATGTATTACAACCAGTTATTCAATTTTTATTTCCACGAGTTTTAAATAACCAATCCTGGCTTGGATTCTTCTTTTTACCAACTACACAAGTCAAAGTAATTAATGCGAGTACTAATTAACAAAAATAGCTTCTATGTCCTTGGAACTGTGAGGATGGACACATTTGTCAATACTATGAAGGTCACACCGGTTCACACAAGTGTGTTTTTGGTCACGCAGAAGGTCCAGTGCTCAAATGTGGTCATATATGCGATTGTCGAAGTTGTGAAGCTGATTGTGTGTATCAACCAGGGCATGGAGGCATACACAAGTGTCACTTTAGACACGCTCCTGGAGATATACCAAGCAATCGATCGATGCAAGAGTATGCCTTCTTTTTCGTGTTAACATTTGTAGAGCGTTTCGATATGACAAATCTATTGGTGACTATGTTGATGAGTTGGCTTATATTTCACCAGAAGACATGAAATACTCTCACATTCCACAAACATTTGATCCAAAAGATGAAGGCTGGATTGACGACTCGAGTACGCCCAGCGAGAATGACAAGTAACAGTTGAAGTTTGTTTATTGGCGACAAATCACAGACAAATCTTTAAAACGAGTAACTTTGAGCATGTTTCGTCCAGTGAAGCTGCTCCTAATCATTTGACTAATATATCTGAAAATACTTGAAGATGGCAAACAAATAGTCTTGTCCTTTTCCAGGATCCTCTCCATTGCCTCACCAATACATCTGGCAAGCTCAGAATCCAAGTCAGTTACAGAAAAATTCCGTTCTATGAACATAATAAACTCACACGCATCAATCAAAGAGTAACTATCTGGTGCTTGAATAATCTTGCTCAAATTCATTGCTCGTGACGGCACCAGCTCAGATCTACTTGGTCTACACGCTCTTCTAAACATTGACTGAAAAGTTGTATCATACGTATCAGGATCATCACAAGGAATTCTAAACGTAACTGCGGTAACACTTTCCATATCATGTGGACATAACGCACAGAGAACATGTATTTCAGCGTCACCTTGTTCTCTATGAGTTACAAAATCAATAATTCTTTTGGAATGAAGTTTGGGTGAACATGGAAATCTTTCCAAGAGACAAGTCATGACATTATATGCTCTTGGTCGCAAGTACTCACCCCAAGAAGAGTATTCTACACCATCTAACACTGCAACCATAATATTATCATAGTGTGGTACAATCAATACATGACTAGTTGGTCCTTTGGCTAGATTATACAAAATTTCAAAGCACATCATTCTAAGTGTTTCTTTGTCAGTAAACTCGATCACCTGATGAACAAAATCTGTTTTGCGTAACTGTTCTTCTGTAAGTTCAATCTTGGATGCAATGATGGATAGTAGATGATACGTCAGTAATAGTGGATTGTTTGTATCTCCTTCATAATCAAAGTATTGCTCCTCTGTAGTAATCTTTGGTTGACAAGATACATTAGCTTGCGCGTAGATAGTTGACGCATACTTTGTTGCGAGGTCGTTTGCAGGTAATGCAGCACAAACGCTACACAACATGGATAAAGTGCTTGCAGCTTTTTGTCTTGTTGTGCTATCAACAACATACTTGCTATGCATATCGACAGCAAAATCTGCCAACTGTATTAGCGTATCATACTCTAGTTTCTTTGCCAACATTGATAATAGATTATTAAACGCTACAAATGTACGACCAGTATCACACGTTGGTAACAGTTCCATAACAATACTAGAAATCTGATTGTTATACGTTCTAGTGTCATTTTTGATTTGAGCTAGTGAACGTAATTCACTAGCAACTTGACACGCAAGATCAGCGTTATACAAATGTGGAATTAACACATCATAAATACGCGTTACTTGTGATGGATCAGATTTTTGACACAACTGTCGAGCAACGCGACATGCAATCTTTTGACAATTTACATTTTGTGTAAATGGTGCGATGCCAAGTACTGCACAAAGTGCAAGATCGTAATACTTGTGCATGGCTGGTAACAAACTGCAACGACCAATACAATCTAATGCAACTGCTTGGTGTTCTGGTGTGGCATACAAATATTCATCTACTTGCTTACAAAATTGTTCAGTAAATTGATCACGCAACGTCAACTTTTTTAACGCTGTGAGTGCGTTTCTAGTTTGTGGAGGACCAAGTGAAATTTGTAACATGCCTCTCATAATTGCATTGATGAGTTGTTCGACTGGTAGCGTGGAATCTTGTATGGTGTATGCGAGACACATCAAAGCGTGTTGTGCAGTAGGACCAGTGAGTGAACTGAGTACTAGTTGTTCCAAATCTTGTTGGATATTACCTGGTACTCCACGACGCACCATTCGTGATATTATTTTGATAGCTCCTTCTTTTGAGTCTGGATCAATAACTGTCGCGCGCAGTAAATGATGTAAATCATTAATATCTAGACGCATGGTGAAGGAGGTCAGGTAATCCAATAGTTTTGCGCGATCCGTTTTTGAACAATCACTCGATATTATTAGCATGATCGTGTGTAATAGTCGTGCTGATGGAGCCGCTCTTTGTGAAGCTTTAATTATTTGCAGTATTGACGTGCATACTTCACCTGTAATGTCAAATGAGTCACAGAAATAGTCTATTATTTTTTGGGAAAACTCATTGTTCTTTGCTAGTCCGATAAGAGTGTATTTCGATGCTGATGCACTTTCACTGTTTTCCAGTTGCGATAATAATGCGCGTATACTGGATAGAATGGCATAATAGTTACTAGAACGCGCAAATTGTATTGTGTAGCGTTGAATAAAATTATTTCGGGTATCGTCTGCCAAAGACGAGTCGTTGACTATCGTTGCGTAGATGTTGACTAACTCTTCACAGGGATACTGCGAAATATCAATGACAGTATCGTCCTTGAGGGAACGAAGCAGCCCTTCTTGCATTGTTTGCATGTGACAGGTATGACGTTTATTTACAAGTTTATTTGGAACATTTAAAAGATACATCTCTAAATTGTATTGTGATAAACAGTTTTCTTCCTATGAGACTGCTTCTTATCATCTGCTTTGCGCATCTGAAGAGAGTCGTTGATGGGAATTGTATGGTTTGATCCACTTCCGTAATTGTGAGCTTGGCTCCTCCTAACATTCGGTAAAACTCTACCTCTTGTATCAGTCTACCGAAACTTAGTTCACTGAATTGTATGAACGCGTTTCCATCTATATACGGAGCGCTTCTTGGTATTTGAACAATCTTACACAGCAAGTTCGCCAATTCATGCTCATTACTGCCATGAATCTTACATGCTTCTTGAAACACTGCCTTGAACCTCTTGGAATCACTGTTCTCTATATCAAACGCATTCGCTGTAACAGTATCAAAATCAGCAACACATAATGCACAGAGTATGCGAAGATCACGGTAGTCCAATTGATCCATATTCATGCCATCAATGATAGGTTTTGTATAGTTTCGAATTCGAGATCCAAATCGTTGCGTGATTGTAATCAAAATAGTACATAAAATTTTTCTAAGGTGTCCATACGTTTGAATATCTGCTAGGTGTGCAACAATAACTGTTAATAATGCGTCAAAGCTATCATGCAACAATTGGTAACTATTTGGTCCTTTTACAACATTTGAAATGATCTCATAACATAGTTCTTGCTTTGTCTCATCTTCACACAGTCGAATCACTTCTGGTATAAAATCTATTTGCCTCATTTGCTCTTGTGTTAGCGTAAGCTTACGCGCAAGTATAGAAAGTAGTCTATACATGAACAACAATGGATCACTGGGATAACCATCGTAATCATAATCTTGTTCTGGGATCGTGTGTTCTTGCCTCAAGTAGATTTTTGCTCGAGCATATATCAATGGCGTGTACTCTAGTAACACCTCTTGTTCAAGTACGCTGCACACGCTACAAGTTAACGATAGGACACTAACAACAGGTTGGTTCGGATTTGTTTCTGGTACACCAACAGATCTTTCAAATAGCTTCATTGTCATGTTGGCTACACGCATTAGACTATCACGTGGTAGTGATTTGAATAAAAACACCAAAGTACCAATGAACGCTTTGAATGTAGCAGCATCATTGCAAGTGGGTAAAAGCTCTAACAGAATATCGCATACTCTACCAAGATGTACTTTGTTCATATTGTACCGTAGTATGGGACACAACTGCACTGCAACTTCACTAGCAATGAGAGGATTGTACAGATGAGGTATAAGTACCTCCGCAGCCTTATCGCGAAACGTTTCTATTTTGCCACATATGAGACGAGCTACACGACATGCAGTCTTTTGACACTTTTGGTCCAATGTAAATGGTGCAATACCATTCACTGCGTCCAAAACAAGATCAAAATATTTAACTATTTCAGAAAGCTTGTAGAACCTTCCCACACACTCTAGCGCAGCAATTTGATGATCAATAGTTGCGTGTAAAAATGTGTCTAGTACGTTGCATAATTCTTCTGAAAATCCTTTTCGATGTGATAGCTTTTGTATTGCACTTAGTGCCTGCCTTGGATGAATTGAACCTAAACCAGCCTCCAACATTGGTTTAATAAGCTGTTCTAATGGTAGTGTAGATAAAGGCATGAATCTGGCGAGTGCAATGAGAGTATGCATGACCGACTTGCAGTTGAGTGAACGGAGTAGAAATTGCTCCACATTTTCTCTGTCATCTGGCGTGTAAACAGTTGTGTATCGATGTATAATCTTGACAACAGTTTCTGTACAATCTGTGTGTATTGTGGCTACGTGAATAAAACTATTCAAATCTGTGTCTGACATATGTGTAACATAAGCGCACGAAAAATCCAACAGCACTGATCGCTCTTTTTCAGTACAGTTGCCCGATGCTATCTTTGCGAAAACGTGAAATAAATTTGGAACATTCTTTGTGCGTAATATACTTTTGAAAATTGGTAACAGAGCAGTGTAAACCACGCCTCTTGTCTCAAAGTCGATCCAAAATGTATCCACAATATTTTGTAGGAAGGTATCGTTATTTGTAAGTTCCAGAATCGTTTCCTTAAGTGTCGAGCACTCGCCTTTGTCTTTTAAATGTTGGAGTAGAGCAACTAGAGGAGAAAGTATGTTGTTGTTGCTTGATTGTATAAATTGTGCTGTGTAACGCTTAACAAAATTGTTTACACTCGAAAGCGGCACCGCAGAGTGCGCGAGAACAGATTTGTATATCTCTGATAGTTCTTGGCTAGTGTACTAAGAAGTGTCTACGAGGGTATCATCATCTAACAGTTGTTTGATGATTGTTTGCATTTGTGTGACAGTTGATGAATGTTACAATACAAATGCACAGAATCTTATTTCATACAACTAGTAACTATTTACTGTCTTGCTTCTTTGCCATGGAGTCCTGTAGATCGGCATCAATCTTGCCGTTAAATGCAATACATTTCATCCAAGCCTACATTCTGTTAAAATAGTCGCATAAAAACATACCTTCATATCGTTCATACTTGGTGCTTTCAACAACATTGTACGAGAAACAGTCTTCACAACAAATGTACTACCCAGTTAGTCAATTACAAACAACAACATACAATTCTTTCTTTTCTTCGTTCTTATCAACAATACCACACGTACAATCATCCAATCTCATAAATCCTTGTGGTTCATGTGTCGATTTTCCATAATAGAAAATATAATTGTTCACAATGATAAATTGTCTTTGTTTCCAACTCTTTCTAAATCTTCCTTCTTTGTACAACATACCAACCTTTTTCTCACCAATACTTTCTACAGTTTGTAAATACTCGAGTGATTGATCCTTGGGGAAACGTTGCTGCATGAGTTGCTTCTCACCCTTCTCTCCTGCAAGCGACATTGCATAATTCAAATCTTCACGAGTGTTCTTCAATCGACCACGATAGTAGATGAGCAATTGTTTTAGCTCTTTTAGTGCACTATCTTGGGATGCAATTAAATCTTCCAAACTATTTCCAGTTGGTTTGGTTGGTTGCCAAAGTAACGGCGAACCAATTAACAACTGTTCCTCAAAGGTGAACCCTGCGAATCCACCAGCAAGTTTAATAGGTGTTCCACGTGGTGTAGTTGGGTTTTCTTCTACAGCATTCATTTTAGTTTGACTTCTGGCATTTCTGGCTTCGATAATTCGTTGTCTCTCTTTTTCCTCTTCTGCTTCGATTCTTTCTTGTTCTTTTTGGATTTCTTGTAACTCCATCAAATCGATTTTCTTTTGTAATTCGATGACGCGAGTATCGTTTCCAGATGTAAATTCTTGAACTTGTTTTTCTAACGCTGCAGTTTTCTCTTTCGATTGTTCTAACTGTTCTGCTAAACGTTCGTTCAATTGTTTCATCTTTTCTAATTCTTCATTCAATTGTTTTGAAGTGTCATCTACTACTCCACTGGTGGACTGATCTGCGAGCAAGTTTCTTGCTGCTTTGACAACGTCAGTAACTTGTGAAGAAGCAATGGTTGTTTGACTTTGTAATTGGTCCAAAACAAATGTCAAGATTTCCCTCTTTAGTTCTCGTGATTCTGTGACGCTCAATTTATCCATCGAAGCGATACCAAAGTGTTCGAAAATGGCAGCAATGCAAGTCATGTTCAATCTGGAAGATACAGTTGTTCCCTAGTGAATGGTTAGATGTTTCATGAATACATACTGCGATGATATCTTCTGCTGTGATAAAGAATTGTTGTTTCAAATCGAATTGTCGAATAATCTCTATTATTCTCTCTGCGACTGCTTTCTTATCTGGATTCGACAACAACTCTTCCGCCTCCTCTTGCGTTAACGCTTCTGGAGCAATCGAGTGAATCAAACGAATGTACACAGAAACGTCCATAAGATCCTATATTCGTTAGTTTGGTTTCGCATCGCATACCTTTTCAAAGTTTTTAACTTCAAGCACTGGATCTTGTTCTTCTTGTGGTTCATCTGTTGCTTCATCACCTTCTTGTTTGCGTTTGACTACGAGTTTTTTGGTTTGTTTGACTTGTTTGTTGACCCAACGCATCAACAAGTTACGTTCTGGAACCTTCAAGAATTGTTGAACAGTTTCTTCTTCTGTTTTGAGTCCGATTAACTCTAACGAGTTTTCTACTTTTACATTGGCCAAAATATCAATCTATGTTGTTAATAGAAACATGTAAAAACGTACTCTCATGATTTGCCAAAGTAGACCCATAAGTGGAACAAAGCATTTTCCGTTGATACAATCGTCAGCAGAGAGGTTCACTGCAGTGCAACCAATTTGTTTCGCGGCGTCAAATACTATTCCCCAGTTTTCTATCATTTGGAATTTGCTTATATTGGCACCTTTGTTGATACTAGATGGTTTAATCGTTCCTGGGCGAGCGTGGTTAATTAAATGGCTGTGAAACGTTAGTGGTATACTTAAATACTTACCAAAATACAACACCAGATGCTGTTTTGTCTGTCAAGTCCGTAATCTCAACTGCTTCTGCGTCGATTGGTACATATGTGGAATCGATTTTTTTCACTGCCTCGTTTACATATCTAACAAAGCATTTCTTTTCCGATTGTGAGATGTGTGCAACTCCACCAGATTCTGTCGTGATGATATCGTCATTGCTTTCTGAAACCTTGTTTAACGCTGCAAGTCGTTGTTGTAGTTTGTTTTGCTCCACTTTCACTTGCATATTCTAAACATCACAAATCGAAAAAGTGTATCAATTTTCGTGCGAGATGCTAGTTAGTCTGTGATGAAATAAAAACCATACCTTCCAGTTTGTGTGACTTACTGTCGTGTAACGTCTTTGACTGTTGGTTTACTCGTGTCACCTTTCGAGAACTAGTATTAAAATGGACATGAGGTCAGCAACCAGTTGGCTTGGTGCAAATAATTTTCTTGCTGCAAATCAGAATCAAAAACTATTTGCAAAAATTCTCGCAGACTTCGATAGTATTCAATAGATTATAGCGCATTCCGTATTGTAGGATGGTCTACGTAGTACTTCGTGAATGGACAACATGATGAAACAGCTGTATTACTCAACTGAACAGAGTTTTATTAGGCAGCTGTTACAATCTATTAGATTTCTTGAAAGCTTCTTATTCAACTGGCGTAAAGTCATCGCTGGATACAAAAAAGTGTACATGCCGTGACCATCCGGTTACCAAGCCGGCAACTGTCAAACATGTCAAACACTGCTTTCCTGCTTGCAGATGATGAACTCAGGTCGCTTTCTATGTTCTCTCCTATTATTAAAGTTACATCACATGCAGGATCTACCGTGTTTGTAACAAAATACAAACAAGTTTACGTACTGGGAAACAATGAAAGACAGCAACTAGGATTTGCCGACAAACAGATTCTGATACCACAACTAATACCGATACAAAACGTAGTTGATGCAACAATAAATGAACTAAAGACACTGCTGGTAACAGAAAACAACGATTTATTTGCCATGGGGAATTACTCGTATATGGCTCTCGGTTTTAAACCTACAGATCTGTTAGGACAGGCAGAACCGCGATTAGTTCCACCAGATCGTTACGCAAATGAAAAAATATTGTTTGTAGCTCCTGCATTCTCATTTTCATGTGTAGTAACCGATAAAAGCCTATTTGTGATGGGCCAAAAGTAATAACTTTAGTAGAGAAGCTAACCTCGTAGTTGGTTTAATCCGATGAATTCTCGTATGACAGTTTCTGAGAGATATTCGATTGACAATGTTTTTCAAAGTGGAAAGATTATCGATGTGCAGTGTGGATTTTTCCACATTGGAATACTCACAGATTCTGGCGAAGTTTTCACTGGTGGTGATCAGGTGAGCGGAAAATTGGGAAGAGACCAGCCTCGTAAGATTCTCGGCGTAGACAAAGTCCCACAAAACAATGAGTTCTTCACTTGTATTGCTATAGGACGAGATTTTTCACTCTTTGGTACAAGATCAGGAGCAATCTATGCTTGTGGTCAACTTCATGCCGATGTTGTCTCGCTAAGTGTTATTACAAGTTTGACATCGCCAATTAAGCATTTGCATAGTGATCAAGACTCATTTATCGCTACATCAGAGTATAACCAAATCATGAGTTATAATTTCAAGGACAAAGAGCAGTGCATGATTGATCACCATGTACCAAGCAGCTCTAATGTGTATGCATTTCCTAACAAGAAAGATATCTATATTTGCTTGCTGGTGAAGCACAGTAACACTGAATGGAATTTCAAAATGCTAAAAAGAGCTCTCAATACGCAAATCCTTGTGGATGTTGAACTAATTATTCCAAATTAAAATTAAAAAGTATGCAATCTAGTGTTTCTACAAGGTATTGAACAATGCAGCAATCGGAGCCCAAAAGAAAAGCTTTTCATGCTGCCCAAATCGAGCGACAGGAAGTGTCTGTCAAAAATATCTTCAAACAAACTCAATTCATAGCAATGCAGAGAGAGGAAGCACGCCGACATGCAAGCAGCGACGGTTCCGATTACGACGAAGATTACCAAGATTTTGACTACGAGTTCGACGAGGACGAAATAGAGGACTATTTAGAGGTGCCACAAAGTCTAAAAAGAAAACCAAACCAACGATCGGACCCATCAAAACGGCCAAGAGGACGCCCCAGAAAAATGCAACAGCAACAAGATCTAAACACAACAACCCCTAAACGACCAAGAGGCAGACCACGCAAAACACCTCTCGTTGCAGTTGAAAAAATAGAAGAATACGAACCATACAGTGAAGACGAGCAAATACCTTTGGTGCAACCAAAAGTCAAAATACAAAAAACGTTAAATCCACATGGAGCGCTACGTGACTGTTTGGGAAACAATTTCAACTTTGAAAAACGTTTATGCATAGGAAGAGGTTTCAAAGATACAGTTATTACCGAAGCGATCGAAGTTGATGTAACAGTCGACGACAGACACGTATCGCAACAACACTGTTCGCTTATCTATGATGATTGGACTCGACGATGCTCGCTAATAAATCACAGTAAAAATGGAACGTATGTAAATGGTATGGTAGTGTTCGCAGAGCCATACGAACTTCGTAGCGATGACCAAATCGTTTTGAACAGTTATAATCCAAGTACAACATTTATTTTTAAAAAGATAAATTAACCATGTCCGTCTTGTGAACTTGAGTGTTAATTCTTTTGGTTTGACAATGAACTCGTGCACTGGTACAAAATCATTCTTCTTTGATCTTCAGTTAAACTCACCCCAAAGACCTTTCCCAGTACTTGGGACATCTTTGGATGTAGTACATTTGTATCGTGGCACGGATTTGTAGCGTTATAGCACTCATTGTTCCACTACATTTACATCGTTTAAATCTTTAAATTGGTTTATATTTCGTATCATATTGTATCTTCATCGCTCAACGCGAATGTGAACCTATCTCCTGCAACAAGTTTAAACGTGTTCTTCAAATCCATTTTTGTAAGTCCTGTCTCATTGTACCCTCTCTTTGGAACAACAGTTTCATCATTTGTTGTCCATCCGTAAAATTCTCCACTTTTTGCTTCTGCTAACACGTGATTTTTACCACAAGATAATGATCGAAGAGGAATGTTGGAAAATAATTGTTTCAAGACATCTTTGTGCTTTCCCCAAGTGTAGATATCTCCTCCTCTTGAAAGTGCGATAACTGTATCCCATGTACAGTCGACTTGTATGATATCTTTACCACGAGCAATTGGAATTTCTGTTGGAATAATGACATTACCACGTGTGGAGCCAATTTGAAACAGAGAACCAGAATTTCCTCCCCATGTGAACATTAACCCTTCTGTGTTGACGCAAACTACGGAAGATAGTGATGTAGTCATCACGGCAACACGTGAGATTTTGTTACATTTTTCTGGTCTACTACGAGTGACAAAATCACCAAATCCTAATTGTGCCGATGTATTCTGTCCAAACGCGTACATGTCGCCATGCATGGTGAGAGCAAAAGAGAAACAACTTGATTTGCCGCAATAGATTCTTCTTATTTGTTTGTCTGAGAGTGATCCGATGAGTGTTGGTGATTTTACAACTGTTACTCTATCTCCTAGTCCTAATGTCGCCGCAGAGGTACCAGATGATCCCCAAACGTATACCCTTCCAGTTGCTAAACTATTAGAAATATGGAAAATAGTATACTCGTTAGTGCCAAAGTGTGGGTAAGACTGCACGCAATTTGTACAATTTCTTCGTACTGAAAAGCATCTATGAGGACCGGTACGCGCGACATTATGCTGTTACCATCTTTTAGTGTTACTTAATAGTAATTGGTGTACCTCCTAACTGTGAGAAACGACCACTTCCCCAACTGTATAATCCATGTTTGGTACTTGCATGAGCATGATCTCCACCAGTCGCGAAAGTGTAGATATTTGTTACGTTTTCTATCTTTTCATATTCTTTTCTGTCCTCTTCATTGCCAAGTCCCAAAGCACCGTTATTTCCACAACCAGTCGCATGTATTGATTTGGCCCTGTATGTTGGTGGAAAATCGACTATACCGTTGCCTTTTCTTATATGCTTAATGAACAGTCTCAGTATGCTGTCGTATGATGCATCTTCTCCACGTTCGTTAGTGACGACAAGTTCTAGGTCTGCGTAGTGCATTGTTAAACGCTTTTACAACTTTCGAAACGTGAGTTTAAAAACCACAGAAATTGAGATAAATTGGCATTGTACTGAACTGTGATCCAAGTTTACATTACTACACAATTTCCCCCAAGTACTGGTGGTGGTGGGTAACTACATTCTACTTCTGTTGTGTATACTGGTGGGTTTTCAGCCAACGAAAGAAACACCTCATATAGCATCGCTGTGTACTGTGTTGGCCGAAGCAATGACATTTCACTTGATGGTTTGAATCCATACATAAACAACTGTTTCAAACACTGCTCCAATGATGCTCCTTCATGTTTGCACGGCTCTTTCAAACATCTTTTGCATTTAGCTCCACCTCTTTGACATTCATAAATATCACTATCAAAGAGCTCCTCAACTAAACTTGTTAAAAGCTTTGCGTTCTTCTTCAGAGTTGGTTTTTTCTTAAATATCGTGTGCAAAACACTCCAGTGTCCATATCGCACAGTTGCTTGTAGCGCAGTTATCTTGGCGTTGCCTTTATTTATCACGTCTGCGCCATGGTCCATTAACAATTCAATGATCTCTGGTTTACTGTTCAAGAAACAAGCCATTTGTACAGGCGATCGCATTGGTCCTTTTGGCTCAACAGTGACACCCTTCTCAATGAATAACTTGACAATTCTTGGTTCATTGTAGACCACTGCTTCGTGCATTAAAGTCATAGCATCAGAAATGAAAACTTTGTCAACAAAAATTCCAACATCACTTGATACATATTTTTCAATTGTTTCTACCGTGTTTGGTTCTTGCTCAACATCGTACGCGTTAACAAAAAGGTGTGGTCTGAACACTCTAAAACATTTGAGTGTATTGTATGTTCTTTCTGCCCATTCTAACGCACCTGGAATGCATTCCCATAGTGTCTTGTTATGTGACGCGTACGTTGCTTGATGAGCAACGGATGCTTGTGTGGAACGTTCTTGTTTGTCATCGATATTGTAAGTGAACGTTGTAGGTATCGGAATGTTTGGTAATGGAATCTTTCCAGTCATGAAAAAGAGTACAAAGGGCGCATGTAGCACTGCGCTAACAATATTCACAGACTCGTCTGATGTAATAAAACTAGGTTGTCCTTTTCGCAAAACATAGTCGCATAACGCTTTGCTCCACAAACAGCAAACCTTGGAAGAATCCATTCTAACCAACTCTGGATCATTTTTTAACATGCTGTCTGCTTCTTTCCACTTGCCGACTTTTTGGTACAATTCGGGCATATTAGTTTGATAGTTGGCACAACTTCTAAATGGATAGCGATTGGGATCTAACTGAATAAGTTTCTGGTATACCTTCACGGCTTCTTCTAAACGACCCATTTTGCGTAACGTATTTGCTTCTCCGTGCACGCATCGAAAATATCCACTTAGTAAAAACATTTTTCTTGCCTTTTTGTATGTTTCAAACTGTGTAGTCATATCTGGTCCTATCTTTTGCCCTTTACGATATAATTCTAATGCCTCTTCATAGTTTTGTGCTTGTGAGATGGCTAGTAGTGAATACGCGTCGCATGTTGGCTTTATTTCGAGTGACTCTAATGCTATACGCGTTGCTTCTGCTGGGTTTGAGTATGCGTAATTGTATGCTTTCAAAACTAGCTGTTGCGCAGTTAAATGCTCTTCTGTTCGAAACTCAGTTACTGAGGAAACGTCGTGTTCTGCGCCGACATCAGAATCGGTGAGAGTTAATTCTCTTTCTTTTTCTAATAATTCATGCACTCCAAAATAGTTTGCTGGGTCGTACGGTGCAGTTCCATAGCGTTCAAAATGAAGTGGTATTGAAGGGTTTGCATAACGACCTTTAGAGTTGAACACAGAAAGAAGTCGCACGAGTGTGTCCATTGTTTACTTCTTGTAACAAAGCTGTTTTCACAGTCGCATTAGGATCATTTACATCGTTATTTGTAACAAATACATAACAAGCAAGTGTGATGTTTCTATCGTGGTTTTAATAAATTCCTAGGATCTATCATATCCCCAAATGCTCGTAATGTCCACATTGAAGGTTGCCGTGTTATGAAAAAGTAGAATACAACTAGCAATATCGCTCCCACAGCAATATCAAGCTTCAATAGCATGCTCATAGAACCACCCTCTCTTCGTCTTACTTGCTTCGGTAGCTCGTCTGGTTCATTTCTGTTTTTCGCTTCTTCTATATTACTCTTTTCTGCAGCTTTGCCTACTCGGCTTGTTAGCTTTGCTTGTTCTTGCATGATTGAAAAACTGTAATAGTTGTAACATGGTTGTCTTGTTTAGCGCCAAACAAATAACGGATACATCAAAGATGAACAGAAGACATTATGATGACGAAGAAGAGCACCAAGTAGACCCAAACGAACAACCAGTCGACGAAGATTTATTAGTGGAGGAGTACCTAGTTAAGCAATACGAACGACAGGTAATTGTGTCACTATATGCAATTAATAATCCAGGTTAAACGACTAATGGACCACGCAGACTCACTAGTAGATACTTTGAAGACCACTTCAGAAGCTAAGAAAGCGGAGTTACGCGAGCTATTCAATTTGTAAACTCTTGGAGGGTTTATAAAAATTTTATTTCATAAAAATAACACAGGTCATGCGTGCAAAGTTACTCAAACAAATTATACCTCCACTCGCTTCCAAATTACACAAAGGTGAAGCAGGTCGGGTATGCGTTATCGGCGGATCGAAAGAATACACCGGTGCTCCTTATTATGCTGCGGTTTCTGCTTTAAAAACTGGTTGCGATCTGTCGTGGGTAGTATGTTCAAACAAAGCAACCGAGATCAAAACGTATTCACCAGAAATCATCGTAAATCCACTTTTATCGGAAGAAACGCCTCTTGAATCCAAAACAAGAGACAATATTCTCCAAGAGTTTGAAAAAATGTTGCCACGATTACACGTACTGGTAATTGGACCAGGCTTAGGCAGAAATGATTCGTTATTAGAATTGGTCAGAGGTATTGTACAACTAGCAAAAAAGAAAAATCTTCCTATCGTGTTTGATGGTGATGGTTTGTACATGTTAACTCAAGATTTGGATCTCGTAAAAGGGTACACTCGTGCAGTACTTACACCAAACCCTGCCGAATTTAAGAAACTGTATGAAGCTGTATTTTCCCAAGATATGGACGCCAATGAAGATGAAGAGCAACAATTGAAGAAAATTGCAGAAATGTGTGACAAACTTGGCAACGTCACAGTTGTAAGAAAAGGTGCAAAAGATTTAATTTGTTCTGGTAAAGATCACTCTCTTGTTCACGATGATGAAGGATCACCACGAAGATGTGGTGGTCAAGGCGATCTACTCTCTGGCGCAATGGGAACGTTTTTACATTGGGCGATCCGTGCAGCAGAGAAAGAAGGTTTGAACGAAAGAGAAGCGATTTTGCATGGTGCGTATGGTGCTTGTTCATTAACGAAACAATGTGCCGTTGCTGCATTTAAGAAACATAAACGTGGTATGACCACTCCAGATATGATTCAAGAGATCCCTGAAGTGTTTGAGAGGTTGTGGCCTTACAAGGAATCAAAATTGTAGTTGACGAGTAAATAATGTCCCAGCAGGTATTTGAATGACCTAGTTAACAAATAGTCTTCAGTGCATCATAAAAAAGAAGAGTTTAAGCGGTATTTAGATCAACACGGTGTTACCGTAGCGATTTCTCAGGGTACGATTCAATTTCGTTCTAAATAGCTAGGTCTATTAGACATGTTTGAAATGGAGCACAGACCATCAGACCCTTTAGAATGGTTACGTAAAAATCTAGGTCTAAAAGTACCAACAGAAGCTGCAACAAAAGATTTATAAACTTTGGAATATTTGTATCTTGTCATTCAAAGCAATAAACTGCTCTCCTACTTGTACAAACATTGCATTCACATTCAATGTTTCATTTTCTATGTTTTTATGAGTCACTTGACTTGGTCTCCTCTTTTTCGGCGTTAATGAACTTCCTGAACAATCCAAAAACAATTGTCTTTCGTTTAGTTTTTTGACGAGTAACTCTATCTGTTGCATATCTTCCGTGTGCCCCTTTATGAGTCGTATTAGTCGAATGAAATATTCTTTTAATTGATCTAGCATTTCTGGAAGCGGGATTTGTTCGAGTACGTTTGGTGGCGCGTTTGTAGAAACCTCTGGAACTATTTTCTTTTCATTGAATCGAACTCGAGCTACAATTATTAGAATCAATCTAATGCGCATACCTTTTGATACTAGTGTGAATAGTTTTGGTAATAAAAATCCAGATACGATCCACGCAAGTAGGAATGATCCTCCACCTATTAATCCCAACTGTGTATACTCTTGTCTTTGTAATTTCAAAATTGGTTTACCAAACATTTTCCCATTGTATCGATAAACTGTTAATAGGAACGAAATTGTTGAGATTATCGTTTGTAAGACTATTGGATTCTTCCGTTTCTTTTTTGGTTTCTAAACAGTTAGTCGAGTTTGAAACGTATACCTTTTCGAGTGGCAAAAGAATCTGTTCTTGGATAATATCTTGTACCAACTCTTCTTCTTCGTCTGATTCTTCGAATACGCCAACTACTGGTGTCTGATTTCGATTTAAACCAGTGTAATAGAATTGATCCAAATCGTACTCGTGAAATAAGGTGTAATATGCGGTTGATAACGAATAAATAACTTTTTCTGCATCTGATTTGACACCATGTGAAGTTAAAGCTGACCACAACAACTGTATTGGATTCTCACTACGAGTGTTCAACTATTCTGTTAGCGTCAAAACAAATACGTACTTGTTGCTGTTGTAGGAATTGTTTCATATCTGGTAACGAATCTGCTATTAGTTTCACGTACTGTGAAAAACTTTTCGCATACGACGATAATTCATTTTTAAAAACATTTTGTAGGATATCAAAACTGTTGTGGAGTAATTGTAACTCTTCTGACGATATGGATGGTTCACTGACGAGTTAAGATGGGATTTTAAAACGTACGCGACTTTTGTGATGTTTTTCGGTGTTGTTACCCCTACCATTTGTTGTTGTAGTTGCATTAATTGGTACTGTTGTCTTTTCTATCAAAAATAAGCGAGTTTTCGATCCACATACTTGTTCTTCAGATTGTATAATTGTTGTGAAAATATAGTGCACTAGCTGTCAGTAAAATGGAGCGTGTAACAGTACTATGTTGACAGATTTGAAATAGTTCTGGCAGAATCCACTTTTCTTCTCCAAGTCGTTGGCATTCGTTGCAGAATTTTAACCACAGATACACTCTGTCATTCGCAGGATTATCAGGAGCGGTATTTCGACGTTTTGGTGTGTTCATGTTGGATGCTTTTTGAAGGTCCGCGAAAACTAAGCAGATCAACCATGTCCAAACGTTTTGACGATGCGCTAAGTGAATTGAAAGAAGCTCATGTTTCGGCACTGGCGCAGAAAGATAGAGACGCTGAGATAAAGAACAGAAAGGCTCACGATTCGCTCGCAAAGGTAAAATGGACAATCAGAATCTAATTCAGTAGATGAAATCACTCGAAGAAGAACTAAAGAATACCAAACTCACGATAATAGACTTGACAAGGAAAGTTACTGCGTTAACTGATGAAAAAGAGAATCTGCATAAGAGATATCAATCGAGTAAGGATATCGAAACTGTATTAACAAGCTAGTGAAAGAGCACTACGAGAACCTGCATCAGTTTAAGAAAACAATTGTTAACAATCTGAAAGTAATGGGAAGTGATATACCAATGAACAAGTCAATGGATTCTGATCAGAATACTAGCTTGTCTCTAAGCATGCTTAGCACGCAATCGGATAACGAGCCACTCAGACGAAGCGTAAATCGAGTGGACAAACAAGTGTCATTCTCAGAACATCACAACACAACCCATCTAATTACTCCACCTCAACAACGTAGAAACAGTACTGATAACGTACCTACTATAGAGCAACTCTACACCAAATGCAAACGGGAACTAATGGATTCCGAGTTTCAGCTATTTACTCACAATATTAGAAATCTAAATGCAGCTAGACAATCTCCACAAACAACATTGGAAAACATACGAATCATTTTGGGAGATCACCGTGGTGATTTGTTTTTACAGGTTCGAAAACTGATCAATTTGTAGTTCAAAAGCAAAAGTAGGCGAGGATGGCAAGCAATAGGAACACCAGAGAGCAAATAAGTATCAATGATGAGCTTCCAGTCTTTTCCCTTGGAACTCTAGTCTTGACTTGATCACTTTGATCATCTAATTGGTTTTGCTCGACTGAACTACGCATAAAATGAGTTTAAGATTTCAAACAAACTAGTTATTATTACCCGAATTGGTCGCTGCTGGTGCTGTCTCAACTGCTGGTGCATTTTGCACAGCTTGTTCCAATTCAAGTTGTTTTCTCTTTTCTTGTTCGTCTAGCAATACTTTCCATTGCTTACGATTATCTTGTGCTTGTTGCAAAATGTAACTCAGACTTGAAAATTGGGTTGTAATATGCTTGAATAGTGGCTCTACAATAAAATTGATAAAATCGATTTGGGACTTGGGGAAGTTCAATGTGTCTCTGTCCATCAGTGGACTCACTGGAATGTGTCTTTCTTTTTCTTGATCTCCTTGTGATAAAAATTCACGAATACACATGTGGGACCATTTCTTGGCAATGTTGAATGGTCTTGTTTGATTGTTAATATCGGCACACTTCATGATAACTTTCATTAGTAATAGTCGATCTTCAGCAGAATCTTTGGTTAAAGATCCTAACGCTACTTTGCCCTCGAATTTGGAACAAATGGCAAAATGACTAGCCATATCAGTGGCAAGAACGACCTGTACAACAACTTTGCGGAATTCGCGGTATTGTTCTTCGTTCAATCCTTCCAAAATGTTGTATTTTTCCTTGGAAAGTAGTCTAAAGGCAATAGTAGAGTGATGGTTCTCCAATACACTTCTATCATTGTATGTGATGGCCAAATCATCTTGAGTGGCAATCAAAAAGTTGTTGTTGACACCAGGGTGACCAACGTCATGAACTAGTGCAGCGGTGAGTTGCATGAACTTTTCTGCTTGACTCAACGTTGCACTGATGAATGGATCGTTAATCAACGTGTACGCGAATTGAGTAACGTCCATAGAGTGTCTGAAATTGTGGTAATAATTTCCAATATACTTTTTCTTTAGCACGCCTAACAAGTTCCATAACTTGATTGGGTTGATGTTGTACGCAGTGAAGAATCCTAACGACTTGTACATGTACATGACATGTTTCTTGAGATCGTCGACGCTGTAGTCAAACGCGTTGTATCGTATGGTGTGCAAATTGGTTTCTCCTTCTTTGAGTTCTGGAACGTATAAATCCAAATCGAATGGTAGTTCTGTAGTCAATGAAGGTGAGGCTGGCGATACGGTAGTGAATGGCACGCTTGATGATAAGCGTCTGCCTTGACGACCTGGTACGACTACTGGTTCGCCATCAGTAACGAAAATGGCACTTTGTGGCTTCTCTTCTGCAGCAGGTTGAGTATTGTCGAAAATATTCTTATGAGCAGCATCTCCAACCATTTCACGTGAGTATTCGTTCATGAGCCATTCCCTTGTCGTATCATCCATATCAGTTCTGCGAACAAAATCGACAAACGCAGGTCTGTATAGATCACTTCCGCTCAACGACTTCATAATAGTAATCAAGGCAAGTTTGGATTCGTCTTCTTGATACTTGCCATTTAATAAATCGGAGACAGTACCAATAATAACTTGTAGAGGAGTCTCGATGGTATCGTTGACTTTGCGTTTGTATTCTGCAAGTTGTTTTTCTGTGAACGCGACTTTTTCATTGAGTACTTTTTTAAGTTCGCGTTCTTCCTGTAATTCTTCGCGCAATTTTTTCTCTTTGAGTTTTCTATCGCGATAGTCCAAACAACGTTGTATTCTTGCTTTCAATATTTCCATTTTGATAGGTTTTGGTAAAAAGTCTTCTGCTCCGCATTGAAAACTTTTCGCTACAGTTTCAGGATCCTCGCTTCCTGACATCATAATAGATGGGATATCGCTTTGTGAGGCTTGTTTAAAAACGCGAATAAGAGAAAACCCATCCATCTCGGGCATCATGACGTCGACAAGCATAAGCAAAAAGTCATGTTGATATAAAAGTTCTAGCGCCTCTTTTCCTCCGGCTGCTGCCATAGCTATTATGTTTTAACACTGAAAAACTAAAAAACGACTTACGTTCGTAACCTAGCAGCTTGAGTAGTTTAGAAACTACGTTTCTTGTGGTTGGATCATCGTCAACCACTAGAACTTTTTCAGCCCTCTGCTCTTCAGCAACGACGCTCATGTGTTTTGTGAGGATTGATTTGAACAAAAAATCTCAACCAACGAATGCTTACAACGTTCGGTCAATTTAACCGTTCAGGGAAAGCGCACTACTTTTGGCATCAGAACTTACCGAGTTTGTTCGAATGGCCCAATCGCTATTACCCTTTACCAAAACTTCCTCTGATGCAGAAATAAGATGACAAGCGAGAATCTTGGTGTTAGCAAGCAGAAAAATGAACGAGAAATGCTGTTCTAATGGCAACACAATGAAAATATCTGTGTTTTTAGTAGTTTATAATTTGTCAGAAAAAGATTCGCTCTGGTTGGCTTCGCTACAAAAAATTGATGATGTGCAACTTATGCAATAAGTGTTGTGCTACAATGGTCAATAGGAAGAGCAAAGCATTATTTGACGCAAGTTGCAAAAATCTGGTGAATAGTTGAAACGATTAGACGTAGGTGACATGCGACATCACTCACTCTTTTAAAACGTGAAGAAGATGTCTTACCTTACGCAGTGGCGTGCACTCACGTTGCTAATGCTCACTGGTACGAAATCATTAGTTTCTAATAACGAGCATGTGCGTTATCTTGTTCTACTGACAAAACATGCAAATATTCAACACAAAGTGTAATTGCGTGGGGATTAAATCGTTACGGACTTGGAGGTGGGAGTGTTAAAGACGCTGCGATAGCGCTTAATATGACAGGGGCACTCAATGGAAAAACTATAACTTCAATTGTAGCAGGAGATGATTACACACTCGCCATATCAAATGACGGAAAACTTTATTCGTACGGGCAAAATTCACAGTGTATACTAGGCGATGGCAATGCACAATCTTATCTTCGACTATCTCCTGAAAAAGTTGTATTTCCAACTGAAATGCAAGAACGTTCTGTACTTTCAGTTTCTACAAGTGATTTTGGTCACGCCATTGCAATTACAGACGATAGAAAATTGTGGGGTTGGGGCAACAACTTTGTAGGACAGGTAGGAAATGGAAATACAACTAATGTTTGTTTGCCTGTTCCTGTAATCACAGACGGATTACTATTCGGAAAACTGTTTTCTGCTGTAGCAGCGGGAAATGGTTTTACTATAGCTCTTGCTACTACCGGAGAGTTGTTTGCATGGGGCTTGAACAATGCCGGGCAACTAGGAGATGGAACGTATATTGATAGATTGTTACCAGTTGCAGTAAATATGACGGGAGTGTTGGCTGGTAGAAGAGTGTTATCTGTTTCAAGTGGAGCAGATCACACTGTAGCAGTAACTGATGATGGCAAGTTATTCTCGTGGGGCAGAAACCATGCACAACAATCGAGCGATGGATCAAAAATAGATAGCGTACCTGTAGCGGTGAACATGTCAGGAGCACTTAAAGGAATGACTCCATCGTCTGTTTACGCTCGCTGTAACTTGGTTATGATGATTACGACTAGTGGAAGACTCTATGCATGGGGTGCTTTCTTTCCAATGACAACATACAAGTACTATACAGAACCAACTGAGATTGTTATCGTACCTGGAAAAACAGTACTTTCTGTTTCAATGAGTTGTGTGCAAATATCTGTCGTGATTAGTGACGGAAGCATGTACGCATGGGGTATAATTGGTACAGTATCTAAAAAGAGTATTATTTCAGAAACACCTGTTCGAATGGATATTCAATTGTTACTCGGAAAGACAGTATCAAGCGTTAGTGTAGGATACATACACAAAACGGTGTTATCTAACGAGGGAAAAATATACGAATATCTCTATGATCGCATGATTGATCAAGAAAATACTCTACCGACATCAGTTGATATGTCTGGAGTTTTGAAGGGCAAGACGATACTAGGCATCGCATTGGGGTTGGCACATACACTAGCTATTGCAGATGATAACATGGTGTATTCTTGGGGACTGAATAACGTTGGTCAACTAGGTGATGGTACCAATTTGAATCGATACACACCTGTTGCAGTTAACGCGTCAGGTTTCTTAGCGGGAAAGACAGTCTTAACGGTAGCGGCTGGTCTATTTAGATCATTTGCACTAACGAGTGAGGGAAAGCTGTACTCGTGGGGAAACAACGATAATGGATACTTGGGAGATGGAACGATTATTACTCAAAAGACGCCAGTTCCTGCGTTCACACAAGGCTTACTTGCAGGAAAAATCATTTCAGGAATTTCAACGGATGGAACTATCATCATCTCAGAAGGTAAAATGTATCGTTGGAACGCATTTTCAAAGAAGCCCGAAGCAGTACCGACAGGTACTCTTGGAAACAAAACGATTCTATCTGTATCGTCAACAGAACACCATACTGTTATTCTTGCTTCAGATGGAAGCGTCTATGCATATGGTAGTAATTATTATGGACAATTAGGTGATGGCACAAGTAAAGATAAAATGGAGCCAGTAGAGATAGATATGACAGGAGTGATGAAAGGGAAAAGAGTAACATCCATAGCTGTTGGTGCACATTTTACAGTAGCTCTTACACACGACTTTGGAATCTACTATTGGGGGTCTTACAATGGGTTTGATAGAGATACATTCTCTCCAACGGCTGTTAACATAAACATGGGTACAGCAAAACCGCAACAAATTGTGGCAGGAGGTGGGACTGCAATGCTGTTGTTAGATGATGGACGATTATATTCCTGGGGTGTAGCTAATTTTGGATTTTCTACTATTGTAGCGTCACCAGCGTTAGTTAGCACAAACAGTTCTACTGTAGGCGTTTTCAAACCTATGATTGCTGCAGGAACAACAAGTTCAATTTACTTTGTTCCAAGAGGATGTGAAACAGGTTACACCGGATATGAGTGCTCTTATCCAATGTGTTGGGGAAAGAACTCTACTGACTCTATGGTATGTAATGGTCAAGGAACATGTTCTGCGTATAACACCTGTGACTGCAATAAGTACTTTACCGGTAGTGAATGCAAAGAGTGGACACTCACTAGTGGTATGATATTCTTGGGTATTTCACTCTCTGTGATTATCATCACAGGTCTTCTCATCGGTTTACCAATTTTGTTCATGTACACTCGCTATCGTCGAAGGTTTACAAAACAACAACAAGTTGAAACAGAAATGAAAGATTTACTTGAACAAAGTTTGATACGTGCTGATGCACTATCAGAAAAAATTGATCGAGATTGGATTATCTCATTTGATGATTTGAAATTTTTAGAAAAGTTATCAGAAGGTTCGTTTGGAGTTGTTTTCAAAGGACGATACAAGTGTGCTGATGTGTAAGCTTTTGATAATTTTTAACCATTACAGTGCAATCAAAGTGATCAAAGATTTTAATGCTTCGAATACGGAATCTTTTGAGCATGAAGTACGAATTTTGAGATCGCTACGACACCCGAATATTTTACTTTTCATGGGAGTTGCGTTAAATGTATGACAATATATCTAACTAACACCTGTAATAGGAAGATAATCGCTTTATTGTAACTGAACTCATGCCAGGCAACTCGTTAGAATCCGTGATCAACCGGAAAGGTAAACAATCAAGTGGTCACCTCCACAATGCTGTTTCGTTTGGTAAAAAGGTTGATTTGTTGTTGGGAATCACACGAGGGATGTCGTATCTACATGGATTAGAACCTGCGATCATTCATCGCGATTTGAAACCAGGAGTAAGTTTCCTTACGACGCTAACACCTGTAGAATATTCTTTTAGACAAAACACAAACAGTTTGCAAAGTTGCAGATTTTGGGACTGCGTCAATGGTATCTAATAACACCATGACTGGTAACGTCGGTGTAAGTTTGTAGCTTGTTTACTAACATGTAGACTGTGCTCTATATGGCACCAGAAATTTTAATAAATCGAGTACAGAATGACCAGAGAACAAAAGTAGACGTTTATAGTTTTGGAATCATTCTACATGAATTGTTCTTTGAGGAACAACCATATCGAACGAATGAAGAGCAATTTGATAGTATTATTGCACTTGGAAATCGAGTTGTTGGAGGGTTGAGACCTGCAGTACCAGAGTACTTGATAGATGGTATCTCTGCGGCAGAAGAACAGTATTTGATGCTGATGAAACAGTGTTGGGATGGTAATCCAGAACAAAGACCATCATTTGATGACATCTTGTCTAAATTGTTAAACATTGAGCAAATGATGTAATAAATTACATTGCTTATTGGTGTGGGTGTTTCAGACTGCGCTGCTTACAATAAAACCAAATCAAACAACAGTTCACATGAGCGAGAACGATGGGAGTGATATCGAAAATAGCGACATACAGTTGCCAGAAACTAGTGCACCATTTGACGAAGTAGCATGTGGTTTCACAGACGAAGAATTCCGTGCTGCATGCAAAGTTATTAGCACGATGAATTTTAAAAGAGAGTTACTTAGTCACAAATACTTTGAACCACTTCTTGAACAAGGAAGGCTCTTATTTTCACCATTAAGGTACGAGTTGTACATTTGAATCTAAACATACAAGTGTAGAGGAGAAGAAAAAACGTAGAAGAGAGCACAGAGAAGCACAAATTCACCAACGAAAAAAAGATGACCAGCAGAACATAGATTCGACAGCAATGAAAAAGAAAAAAGACATTGAAAAGAAGATAGTCAAAAACGTGAGACAAAACAGACCATCCAAAGAGGTACATTGTTCACACAGTCTTGTAACATCCATAGGTCGTACAAATGATACAAAGTGGCAATATCCTGGCCATCGAAGCGCCAAAAACAGAAAAACCGAATGTTGGAGTCGTTTCTGAAAACCCATTTATTAACAAACCAACCAATCCAGAAGATGAAATCGAAATAGAAGACGACTATGATTTTATTCAACACCACAAAGACCCAGAACCAAAAGATTCTACCACTCTACAACAGAAACAAAAATGTCACATTTGCAAAGCACGTTACACGACATTGCACTTTTTCTACCACAGAGTAAGAAGCCATTCACAAAAACTTACAATAGTTATGTCCAACTTGTGCAGAATTCAATTTTGAAAAACGAACACAAAGTGAAAATTTATCAGGAAAACACGTACTCGTTACTGGTGGTCGTTTAAAAATCGGATACCAAATCTCGTTAATGTGTTTGCGTGCAGGATGCGCCATGTTACACATTACTACACGTTTTCCTAAAGATTGTGCGAAACGACTTGCCAAGGAGAGCGATTGGGAATCGATGAAATCTCGCGTGAGAATCTATGGTTTAGATTTACGTCACATTCCTTCCGTGATCAAGTTTTGCGACTATTTGTCAACTACGTTTGATCGTTTGGATATTATCATCAACAACGCAGCACAAACCATTCGTCGCCCACCTAATTTTTTCCAACAAATTGCAAAAGAAGAGTTATCGATAACATGGGAAGAGATGGGAGAGTTGAAAAATGTGTTACCAAGAGATTTTGTCATGGAAGATGTTTCCAATTTGAGTAACATGATGTTAACACAAGAGAACAATCCAAAAGAAGAAACAACGATCAGTATCGTTCAAGATTCGTTATCATCATTACGCGCGTTAAAAGAAGAAACTAATGTAAGCGCATCTGCAAGTACGTGTGAAAACTATCATAACTAACAACTAGTTTTAACCATGATACCAACAAGTGAAGATGATCATCACCACATACGCGATCCAAAACATTTTCCTGAAGGTTCCGATGTCAACAACGAAGGTATCGATTTACGCGAAAAGAACACTTGGGCGTTAAAACTCGATGAAGTATCGTTAGTCGAATTCATGGAAGTACAAACCATTAACAGTACTGCTCCATTTATCATTGTCGGAAAACTACGAGAAATGATGAAACGCGATAGTGATATTAACGATAAATTTATTATCAACGTGAGCTCCATGGAGGGACAATTTTATAAACCATTCAAAGCGGTGACGCATCCGCATACGAACATGGCAAAAGCAAGTTTGAACATGATGACAAGAACATCTGGATTGGATTATGCTAGAGATAATATTTACATGAATAGTGTGGATACAGGTTGGATCACGAACGAAAATGCAAATTTCTGGGAGAAACAATTTACACCTCCATTGGATGAAGTAGATGGTGCCGCTCGTGTACTTGCTCCCATATGGGATGCATTACGTACAAAAGAGTGCAAGCATAGCTTGTTCTACAAAGATTATAAATCTGTATTTTGGTAAAAAGCATTTTTATGGCAATGGCGCACTAGTTGAAGGAGCAGGTGTTGGACTTGGTGTTGGTGGACAAGGCAAACAAACTGGACATACTTCATTTGCAGCTTGTAAACTTCTCAAATTTCTACCACGGATGAGAATGTTTCTTTGTGGACCAACTGATCCACAAAGGCATACTTCACAAGTTGGAGGTGGGGTAAGTTGAACTTGACTACAATCGGTGGCATAGAAAAATACTTTTCCAATGGCCTTGCATGCAGGTTTTGGTCCAGTCGTAGTAACGAGAACCTTCTTAGCGTTTTGGCGATTTGCACTATAGCATTGACCATTTCCATATGGAGGCACTAGGTAGCACTTTTGCCCAGCTTTTACATAGGCGTAGTCGAATCGTAGTCCTGGTGTTAGCTCGAGACGGAATGGAGCATCAGTATCTACGACATATGGTGTACCTGGACATTGTCCTCCAACAGCATCTACGACTGTAGCTGGTAAGGCAACAGCAGGTGGGCAATTTGGAACAGGAGTGGGCGTTGGTTTAGGTTGTTTTAACACGTTACGAATTAGCTCATCTTGTGTGTGTACAAGTGAAATCACTACTAGTATCAAGAGGAGCACTGCGATCCTCATGATTGTTTTTTTGGACGAAATGATGACCTATTTTAATTCTGGGCGCTGCAACACGAGCTAAATTATGCGCTGAAAATACATTATTATGCCTGTGTGTGGGCAGCCAATTCCTCAAACAAGTTGGAGATAACATGAATGGTATTTGCGGGGCGCTCACCCAAAAACTTTTTAAAAATAAAATAGATCTCGTAGTTTTGTGGATAAACTTCATCTATGAGTGTTCCTTGACTCTTGTGTTCTGCCATAGCCCAGATCACTGGCGTTTTGTAGTTTAGTCGATCCATGTGGCCGAATGTGTTTCTTCTGTCAAAATGGAAAACAAATGCACCATTGGATGTGAATCGTGAAACGTTTGCGTTAATTTGGTAATTGCTAATGTCGTGTTTGGTGACAGCGCGTGTGAGTTCTTCGTAACCTTGTGCGAATAAATAGTCTTCGTTTGTTTCTTCTGTTCCTGCGATAACGATAGGATGGTCATCACTTTGGAAATCGTATGTTTGTTCGATGGCTTCAAGTGCCAATATGCAGGAATATTTGTGATGTGCGTGCTGTTTCGCTTCTGGAAGCATCAACATGATGACATCGTATTTTGTCTTTTTCAATAAACGTTTAACTTCATCACGAACGCGATCATTGTTCCATACGGCATTGTTTTCCATTTCGGTGATGTCTGTCGTGTAGTGATGATCTTTTTCGTCTAGCATGTAGACGTCGCGAACTCCTGTTTTGTTATGCGAGTTGAAAAGTATTACCAAGAACATTGCACGATGCAAGCATTTCTTTTTTGCGTATGGCTGGTAAATGCTCTCTCGCGATCTTTTCATCTGTGGTATTTATACCATTGGTGAGTTTTAAAAGTGTAGAGTATCGGTAGCCTCCCTCACCATTAGTTATCAACAAAACATCTACTTTTGCGTTCAATACTCGCGTAAGTTTGAAAACTGTAGCTCCGAACAACGTCTCGTCATCTGGATGTGCAACGACAAGCAGAAACTGTTTGTTTGACATTTTTGATTTCAACTGTCAGAATTTACAAGTTTCTTGAAGAATCTATTGTTACTGTTTCGTTTCCAGTTCAGTTTAGCAAGATCTTAGATCCTTAACGTTTTTGTAATTTGCGGAATTTACAGTGGATTCCTGCCGGCTATAAATAATTTATTATTATTGCGCACCCGCAGTTCAAACAAAAAGTAAAACAAACATGAGTCGATACGTGACAATACTATTACCTCAAGAGCCTGTTATAACCGGACCACCAACTAGTGAGCAGCAAGCAAATACAACTGTCTTTGCCTTCACCATTGCAGTCCCTCAACATGTTAATCTAAACTTCCTTGAAACCTACGGAGAGTTTTTCGCTGAACGACACGCTGTATTGACACCAGAAAATGCTGAAGAACAATTCAATGATTACCTTCGAACACGAAATACAAATCCTACGCAATCAACCCACCCTAGAATACACTTTATCCATCACAACATGTCAAATCCCTCAAACTTAAATGACTTTTTGCACCGAACATTCATGCAACATCAACCACAAGGACCTCCACCGACATCAAAATCGGCCATTGAAAAACTTCCATGTTTTGAACTTACTAAGGAACGTCAACATTTTTTGAACCACAGTTTTGATGAATTGAGTTGTGGCGTTTGCTTGGAAGATCTTCAAGTTGGGGAAAAAATTCTTCAAGTACCATGTCATCATTGCTTCCATGCCGATTGTTTGAAACCTTGGATCACAGAGCACAACACATGCCCTACTTGTAGATTTGAACTTCCAGTGGACGACAAAGAGCAAGAGCAAGAACGAATCAAACGAATGCAAGCACGGTTTTCAAAAGAATCACTAGAGATCATGGAAATTGGAAATGCCACCGATTCAGTCTTTGATCGAGTATCTAGATTGAAAAACCTAAATGAATCAAAAGAAAACGTTATAGAATTGAACTCGTGTGAACTTGTGTTAACACAATCGCTAGAGAGTTTGGACAGAATGAGTCAATTCAAAGATGATAAAGTTCGAGCAGAACGTAAATCGCAAGTCAAGAAGATTTTATCGTTATTAAGCATGGTAGATGATGTAAGAAAAGATTACGAGAACAAAGAACGTGTAGATATGATGCAAATAGATCACGCAGAAAATATGTAAAAAACTAAACAAACTAAATTATACAAATACTTTGGCGCATTCTTGTGCACATTCTTCTTGCGGCTAAGAAAATCGCGTTTTTTATCGTAAATGACCACCAAAACGAACTTGCAACAAGAATATGCATTAGTTCAGAAGGTGTCAATAGTTTTGAAGAATTGCATCTTTTTGTTCTTTTAAAAATCTGTCAACCCAGGCGAAATTTAACAAACAAATGAGTGACGTACCACAAGAACCCGTTACACAAGAAGTCGCTGCGCAAGAAGGCGCTCCCGCAACAGAACCAAAAGAACCCAGCAAACAACAACTAAAGAAACAAAAAAAGTTGGAAGAGGCCAGATTAAAAAAACTCGAAACAGAAAACAAGAAGCGTCAACAAGAACGCGAAGCACACGAAAAGAGACTCGCAGAAGCAAAAGATGTTTCATTCACACAAGATATGACACTCACAAAAGCAGAACGCACAAAAATTCATGGTTGTACAGAGGCTGGAAAGCGCGTCAAAGTATACGGTTGGATCCACAGAGTTAGATGGCAAGGCAAGAAGATGTTGTTCGTCATTTTGAGAGATGGTACTGGTTTTATCCAAGCTCTACTAGACGGTGTATTATGTCAAACAGTCGATGCCATTTCACTCAAGGAAGAAGCAACCATTTGCATCTATGGTACCCTCAACAAGGACGATAGAGCACCATACATGGGTATGGAGTTGAAAGCTGATTTTTGGGAACTCGTTGGTCACTCACCAGCACTGCCCATCAACGAAGATGCCAACCTCGACACTCAATTAGATCAACGTCACTTGGTTCTTCGTGGTGAAAACACAAGTGCAGTCATGAAGATCCGTTCCATTGTCACTCAATGTTTCCGTGACCACTATTTTGCCAAACGCTACAACGAAGTATGCCCACCAACATTGGTACAAACTCAAGTAGAAGGAGGTTCCACATTGTTCAAATTTGACTTTTTCGGAGAAGAAGCCTATTTGACACAAAGTAGTCAACTGTACTTGGAAACAGTTATTCCATCATTGGGAGATGTTTTCTGTATTGCACAATCATACCGTGCTGAAAAGAGTTTGACTCAACGTCATTTGGCAGAGTACACTCATATTGAAGCCGAATTGCCATTTATCCAATTCGAAGACCTTTTGGAAACTGTTGAAGATTTAATTGCCGATGTTACCCAACGTGTATTCGACAAGGCTCGCGATTTGGTTTTATCAGTCAACAAGGATGCCGAAAAAGTTTTGGAAGTTGTCACCAAGAACAGACCATTCAAACGTATGACCTACGCCGAGTGTATCAAGTTCTGCAACGAACACAATGTATACAAGGACAAGGAAAAGAAGATTCACTTCGAAATCGGTGACGATATTACCGATGCTCCAGAAAGAGAAATGTTGAGCCACATTGGCGTACCAGTACTCATGACCAAATTCCCATTGGAAATGAAAGCTTTCTACATGAAAAAGTGTGACGAAGATAGATCACTTACTGAAAGTGTTGATGTACTAGTACCAGGTGTTGGTGAAATTATTGGTGGTAGTATGCGTGTTGACAACTATGAAGAGTTGATGGAGGGTTATCATCGTGAAAAGATTGATCCATCGTTGTACTATTGGTATGTTGATCAACGCAAGTACGGTACCACTCCACATGGTGGATATGGTCTTGGATTGGAAAGATATTTGATGTGGTTGTTGAACCTACCTTCAGTTAAGCAATCTTGCCTATATCCAAGGTACATGGGACGCGCAAAACCGTAAACGAGTTTGTTAAATTGCCAACACGGATACCAAGTCTTGTTGCGTGCTTAATTCCAAATTATTAAAAATAATTTTTAATACTTTTCCAATCTTAGGTTATTATTAGAGTGCTAGTGTTCATAACATCTCTGCAAGCACCGTCTGCTAGCTTTATAAAATACCAAGACTCATGGCGCATCATAACTTTAGATACAGGTGTAACCCAAGTTGACACAAGTAAAAACGCAAACAATGAACTAAGATGTTTACACCGTCGGCAATTGGCTGAGAGATTGTATGGATGCAATCGAGCAAACGATGATGCACCAAAGAAACTTCGAGCGTGTGGAGCCAATACTATTAGATATCATAAAACGATCCAAAACGCCGCTAATACAAAGGGCAATACAAATTGATCGCGTAAATTTTTTGAAAAATGGGCTTGGTGGGGTCCATGTAGAAGATATCCTTGCTGAAACACCAGGAACTTATGGACAAAAGCTCTTTTTGAATTTGGCCGTCGTGTACTCTAATGTTGCATCATTGTACAACTTACAGGGACGATTTAAAGAAGAAGCAGTACATTTAAAAGAAGTAAAGAGTTTATTCGAAGGATTATTCGATCCGTTAGATGTTTTGAAATGTCCCCCACAGTACAAAGCAGATGCATTCAGAGATGTGTTGTACACGTACGCTTTTATCGTCGACGCTGAGCTGGATACTGCACTAAAAAAGGCAAACGATTTGGCCACTGCTAAATTGTATACAAGGTGGATCTTTTTAAAAAATGCATTTGCGAGTAATGATAAAGTCAAAGAAAAGAAATGTAGAGATATAACAGCGAAACAGTTTTCAGATTTAATGGAGAAAACAGAGGGCGGATACATGCAAGGTCACTATGATCACTCTCAAACTAGAAATTTACACCCCAGTATGTTACGTTCGCCAACACAACATTTCCAATGTGCCAATTGTGGGAAGAAAGAAGAATTTAAGGGGCAATTAAAGCAATGCTCTAGATGCAAGAAGGTCAGATACTGTGGTCAGGAATGCCAACTAAAACACTGGAAAGATGGGCACAAAGACGCGTGTAACAAATAAAATGTACAACAGCGATTTTCGCAACCACTGATCTTGAACCTTTCAAACTTGCGGCCAGAACATAAATCTTTGTTTCTATTGAATAATTTCCATCAACAGCATCAGATTCGCAAACAACTGGAAGCATAACACACCTCTTGGCGCTTTGTTTTAGAGGTGGGGATTACTGCGGGACATACATAGCTAAATTTTGATTGATGGGCCCCTCATAGGCCAAGTCAGCATCAGTTTACAATGTGGGGAGTTGATGCTTCGAACTAGAGCAGTCTTATTTGTCAAGTTTTACGCTCCGCTGAGTTTTTAATTGGAGGTTAAAAAGCACGCAAACTTGACAAATAACACATCTAGACAATGAACGGTGGTGACCAACAAGCCGTGCCTCTACAGCAACAGTACTACCAACCATACATGTATGCTCAACAAGACGGGCAACAACCACAAGGCTACCCAGTTTTCCAACTACCGCCTCAACAATATGCCCCAGTTGAACAACAAGCAGCACAACAACAAGGCTTTTACCCACAAATTCCAGTACAACAACCACAATACATTTTCACAGAAACAAATACAACCGAAGCAGAGCCATGCCAACGGCACTGTAACAAACGTTTCAACGCGTACAAGATTGGAACAGCCATAACTATCGCTTCATTCGTAGCGTACTTTATCGTCACACCATCGGCTTTCCCATGGTTTTTAATTATTGCCTCTATTTCAGCAGGCGCTATGGCTTCAAAATTCATTAGAGAACACTACGCAGACAACCAACCACGATTCCGCAAACACGCCGCGTGGTATGGATGCATCAACATTGCTTTCCTACTCGTCAACTTGTGGAGTGGTGGATTCCCATTCTCCGTTGTTCCCATTGCAGTATGGGGAACTGTACTCGCAATGCACGCAGAGTCAATCTACAATAGAGACCCATTGAAGAAGGGACTCCTCCGTCACGCAATTATTTATGCAGCAGTAGGTTTGATTATTCTCGTCGCTGTTGGCTACTTGCCAAGTTTGGAACATCAACCTCGCTTCAACAGAATGCGTAGACCAGACATGGAGGGCAAACCAAAGGACGGAAAGATGGAAGCTGAATTCATGGCCTTCAGAAACCACGGAAGACCATCCAACAGACCAACTGCTGTTCCAGGAGCGATGTCAACTGCTAGACCAACACCAGTCAAACCACAAGAAAGTGGCAGACCTGAACACGAAGGCAGACACAAGGGCGGCCATCACGGCAAGGGCACTAAACAACCAGAAGGCACTAAGAAGCCAGTAGATGAAGAAGAAAGAGAACACGAAATCCGCAAGGAATATGCTCGTGAAAGTGCACGCAATGATACTCACTACAGATTTATCATGCGCACTGTTGGATTTGTATTTATGCTAGTTTGGTCAGTTGTTTTGTTAATTCATGCCTGCAAGACTAAGCGTGCAATCAAGAGAAGAAATCACATGGCACGCAACGCGCAACCAGCTGTTGAACTTCAATCAGTAGATGTAGTCCAACAACCAAACGTTGTCTTGCAAACTGGATCAATCCAAAACTAACCTGTATATTAAACCTAATTAGCTTTATGATTTTAAAACATTATTTTTTAGCTGTCTTATATTTTTGCATTTATTTCAATGATCACCACGTAACTAGTCTGCCTCTACATGATTCGGTTCCTCCTCTACAGGCGTCATAGCTGCAAACAACTTCACCCTTTGCGTGAACTGTTGTATTGTTATGGGGCGAATCGTGCCTCGTTACTTTCTTTGGCAAAGTCAACTCTTCTTGCGTATAAATAACTCACTATTTATTTCAAAGCAAACAGATCTTCTGTATGGTGTTACTCGATAACCTCAGTTACAGTTTTCAACTACATCCCTTCACGTTCAGTCCTGTAGTGATACCAGAGGACTACTTTGCGCAGGACGTTTTGGTGCATGATTCCCCAGTGAAACAGCCCGAAACTACGGCTCCTACACCTACAACACAAACCAACGACTCTAACGATGAGGTGTACAAGCTCTTATGGACTGAGCATGATCAAAAACTCAAACAATTGGAAAGCATGATTGAAGAAGAGAGAAAACATACCGAAGAACTACGAGCAAGAGTAAAAGAACTAGAAGACAAACTCACTGTTGTCCCTCACCCATTCCATAACTTTGTTACACAATTGTATGATGATGATGAAGTCGAATATGTGACCAAAGAAAGCGCCGAGAACTTCAGCTCAGAGACCGACAGTATCCCCGAAACGCCCATCTCACCATTCATCAAGAGAAGAAAAACCGAATCTTTTGAAATTGGAGTTGTTAGGACTGCACCAAACGCCAATGAATTTACGTTCGCTAAGAAACGATCTTCACCAAAGCCCAAGAGCACCAAATTGAGACCTTCATTGAAAGTAGTGGTACCAAACATGGATCCGATTAGACCCGAAGAAGTGCCGTTCAACCTTGGATCAGTAGACCTCTCCCTCTTCGTTCGTTGGAATGGAGAAATTTATTGCATGTCGAAAGCATTCCCTTCCAAACATTTACTAATGAAAAGTATTGCTCAATACGAGATCGATCATCCTACAACTAGACCGAACATTCTAGTAGAAAACGAAGAGTTGAGACTACTCAAACAAATGAACAAGAATGTGTTAGGCCATTCAAGAACAATTTCCTTGTACACTATGCACTTTGTGAAATACTTTGCTGACAATGAATCAAACGTTACACCCAGCGAGTGTTAAATACCTGTAAATAAAATTGTACATAGTTTGTAATGCATGAGTCATTCAAAAACGCACAATGCAGCCGACAGAAGATCTTTGTGTCATCTATCAACAGCAGTCGTATCTCACAAAGTTCAAATATATTATTTATCAAGGAGAATCTGAGGAGAACGTCGTGGCGTATGCAGAGTACGGTATCAGAAAATGTGTACTGACATGTCCTAAAGTTCATCTGTTTGGACAACGGATAGAATACTTTGGAGACATATTAAACATGGTGAGACTATCAAGTACACGAATATTATTGCAATACCCAAGACAACTAGTACTCTTCCGAACTATCATGCACTCTAATGCAACAGTGTCGTTTTTGAAAGAAGCAACCCTACCATGGAGAGGTAATCGGGAATTATCTATTGTATCTTTGGATGATAACTACATTGTTGTATCTAATTCGCTTAATTGCATCACCATCCGAAAGTCTAGCGTTGAAGCGTTAAAAAAGGACGTTATAGAGACATCTATCCATGTTCCATGCATGACAGAAGTACTCGCTGCTCAAAGTCACAGATTTGTTACAGTTTGCAAAACGACACTCGAATACAACGCATGGCAGTGGAACAAGAGTACAAACCTGATTGAAAAGCTGGCAGTGTTTGAGATGTCCACAGTATATCCAATCACAGGCTGGTATTTGACGCATACACGCATAATGAGCACTCTAGTATTTGACATGATCAATTATCGATACTATGTTCCTGACTCTCATTGCTTTGCAATGCAAGCTAAAGAGTATACTATTTATGTGACAAATAAGCCAGTTTCGATCCTAGTTATGAAGGGAAATAAAATGGTAGAAAAGTACGATGTAAAGAGGACAAGTTTGTCACAAATTACTTGTGTTGCAGTTTCGAACAACAGTGGAAAGCTTGGATACGTGCTGGCAAGAGACCACTACACTAATGATTTTGGTCGAGAGTGCTTCTGCGAGGTACGACTATTCAACGTTACCACAAACATATTTATTTGGAGCGACAGCTCACTGCACAGCTTTTGTGACCTATGGATTAGTGCAAGTTAAAACTACACCTAGACGTACTAAAATTTCTCTTCAACTGATTTATTCAGTGCTTTAGCTGTTTTGCGCGATAATTTTGCTCCGCACGGGATAACTAAATCACGATATCCCTCAAAAGTCCACGTCAACTCAAATAAAAGCCACAAATTAATTGTCTGTTAAAACAAAAAACACAACAGCATAGAGATGAAGATTTTGGGTATCAGTGGCAGTATTAGAAAGGCATCGTATAATACCAAGGTGCTACAGTTCGTTGGTAAACACATTGCCAAATCACAACCAGAAGTGAACTATGAAATCGCCGATATCAGTCAGCTACCACTCTTTAACGAAGATATCGAAGCAAACGGAGCAAAACCACCACAAGTCGTAACTGATTTTAGACAAAAAGTAGTTTTATTCACTCCATTACTAACACGTATACAGGTAAAAGAAGCAGATGCGATTGTTTTCTCTACTCCAGAGCACAATTATAGCACTCCAGCAGCGTTGAAGAACGCACTTGACTGGGCAAGCAGGTACGTTAACCATCAACCTCTAACTCTGTAGACCATACGGACACAATGTCTGGGAGAACAAACCTGCTGCAATTTTAAGCGCATCTCCAGGTTATCTCGGTGGTATCAAGGCTCAATACGCGTAAGTACTTCGCGCATTCTATTAACATTCCAGTTTGAGACAAATCTTCGTTTTCTTGGCAATCAAAGTTTTGACAAGACCAGAAGTTGTCGTGCCATCAGCACACACCAACACCTCTGAAGATGGTAACATTACCAATGAAATGATTGGGAAGAACGTTGGACAACTCGTAGACGCTTTGATTCAACACACAAAAGACCAAGCAAAGATCACTGATAGCAAGCTGTAAACTAACATTTAAATAGTGATACACTCTTGTGTCTCTTTGCATAATCCAAACATCCCAAGAAAATATTTTCCATCTGCTCTTTGTCAGGCATGAATTGTACTTGAATGTCAATATCTGCTTGAACGATATTCATATCCAAGTGATGACTGCTTCCACCACTGAATACAATTCCTCCTGGCTGTCCATTGAAAAGTTTTTTGTACTCGACTAAAAACTCTTTCAAGGATACGTTCAATCGTGATGAAACAGCTCTGGTAAACTCTTTTTCATCTTTTGATTCTTCTTTAATTTCTTTGATATCATGCTTGGACAAAATTTCGCATACTTCTACCTTCTCTCCTCCATGGTGATAGATCTTTGCTTTTGTGAAGCTCTCGCACGAGTACATTTTGATTTGCTCGTCTACAATGTCGAATACTGATACATTTGGATAAGTACCCAACGCTACGATAAGTAATGGTAGTGTTTGACATTGAAACGCTGCTGCATACGCATGAGCGAAGCCATCGTGTATTAAATGAATGTTGCAATCTTTGGAAAGTTTCTCTTTGCACTTTGCTACCCATTCAAAGCCATCGTAACTTCCATTCTTCGAAAACTCATCAAGTCTATCACTATGTTTGATCTTTCCATTGACTGTATCCATATCTCCTGTTACTGAAAAGACTATAGTTTCGATTTTATTGCTTGAGACTTTTGATTTCTTTTCAAAGAGTTCAAGTATAGTATCAACAACCTTGTCTCGATCTGCGAACAAATCTTTGCTGGGTTCTTTGAAATTATCAAATGTTCTTGGTTTCGGTCCATCTACTGTGCGATATCCGTACTTTGCGTTTGAGCCACCAATGTCAATGACTACTTCGTACTTGTCATCTGTTGTCATTGATCTTTTTGTATGTTTGGCACGATCTTTATTTATAGCTATTTATTCTCAAGCATAGCGCTTGAAACGGGAATCTGTTCCGAAATCAAATAAACTTAAGACCAACAAGGCGCGTTATTCCTGCGTAAACTGTTAATTTGATTATTAATTTTGAAAATTTAAAAACAAAGAAATTTCTCCTTAGCATTGACATGGCAGTAGACACTGTGTTGTGCCCACGAGCCCGCCCAGCAATGCCGGATGTACTATCGTGAATCCGGAAACGGAGGGCATACTAGAAGTGCTTACCACCCGAACTGAGGACCACTTAGACTTTTATAAGTCAACGGTGAGAGCTAGTGCTAACCAGTAACAGAAAACAAAATTGATGTGAATTGTGTGTTTGAATTATGGGTTGACCGTTTTTACTTTTTCATCAAAGCAAACATTAGAACACCGCCGATAGCTGCAAGTGCGCCCACTGTAACAGCTGCTGCACCACCTGCAATCATAAGCCCTTTAGCACCTTCTTCTTTGATTCTCAAATCAACCAAATCTAACAAGCGTATTGCTTGGTAATTTCCTGGGTCGAATTCCAATAGTTTTTCAATCCACCTACGTGCTGCTGGGTAATCTTCTAGGTGATAGTATCCTAATGCCATCAAGTACATACAATCTCGTTTGTAGTGACGTGAATTTGTTTCAAAAGCGTCAAAACTGGTGCTGTTTTGTTGATGTATAAGTTCCTTTAACAAGATAAATCCAGCATTAATATAGCGTTCCTCGCGTGCCTTAATGTATAGTGTTGCCAAAGCGAATTTGTTATTATCGTTTGGTTCGATTTCTAAAAGCTTTTCGTGGTACTCTATTAATCCTGTGTCGATAACTTCTGCCGCTAGTTGTTCCTGTAAATTCTCAATGTCTTTTTGCTTCTTTGCCATGCTCTCCTCGGATGTTATGCTTGACTTTGTCATGTTGCACAAGATGTTTTGTTAGAACTTTCCAACGCAGTATTACAAGAAAAGAGAAAAAAGTAATAGAACAAGTTCCTCAAACGACCAAAATCAAGCAATGGCTAGAGCCCATATAATATTAGGATTGGATTATTGTGATGATAGCGCGAAAGCAGAATCGAATGGTGACCACTTATCTGCAGCAAATAGTTATTTCAAAGCATCAGAACAGTACGAGTTGTCAGAAAAAGAAACCACAGACGAAAATGCACAAGACGCAATACGGTTACTAAAAGAACATTGTCAAAGCGAAGCAAACTTTCAATATGCGATGCATAATCACTACAAACAACAACCAAAACAAGAAATCGAACCACTTATCGACAATTTGGAAGTGGGACAATTACGTGGAGAAATGTATTCGTTATTTATTAGACCTTGGGAGACACTATGGCCACTTATTGAAACGGAATCGGATTCAAACGCTCACATACGACAAGCCTTCTTCAAAACATTGAACAAGTGTCAAAAAGATTTATCCGTTTTAATAGATATCGCACAAGCTAGTAATAACAATGGTCCCTCATCACCAAAAGATCCACTCGGAGCTAAAATAGTTCAGTTGTCTAGTTCGTTGAATGCGGTACAAGTTACGCGGTTACAGAATCAAATCGAACAGTTGAAAGAAGAAAATAAGCAACTAAAGAATGGAGCACAAACCAAAGTACCACGCACGTCACCTTTTAAAATGTAAATATTGTACAATCCAAAATTATTTATTTCTCCCAAACCCGGACGATTACTCTGGTATTGTTTTTTAAGCAAATTCAGACTTTTCCAACTCTGCTAGAATTGGTTCGTACAAGTCCAAGGCGATTTGGGCTTGACCCTTGGTCTTATCACTTCTGCTCTTGAGCAACTCTTTTTGTTGTTCAATTTCACGACGAACCAAGTTGATATCTAACTCTTCCAACTTGTATGCTTCAATAGAGTTGATTTGCATTGGGCCAAAGTAGAAAATGTGAGCCGTACCTCCGGCTGTAATCCATTTCTCTACGCGATCTTCGTTGTATGTTAGGGTCAACAATCCTGGTTTAACTTTGAACCATGATGTTTCGTAGTTGGGCAAAATACAAACGGTACCGTCAGCTTCCGATTCAAACATAACTTGATCGACTTTTTCGTTTCTCAAAAGCCAACTGTTGTTTTGGCACAATGTTAGAGATACTTTCTTAACAGTTGCAGGTGCCATTTGATCTTTTGGCATAGCGTTAACAAAACGATTGGGAATAAAACTGAATCCATTTTCGTCTTCATCGTCTTTGTCTTTTTTCTTTCCTGCAGCATAGGAACGAGTTTGTGTATTTTTTAGAATTGGTGTAACAGTCATTGGTAGAACCTAAACAAGTGTTAGTATATGACTGTTCTTTGAGCAAAAAAAATCACGGTCCGCAGTATGTGTGATACCGTGACCGAGTTTTTTACACACGTACTTGTTGCTGTGCGCGGAGTACGACTGGCGCCCTTCTAAATAGTGTCTTCAGCATGATGTTCACGGCTGCGATTGTTTTACTTGCTCAACTAGTTGATTGGTCAATTCAGGATTACAATGGATTATAAAAGTAACTTTCAAGAAACATGGTTTGATCTACATAATTTATTGTCCTCTACCTGGTGGAGCTCCTCGTCCTGGTGGAGGTGGAATACCTCTACCTGGCGGGAACGGTGGCATAGGCATTCCTTGTGGTGGCATAAAACCTGGTGGCATTGGTGGCATGGGCATACCAGGAGGTACACCACGTCCGAATGGTACTGGATTCATACCCATCATTGGTGTAGGAATTGGACCAGTCAAACCTGGCATTGGTTGTGTTGGTGCGACTGTAGGTACTGATATTCCACGACCAACAGGTACCGATGTGCCTGGTGGTGGTTGCACACCGCGTGATAATAGTGCTTTTACACGACTGTCGTCTTGTGGAGGTGGTCCTTCTACTGTCATTGAAATAATAACCTCTCCGCGTAACAATACAAGTCCTAATGTACGTTTTTGTTCTCTTTCTTCACCTTTTTTCCCACCTTTTGGTACGATCTTTCTGTATTCTTCACAATCTCCCAAAACCAAGTTCATATGTTTATCGAAAGCCATAAATTTTCCAACGAGTGTTCTATTATCTTGTAACGTTACCCTCATCCTATAGTTGACGTATTGGTATAGTTTGCTTGTCTTGCTCATACTCTGTTTGTGGTTAATTTGTCTTGTTAAATTATGTACCATTTTCGCAAGGGTTGTATAAGTATTACGCGTGTATGCGTTTCAAAAATATAAGGATCGTCTACGCGAAGATCACTTGCGTGTTGTGAAGTTTGAAAAAGTTGCGTGACTTGTTTTCGTTGAAGTCAACTGCATACAACAGAAGAATAACGTCACCAGACATAGACAAATAACGCGTTTCTCGATTTTATTCTACGTACAACTTTAAAAGTATCATCGCATACTCGGAAACTCGTTTTTGAACTCGAATGTTGTTTACATTACTCAAGATCCTACTAGTTTTATTTATTATCTATGAGTTAATCGTGAGGTACGCAAAACTACATGCTCGCTAATATAGAAGAGTTTTGCCAAAAGTTATTGAAAGATTCGTATCAAAACACAATATCTCTGTCAAAATAGAACGATTTGGCTTCTTTTCGATACTATACAACGCAAAAATAACAGTTAAAGAAAATGTAATACTCCAATTTATCGTTTATAATATTTGTTAGGATCAAACAATAATTATTGGCATACAAGAAGTCAAAATTGATCCTATAATGGTTGTCAAATACTTTTTAACCAAAGGACAACCAAAAATGCTACGAACGACGATTATTGATCTTCACATAGATGTTCATCTACCAAAACACAGCCCACCGCCGAAAGAGTTTAACATTCCATCTAACATGATGAACATTTTGGGAACCTTTGCGCCACTATTCGAGTTTTATTTTACTGGATTACAAGTTACAATTCACAGTACGAAAAATTCTGCAATAGAAATCAAACAAGAAGAAATCACGTTAAGCGCGAAACGAACTAGTTTGAACTCACAAAAAGTTTTGTCAATGAATGTTTCACTTTTGAAATCAACTGTATCATTACGAAAACAATTAGAAACAAGAGAAGAGAAACGACCATTTGCAAAAATTGGAAAATTAACAGCAAAAGTAACACTCACGTAAGAACTAAAAACACAACTAACTTTAGACCAAAATCGTTACATGTACACTTAGCACAACTCATCGCTCACGATTTCCAAATGACAATTGGTCAGTTCAATTTGGCAATTTTGCAAGATTTTACTGATGTCTTGAAAACACCAATCCACGAGACAGTTAAACAAGATGTATTCGATAGTGGACCACTACTACCGCCAAGTTGGGCAACATTACCATTTATACCAGAAAAAGTTGAAATTGTATTGAACAATTCACTGATACTGGTTGTACCATCAGAAAATTCGCTAAAAATGAGAATATCATCCAAATCGATACGACTAAACTCGCAAACCATTGTACAGAACAGCAAGTTTATGAGTATTGAAGGACAGTTAGTTATCGATGACGCCAAGTCGATCATTGGAAGATCGTCAACAGTTATTGATGCAAAAGTGATATCACTACCACATGTACTTTTAGATTGCTCAGCAAATTGGGCAAACGTGTATACTAGTCGACACGCAGGTCCTGCCATAAAAGCAGATTTGTCGCTCAATGACCCGCTCGTGGCGACAATGACACCACAACTTATGAGATGGATAATCGATTGTCAATCACTCGCGTCCAATGTACTACAAGCTTATTTATTCCGCGAAGATGATCAAAAGATTAACATTGTTGAAGTTGACCAACAAGTCAACTTGAGCATTATTTTCAAGTTATTTTTATCACTGAGTGTTTCGATACATCAAATTGAACTTCAGTGTTTACTTGAAAAGGATGCTATGGTTGTGCAAGTGAATAGTTTATTATTAGAGCGTGGAGTAGCGAAGGCGTTGGAAGATGATGCAGAATTGATTATGCCATCGCAGTACACAGGGAAGAGCACGATACACTCGATACTTTTGAACACCTCCAAACCAGTTGTTGCCATAGCTGGAATATCAGCAAACATAGACGCTCATGTTGCAGAAACACTCGTTCAAGTCAAAGTAGATAGCAATGTACAAGACGTTGGTGTTTATTTTGATAGTATAACGGACACTGAAACAGTGAAAAGGCTATGCACGCAGTATCTACCATTACTCGAAACATTACCGAAAAGATCAAACACACAACCACAAGTGAAGAGTGTACCTTTTGCAGTAGATTACTTCATACACGTAGACAATGGACTCTTCAAAGCATCAACCAAGCTCGTTGATATCATATTACAAACAAATGTACAGGTGTCAGGGTATGGTCCAAATCTAAACGTTCACGTTGGTCCTACTACAATGCACACAATGATCAACAACACGCAAGAGGACATTTTGAATATAGACCAAGTACAGATAACGAAACAAAAAGAATTAGTAGTTTCGTCAACAAACATCAACGTTGCATGGAACGCCTTGTTCCAAGTGCGAGTGTTAGAGATTGTTACAGATATCCTCGGCATGGTTAATTCCATTTCGAAACATTTACCAAAGTCTGAATCCAAGCCGATTACACGCCAACCTATGATTCCATTACTATTCGATTTGAAAACAATCAACGTATCCGCTTCGTTTTCAAAAAGATCCAAGTTCTCGCTTTCTATTGAGCGCGTACGCTCAAAAGATTCTTCTACTCATGTAGTAGAGGTTCTCATCGTTAAAGCAATGGATCAGACAATGGTTCTATGTCCTGCGATCAATGTTATGTTGAATTATCACCCTATCATCAACTCGGATTTCTACTATCTACACAACAAATTGCGGAATCAAGTGACAGAAGAGACTTTTATGACTGTAGAGTTTGATCATTTAGATATCAAGATACCAAACGGATTGTACATTGCCGATGCGACAGATGACATGGCATTAGCTATTGAAGTGTTGAAACAGTTCAAGTTTGAGAGTGATGCTTCAAACGAGCCACCGAACGTGCCAAGAATTTACTTGATCATGAAAAACGTCATATTTGAAGTAGAAGACAATCCAATAGATTCTAGTTTGGTTATTCATCAACAAATTTGGGAAGCCGAAGTTGCCGAGCGTGAACACCGTGAACGGCTTTTCAACAAGAAGATCAATGAACTATCTTTACCGCACGACAAAGTAGAAAAGATGAGAGTCGAATTGAGAAATCAAAACGGCATGATCTACGTAGATAAAATCAAACATTTCAAGAAACACAACACAAGACCAAAGGGAATCTTTACCGTACAAGTTCGTTCAGTAGAGTTGGATATCATACCTGAACACAAAACCAAAGAGCAAGTTAGGGAGTGGATAATTAGCAAAGATGATAGTCCCATTCCTGCAAATGTTGATTTTGATATTGCGATTCGTTTGAAAGTTGGTATGAAGTTTGAACACGTCACAATCTCTATGAGAAACTATCCACTACCGTTCTGGAAGAATGATAGATGTGGAGGAGAGGCAACAGTCGCTTTGATTCAAACACATGATATTCCAAACGCTCCTATGGGTCCAGTACGCAAATGGAAGTTTGATAACGATGGTCACGAGTACACTATCCAACAACCACAACACTTACCCAAACTATACTTTGATGTCAACGGTGAAGTACGCCACAACGACTTTATAGTTGGTTTGTTGTCTTACATACCTACTTTTGAAGATTTAGCAATAGCGTTCGAGAGATTATCGCCAATTAAGCCATACCAGATGTTCTGGTGGGATCAAATGCGATATCTTACACATGGAACGTATGCGTTGAAGATTTACGATTCTCGAGTTAGGTTACTAAGCGGAATCAATCCATACGATCCTACAGACTACTTGGACATGTACGCCGACTACACACATGGCTCTTATAAAACTGGTCAGTATCGTATCGAAATGCATCAATTCAGAGCGATCAATCATCCATCGTTGAGTAACTTCCCAGCCATAGCCGAGTTACCTTATCTATTAGCAATAATTGGTTTCTCGTGGCACACTCCACACATGAAAGATCCGTACAATCACCACTTCAACTTTTGGGATGAGAAAAAGAACAATGAATTTAGAGCAACTGAAATGAAAGTCAAGTTTGATATGACATTCCGACCAGACGAAACGGCAACGTGTTCACACACCAAACCTACGATCATGTTCGATCCACTGACCACTTCATGGATGATTCGTTTTGCTACGTTTTTAGAAACGTGGCCACTACAAGTCTATTTGGGAAAAGCGTTCAAGTATATGATGCCAAAGAGAGAAGATTTTGAAGTTTTAGATTTTATCTCGCATATCATTATCAGCGTTGATTCCAAAGATTTACAAGTCATGTGGAGTAACGGTCAACTCACTGATAACTATTTGCTAAGAATATCGTGTGGAGATGTTAACTTTTTCGGTGATTTGGGCCGTGATACGTTACCTGATATCAAAGTACCAAAAGTGAAACGAAAGAAGGTAGACATGTTACCAGTAAGCATGCACGCTCATTGTAAGAATTTGGGTGTTGATTTGTACGCATGTAAGGATCACATGAACGATGATCCACCAGAGTTTGGATACCCATTCTTGGCGTCTGTGAATGAGATCATTTTCCGACAAAACACTGACAAAGTGTTTGACTCGCCGTTGACCAAACAACTAGACACACTCAATGAATTTGTACATCAACTGGTAGTTGACGGACTACACGCATTATGGTCATCAGAAATTAGAGACGCAGTATTCACATTTATTGATATTTCGGAACAATTCATGTTCAACGAGTTGGAAGTTACTCAAGGAAAGACACTGCGAAAGATTGAAAAGCAACTCACAGAAGAGCGTGAAGAAGGAATTATAAGCGAAGTGCAGACTCCAAGTCCTGATAATGAACTCTTGTCTCATTTGCTCAGAGAAGAGAAAACTCCACAAGAAGGTGTTTTACAACAACAGTCATTCTCGATACTTGCAAAACCATTTGCTGTAGTGTTACTCAAACCACAAGCGATCATGTTAGCAGAGGAGACAAGTGAGTGCATGATTATTCGTGCCGAATTAGGACGTGTACAAATCCATGACGTTGAAGAGAAGAAGCGACTCAGTTTACTCAATGAAGAGATCACACAAAACGTGAACGAAGTTATTACCGTTTTGGACAACGTGAAAGGTTTTATGACCGATATTAACAACTCCACACTCGACTCTTGCTTCGAACATACGTACGACATTGTGCTAACTAGTGGTTCATGGACGTGCACATACACGGAGACAAAGAGTGAATATTTGGAAATGTTAGATCAAGCACCAAAGAATGTAATCGTACAAGTACCTCAGATGGATTTGCATTTCACAAGTAACAATTTACAATCTTTGATCGATATTATCACGAATACTCTAGTTCCCAAAAAATTAGCAAGATCCGTACTATTGGAAGATAAAATGGAAACTATTGCCTATCAGAGTAAATTGGCACCAGAGTTTTGGCAAGATGCTGATCGTGTAAAAAGAAAAGTAGAATCCGTAAGAAGAGAAATCAGAGCATTGGAATCGCAATTGAGTATGGCGTTACGTGAGCTGGGAATCAATCCTAAAAACACGCAAGTTGTGACTGAAATCGAACGATTAGAAGAAACCATACGCAAAAGAAAGATGGTGTTCCATGGCATGAAAGAGAATTTACAAATGTTAGTTATACGCGCCATGCAAGAGAAGGAACAACAAATTAGTGGATCGACGGTCACAAAACCTGATTTACACGTTCAAGTAACACTACACGATGCACGATTCCAATTACTAGATTCTTTAACTCGTCGACCCTTTATGGAATTGATATTGACACTATTCCAAGCAAGTATTATCAAAAATTTGGATTACTCGATTTTGCAAACATTTACACTACACCACTTTTTCTTGAACAATTTACTACCAAATCCATCATTTGCTCAAGTTATCATTCCATATGATAAATCCATGGGAAGTATCACTCCTCGTGCACTAAACGATGACGATTGCATGTTACGTGTTACAGCGAACAAACGATCACCAATTGGTGGTATAGGAGGTTTCGAACATTTTGAAATTGACGTCACACCAATTATCATCCAGTTGACCTATGAAATCTACAAAGCTATTTGGGATTATGCGTTCCCATTGGCAAGTACAAAACCAAATGATGAAAAGATTTTAACAACGAATACAAGTACTGTGCTACCATCAAGTGTAAAAGTAGATGAACATCGTCAAGATGATTTACGTGATTTGTTAGAACGTAGACAATCAAATACGTCAAGACATCAACTTTTCAAAAAATTCAATTCGAGAAGAGATCATGATTTACTAGATGATATCGATTTGATGAAGAATCGTGCATCATCGACTGTGATTTTCAACTATGTACGTATTGCTGAAGTCAAGCTTTTCGTAACGTATCATGGTGTACCAGAGAGTGTAGATACTTTGGAACTCATCAAGTACGTTACTAATTTGGAACAATGTGAAGTGCATTTGAAATCTTTGGTATACAATTCGAAAACGTGGACATGGACCAATTTCTTTGAAAATTTGAGAAATGATATCATTAGACAATCTCTCGAGTACATTATCCCACAAACTGTAAAATCTGTCACAACAAGTAAATTCAGAGACATAGGAAGGATTTTCAGAGTTTCGCCATCGACAACTACACCAAGTCAACTTGTTCCAAAAACATCACCAAGGGTATTATCACCAGATAACGGTGGTGTAACTGTTTTAGATGATGATAAAGAACCTGCAAATGCAAAAACAAAGATTCTAAAGAGTGCGAAAAAGTATCAACAACAATTGTCAAACATGAAAGATATTTGGAAACGAAAGAATGAAATTGATGATACATCGATCAAAAAGATGTTAATGTTTGGTGCGAAAACGAGTAGTGCGGAAGGATTGAAGAAGTCATTCTTTGGAAAGAGTTATAAGAAACAAGCAAATTCAGAGGAACAAGTAACGAGTCCGAGATTTAGTGGACATGTGGAGGGTGCGTTGACAGAAGATTTATTTGATGCGCTAATGCTGGATGATACATCGACTGCAACAGAGGAAGATGAATCACAATAAGGACGATGTAATTTGCAAAATAAAATCTGTCACTGGATTCACCTGTAATCGATCAGTATTCCCTCAAATCATTCTTGTTCTTTGTATGTACATCTGCACAGATCTATTGCGCTGTTTAAGCTAACGGCCACATGAAATTAGAACCGAGCTAGTTGAGTTAGTTAGCCATAATACTAGGTGAAATATTTATATCAGTCTTTTCATCTCCATTAAATAACAATTGGTAGCTTTCCTGGTGGGTAAATCGGTTTTGACCGTGCCATGACATCGTTGTGTTGGGCAGTGTTTGTACGACTCCAGACAAGAATAAGAAGTACCTCAAGTTTCGCTCAGCTCAAGATACGGATTCATTAGTAATTGGTCACTGAACTTAGCTGGTGTCATTCTATCTAAGCAATATTCAACATAGTGTTTAGATAGGATCGCTCCAGCTGCCTCTCCTCACAGTTTCCATGTCCTGTGGTTAGCTTCATTTTGTGTCAAATTATTTGCATGTAGGTTCATGCGCTTCAATTACACTTAATTTCTCGATATCGCTTTGTTAACCAAGCGACATTTTTGAACCATATCTGTGATACATTCTTTCGCTTGGTTTAAGAATTGTTTTGCAAGGCATTAGTTGCATGATAAATGCATTAGAACAAGTTGAGTAAGCTAGTGTAAGCCATAATACAACTATGTCAGCGACAAATTATTAACAATTAGCAACGTCAAATGAACACCACTTGTAGCTTTCTTGGTGGGTAAATCGGTTTTGACCGTGCCATGACATCGTTGTGTTGGGCAGTGTTTTTACGACTCCTGACAGGCAAAAAGAAGCACCTCAAGTTTCGCTCAGCTCACGAAAATGGATTCACGACACATTAGGCATTGAAACTAGCTAATGCCATTACCTCTAAACATTCAATAATTTAGATGTTAATCGTACTAGCTGCAACTCCTCACAATTTCCATGTCCTGTAGTAAGCATTGTTTTATGGCTGACTCGTTAGATTTTGCTAAAGATGATCATTTCGGGTACAATTGAGCATTTTTTGACAGTGTATACGACGAGAGTAAGCTTTGAGTATCTGTAGTAACAGTTTGCATTTGATGAAATTCCAGCGCACTATTAGTTGGAATAAATTGTAAGCATCGGATGAGTTTTTTTGGTTGAAGCGGACGTCCGCAACAGCTATTAAAGTAAATTCGCCTCAACTTTTTCGCCGCAACTAAAGATGCAAAGCAACAAAGGATCATCGTGGGATAGTGTAGCAAAGTCTTTCTCAAACAAATCACCTTCTGACAGCTTTGCTTTGGCAGCAATTGAAATTTCAGGAATGAATGACCGAAAATCAGAACCATTCAAAGTATTTGATAATGGATGTGGTGGAGGTAGCGCTGCAGTACTAATCGCAAATGCATTTCCAAACGCTACCGTGCTCGCTGGAGATTTTTCTGCTGGCATGATCGAGGCAGCTAAAAACTGTATCCAAGAATCGGGACTAAGCAATGTTTCAGCAGAGATTCAAGACGGTGTAGACCTCAAGTTGGACTCTAACCAATTTGATTTCACTTTCTGCACACTTAGCGTCATGTTCTTTCCCGATTATGATAAAGGATTTAGCGAAATGTACCGAGTCACCAAGGAGGGAGGCACTTGTATGATCGTCACGTGGAAAGATGTTGATACCATTCGTATATTCGAAGAAGCACGCAGGCGTGTTGGTCCATACACACCAAACCATGACGTTCACGGACATGGTGCGTTCTTTGAGAAGCCAGAACGCTTAGCAGAGTACGCAAAGCGAGCTGGTTTCAAGTCAGCTGAAGTAACAGAGATCTCGCATGTTTGGTACTTTTCAATGCAAGATTTTGAAAGATTAGCAAGCAATCCAGCTGTACTCAAAATGGGAGAAGATTTGGATGCTGATGGTGTTAAAAAATTCCAAGAAGAGATTTCTAACTGCGCTAGAGAAAAGGCAGGTGAAAAAGGAGTACGACTTGACGCTGTAGCGAACGTTCTTAAAGCAATAAAATAAACTTATTAATGTTTACAGCTGCAGAAACACTTTGTTTAGTGGACTAGCCATCCAATCGTGTAAAACAGGGTGTCAGTTGCCCAGTTGGCTGCATCTAATTTTATTTGTCGGTTTTTCAAGCACATTTGGATGGCAGTTGGTTTTTAATGGTACCAGCGATGACCAGTATTGGCAACAGGTGATTGTAAGGAATAGCCAATTTGATAAAGAGAGTCGGATTTGCATGCAATAACATGAAGCAGCACAAGAATACACATGTACGCTCTCCTCACCAGATTGCTCAAGCGCTATCGAAAGTCGCACTAGAAGCATACTTTAGTCTCCCAAAATATCAAGCGTGTTCGGCTCTAGGAATTGATGAAGAAACACTACGATGTAGATGCAGAGAATTAGGAATTAAACGGTATGATAATTCTCATAATGCTTACTGAATAGATGGCCATACCGACAAAATCACAAAGACACAAATCAGATTGTGGTAACCAGCACAAACGAAACATGTATTGCTGCAAGCGCATGCTTTTCTAGTTTCTTTGTCGCGAACAAATCTGTAGATAAACATCGAAACATTAAAAAGGATTTGCCATGCTTCACGTTCATAGAAGAACACATACCTACAGTACACACAGAGTACGCTCATAACCCGATAACGTTTGAGCTGCGACAAGAGAGTTGTGAAGAGTTAATTGGAATAGGTCTCTCGCGCATTGGTGAAGAAAGCAAGGCACCGTTTTGTGATGACCTCCCACTCAATTTGAGACTGAATATTCTTGTAGACCCAATGAGTGGGCAGATAATGTGAAAAGTGTACAGTAGTAGCTAGTAAAGCAATCTTTGTTTTTGTTTACTGATCTTCGTCATGTAAGAGCTCAAAAACGATCGAAACTGTTCTTGAAAGAAGCAGGAAAATAAATTTTAGCTAAGCAGAAGCTAATAGCTCAAAATATCCTCTTGTAACATCTGACATTGATAACATGCCAACAAATGCCACAGTTGAAGACGATCATGACCTTAAAAAAACTTTATCACGGTTCTCTAAACCATCGCCAGGCTTAAATCCTGCAAATAAGCGCAAAATTCTGTTAGGTGCTGGTGTCATATTTCTATTGTTCATTATACTTCTCACAATGAACAACAGAGCATCGTCAGGCGACAGTGTTGGCGTTAAACTAACCGAAGACGCATCTGAAGTGTTAAAATCGCCACAAACACCGCATACCCGAGAAACAAATGATTTTACTACCGAACCAGTGCATGAAGTCATAGCAATCAAACCAACTGAAACAACTAACACGCCAACTGAAGAGCACACGGAAGCAGCGAAACATACGACTACGACCACTCTAGAAACAGAGAAAACTACACCTAAACCAACGAAAAAGAGACCTCGAACAACAACTGCAGCAACAGACGCGTTCATCAAAACCGTTTCTATCGAAGATAAAGTAATTGTAGGTATCGTTGACGAGCATAATCAAGTCCTACAGTTGTGGCATAAGCACTACTTTTCGAATGGCAAAAAAGCACTCCCAATCGTTCACATAGACGCACATTCTGATGGTATGTCAATTCTCACTAAAACTAACAGTACAGCTGCTCTCCCACTATCGAACTTTACGTTCACATCTGGATTGGATGCAAAAACACTTATTGCACAAACTCATGTCAATACGTTCATACCAGTAGCACAAATACAAAATCTTATCGACGGTCGCGTAACATGGATCAAACCAACATGGGAAAATCAACCTTTCCAACTGCAAGTTGGTGCTTACAAAGGTCTACTAGGAAAAAGAGCAACCAACGGCACATCACTTTGCTACAAAAATCATAACGCGATAGATGTAAAAACTGGAGAGAAACTTACAAACACGTCAATACACGATATTCTTGGTGAGGGTAGCATATGTGGAGACGATATCATTGACGAGCAAGGAAATCGTTGGGATGTTACAGAATTTGAAACGTTAGAAAAGAAACAAGGACCACCGATTATCAAACAAGGGGAATATATTCTAGATATTGATCGTATGTTTTGATTCTCACTAACTAACGACGTAGAGCACTTTTTCGCATCAAATGATCCAATATTATCTTCAGTACTGAGTAATTCCGAGTACGGACCTTTGTTCGCATTATTTGATGTATATCTAGCAGAATCAACATGTACGTTTCTACAGTCGTTTTTAACATTTAGATGAACATCCAACACTAGGTCACATTAGCAAAGAATTATGTATGGATAGAAGAGTAGGAAGATTAAGTGGAAATGATCCACAATTATACGTTTCGCGCAATCGTGAACTCTTGAGTAAATTCTTACAAGATGTTTGGTTCAATCAAGTTTTATGGCGACCAGAAACAGAGTACCCACGTCGACCACTTTATAATGGAAAACATTACGACAAGTCATTACTACATTTATGGTGCGATGGACCTCCACATGCACACCGACAATTAATCAAGATTTCCACACTTGTTCACATGATACTACGCAACGTGAACTTTTTAATACTCGCATTGCTAAAGAATGAGTACAGATTCCCAACGGTATCACCACATTGTCACGTGAACAATATTTATGGTTTATGTCCTGCTAATGATCCTGTGAATAATAACCCAACAAAAGAGGACATTTTGAAGAATATGAAACAATTGGAAAATTTTATCAAGAAGAGAGGAAAACCATCGTTAGTGACTATCGCGAGATCGTTAGATGGTTACACACCTGCTCACTTGCATCAGTTCATAGAAACAGAGTTACTGCGAACGATACAGAGTAGTATACCAAATACCAAACTGGAATACATCGCAGAGCAAGTTGATCCAAGCATTAAGCCAAAACCACTATCGTATATTGATAAAGCAGATGTAGAAGAGTACAAAACAGAGATTGCTCAAACAAAGAGAAAAGATTTTGCTGATATGGGACCTATCAGGAGAGTGAAACTAAGAGGAATTGGCATGGTTGAGAAGTTTGCAAAAATGAGAAACATTCGTGTATCTGAAGTATTCCACCATTTGAGCGACTTTTTAGCGTGGAAATCTAATGAGTTGAAAATGAACCCACAAGCTCATAAGAGAATTGGTACGAAGAAACCAAGACCAGAGAGTTATTGCTATAATATAATTACTCATATTCATCAACCAGAGTTGAGCAAATTGCAATGTTACGAGAAAACGATCAAACAGTTGCAAGATGATCCAACAGTGCACCAGAGGATCAAAGAAAGTGGTAAATACACTAGAGTGAACATTAAATTGGAAGTAAAAGCAAGTAGGAGTGCTTTTGAACGATGGGGAGATAACGCTGGTATTGATTTGATTCATGTCATGGATGAAGTGGATGCACACGCGGCTGTTGACGAAGTCCATCAAGATGTTCCTTTTATTTATGAAGAAAAAGGATGTTCTGTTGGAAAAATCAATTATTCAGGCTCAACAATGTTCTATAAGACTATAAGAGATCGTCACCCAGAGTTTGTTGAGAAGCTGGTCGCATCGTGCTAATAAATTGTAAGTTTGGATGTCACCTGTCTTTCAAACACAAGCAAAGGTGTCGCTGCAAAGCAAGCGATAATGGGACAACAACTCGCGAGTCCCTCGTCGCCTGCAGATCTGTTCTCGTCATCATCAGAATCTGTTCCAGTAAGCGTGAACGAGTTTTTTAGCAGTGGCTCCAAAGCTTTCGCATCAGAAGCGTATGAGTCACTGTTTGAAGTTCAAACGGGTGGAAGCGACGATGAAAAAGGCGCTACAACGCCAAAAAAACCAAAACCAACTTTGGAAGAAAAATCGAGTGATGCAGAAAACAACGAAGCAGAGTTAGGCGGACCTATCCAAGATTTAGGCGATACATCGCTCGATGCGTTTTTAGAAGAAACAGATGAACCAGAACCAGTCGAGTCACGTGCTATGCCAAACGATTTCGAACGAGAAGTATTTACACGCACACTGCAATGTTTAATGCTACCAGCAGCTTCTACTATACGTTTTGATGAGAATGATACTGTTGATTTGAGACAAATGCAAAACGTTTTAACAGTATTGCGAAAAACTTTTCCCTGGGTGGAAATAGTGGATAATTATCGTTCAATACTCGATCGCGCTATTTCTGAACAAGTGAAAGTGATGGGAAAACGAGATTCCACTGCTGACATTATTAAGAATCGCATAACAAAAGTAGAATCAGACAAATGCAAAGGCTACACGAAAGATGATTTTCATGTAAGGCAAAATATCGCCATCTAACCTCTTAGAGCGAAGAAGAGTACGAAAATTGGAAACAAGAAGAGTTAGATAAATTGAGTAATCTTATGAATCAAATCAACGAGTCGCGTGAAGTACCATTTCAATGCGTTATGCAAATCAAGTTGACAAGCGTCACTATTGAGGAACAATATATATCGTATCCAAACGTTGAGAACGCAATACACATTAAAATTGGACAAGATCCATACGAACGATCAGAAGAACGATGGAATTCGGAAAAAGAAACAATTATGTTGGACATGCAAGGATACTGGTACGTACTTTTCAATGCACTAACAAAATAGTAAAATCAAAGATGTTGAAGAAAAGATCTCAATTACGATTGGTTGTTCAACTGCTCACATTAGCAACACTGAAACAGGAACAGTGGAACTAGACATGCGAGACATAATTAAACGTGCAAAACTACGAACTAGCAACTGTAAGTGGTATACTAGATAACTAATAATAGTTCCTTGGGGAGCGTGTAAATTAGAAGATGAAGAGTTTGAGATTTTCGCGTTTGATAAGAAGAAATATGGAGAGAAACAAATAGGAACACTTAAAGGAGAAATCTTGTTAAAATACCACGAATTTCCTGATGTGATATTCCACGAGGCTGATCAACGCGATTATAAGAAAATGTTCGAGTTACTAGTAAGAATAGTTTCAATCATATTAATCGATAGTGTACATTACTTGCTGCATCGCGAAAAGTTGTCGATACATCAAATTCAGAGAATCAAGATGCGCTATTAAGAACAAAATTATTCACACCAACTCAATTATTTGTAATTGATAGTTTTACCCAAATTTATGGACTAAGTGAAGCAACGAAACAATTGTCGTATGTTGATGAGAACATTACTAACAATGTATTAGAATTTTGAAATGTTTCTGCCAACGCGCAGACCTGCTACTCACCTACAGTCAAAATTTCGCAGAACGATTACATATTTTATCAAAAGCAAAACAAGATCACAAGTTGACAAGAACAGAACAAAAAGAATTACAAGATACCGTCACAGAGCTATTAGAGTTTATCGAAAATACATACGTTCGACATTTCCGAAAATTCATTACTGTTGCGGAACCTAAACACAGTAGTGTACTCGTATTTAAAACGTTACTACAATTGCATTCGTACTTGTACAAGGAAGTTCATGGAAGCGAGTCGAATTATGTAACATATCTACAAGATTTGGTACGAGAAGGATTAGAAGCAGAGTACAAGGAAATCGAAGATGGATTCGAGAAAATAGATGTCAGTGCAGTGATTGTACTAGCCAAGTTTTTTAAGAAAGAATTAGATGTACTTTGGCGGATGACAATTTTTACAAAAGGTGTACGTGAACATGTTATCGCGTTGGAAGTTTATTATGAAAATTTGGCACGTGATTATGAACAAGTATGACGTGATTTTGATACTAACTTTTTAGCTCTCCGAATTTGAGAAGAAATCGAATCCAGAACCAATGTTAGTGTTATACAAACTATTGGATGATCTTCACGAAGAAATTGAGGATTACGAGGAAGAGTATGTTACTGAACAATTACTTACATTTCAGGGATCAAGAAAAAATCGCGAATATCAAAATCGACACGCAGAAACGAAGAAAAGAACTCATAACATTAGCCGTCGAACAATGCAAACAACGAATTGATTCTCGATTTAAAGCAAGTACAGCTATCGATAATTTTGAACCAGTAGCAGGAGAAAAATACTCATCCTCGATCATTGACGCATTCTTCTTTTTGAACAATGAAGTCGTCATGTTCAAAGAAATTCCATTCATTTCACAAGATATTCTAGAATCAAAACTCGTACCTGCAATTATTGAAATTACACAAAATTATCAAAACCAACTCTACGAAGAGTGTATTTCACAAATTCCAAAAAGAAGTGTTTCTTCGATTTTGGATTTTCCAATGATGAACCCAGATATTATAACAACGTGGAACAAGATGGAGAGAGCAAATATGACTGTTTTACCAACAAGTCTATTTGTCAAAATGAATAACATTTTTGCTACGGAAATGCAGCTCAGAGATTTACTGAAACGAACATTTGAAACTTTTGAAGAAGAGTCGCTCACTCGAGTTCATGAAAAAACAGAAGAAATGTTAGACACGTTGATCGATGATATTTCGGAAATGTTCCGTTACCCTATCGAAGCGTCTTTTTGGGCATCTCTAAAAATGATGGACAACGTTCCGTTACTAATGGACTCTACTGAAGAATCGTTCCGAATGATTGACCAAATCCGTTCAGCAACAGTTAAACTATTTATCGATTTTATCGATCCAACAGCGAAGACGTTATCTGAATCATTGTACCAACAAATCTTCAAGCGAGTGTTATTATCATTGCTACGACATTTTTGCAATTGTTTCGAACAAATCTATTTACCCATTCGACCACTAGAAACGTCTAGTTCGCCAAGTCCAAGTCGAGTCAACTTTATTTTTACAAATATAGATCCTATCAAAGAGTATATTGGTGCGGAAGGTTCCAACATTGATGAAGATGAAATCGCAGAAGAAACGTCAACGATTTTCACTTTGAATCAATACGATCGAAAAACAGGAGATGAAATCGCAAAAGAATACAAAAAGAATGGAAAATTGGAAATACGTGATAATTACACAGTAGAGTTGTTACGACAGAAAAAAGTTTCACAATCGGTGATTGTACAAGTACTAGACAAGCGAATCAAGAATTTCTACAAGATTGAAACAAAAGAGAAGGATTTAATTGTTGATACGACTATTTGTTGGGATCAGTATAACCACATTGGATACGCGTTCCTCACAAAGACTAATCATTTACTATTCGAGAGTAATATGGCAAATGTCCAACTTGGAGAGCAAGTGAACAAATTGACATCGTTTATTCATTTATCCAAATACGTGTACAAGATCAAGTTAGAAGAAATTATCGATATCAAGGCAAACAATTCGGAAAACTACAAAACACTATTTATCACGTTCAATACAAAAGTATCAGGAGCATCGAAAACATATTGTTTGGAATTACATTTCAAACGAAAAGACAAGTTCAAACGCAAATTGTTAGAACGACTATCCAAATGCAATTCTGTGAAAAAGTGGACGCAAAACAAATTAGTGCTCCATACACCAATCATTTTACAAGAAAAGAAGACAAATCAGGAAGCGTTAATCGAAGCGCAAACAAATATGGTAGAACGATTTAATCTGAACAAAAAAGATACCAAATTTATTTCTCGTAAGTTATACATTGTCGTGCTAACTAGTTGTAGAAATGAATGTCAAACTAGAAAATAATCAAGGACTGTTATTCTTGTTCAACACGTGTATTGTATTTACTAGACCTGTTGCTAAACCTTTGATCATTCATTGGTACGACGTTTCATCGGTATCAATTACTGATAACAAGTTGAATGTTGTCACTGCCAACACGACGTACGTTTTCGAATCAAAAGGAGAGTTTGCGTCGGTGAAATTACAGTATGATCGTTACACGTCAAAAAGAGCTGATGATTTGGTTCTAGTAAAGAACACCAAGGAAAAACAATCATGGGAAGAATACTTTTTCACAGTGTTCAAGCAAAAATGTATCGCTCATAAAGATTGCAAAATGAAACGTGGATTTAAGAAAAAGAGGGGAAGAATGTTTATTGGGGAGGATAAAATTGTGTACTTTATGACAGAAGATGATATCAATGGAACAAATGTTGAAGCAACGAAATCGATTTCTATTGTTGGTGCCAAGATCAAGATTGAGAAAGTTCTGTTGAAGCAAAAGTGGAATTTGACGATAAAGAAAGATGATAAAACATTCTTATTGATGGGAAAGGTTAAGGAAATTGGAGAACACGTAGAAAAGATCTCAAAGAGCAAATGAGATGGGAAACCGTAATGGAATATTGTAAAATTTACTTGCTATTACCGAATCTCAACTAGATTAAACAAGATTCTTGCGTTTCTAACTTTTGACAACTAATACCTCCTGAATCGGCTTGCATTACAAGAAGTCAACTGTTAAAAATCGATGCTGGCGTCTTCGCACGAAGAAGAGGCAGCAGAAATAAGTATAAATGGTGAAGAAAACTATGGCACACATGTAGATTTAGAGCGAGAAGAACGCGTAGATCCAGACGAATCGTTAGATGTAGTTGTACGAGAGTTTATGATGGACCAAATGCACAGAATGCTTCCCAGCGAGCGGGACGAAATTGGTACTGACATGGTTACACCGTATCCAAACATCATTTCAGAGGATTATTTTGGTACTGGATACGAAGAACCAAACCCAAACGAAATGTCGCCTCCGCCTCTATCACCGCCACGCACCAAAACGCAAAAACATATATCAATATTCGGCTCGTTCACAAAGAGAATGTTACACGAATTCAAACACATGAAAAAGAAACGCGTAATCAAACGTTCCAAAACAGTTTATGACAAAATGAACATTAGAGAGCGGAAAGATTTACGTCTACTACTCATGGATTTAGGGTACGCGTTTTCACTGTATGGTTCTAGTGCACAGTCAGTAGAATACCACTTGACTATTCTTGCCATCTATTTTGGACTTAAAATTACAGTGAATTCAACACCTGTCGGAATCTGGTTAAACATTGATACGTTTCGCGTAGTGAAAGCAATTCACGAGGGCGATTCCGATAGCGATGAAGATTTTGATGTACGAGATCATACTTTTATAAAGAAAAAAGAATCAAAAACCTATTTAAAAAAGAGAATACAAAAGAAAAAAAAGAAAAAGAAGGAAATTGTCGAATTTAAAGGTGATGTAGGTACTAGTAACTATTTTGTCAAAGTTGGTGGTGTATCAGCGCTAAATTTGGCAAAACTTTGTGCGTTACAAGATACTGTTGAACAAGTGTTACGTGGAAAACATAACGTTCATCAAGCAAGAGAAATTGTTGAAAACATTGTCACGCAAAAGCCACTGTATCATTACTTTTTATTTCAAGTCTTTGCTGCCATCTTGATGAGTGTTTCTGGTGCATTCTTTTTTAATGGCACAGGAGGAGAGATTATTGCTGCTGCTGTTGCAGGATTTTTAGTTTCTGTATGGACAGTAATTGTCGAACGTGTCTTTTTTATTTCAAGTAAGAACTTGTTGAGTTTGACTAGTGCCATTTTGTCAGGATTAATTGGTATTGCGTTCAAACGGATATTTGTTTATTACGATATCTTTTATGTGGATGCGTTACTAGTGTTATTTTCAGGAGTGTACACGTTACTACCTGGTTTCGAGTTTATAACAGCTATCAGTGAACTTAACATGAGAAATTTGTTATCAGGTATCATACGTCTTGTATCAACGTGTGTTTCAGTAGCACAGTTGCTATTTGGTGCAATGATCAGTGCACGACTGAGTAAAATGATCAACGGAGAGGAAGATAAAAACCATCCTAGAGCAGATACATTATGGTGGGTGAATGCGATCGTTGTACCAATTTTTGCGATCGCTTCAATGATACAGATGGGTATAACATTGTACCCAGTAACTGCTTTCTTCACAATCTTTGTATCATACGTAGCGCTGTTCTTTACCAACTACATGGTCAGTTTACTGGGTTTAGAAATCGGTACAATGATGGGTGCGCTGGCAGTAGGTATCATTGCAACATTATTCAACAAGTTGTTCAAACGTCCAAGTTTATTGGTATCTTCTGTTGGTATTTTGCTGCTTGTTCCATGTGTTGTGAGCGAGGACAGTGTACAAGCCTTGATGAAAGCAGATGTAGGTGCAGGAATTAACTCATTGATGCAGTCAGGATTGACAGCGTTTGCGCTAGCTGTTGGACTTATGTTCTCTGACATTGTATCCATGCTATTTACCGATAAAGGCTCTCTGTTCTAGTTGTAATTCAGTTTTTTGCTGCAGCTAATTGTTCTAATCGCCATGCGTTGAATTCTTTCTTTTGCGCAAACACTTGTACAACTCTAATGTTCTTCTTCTTTGCATACTGTTCCAGCAGTCTAACATTCCCTAGAACAGTCTTTCTTCTCTCCCGTAAACGTTTAAATTGCGAATTTGTGAACGATCTCACTTCATACTCCATTTCTATAATTCCATCTTCGTCTTCCTCTTCTACCATATCAACAGCATGATACTGTACATTAATATTTGGTATCTCTTTCGCAATTGTTGCTAATAATGATGACTCGATCATGGGTTGTAAATCTTTTGGTGTGTAGCCATCTAAACTTCTCGCAATGGTGATTACACTTGGTGCACCTCTTTCTCGTAACAATCTTCCAACGTGTTTCATATTTTCTTCAATTTCTTCTACGGATGGGTTCATATGTACAGGATGTTCATGCGAAGAACACATGTGATTTTTCAAACAATTTTCGTTGACACTAGGGAACTGGTAATCGTTCTTGATTAATCCAATTGTCATATAGTCAACATGTTCGATGACGCGATTTGCCAAATTGGAAATCTTGACGAGTTGGTAGTAACCATGCTCTGGACCATGACACCACAAGTTGTATACTTCTTGTTCATAAAATAAACTTTTTTCGAAATTGATTGGTGGGGTTGGGTACTTGGATGATGGCGGAAACAGTACTTCTTGGTACCATAATTCGTGTAAAAAGTTTGTGAATGATTCTCTATTTTTTGTAGCGTATTGTGATGGTTCTGTTCCACTAAATTCAGAATTAACAAAATTGTCAAAGCATAATTGCTTTTCTACTTTTCCAACTACTGAATCGACATACTCTGATTCTGCGAGATAAATGTCCATCAACGCGAATAAAGCAGTTTTCATAACTGGTTCATCAGACGCGAAAAAGTCTTCTAATAAAGTTAGAGGATAAAACCGTTCGTTACCATCGATGTCAAGTATGTAACTATTGTTACTTGGTGGTCCTAATAGTTTTTCTATTGCATAGTCACTCGAAGTATTCCACAATTGTTCAAACTCGACGACATCCCAACGGTTTGGTTTCAAATCAGTCACGTCATCGAAACAAACACCTGCTGGTGTAACCAAATAGTCGATAGAATTTCCTTGTATTGCTTTTCCAGTAGCGATATCGATTTTTGTATGATTGTGCCAACAAACGACTGTTCCTGCGCCAACTCGTTCACCAATATAACCTTTGTAAGTGCCAAGTGGTAAATTAAAGTTTTGTCCAGGCCAATTTGGTTTTATCCAAATAACATGATCATTCACAAGTGATAGGTATTGTGCTATTGGTATAAAGTCTCCAATATGCGTGTGTTGTATCGTGTGCGAAATATTTTTGTTTGCAAACTTGATTTTAGATAGTGGTATTTGACCTACACAGGTTGTTAGTTATTTTCTTAACAACTAACCATCTGAATGCGCGTCTACGTGAATTAGTGGTAACGGTCCATGTTTGTTGTTTTCTGACCAGAATTTGAGCACCTGATTGTGTGCATCTACTATACCCACTGTTAAAGCGTTTGCATCTACTCTTTTTAATACGGTTACACCTTTTCTTCGCACTCGCTTGCCGCGAAGCACGTGGTTTGGTTGGTTTGCAAAGTTTCTAAAGTAAAGATACACAACCACAGATAATACAGCCACCAGAAGTATTAGTAACCTGTTCATACCTCCAACAGTTGTCATCGTTCTCTAGTTGATCTCTTCGTGGATTATGCGACCCAGTAAAAATAACTTTTGTGGGGAAATCCTTTATTCGAATCACCGCTTGACTGCACTAATACCACCTCTTTAGGGGCGCCACGCTTTGAGGAAGGAGGTCATAGTCGAAGCAAATTTGCCATAGCATTCGGCTACATCTGGTGAGGTAGTTGAGTATTCTCTATATCTATCAAACATTTCGCCATTTAATTGGGACAGGTCGGTAATGGAAGTAAAGTTTCTTGGAATATTAGACCAATCGTTTAGTTGTAGAACATGCCAATAATTTCGTAGGCATTCTATACCAGTTTTCAAACATTTTGTTAGTATGGTTTCTATTGCTCCAAGATCGTCGCTAAAGTCTGATGAAGATTCGTACCGAAGCGGATCTCTAGGATTTACATTCGTTATGCACAGCGAGAGCAAGAGTACAACGATAACACATCTTAAAAGCATCGTTACTGTGTTTTCTTTTTTTAACTTTGTAAAATGTTCAAACAACTCTCATCTGTTGTGCGCTTCACACCATGTTTTCGCACCGTTCGATTCTACTCTACACAAGAAGAATTTGATGGCATAATACCAAAAGACAAAGTTACTGTAATGTTCTCACGATCGAGTGGAGCAGGAGGACAAAATGTTAACAAAGTTAACACAAAGGTGGATTTGCGACTACATGTAGATTCTGCAGAATGGTTACCTATTCGTGTACGAGACCGTTTAAAAGAATTAAAGTCGCACAAAATGAATAGCGCTGGCGAGTTAATTATTCAAGCATCATTACATCGCACACAAGAACAAAACTTGGCTGATGCATACAATAGGTTACGAGATTATATTCGTGAAGCGTATGTAATCCCAAAAGAACGAATTATCAAAGTTGATAGAAGTCCAAAGAGCGATGCCATTCGACTAAAAGAAAAGAAAGCACATTCGGAGAAGAAGCAATCACGAAGAATTACATTTGACGATTAATTTATGTTCTTACACGTAAGTACTCGATAGGTCCATCAAAACTATCAGAAGATACTTTCAAATTGTCAACTTCGTATTCATCTTCACCAACATCAACTCTATTACTATGTCTAATGATAATTTCCGATAAAGAAGTACTTTTCACGTTTTGTATCTCGATTGCAAACTTTGAAAAGCAAGTTGTTGCTTTTGGCTTCAAATCGCGTATCGTACTTGATAAAGTGCACATGTGTTTTCCATCAGCATCTTGATCGAGTGATAATATAAAGTGATCGTACGGTGATGTTTTGGCACTGTTTATATCTCCGTTTTGTATCTGTATGTAACGTTCGAATGGTAGACCTTCGTCGCAAAAGCTTGGGTGAGTAAAGGTTGCAGAGTATGAGCATGGTTCTGGTTCTTGAATATTAACTATTTCGGAGATAGGTGCGCACATGTATTTGATAGTTGTTTTTCTAACGATATTCTTTCCGTTGATATTGCATACTGTTCCATTTGTGTATAATTGTTTATCTTTTGTTCGTTCTTGATAGTTTCCAAGAATGTAAACGTCATCGCCGTGTTTTTGTATCATTTTGCCACCAACACATAACTAGGATTAAATAATGCGGAATAAACATACTTCGTAGTTCCAATATCCAATATCGCGAGCAAAACATTTGCCATTGAGTTTAGAGATAGCAGAATAGTCTGTACGTTTCTTTGGATCTATTTTTTTCTCTGCTTTTGTATTTTTGGCGGCTTTATCGTCACAAGTAGTTGTTGTGAATCGAAACTCGCATACTGCTTTTCCATTTGTTACCGTTGCTTTCATATTCTGCAGTCCCTCTTTAACAGTGAATGCTTTCGCTTCTGGGAACGAGCCACGAATCAACGCAAGTGTATAGGCACATAAACATAACAGTGTAACAACCTGAACTGTGCAATGCATTTGTTTGCTTAGTCAACTGCTTTTTATTTGAATTGTTGGCATTTTTCAAAAACTCATGAGTTACCACATATCACCTGCGGTGTAGTCTTTGTTTGGGTAACAACCGCATTATGGCACTCATATTTTGTTTCCACGAGCCACACACCAGTATTCGACACGTTATCAAACTTGATGTTCTTACATGGGTTTGCAGGATCACATAAGATCACTCCTGGAAGTGAAATACCTTCTACAGAGGTCACGTTCACCAAAGATATGTTCGAGATACTCACACGGGGTTGTGTAGCACATGTCCTGTTAACTGGGTAAAAGAACGAACACCCAGTATCTGATCCATTTCCTGGTTGCTTTTGTTGTTGTGGACCAATCCATATTGGATACCACAAAGGCATACGACCGTGAATATTAAAGTAGTTAATGTTATCAATGATACCAGTTCCGTTTGTACCTGGGTTAGATTTGATGTAGATCATTTTGAACGCATAGTCCATAGTGATGTTATCGAAAGTGATGTTGCGAACGCAGTTAACTCTAGGGTTTGGTGGAACACTTCCTATCGTGAGTCCAACACTGTACTTGACTTTTCCATTTCGAATGACCATATCAGAAGCGCATGAACAGTATTTGGATTCTTGACGGCATGGTTTTACTGCTACTGCATCGTCAAAGTTTTCAATATAAAAATCTTCAATGAGTACATTTTGAGCAGAAGGATCAATTCCATCGGTATTGAGTGGGAAAACTGGTATTTTTCTAAAATGTTAACTATTATGAATCTTCATACCTATCCAACATTAATCTATGTTGGCCGACAGTATCTACAAAAATGACAATGTTTTTAAAGTAAAAATCTTTTCCATCCGAAGTGAGAAAGTGAAACATTGGAGCGTTGGTAACGTATAGCGAGTGGATCATCATAGAAGTACACGTATTCATGTAGAACATGTGTGGTCGATGATCATACTTTCCGACAATGACTGATACCCACCAATCATAACCATCTCCTATGAAATCAATAGGCGTAGTCGGTAGTGGTGATTCCTTGGTAAATGTTTGTGTTTTTCCTTGTATTGTTATTCCGTGACAGTTTTCAAAGTGTAAAACACCAAAGTTACCACGTGGTGCTTGTTCCCATAGCGTTGCGTTTCTGCTAACATGTAATGTTCCTTCTATTTGCAATCGAACGTTATTGAATCCTGTTAACACGGTCCATCCTAGCGTAAATATCATATTTTCTGGTATTAGAACTGTGGCATCATCATTGTAGAACAATAATTCACTTGTGTGATTCGAAATTTGTTTTTGTGAGTATGAAGCGTCTGAAAATTCTAGTACAGCACCCCATCGTTTTTCCCTATTTAGTGTGTTTGCTTTCGCAGTTGCTGCTTTAAAGGCTGCGTTTATGGCGTTGGAGTTGGCTATGGCTGCCAAGTAGCTTTCATCACTCGCTATTGCGCCAAAATCTACAATGTTGTATACCCCACAATGAATAGAGGACAAACACAGTACGAGAACCAATAGTTCTAGTACAAGTGGTGTCATAAATCAAAATCTTTTGTAAGTATACAGTTGACTCAACACAAACAATTTATCACAGAAGAACAACTGGTTATGATTGCCATCTAACTACAACTAGATATTACTAGTTTCTGGAGAACTAACGAAGTAGTACGTAACACATCAAGAACGAAATTCCCGTTCCTGGAAAAAGATTTGTACTGCGGAGTTGTCGTGTAGATTCGAAGATGCGACCTTTGTCGGAGCTTACGGCCTCAGTACAACCACTACGCTGTATTAGATAATTGATCCAAATCTTGGCGTCAGCAGGGCTTGATATTTAAAACAATGACAAGTCTTGTCACCGTTAAACATGCCAAAGTTTCAGCAAACAAAGTGTAGCATAATGTTTTGCTTTCACTACATGACAGCCGTGACAACCACTTTGCATGGACATGTATCTAACAATTCTCGACGAAGCAGACAAGACAGGCCATCACTATGATTGTTAGTGGCCAACATGATGTCATGCCTTGTTGTATAATGTGGTTTCGCGTGCGAAGAAAGTAGTCAAAAGTTACAGTAAAACTGGAAAAATGTTCGTACTGCAGAGCTGTCGTGTAGATTCGAAGATGCGACCTCACAATAACTTACTGCGATAACTATTGTGTACTAGTGACTGTTGCCCTCACAAGTCTTGTTTCAGCAGGCAAAAGACATGAAAAGTATCACACCAGGGTTGTAATCAGGAATCGAAGATGCGACCTTACGTCGGAGCTTACGGCTTGATTGCAACCACTACGCTGTATTAGATACAATAGAATTGACCAACAGTAGGTAGAGACCTTCATCGTTGTGGCCGTTAGTAACACTGATTGCATAAAAATATCAAGTTGCGGGGTTGTCGTGGGGATTCGAAGATGCGACCTTGATCGGAGCTTCTTACCTAATAATACCCAGCTGCACTAGACTAGAATGTGATCATTAGGATATAAAAGCGATTATAACCTTAGCTGAGCGCTTTTCAAGCATGCATTGAAGACAAAAGTATGCCAAGCCAGGCTTGAGTGGATTCGAAGATGCGACCTTACGTCGGAGCTGTTACCCTCACAGAAGCCTCTACGCTACATCAGACTACGACATTTTCGGCTCAAGCTTACTAAAGATAGCAATGTGATGAGAGAGGGGGAAAAAGTATTTGACTTGGGGTTGCCATGCAGACTCGAAGATGCGACTTTTGTCGGAGCTATTAACCACACGTTAACCACTTCACTAGTCAGGAATACATCAACACTACGTAGTCATGAACATGATAAGCAAATAATAGGAATAACACAACAAAGTGATGTTGAAGCAAAATAAAGAAGTGATTGAAATTGAACCTTCATCAACAACTTTGGTCAACTTTTGACAAGAATGAACGAAGACGTCGTCCTAGGACCTATGGAGGAGATATTAATGAATCTCGTTAGAAGCGTGGAACAAAACAACCATCACTGCATGCAGCATTACGCACGCGTGGTATCCCAAGCGAAATATTCTAACTCTCTTTGGTCACATGACGACGTATTGTCATTGTGTCAAAAAAATGGTGTCGACTCTACCACAATATCGGAAGATCTATATCTCGCCGCTCTATACGATGAAGAATATTTGGATGCCTATTGTCTTTTCGCAAATGACCCTTTTAATCATGTTGTGAACCAAATCGTACCAACGTTTCCAACAAGCATTAATTCGAAAATCATTGTACCAAAAGAGAACAAACTACTGCAAAATCTATGCAACGATGAACAATATGCAAATAGGTTGAAGAATATGATTCATCAGGTGGATAGAATAGCATCAGATGATCATTGGAAGTTCTACTACAAACGTACCACATATGCGAGTTCTCCTTTGGATTCAACGAGTTTTTGATTCTTGTCGTACTACGATCTTTGAACAATATTTCATACACCAACCTGTATATCCAAAGAGTGCGCGATCAACTAGAGAAGAAGCAAGTTATCGAAATGTCTTCGTTTGTCAAGCCGATTATTGAATACTATTTCAATGATGAGGATCATTCTGAGATGATTACTGCTACTATCAAAAGATTCATGTCGAGCAAGCATGGAACCAACAAACACCTAGATTTATTTGCCTCGCTTCGTCATTGCGACAGCACTCATGACCATATGGTAACGCAGTATTGGAAAAGACTATTGTTGTTGGTCAAGATGTGTGGAAACAGTAACGATGTCTGCACACTATCACCTCCGCTTTGTGATGTTATTGACCACCTACACAGCCTACACCCCTTCAACAAGATGCTCGTTTACTTTACTTGTTTGTTACAAGCATTGTTGAAGAGTCCACCAAAAGTCTTGTACCAGCTACTACATCTTCCTGTGATGAAACAGTTACTGAAAAAGAGCCAAGACGAACAATTCACCGCTATGAGATACCTTAGCGTAGTACTACCCAACATGACTGTTGAAGATTGCCAAGATCATGTACGTGATTGCTTGGAAAAGTGTCTATCAGAACGAAACAGCGAAGCACCGCTACACAAACTAGTAAAAGGTTTATGCGCAAATCCACTTGTGACGATAAACGTATTGTCAAGAGATGCAGTATGGTTGTTGTATGACAGAGTACTACATGCTGAAATGCGCAAGTACCAAACTGCCTTGATCAAATCAATCAAGTTTATGCACCGCCAAGGATGCGATCGAGCTCGTTTGCTTCAGTCGTTTTCGACAGTTGCAAGTGATGCCATAGCAGAAGCGTGTGAAGTGATGATATGTGATTTTAATCATATTTGGGAACTAGACGCCTCGATGTGCAATCATATTCTCCAACTATACTACGCATTTTCACCAGAAGTTGTAGAGATAGCTGTAGATAAGTTTATTTCGCTATCGTTACCGAAGTTAATATTCGCCATGGATGTTCCAGACTCTGACGACCCGTTGTACATAAGAAGAATGACTATGAAAGTTGCTTTAGTAAATGCATAACAAAATTGTTCAAATTGTATAGCTTTAATTTTTCAAACTTGAAATGCTATTTCGAGGTCTATCAAGAAGTTTAACCTTGTCATTTTGGTAGTACAAAAACACGCATGGGATCACCTTCTTCAACACACTAGGTTTTGAAGTACTGCTTCCAACGTATTGACCATTGCGATAGAATTTGATGTCATCCTTGGCGAAATCTACAAGAGTACCAAATACGTCACCATTGTTGTAGGCATGAGTGTTGTATCCTCCTCCATTCACATTGTATGGTGTACCAGTCATACCCAAACCATGGCAAGATGCAAATGAACCTGCTCCGATGTTCTTATCTCCAGTAACACCCAACACAAGACCGCTCTTGTCGTTGTTCACAGTAACGATTTCAATTTCATAATAGGTAGTTCCATTTCTAAATTCTGCAGTTCCCAACAATACCAAATCCCATCCACTGCTTTATGTTAGTTTTGCGAAAAGTACTAGCTTACCTATTACTTGTCTTCGTAACTGACTTGTCATGATCCTCCAAACTATAGGTCACCGCAGTGATGTTAGCGTATGGATTAGTCCATTTAAACTTGCAAATTGATTTTCTGGCGCGGAAACGCTTGTGACGATTAGTGAACTCTTCGTCAAAGTCGCCTGGCAGTGCGCTAAATTCAATGGCTTCTACGTAGTCCAACAAGTCGACGTACTTGTTTGGTTTGACTTTTCTGCGGAGTGTTGAAACGTCCAGCAATGGCAAACGAACTAACTTCATCAACTTGCGTGCATCGAATACCTTTTCTGATGGAATTTCTCCTTGTACATTAGAAATTTCTACATCTCCTTTCTTTGTTCGTTGTTCGCACCAATCGTTGACCAATTTGAAAACTGTTAGTTCATCTAGTGGGAACTCATCCGATTCGATCATGGCACTAAAGAGTTCTTCATTCATGTCATAAAAAGTAGAATAGTCGATCATATCTTCACGGATTCTTCCACCAACGTATTTGACAACTTGTTCTTGTAACTCTTCTTCGTTGTATTGTACAGCAAATTTAAAAACTATCATGGTTAGAGAAATACATGTAAACATACTTGCAAGCCAGTTATCATCATTGAACTTTTCCATCGAGTATGCTCCACATGCTACTTTCAAACGTGGAACTTGATACTTGTCTGCCAACACCAATAGTGAAGCAATAATGTCTTCTTCGGCGGCCTCGACTACGTCAGTATACAAATATTGCAAGAAGCAATCCAATACGCGGTTGTCATCGATATCGAGTTGTATCTCGTTTTGTCTTTGTACCATCAACTGATCGAAAAATGTTGGACTCCGCGCAGCTAAGAGCACACGATGACCATAGTAAGTTCCGCAATCGGCTACGATTTTGATATCACTGGTTTGTTCGTCATTAATAAGTTGTCGCAAGTCTTGAGCGATGCCACTGACCTATGACGTTAAAATTAATGAATGGTAGGTTACTTTTTTGTGGGTATGCTTTTCGTCTGTAATGGCTGTGATGATACCGAGAGCGTCTATAACTTCGCCACTACGACCAATGAAACCCATGAAAGCTTCTCCATTTTGTACTGTAAAAGTGTACGATCTGCTTCTGTTTCCACCTATGATGTAAGTTACAGAAGCGAAATACACGTACCACCTGCATTAAATGTGCGTTTGTTGGTAACTATTCCGATTGAGTACACGTAGTTGTCACAGCCTATTCTTACTTCTGTTATGCGCTCATCGTCATCAAGTTCCAACACCTACTTGTCAGAAAAAAGAAAAATTGCAGCTCACCGACTCTCCTCCTCCGTAGCCACCTGCGTTTGAGTCCCAAGTGTTATCTTCTTTTTTCCATTCAATTTTGATGTTATCCACCATATCTCCAGAGCGAACTACGATTCTTTTGACTCTGTAATCGACATCTGGAGGTTCTAAACGAAATGGTGCTCCACCATAGCCACCTTCTGGCCCGTGAGGTATGAAAACTTCATCTGAACTCATGTTTTTCGAGTTGTCTAACCGTTACAACTTTTTTATGAAACAAACAACACAAGAGCTAGTGAAACGCTTGCTTGATGAACGCGATTACAGACCAGAGTCGGATGTACCAAAAAAATACGATTTTAACTCCGATGGATCAAAATGCAGACTTTTAACAGATTTTTTTATTTCGGACGACGATACACATGAACTCGTTTCGCTAGAGGACAAACCAGAAATGAGCACATGTTGCGGTGTACTTGAGAACCCAAAAGATAGAAGAATGACAAAATTTAACAGTAAAATCAGCACAAACCTTTTAACACCTCGATAGCGTGCTTTACGCGAAAAGCTTCCACGTGGGCGCATGATTTTGGTGGGAATAACAATCTGCATATAGATACAAAAGGGATCTGGCTTCAATCAGACTCTGACGTATGGTACAAACTAGGAGAACCACACGTAGACTACAAGGACTTTTACGATAGATTCTTTACACGTGCAACTTTATTTATTACGATCTATCCATACATTGACAAGAATCCAAAGATTCATTACCACGCACTGGTAGCAAAAATGGAAAACGAAGGTTATTGTGAAGAAGATATACTCGAACATTCCGATTACATTCTAACAGAACTTGATGGTGAACTAAAAGATCGCGAAAAGGGAGATGGATTCTTTTACCACGCACTTAAAACAAAAGTAGAAGAAATGTTCAACTCTGATGTCGAATCTGATGAACAAATGGATGAACAAGATGAACCAAAAGAATCTAGAGATGAAGAATTTGTATGGTACGAACTAGATCGCGAAGTAGCAAAACACAAGTATCGATCAAGTATTTTGAAATCGCAGTGGGTGTCAAAAGTGATATACTACTCGAGTAAGTACTCTACGACTGGAATGGGAAGAGGTGATTGGGCTGCTGAGAATTTGATTGGACCTTTTTCTGTGTATCCCAAGTATGAAGATAATCCAAAAGCGTGGGCGCCACTTTATGAAAATGGAGGAAAAGAAAAATTAATTCTAGGATTTAAGACACCTATAGTGTTATCAAAGATTGAGATTTATGAAACGTAAGCGATGGTTATGCTTTTAACATTTGTAGATATAACCCAGGTGCCGTTGTGAACATAGCAACGCAGCATAGCAAACACAACGCTGAGAATCAGTGGATGGATGTATACGAAAGTGAACCTCAACAACCACTGATACCCCAAAAAGTATAGTTATTTGCTAATTCACTAACGATCAAAGAGTAGGATCTTTAGTCCAGAGATTAGTTTCATAGATACACCTATCGATAGAGTTCTAATTCTTATGAATACGAAATTGTCGGCAGAGTGGTCAGAAATTGATGCTGTTTGTATTCATGGTTACGAGTACATCAAGGATCTACCTACTGATCCAGATGTAACGTGTAAAGTATGTAATCTAATTGAAGATAGGAGTTTCAAATGTTGCAAAAACTTTGAAAAGTGTAATAACATGTACTGTGAGATCTGTTTGTACAAGCTAGAGATTGATGGAGTAATAGACAGTTGGAAAAAAGTATTTGATGATGATGACTGGATGTGTCCAGAATGTACAAATAAATAACTGTTTATACTGGCCATGTTTTCATATCGGTAAAAGATTTTACAGATAGTAGATGCGGCATTAATGTTTGTTCTTCTAGTGCCAAATGTGACATGAAATGACCAAAGAGCGCATCTAGTGTTTGTTTGAGCTCCCATAGTAAACCATCATCGTCATCTACTTCATCAAATAGTTTCCGAGCTTGGTCTTCTAGCCGTAACATTTCTACATGCTGATCTTCTAATGTTTTCATCTTTTTCTCATCTATTTGAAATTTCTTTTTCATTTTAGGAAATATGGAAGTATCTTCGCCTTTATGATGTTTGTGAATATCTTTCAACAAATCATCAAATGCACGTTTCGATGGTTTCTTCTTCGCACGTAATATTTCTAATGCTTCTCCGCGAAAATTGTTATGAACTGTCCACAATCGACCAGCTGCACTACTTTCAAAGCGCGAATCTTCTCGCCATGTTGCTACATCCTTCAAGTACGTTGGTTTTACTTTTTTCTCGTATGCATCCATCCGTTTACCACTTTTTCACTTGCTCTGTTGTGTTAGTTCAAATATCTGTTTCGCCGCAAAATCACGCATAATTACAATAGTACTGTTGGACTAAACTAGCTAACGCAATGCACTTAACGAACAGTACTCTTAACACAACTTTTTCAGCTCCCTGTAGTCACTGTTAACGCAATTTCTTCGTTCTATTTTTGCAAAAGATAGCACCCAGTACCAAACGTGGGAAGCTAATATATTTGGAATACAATAACTTCCGCTTACAACTCGTGGCAGCCAATAGATATCTTTGTGGCCTCTTGGATCTGTTCAGACCTAAATAACTAACTCATTGTTGTACCGAGAGCAAGTCGCGAGCAACAGTTCCACCTAAATACTGAGAAACCGACGAATACACAGAAAAGGGCACAAGCTCTAGAACAACTTCACAAACAGATCCAACCCTATAGTCGCACGTGCGACCTGTATTATAGAAAATGAAAGGCATTATCCGCGGAAACTTTAGAGAACAAGCCGTCTTTATGCGAAGAACAACCAATACAAGTACACATTTTGATTTTGATGACGATATTGGAACAATTACCGGCTCGTCGGTATTTGCTGCCACTGGAAGCAAAAGCATGATGCTAGACGATAATATCAACAACTTGGCACAAATATTTACTAGTCAACATGTTTGTACCAATTGTGATTCTAAAACAAGCACAAATTGGAGGCGAGGTCCGATGGGTCCAAAAACCTTATGCGATGAGTGTGGCCTCAAATGGTCCATGGGAAAAATGAATTTGGACGAGAACGGCTCCGGTGGACCACGACCAGGACAACAACCTATCCAAGATGACAGTCCGTATGTAACACCAACGACAAGCAAAAGTTGTGGATTCGACGATTTTAATTGGTTTGGAACAACCCCTGCTGTACATGCTGAACCCGATGACGACTATGACTATTTTGATGTTGATGTGTTGGGTAGTAGTCCAGACGATGTTGTAGACAAAATGTTGAGTCCAAGAAAGTTTGCTGTGAATAGAGATAATGTACTATCGGCATCGACACCTCCATCATCATTGTTGTCATGTAGTAGTACTTCAATACTGAACAGTTTTGCAAGAAAGCAACCACCTGTCATCAGTCCACTAATGGATAGTCAAACACTATCTGCTGCTGTAGCTGCTGCTACCGCTTCTGTGAATAATGTACGTAACATGTATGTAGATACTCCACCCATAGAGACTGGAGAACTTGTACCACAAACACCACCCGTTGCACGATCTGCATCGGCACCACGTATGACAATTGCACGCAAGGTTGAACAATCTTCCATGCCTTCAAGTTATACATCTGTATTTATGACTAGCCCAACACGGTCTATGCTACCACCACAATCACCTTCAAGTATGGTTACATCTCCATTACCAACAACACCAACGTTTTCTCCACAAACACCAACACGTGTGTTAGCTCACAAGAGAAAAGCAACTGTAACGTCAGTATCACCAGAAGGACAACACTTGAATGTACAGCCACTCAAGATCACGAGATCCATGCATCGTACGAAAAAGATTTGTTCCAACTGTGGCGTTACCAAAGCACCAGTATGGAGAAAAGGTCCACTTGGCACATCTACACTATGTAACGCATGTGGTCTCAAGTACGCACTTGGAACTATTGTTTTGGATCCAGCAACTGGAGCAGCTGTTGGAAGAACAGGATACTTGATCTTTGTAGATGAAGGAGAAGAAGATGAGTTTTTGTACAGTCAAAGTCCTACAGAAATCTTTCCAGAGCAACAAGAAGAAGAAATAAACTACGAATCTCCAAAAAAGAAAAAGAAAAAAGCACACAAGAAGAGACGTGTTTGTGATGAAGATGATTTGATCGACGAAGAACATTCGCATCAAGAAGAACCATCAAGTGCAACATCAGACAAAACTGGTATTGCATTTGAAATCATGTCGAGTGTAGATGACACTCCAGTCAAACGAGGACGTGGTCGTCCAAGAAAGATCATTGTACCCGATGATCCAAACAAGAAAGATGTTGGACCAAGCGGTCGCAGAGGCCGTCCAAGAAAAACAGCTGATAAAAAAGGTAACCGTAAACGAAGAAGCAGTGCGGATCAAAGTCCAGAATCGGATTTTATTGTAGAGTTGGCAATGGGTAACATTGAACAACCTACACTTTCTTTCCCGAGTAATAATACAACTTGGGTAGAAGAAAGTGGTGATGGTAACTATACTACGAGAAGTCATCGTCATATCAAGAAACCAACTCGTTTCGATGACTTTGATGAAGTCTACGAAGATAGTGATATGAGAATGATGGCAGAAGCATTCCAAGATGCGAGTACACCACCAAACACACCAATTACGCCACTTGTAGCCGATAGAAATGTCATTCGAGTTCCAATGTCCATGTTTAATCGTAAAAGAAAGAGGGAAAATGAGCATGAACCAAACTTGACCATCAATACGACCTGTTTACCAGAGCAAGTAAACTTGAATAGTAGTCCACTTGGAACAGTCACTGGAAAGATGTGGGTTGCGCATAACTGAGTAGCCAATGTACACACAAAATGTAAATACCGTGTATCACTAAATGTAATAAAATTATATGTATTTCCAACGTCTCATGTTTCCACGAAAATATCCAAGTCGATAAAATTACTTTTAGATTTGAGAGTATTATCTGCAAATGGAGACTGTGGAAGCCAAAATACGCTAGTAATTAGTTTTTCCAATCGCTCCATACTTGGATGCCACTTGTCAGTAACGATATTCTTGCCATGATTGTACACTATGAAATAACTACCTGCTTCTTGTCTCCATGCAACCCATATATTCCCATTCCCAGTAATTAGCCAATGATCGCCTAGGCTCCTTCCGGAACCAGTAGTCCACTCTTCAGACCTACGTGATCCATTTTCAGTGGCTGAAATATACAGTGGTACGCCATAGAAACCTATTGTATTGTATGGGTACACTTTGCAGAGCAATTGACTGATAATTCGAACAAGTATACATAACACTTGCACGTGTTTATCTTCTATATCATCACATCTTCCTTGATCGATGACAGTGTCGAATATAAACTGTACTCTAGATTTGTATTCTTTCCAAACGGCCAATAGCAGCGTCACATCTTCTTGTGTTAGTTCTTCTGTCCGCGATACTTGTTCAAGTGTAAATATTTGCATGTATCTTGTATTGATACAAACCTGCGATACGCCAAACTCGATTTTGAAATTTTGTGGAACGGGTATATGATTAGTAAGTTCAGGTTTGTATCGGGTATGACGAGAAGATGCATTGTTGTACGGTTGTACATCTTCATGTACGCTATTATTCATGACAGGTGAAGAGTTTTACAAGGAACTGTTTGTATTTATTAATCTTGACATATTACTGTTAAATTGTTAAAATGTTTAGTGCATTTTAGGTTTTTAAACAGTGACTCTGGGTACCAATACACATTTGACACCAATTTTTCTATTCTTTCCATTGTTGGTTTCCACAAATCATTTTCTATACTTTTACCGTACTCGTAAACAATGAAAAAATAACTGGTCTCTTGTCTCCACGCAACCCAGATTCTTCCACTCCCTGATATTACCTACACGATTAACTTGCGTCATTTGTACTTACCCAGTGGTCTCCATAGTATGGTGTATCTTTGTCATTAGCCCACGCTATAGAACTTTCAGTTCCAGTTTCTGAAGCAGTGTTAAACAATGGTTGATCATAGAAGCCATTCGTGTTGTATGGGTACACTTTGCACAAAATTTGACTTATAATTCGTACAAGAATGCACAAGCGCTTAACAATACTATCACCAACGTCGTTTGCATTTCCGGCAAACACTGTATCAAAGATAGTTTGCACTATTGACTTGTATTCTTTCCATACTTGGTGTAACAGAGCAAAATCTGTTTTAGTGAACTCTTGCGTTGGTGATACATGTTTAAGGTCATACTGACCGATATATTTGTCTTTTATACAATTTTGTTTGCCTCCAAAGTCGATTGAAAAGTTATCTGGGATTTTTGTGTGGTTTAGTTCAGGTATGTAGCGAGTGTAACGTGAGTGCTCATTATTGTACGGTTTTACATCGACTGTATCACTTCCGGTAAGCCAGAGGGCATCGAACATGTCGTCCATATCTATTTTGTGTGACAGGTAAACCAAAGCTTACAAAGTGAACTTTATTTCCAAATCGTAGAATTTATCTCTGCACTTGTTTGCTAGCTCACTATTAAATAGGGACATTGGCTGCCAGTAGACATTTGATATCAACATTTCGATTTTCTTCATTGTTGGATGCCACAAATCAGAATGCACTGAGCTTCCGCAATCGTAAACTGTAAAGAAGTATCCAGTCTCCTGTCGGTACGCAATCCAAATTTTGTCTTCGCTATTTATCATCCAATGATCACCTAACGAATAACTACTGTGAGCCCAATCTTTTGACTGCTGGGTACCGTCCTCTGATGCAGTAACAAACAGTGGTAACCCATAAAATCCGTCTGTGTTGTATGGATAAACCTTACATAGTATTTGACTCATAATTCGAACTAATATGCACAACTTTTGCACATCATCGTCCCGCAGCTGTTTTGGTTTTCCCTTTTCGAACACTGTATCGAAAATATATTGTACATTCGAATCATACTCTTTCCATACGTTATTTAACAGAGCAAAATCGCTTTTCGTCAAGTCTGACGTCGGTGAGACTTGATTTAATCGATAAACTTTGGTGTGTGCTGATTTAATGTAGTGGTCTCCTCCAAAATCGATCTGGAAAAACTTTGGAACTTCATTTTTGAAATTTTGTTCCGGTTTATAGTTTGTGAACCGTGAGTGTTCGTTGTTGCGTGGTTTGTTTGACATTTGAATGTGACAGGTAAACCAAAACCAATTTGTAGCAACGCTAAGAGCGCATAGGCAGAAGACACAAGCAGTAAATCTACATGAAATTTTTTATTTTTCGAAAATCTTTCTATGAATAGGGAGAAGGGTATCTATCGCTTTATCGAATACTCTAACAAATAGCGTCGGATAATGTTCGTGTATAATATGCATGAAGTCGCCGATAGTGATGTACGTCCAATCTTTTGCAGGGTAGTACCTTTCTAAAAACGCTTTATAGCTACTAAAATCTCTATGACAATGAACCACAGTGTGGCGAAGCATGTCTAGTAGAGTGAGTGTTGTCTCTGGCCCAAAGTGTACCGTGCCACTTCAATCAAGGCTAACTGTGAGGTACTCCCAATCGCTAAGTACTACAGATGTTCGCCACCTATCTGAGTAGGTACTAGATACAAAAATTCTTGGGTCAAATAGACTAGTTAAGAAGTCCTCTTTTTCTCTCCATCTAGTATCCTTGTATTTTGGATCTCTTCTTGGATAACAGTTGCGATCAAGTCGCTTGAGGAATAACGCCCTTTCGCTAGGACTGTTAATGTATGTAGCGAAAATCTCACATACTTTTCGAGACCATGATGTTGTGAGCAGCTTGTCAACAACAAAAGCTAACTCGGTACAGATCGCGTTTCTTCCCCATGGTCTATACCTGTAGCCATATCGATCTTCAGGCAAGATGCCATTTTGAATGAAGTGACCCACACACCCCAGCTCAAACCGGATGCTCTTTCCGAAATGATAGCGTTCTGAATATGTTTGATCAGTTGTGATGGCTGGATAGAACAGAATGCGAGGTTCGCCATTCTGATCCACCGAAAGATATTTCAAATTTAACTTTAAGTTCTTGAATGCTGTATTTTTCTGAAGCATGAAAACATTAAAGAATAATTTGGAAAATATCATTTCGTAAATATAAATTGGGTGTTGTTCGTTGTATAGTTCCAAAAACGGTTTAAATCTTTCGAAAACTATGTAAACAAATTCAGCACCTTCTATGCGTTCTATTGGGCGAACGAGTTGTTCGAAGTTAGAATCGGCCAAATCCTGATAGCTTTGATGGTTTGATTCGTCAAAAGAATTCTTAGGAATTTTAGCGACGGTTACCAATGTGTTATCGGGTCCCCAACAGCCATTGTGCAATTTAGAGCAGTCACGATTCGCGGCTCCTATTCGCAGTTTAAAGAGGTTGAAAGTTAAATCTTGTGGTTCCGTAAACGCCTCTCTGTTCATGTGTTTGTTTTTCTGAACTAGCTAACCGATTTAATCACACAAGTTGAACCATCTAATAATAGTTCAATAGCTAGCTTACTGCTTCATTACAATGCACATCGAAAACAAACTGGTTGCACGGCATAATTTGCACCTAAATTCTTAGAACATTAGGCATGACATCTTCGTAATCTTCGAATATTATAAATCGGTAAAGAGGAACATTCGTCAAATACTTTTCCGTGAGATCGTCTTCTGACATGTCTTCGTGATATGCTTCTGACACTTTTCGAAACGTTCCGTAGTCCCACAAGTGGTGGAAAAAGTCAGTGAGCGAGTGACACGTTTCAAGATTGACATTAGCTTCATGAACATTGTTATGTGGTCTGAACTCATTCATGACGCTAGGTTCGAAGTCTCCTGTACGGAGTGCAACTCTGTTTGCCATAGCTTGTAACTTTCCTCCATCATGACGTCTTTGCTCCCATGCAAAGTTGGAGAGTTGTAAGATTACTATGTTATTGTCTACGTGAGTGACCATCGCTTTTGTCAGATAGACAGACCACTTTTGGTTCACTAGAGCGTTGACCATGTACGAGAACTTTGTTTGATTGTGCTCAGTGTAGTGACCATGACGATATTGTGCAATCAACGCCATGTTTCCAATCGTTGCTATTTGCAATTTCTTTTCGCTGTCGGACGCTGCATGTGTATTGTTCTTGTGGTCCAAAATTACATTTTGATCCATCTTCAAAAAAGGATATCGAAAAAAGACGACCTCGTTCGCATCATTCATGAATATGATTCGCTCGTTTAGTAGTTTGAGCATGCCGTCAGTAAACGTGTGATAAAGTGCGGATACAGATTTCTTTAGCAGCTCGTAAAGGACTTCTGGTTCTGTAGTTTGATGAAAAACATCAAATAGGCTTTGGTGCATTTTAAACCAAACATACGCTTTTGAATCTCCTAAAATGACACCTTTAGCACCTATGCTCTTCTTGAGGTGCGCGTGTTGGTTGTGCAGTCCCCAATCTACATTTTTCTCGAACGACACAACGATAACATACTTGTTATTACTACGATGGCGACAGGTTCTGACATTTTTAAATCCTTTGTCTTGTCTCCTCTCTCGAAAGTTTGGTAGAATATCTTATTTGGTTTATCTATAAAATTAAAACGTTGAACATTAAATTACGTCGTACTACGATTATGTCACTGAAACGCGTGCTACGTGCCTTCACTAGACCTTTTAATTCTTCTTTCAAGGTCATCTTCTATCGATTAAAAAATAGAAAGTAATGGACTTACAGGAAGCTTTAAAACTTTAGATGGAGGTGCGTCATCGCTTTCGTTGTCTCCACGAGATCTCTTTTGTGCTTGAGACATGCGAGCGTGTTGTACCTTGAATATTTGGTCTAAAGCAAAACTTCTTCTGCGTTTTTGGAATAATTATTCCCGCTTGCATAAAACGTTGTGAATATTTGACCTTCCACGAATCACGTGTAGCTTTGGCTAATTCTGAAGCGAACTTTAGATTCGAGACAAAAGAATGCTTACTACAGGACATGGAAATTGTGAGGAGAGGCAGCTAGTACAATTAATCTCTAAGATATTGAATGCTTAGAATTAATGATACTAGCTAGTTTCAATGTCTAATTTCTCGTGAATCCATTTTCGTGAGCTGAGCGAAACTTGAGGTACTTCTTATTGCTTGCCAGGAGTCGTACAAACACTGCCCAACACAACGATGTCATGGCACGGTCATAACCGATTTATCCACCAAGTAAGCTGTTAATTATTGTTCATTTTAGAGATGCTAAAGAAAACCGAACAAATCATAGTTGTATTATGGCTGTGTAAACTAGCTAACTCAACTAGCTCGCGTTCTAATTTTAATTTGTGTACCTAGATGGCGAAATACTACTTCAGTTGTATCAAATTTTGTATTCGTTTGTGTTGAATGACTTGCATCTAAGCTCCATGATTATTTTGCAACATCTTCTTCATGATCGCTTCGAAATTTTGGGCATCTTGGTTATGCAAACTGATCTGAATAACAGTTTGTGCTTGGTTAAATCATTGCACGGTACAAAATCAAAGCACACCACAGGACATGGAAATTGTGAAGAGAGACAGCTAGTACAATTCCATCCAAGCTAATCTATTATTGCTTGGATTTTATGATACTAGCTAGGTTCAGTGCCCAATTGCTAGTGAATCCATATTCGTGAGCTGAGCGAAACTTGAGGCACTTCGTTTTCCTGTCAGGAGTTGTACAAACACTGCTCAACACAACGATGTCATGGCACGGTCGTTACCGATTTACCCACCAGGTACGCTATAACGTTTGATTAGGTTAGTCATGTTATAGGTGATCGCCGAAGACTAGCTTGTATTATGGCAAACGAGCTAACTCAATTAGCTAATGTTCTTTATTCTCGTATGTGCATGAGAAAAATAAAGCGTACCACAGGACATGGAAATTGTGAGGAGAGGCAACTATCACAATCGGATGTTAGAATCGATGATGATAACTAGTGCATTGCCCTATCAATAGTTAATCCATATCCTTGATTTGAGCGATACTTGAGGAAGGAGGCCGCTAAAGGCACTGCTCAACACAACGATGTCATAGTACGGCCTATCCGATTTACCTACCAGGCAAGCTACTCTAGTGGTATTACTGCAGTCTATTACACAATTTACGAGTCGCACTAGTTGTATTATGGAAAATAGCTTGCTCAACCAGCTATAAGACATATGAGAGGCTTACTAGCGATTAATAGCAGCATAACATTATAGCAAACTCTAAGTCTAGTACTTATCCCACAACTAAAATTGCTTACTACAGGACATGGAAATTGTGAGGAGATACTGTTAGCACGGTCATACAGTAAATTAACGATGCTAACAAGGGTCAGTGTCCAATTCCTAGTGAATCCATTTTCGTGAGCTGAGCGAAACTTGAGGTACTTCTTATTGCTTGCCAGGAGTCGTACAAACACTGCCCAACACAACGATGTCATGGTACGGCCTATCCGATTTATCCACCAAGTAAGCTTGCACGTTTGAATCCACGTTAGAACCTACTACCTAACCAACAGTTCTTTGAAAAGATTATGGTAAAGTAAACCTGAAATCTTTATTGCATACTTATCTCCTCGTTGTTTCTGCCGTCATCAGTTGTTATACCTTTAGTGGCTAGCTTTATTGGGTTCTTGAGTTGATCTTTATCGGCATTGACTAATTTTCCAAATTTAAGCGACAATCCTACCGGCAATTGACTTGTAAACCAATAGGTCAAGTTGTTCATGTAACCTGCAATGATGTATCGTCTTCCCAACATCATTCCTTTGTATCCAATTTTGGCCACGCGCTCTGGTTTGTCTGCTGTACCATATCCCACCGCGTTTTTGGCGTCAATCTCGTCAATAAGTTTTGTCTCGGTAAATCCGGGGCATAGTGCTGTTAGTGTAAGTTTGCCTCCGTATTTGGCAACTTCATCGCCGTATCCCAATGTGAATGCATGAATGAACGATTTTGTGGCGCTGTACACTGTTTGATTTGGCGTCGTCAAAAACGATACTACACTTGATAAGTTCATAATTCTGAATTGTTGAGTTGGATCTTGATCTAACTCTTGTTCAAATTGTTTTCCGAATAGATGAGTCATCGCTACGATATGCTTGCAGTTCAAGTCGATTAGTTCCAATTGTTTATCCAAATCCATTCTTGTAAAATGACCACGGTATGATTTTCCTGCATTGTTCACCAAGTAACGAACGTGAATAGATTCAAACTCTTCACCTCTTACTTGCTCAAAAATTTCTTTTGGTGCATCTTTATCGGTCAAGTCTTTAACGATTGGGAACACCTTGATGTCTTTGTTGATGTTTAATAGTTCTTCTTTTGCTGCGCCGAGCTTCTGTTCATCGTGAGATATGATTATCAAGTGAAATCCATCGCGTGCGAAAAGTTTTGCAATTTCGAAACCGATGCCATCTGATGCACCGGTGATAATCACAGCATCTTTACTATCACTTGGTTTTGCTCTAAAAGACTCGGCTGTAAAGTTTTTAAAAAGATGGGTAAAAGTATCACCGATCCATTGAAAAAGGGTACCAATACTAGCGACGAGTATTAGTAAGGGTGCAGGTAATGTTGTTTGCATTTTGTTATGATCGAAGATACAGATCAAGTAGAGCGAATATTTAACCGTGCCAAAATTATTTCGAAACAGCTAATTTTGGCATTTACAAATATTGTGCCTGACCTTCTGCTCAGCGATCGCAAACAGTAGCTGCTTGTCACTATCTTACAATATGACGCCTCGTTCATCTATTGCTTTCTCTCAAACAACCAACTATTCTGTAATGCCTTCTCCTTATTCAGAACGTGAAGAACAAGTTTTTCTGTAACTTTTGCACTCTGTCCAAGTATCATCTTGTTGTTTTGTCTTAAACGAATAAACTTTGACTCTTCCTCTCCAAATGGTGCGTTCACTACATCAAACGCTTGTGAAACAACATCTTCATCTTCTTCGTACTTTCTGTTATGATCGATATCTTGTTTTTGTCCTGGTTGTATCACATTGTTACGAATCTCAAGTACAGTAGATGGTGATTGTACACTAACGATGCATCCACTATCATCACATATCCACTGTTGTGACATATTTGGATCAATCGTAGCTAACATGATTCTATTATTATCTAGAGTGAGTACTAGTCCTGGATTGCATCGGAAATGGATCGTGTACTCTATATCGTATGCTAGCTCTTTGCTGTACAATGATAGGTCACATGGTGGAAGTGATTTTACAGATGAAGGTGATAGCGGTGACATTGGCAATAGTGGTGTATTTGTGATATCTTTTGTAGGTGTCTGCGGACTTGATATGTCTTGTAGACGTAACGAATCAACTTTTTGTGATTTTAGTTTGTGGGATTCTTTGTGAGCGATGGTTTGTCGCACTAGTGATTGCAAAAGTGTAACTCTGTTACGCATGATCGACACATGTTGACGTGCTTTTACACCTAGTAGAATTGCGTGCATGAAACTAGTCGATCTGTTTCGTTCGAAGGCATTCTTCAAATCTTGAACGTTTTTGCGTAGTAGACAAGCTCTAAATCCTGCTTGTATTATAGTGATGTTTTTCATCATGTCCAGTTTTCGTTTTGTATGTTTTTTCACGTAACGAGATCGGATACGAGCTTGCAAGATGGTTATTCTACTTTCATTGGCTACAGGTTGTATATCATCGATGGATATTTGTTCTAAAACGATTGGTTCGAATTTTACACGTTCTATAGGTACACGAACGCGAGAAATAATCAACTTCGGTCGCTCCGGCTCTGTTGGTTGAATTATTACTCTATGTTCTTCTTCATGCGAGTCGCTGACCTCCTCGTAGTGAGTGTGACTATGACTAGTAATGTACTCAGCCCAAACAACAATCAAAGCTAATACAATAACAGCTCCAAACAGTACAAACAAAGCCCACAAAACATCTTCTGTCATTTTTCAAACTCAACTAAAAACTTTTGTACTAAAACATGTTACGCAGAGTTATTCCAACTAGATCCGCATTTTCATTTGCTCGCCTACGTGCCCCAGTGAACGTTATTACACCAGCATTGAACAGATCGTTCACAACTACACAAAATATTCGTGCCGCTGTTAACAATGACTCACACGATGATTTCAAACCCAAAAAGACAAACTCTGGAGATGTTCTCAAACAAAAAATGGAAGAATTAAAAAAGACTATTGACGAAGAAGTACATAAAGAACCAGTCGTACTTTTCATGAAAGGTACACCCGCACGCCCTGAATGCGGATTCTCTAGAACCGTTACTCAAGTTCTTGATATCTACAATATTCAATACAAAACATTTAACATGAATGAAGACGTGTTAATGAAAGAAGCACTAAAAGAATATAGCGATTGGCCAACTATTCCTCAACTATATGTCAAGGGAGAGTTCCAAGGAGGTTGCGATATTGTTTTGGGGCTACATAAAGAAAACAAGTTGGGAGAAATTCTAAGTGGCTCTGGCGCACAACCAAAAAAATAAGTAAAAATATTTTACTGTATCGCTGTGTATGCTGTGTCATGTCCTAGGTTTTTGTATTATGCGTTCTGTCTAACTTCTGTTGACATTAGCCGTTTGAGGGAATCCTCGTTGGTGTACACTACTAGTTTCTCAGGCGTACATGCTAATTGGCATAACCCATCCACCTCGGGCACTTTTTTGACTTTGTTAACGTTGGTGTAAATGACGCTCGACCTATCCATGCCTTTTTGTTTCGAAAACTGTTTAACTAGTTGTGCGCAGTCATTTACATCGTCACGTGATGGAGCACCTTTCCCGACGGACAGAATTACGTGAGGACTTGCTACATTCTCCAAGTGAAACCAAAAGTCTTTTTGTGAAGCGTATTTTCTAATTCTGTCGTTTTCTTTTGCATTCTCGCCAAGTGTCACTGTAAGACCCGACTCCGTTTTATACGTGCGAACCATGTGTTATTACGTTTGTTATTTTCTAATGTTCTGTTTTGCGCATTTTGAGATGAACTTCTGTAACGAACATAATTTTTAGTCAACCTATGAACTTTACAACTAGCATTATCCAGTTTCTTCTTTAGTATTAAGTTCCGACACTGACGTTTGTTTTCGCAAAATGTGCATTTATGCTCGATAAAATCACAACTGATTTTCATTTTTGTGAATAGATCGCAAACGTCTAGTCTATGCGTTGCTGGGAAGAAACGTTCATTGCATCTGCTAATTCTCGATTTAGTTGCTCTTTTGGGCGAGGACTTCCTTGTCTCTAAAGAGTACCAGATAATGTTACTTGACATGTCCGCTTCTTCCAACTTGCTGCAACTGCACAACACTAGTCGTTCATCATGACAAGAGGCAACCATATTTTGTTGATATTAGTGTTGTGCTCGATAGTAGTATGCAGCACTAACAATCGTAAACTACAAGGCCTATCATCTGGTATGTAATAGTAGTGGTTTAACCACGTAGATATTGTTGGATGGTGGAGAGGCGGCAGTACAAATTGTCTTGACTCTGGAAAAGGAGGCAACAACCTAGGAACATGTACGATACAAAAGGGCACAGCAGGTCCTGTTGTGGGATCTCTGGCTAGCTTTGGAACGTTTTATGCCACCGCTCAAAGCCAACGGGCGTGTGGCAGTGTAACAAATCTACCTACCGCAGATTATACAGCTGCATTTTGGATTTATGATTCTGCAAACCTCGATTATATGTACTCATTCACATCGAGTACTGGCGCCATCACGAGCATCAACGTGTTCGACATCGGCGGTGTACTCTACGTTTTTGGCATTTACGTTGCGAGCAGCTCATGCACCTTTTATAACAGCCAGTGTGACCTACAGAGTCAAGGTATACTTAGGTTGCCAAGCGGCGTTCTAATGTCAATACCAAGTCAAACATGGTTCGTCCACATTCATTTTCTAATTTTAAATAGGACTCACGTGACGATTACATGGACACAGGCAACGAAAACTTTTTCCGGCTACTTGAACGGTAATACTGCTGTTGTGTATCAATACACGATACCACAAAATTTTGTCGCTTTTCAAATGCAATCTACAGGAACATTATGTATAGGAAGCAAAGCTGTAGCCAACGCTGATTATACACAACAAATAGCGCCTATGGCATCGTTTGTGCTGGCAAAGCGAATACTAACTGCTACTGAGATTCAAATATTGGCAACGGTATGAATTGTCTACTAGTTCTAACGCACTAGGGAAACATATTTTGCAATGGCATTGCAAGCACTGCTACATCGACTGTTTGTTCTGGATTTGGAACATGTACATCACCAGACTATTGCCAATGTAATACAGTAGGGTCGTTTACATATGGTGGACAGTTCTGTGGATCGTGGACATGTTTCGGAGATCTCCAGGTCCATCGGCATGTTCCGCAAATGGCACATGTGTTGCGTATAATACTTGTTCATGTACTGGTGGTTACCAAGGAACAGAGTGCCAAGACTTCTACTGTAACGGTATTATATCTACTCATCCAGGAGTATGTTCTGGACATGGTATATGTAACACGCCAAATCACTGTAATTGTGAGAGCGGATATGAGGGTCAATACTGCACATCGTGGAAGTGTGGATCAGTATACAATACCGATTCTAGCGTATGCTCAGGGCATGGACAGTGTTCATCTCGTAACAATTGTACTTGTGATGTCAATTACTCTGGAGCAAGTTGTAATATTACTTCGTGTTTCGGCACATCGAGTATAGCGCTATCTGTATGTAGTTCACATGGAACATGTGGTGCGTATAACACCTGTACATGTAGTTCCTGTTATGCCGGTAGTAACTGTCAAATATACATGTGTGCACCCACGACTATAGTGTTGGCGCCTGCCAATCAGTCACAGGTTTTCTACTACAACGGATTAAGCAACAATATAACAGTACGATCATCTACTAGTTACTCTAGTGAAGTCGGTAATATGATCTACTGCCTGCTCAGATCAGGTGTCAACTTTGCAATAGTGCCGACCAAGAATCTCACGACTACCGACTACCAGTGTCTTATACCTCAGATACCAATTGTTCTTAGCGCTAATGTAAGCTTGGTGCTTAGCAGAAGTGGAACTAATGTTGACTACACTTTGAGCACGAATATTATTCCACTTACGTTTGTGAAGTATGGTTCTCTGACTTTGCGTACTGATAATTACTATGATATGATACTGGCAGGAGAACCAAATTGGAAGATAGCTTTTTTCATGAGTGAGCAACTAGTCTCGAGTGACCAAGCAAGTAACGTGCAATGTCATCGCCAAAGCGATGGATCTGCACTAATTACGAGACAATTGGGCAGTAATTCTTATGAATGTAGCACCACTGAACCTGGCCCGAGTCGAACTGCTCAATTTACGCTACGACTTCAACTAGGAACATCATATATTCTATTGTCTTCTCCTGTGAATATAAGCGTGATACAACCAGGAACAATAGGATTCTATCCGAATACTGCAAGCGGTTCTCAAAAAAGTACCTATTTTTATGCAATAGTCACTCTCCAGGCAGCATTAACATCGACTATACTATCGAGATTTTCATGTGTAGTTGATATGAACGTAGGAGGAAGTGTCTATGCCACAAACTTTGCGTTTAGAGATTCATCATCGGACTTCTATTGTTTACAGAGCGTAAATACTGTTGGCGCTCGTAGTTTAGACCTTTATATTGGTCCTCCAACTGGAAGTAGTGCTTCTATGTATAAATTTTCGACAAATAGTCTACCATTAGTCATATCCGACTACGTTACCGTTGCAAGCCCTCGCGTTACACCGTTTTTGTCAACTCAAGTTTCGACAAATATCAGTGTACCGATATCATCGATAGTGGGGAATGTAGATAGTTACTTCAACTTTGGTAGCACTGTAACGTACCAAGTCGCCATCAATACATTTATAACCGCGCAATGGGATCCTGTTTTGAGTGTTTTAAATTGCACGCAGCCTGCTGTAATGAATACTCTAACGCAAGGGAATTATGGAATAGTTGTATATTTGCAGACAGTAGCAACACAAACGTATTTATTGTGGGCATCCACACCAAACGCCATGTGGTTCTATACACCATCTGCCGTGACTACATTATCACCATTTATTATTTCGTACGATGCGAGTTTGTCTATATCTTCGCAACAAGTAACTATCAACCTCGCGACGCCAATTGTTGCATCAACATGCCAATATGTGTACGCGTTGTACAATAATGGCGCAACAACAGTTCGACAAGCAGTATCATGTAACGCAGACATGACTCAATTCACCTTTACTGTCACAATAACCAACTTTGACCCATCAGGAACCACAACAGTACCATTACGATTGGCTTACGGATACTTACAAGACTATTCGGCCACTATTACAACATCGGACGTGTACATCACTTATATTCGAACTCCTATCGATTTTATTGGCTCGCCTACTGTGTTCCAACCATCAACTTTGGGAACATACAACCTATCATTTCCTATTCCCGATCCAAGAGCCGGTGTTTCATTTTCTGTACTATGGTATCAAGATTTGAGTAGCATCGGAGTGTCCACACCATTCTTTTATTTAACATGCAACTACTCGGCACCACTCACATACCCGCAGTGTGTATTGCCCAACTTTACAGCAATATACATCCCTATCAAACTTCGTTATGTGATCTATTTTGGAAGAGTCGGTCAGTTGGGTGACTATCCATCAATTCCCGTCACTCCGCACATGTACAAGCAACCCATTAACATTTTGAGCGTTACGCCATACTTTGCCGACACTGTCAAGACCAACAGTACTACACAATTGTTCACATTCACCACTGATGTAGAGTTGCATCCATGGGCTACCTATATCTGTCAAGGGGGCGTAATAAAAATTTTTGGGGGGCGTAATTAAATTTGAGGGGCGTAATTAATTTTATGAGTAATACAACACTATTGCCTATTAAATAACAATACTACACTTTAAAAAGTGAACAAGAAACACCTTTTTCTCTTTGAATTCCTAAAAATTACAATTTTGTTTTGGTTGACCACACAAACTCAAACATGTCTATCAGAGCTCTGCCCAGTTCTGCAACTTAAAGAACATCAAACAGACTAGCAGACAAGAGAAAAGAAAGAGATGAACAACTAGTAGAGGTAAAAGAGAATATTCCTGTAGAAGAACCACTTAAAAAAAAAAGAAAAATAAAAAAACTAAAAAAAAATTCA